>Ga0256834_1000242_pt1 | contig 39607 bp, 35 predicted proteins | sample 4281140metaG_FD_190536 | JGI IMG/M metagenome (GOLD analysis project Ga0256834, IMG submission 190536) | Hydrothermal vent microbial communities from East Pacific Rise, Pacific Ocean - 4281-140 | ecosystem: Environmental > Aquatic > Marine > Hydrothermal vents | place: Pacific Ocean: East...
AGTTCCAGCTTTTTTGTATCTATTCATAGCCATTAATTATAATCGCAATATGCAACTATTTATCTGTATATCAATTTGTTAATTCAAGACACCCCCTTATGGCTGGCAGGTCAATGATTTGACGTGTTTATAGCTACCCAAATCTTTAGGTAGGGCTTTACAAGTACAATGCGTAAATATCGTGTATAACGAGGGTGTCAGGGATTTCTGCCATTTCCAACCTCTTACCTTTGCCCTTTTTTACCACATAGCTTTACTTCGTACATGCTTGGCTTTTCTGAATGGGGCTTGAGAAGGAGATACATTATTACTACTGTTTTTAGTCCCGATTACTATTTCGGAATCGTACTTACCAAGACACTTTTTCAAAACAACAATTTGTTGCCTTAAAATTAAATTTTCCTGCCTTAATGCTCCAATTTTAGCAGTAAAAGAATTGGGCATATTCTCTGTTTCAGTCGCCTTCACAACAGGAAAGTACAACGTGAAACAAACTCTCCAACTATTATTAACGACTATCCGGTATGCGTGCAATAATCTCTAAATGATGTTTTGATATGCCCATGATAATGGCATACGCAATGCGCTAATTGCTAACTTTAATTTGAAAAAAGAGATAATATTGGCGCACTCACCGAAAACAAGAAATAGATTGGGTAGAAGAAAAGGACGGAAAGCTATTTGCGTATGAAATAAAGTGCCTGCCTGCCAGTCCGGCGGGGAATACAAATAAAACCCCTAAACCTCCAAGTGCCTGGATTAAGGCATATCCTAAGGCAAGTTTTATGGTAATCACACCAGATGATTATTTAGATTTTATTACATAGGCTTCAAGTTTGGTTTAATTTAGAGTCTCTAACTTAACTTCGCCACATGTGCCTATATTGGCTGATTTGCACGTTTTTTAGTTGCTATATTAAAAAAATATTAAAAGCTAATGTAAATCTAAAGGTGGTAGGCAGGCTTCGGGCGAAGCCAGATTCTTCAGGCGAAGCCCTCAGAATGACGTAGAGTAAAAGAACGTCACTCTGAGCATTCCATGCGAAGAGACTCACTTTATGCAGCTAAGTGTAGTCTTTACTAAACCTTATTGTACAACAATACGTAAATTGCACTTGTACTTGAAATGGAGTTTAACAATTGAAATGAAAATAAAACTAATTTGTTCAATTTTAGCATTTTTGGTTTCAACGCCTATGTTAGCTGGGGGTGGATGGACGCACAAAAAGAAATCGGGTTTTATAAAAATTTCTCAATGGTGGGTAGTTTCGAACCAGCATTATACAGGTACAGGGTCTATAAACCCTAATGTAACAAGGGGTATTTTTAACTCAAGCTTGTATGCCGAGTATGGGATAAACGATAGGTTAAATGCTGTATTATACTTGCCTTTCTTTAGCCGAGCTACTCGTAGCGATGAGTTTTCTTCAACAGGTGATTTGGCTGTTCCGGGGCAAGCAATTAACTCCATTGGTGATACAGATGTAGCCATTAAATACGGCTTTATTCAAGGCAAGCAATTTGTACTTAGTGGAACAATTACGTTGGGGTTGCCACTTGGCATCTCAAATGGAGGAGTTGATGGTGCTTTGCAAACAGGCGATGGAGAGTTTAATCAAATGTTGAGTTTTGATTTGAGCACTTCTTTACCCATTGGCAAGGTAAATACTTACTATACGTTAAACACAGGCTTTAATAATAGAACAAACGGATTCTCTGATGAGTTTAGGTTTGGTGTGGAAGCAGGAGTCACTTTTTTTAATAAGTTAACTACTGCTTTTCGATTGTATGCCGTTCAGTCTTTAAACAACGGAAGCTCTACAGTAAGTAACGGTATCAGTATTTTTTCAAATAATATAGAATTTACAAGTTTTACAACTGAAATTGCCTATGATGTTACGCAAAAGTTCGGTTTTTCTGCCAATTACGGAACCGCTTTTTCTGCTAAACTAATTCTTGCAAGCCCATCTTATTCTTTTGGCGTTTATATGAAATTTTAATTTTGCGCTTTCTAATGTTAAGCGAGTAGTACTTATTTTAATGAATATATCCCTGACCAGACTTGCAATTTTTTACTAATTTGATGAGTTTTCGGGTTTTGTAAAATTTTCCAATGGTTCTGGTTTTATGTATTTATTTTCCGGAAAAATTGTAAGGAAGAAATTTCGATCCAAACTTGGTCTTGTCATTACCCGATTAAAAATAACTCCGTCCATAACCTTCGAAATATCATTTCTCATGTACTTATGAGCCAGAGGCCTGGAAATAAGGCCTTCGGTATTGGTTAAGCTAAAATCTAAAAAACAATTATTATAATTTGATAATCCGATTTCAAACTCTAATGATCCTTTTTTTGGTTTTTTGATATTCCTTTTGCTGGTTAGCCCAAAGTAGCCTTCAAAGGCAATAAACCCAATGGTAAATACTTTGTTGCCATAGTGCTGCTTTATGTATTGTCCCATCATTGGTTGTTCTTGATAATAATTATCTACAATATTATAGGGAATTTTTTTCATTTTAATATTAGAGGAATTATATAGAAAATGACTGGTAGCTCCCCAGCATATAATTTTTTTGTTTGGGTATTTTTGCTTTAGCCAAATTAGGTTTTCGGCCATCTGCTTATCACGATAATTCGTTTTTAATTTAATGTCTGAGATATAGTATTTTGTACTCTTGAGTGATTGAGACCAAAAACGTATAAGGGAATCTTTGGGGTGTTTTGATAAGGAATTTAACAACGAGTGAATGAAAGTAGTATCTTGGATTGCATCTGATTCTTCATACTCTTTAAGGTTAAATTTTGTTATGTCCTTTAAAGATTTCTCCAAGTGTTCCCAATCATTTGTTTTTACTAAAGATGAATCAATGCTTTGTAAAAAAACCTTTAATTCAGAGCTGTAATAGTTGCCGGAAACTTTGCCAGTCAACTGATTATCGAAACCTGAAATTATTAATGGATTGCCAGAGTTCTTTTTTTCGTCAATGTATTTTGCCAGAGGTTTAAACTCTTTAGTTGTTGACCACAAGTAAAAGATGCTATTACCTAAAGAGGTTCTTACATCTTCTCCATCTTTAATTTGTAACCATGCTTTTTGGCAATCGTAAAAGCCACTTTCAAAGGCTAAAATTTCGAACCCCATTTCTTGATGGAGGTATTTTATTAGCTTAATTTTTGATTGGTACGTTGTGGCATCACCATGTGATTGCTCTCCCAGCATCACAATTTCAACACCCTTTAATACTTCTTTAAATTTAGAAAATGTTGTAAAATTTTCATTTGAACCTGCGACTTCGCCCAAATCAATTAGTTCGGTAACTATTGTATTTGTTGTTTGTGAAAAAGAGTTCGTATAAAAGCCAATTAATACTACTAAGTATATTTTATTCATTCAACTTATTAGTTAATTTTTAACATCAGTATTTTCTTTCTTGTTCTTCATAAATGCATCAATAATAAATGCGTATTGTTTGGCTAATGAGCGAATATAATCGAACCTGCCTGCCTGGCCACCATGCCCCGAATGTAGTTTTGTTAAGAGTAAAATTTCATTATCATCGGTTTTGGTGGTTCTTAATTTAGCCACCATTTTTGCCGGTTCCCAATAGCCCACTTGCTGGTCACTTAGGCCAGTAGTAAATAGCAAAGTGGGGTAATCTTGTGCAGTTACATTATCGTAAGGAGAATATGATTTCATATACTTAAATTGCTTCTTAATATGAGGGTTGCCCCATTCTTCGTACTCGCCTGTTGTCAGGGGCAGTTTGTCATCAAGCATCGTATTAATAACATCTACAAAAGGCACATCTAACACAATTAACTTGTATAAATCCGGAGCCATATTGGCCACAGCTCCCATTAATAAGCCGCCAGCACTTGCACCTTCGGCTACAATATTTCCTTGGGTGGCAAACTCTTCGTCTATTAAGTATTGGGTACAATCAATAAAATCGTAGAAAGTGTTTTTCTTATTAAACATTTTTCCATCTTCGTACCAATAATAGCCTTTATCTGTTCCTCCTCTAATATGAGGAATAGCCACGGTAAACCCTCTTTCGAGCAAAGGGTAGAGGTTGGCATTAAACCCAACGGACATAGAGGAGCCATAAGACCCATAACTGGTTATAAATGCTTTTTGGGTCTTGTTTTCTTTGCTTTTTCTAAGATGCTTATTATAGATTAAGGTCATCGGAATTTCCTCTCCATCTCGAGCCTTAACCATTACTCTTTCAACCTTTATGCCCCACTTGAAAACAGGAAATGGTAATTTTTGTTTTTTTAGAATCGTCTTTTCTTGCTTTGGAATATTATAAGAGTAGGTGATACGAGGTGTTTTGGGTGTACTATAGCTTATTCTTATGGAATCAATATCATACTCACGCGTACTATGCACACTGGCGTGATAAATGTCTTTTTTAAACTTTACAGTATGTTCTTTTCCAGAAGTCCTTTCAATAATTCGAACTCTATCTTGTGCATTGTCTTTGTCTGTTATTACATAATACTTCTTTAAAATGTCGAGGCCAACCAACAAATGGTCTTTGTCTTCAGGTAAAACCACCTTCCAGTTGCTCTTATCATAATTGGCTGTATCAACAATAACCACTTTATAATTTTTGGCATTTTCGTTAGTGGTTATAAAGAATTTATCATCTACTTGAGCTACCGAATAGTTTATACCTTGCTCTCGAGGATAAATAAGCTTTAGCTTTGGAGTAGGTTCATTTATTCTGAAAAAATAGGTTTCTGAAGTTACTGCACTAGACGAACTGATAAAGACCATATCTTCTGCTTTATTCTTATATGCGCTAACACTAAATTTTACATCATCTTCTTTGTATATAACTCTGTCCTCTTTTTGAGGTGTATTTAATATATGAATTTTAGCGATGTATGACCTATTCGTTTTTTTCTCTTGTTCTGTATAAATAAATGATTTATTATCAATCCATATAAACCCAGCTGCGTTAAGAACGGAGTCTTGAAGAAGCTCACCAGTAACTAAATTTTTAAACTTTAAAGTAGATTTACTGCTTCCCGTAGTGTTTTCAGAAAAGGCAATTAAATTATCATTTGGGCTTGGGCTTGGAAAACCAGCAGCATAGTAATCATATTTCTTTGCCAGTTCACGTGTATCAAGCAAAATTTCTCTTTTTGTACTATCTAAGTTGGTTCTAAAGTAAACGGGGTATTCTTCTTCAAAGCCATATTCCATATAATATTTATATCCTCTTATTTGTGTGGGCAAAGAGGTGTATTCTTTCTCCACATGGCTAAGCATTTCTCGGTAGAGTATTCGCTCTTGTTTTCGTAAAGGAATAAAATAATTTTTAGCATACTTATTTTCAGCATCGATGTACTCCATTACCTCATTATTATATAATGGGGCACTTGTATCTTTTAACCATGCATAATTATCGGTGTAAGTTTTACCGTGAATAGTGTAGGTGTGTGGAATAATTTTAGCTACTGGCGGCCTAAGAGTAGTGTCTTTTTGATGTTTATCTTCAAATTGTTTTTCCAATGACTTCTTAATTTCCATTTCTGTCCTAACCTCTTGTGCAATTTTATACTGAGGATGTTTTGTCATATAATCGACCCAGAAGCTTGCATTATAGGATAAGGGCAAGTCATATATATGGTTGAAATCTGAATTGGCAAAAAGGCTGTCTTTAGGGAAGGGTTTTATTCTCTGAGGTAAATTGTCTTCAATAAAAAGCTCTGCTACGGCAGAATATGGAGTTATTTCATTTTCAATGGTATCCACAAAAATAAATTCATCCTCCATTCGCACATAGGCAAGGCTATACTTGTCATCAAACTTTTTATACTCAAGATTTATTTTATAATCAAAGTGTTTAATGGCCATGGTATCGTAGCCGCAGATATATTTTTTAAGGTGGGAGGGTACGTTATAATTAATGCTGGTGGCTGCAAATGTTTCTTGATCAATATGTACTTGACCCTCTAAAAAATACCTACTGCTCATCCAAAGCCTTGGCTTTTTCTTTTTTAATCTCTTATCAAGATAGGCTTGATCGTATTTAGATTTAAATGTGAGTACATATTCCCAACCATTATCTTTTGTTTCTTGTTCACTAACCGAATAAATGTATTTATTCTTTTTGCCCAAACGCATAAATTTCTCTAGGTATTTTATGCGATCTCTTCCTATGAGATTTAGAGGGCCTCCTTCTATATTAGCATCCATTCGCTCTCGCGTTAGGTTATCACTCGAACGAGAGTCAATTATTTTGGCATCTTCCCGTTTTAGAGTCCTGTTAGAAAAATGGTAACGATGTAGCCTGTCACCTCCATAAGAGGAAGAAAAGCCAGTAGTCATTATATTGTATCCGCTTCTGTCAAACTCTTTCCACTTAAATCGCTCTCCTTGGTAGGGCAATTCGTTTAGTTGAAATACGGCATCAGCATATTTTATATATACCCCATTTTCTTTTAGCAGCTCCCGGTAATAGCCGTTGGCCAGCACCGTATCTTGTTCGTAATTGTTAGGAATGTTTTTAATCACCTTTTTTAATAAGGCTTTCGGACTAATCATCTTTTCTGGCTCAATTACCACTACATCTAAAATTTTAGTATCGGGTTTTAGTTTTATGGCTACAGGAGATGAAAGTTGATTTGCTCTAATTTCTTGGCTAACATAGCCTACATAAGAAAACACAAGCATTTCATTTTGCAATGATTTTGGAACTGTTAGTTTAAAATACCCTTCGCTATTAGTAACTGTACCCAAGGCTTTGCCTTTAATTTGCACATAGGCATAGGGAAGGAGAGTGCCCGATTTAGCATCGGTAATCGTTCCCTTTAGTACTAAATTTTGCCCATAGCAAAGCCATGGAGCCAATAGAAATCCAATAAGTAGTTTTTTCATAAAGATGGTTGGTACTTGTTTATTTTTTGCAGTTGAGTACAAGGTGTAAACTTTAACGTTTAAAGGCAATACATATTCTTTAAATAACCTAACTATTCCGTTGAAAGGCATATACAATCGACCAAATACACTTTTAAAAATTTAATCTTTTAAAGTGCAGGCTTCCTTACACTTTGTTATTTTTGCGCTTCCATAAAGAATTAGCATAAAAAAATGACGCTGTCAACCAAATACAATCCCAGAGAAGTAGAAGATAAATGGTATAAAGACTGGATGGACAAAGGCTATTTTAAGAGCAGCCCCAATCCTGAAAAAGAGCCTTATACTATTGTAATACCCCCACCAAATGTTACGGGAGTGTTGCACATGGGGCACATGCTTAATAATACCTTGCAAGATGTACTTATTCGTAGGGCAAGAATGCAAGGCAAAGAAGCACTCTGGGTGCCTGGTACCGACCACGCTTCTATTGCTACCGAAGCAAAAGTAGTTGCCATGCTTAAAGAACGAGGCATTGAGAAAAAAGACATTTCTCGTGAGGAGTTCCTTGGCTATGCCATGGAATGGAAGGATAAGTACGGGGGCATAATTTTAGAACAACTTAAAAAACTAGGGGCGTCTTGTGATTGGAATAGAACCAAGTTTACCATGGATGAAGACCTTTCTAAGTCGGTGATTAAGGTGTTTGTTGACCTTTATAAAAAAGGCTATATCTACCGAGGCATTCGAATGGTGAACTGGGATCCTCAGAGTCAAACGGCCTTGGCTGATGATGAGGTGAATCATAAAGAAGTGAATTCCAAGTTATACCATGTTCAATATAAAATTAAAGGCGAAGACGGCTATGTAACAATAGCCACTACTCGCCCGGAAACTATTTTAGGAGATACTGCTGTTTGCGTAAACCCAAATGACGAACGCTACATCCACTTAAAAGGTAAGCAAGTAATTGTGCCGTTGGTAAATAGAGAAGTGCCCATTATTCAAGATGAATACGTGGCCATGGATTTTGGTACTGGTTGCTTAAAAGTAACGCCTGCACACGATATTCATGATTATGAGTTGGGTATGAAACACAACTTAAAATCCATTGATATTTTTAATAATGACGGGACTGTAAACGAAAGTGGTGAACTGTTTATTGGCGAAGATCGATTTGTAGTTAGAAGTAAAATAGCCAAGCAGTTAAAAGCAGAAGGTCACCTTGTTAAAGTAGAGGAGTACGTAAATAATGTTGGTTTCTCTGAGCGTACTGATGCTGTGGTAGAACCTAAGCTTTCTACGCAGTGGTTTGTAAAAATGGAAGAACTTACCAAACCTGCTTACAAAGCGGTGATGGAAGATGAAGTTCAGTTGGTACCACCCAAGTTTAAAAATATGTACCGCCATTGGATGGAAAATGTGCGAGACTGGTGTATTTCTCGCCAATTATGGTGGGGTCACCAAATTCCTGCATGGTATTTACCCACAGGAGAAATAGTGGTAGGCGAAACTGAAGCAGAAGCTTTAGCAGAAGCCCAAAAGATAAATGCAGGTATTACGATGTCAGACTTAACCCGAGATGAAGATGTGCTGGATACCTGGTTCTCTTCAGGCCTTTGGCCAATATCGGTGTTCGATGGTATCAATAACCCTGATAACGAGGATATTAATTATTACTACCCAACCAACGATTTAGTAACGGCACCTGAAATCCTCTTTTTCTGGGTGGCCCGAATGATTATGTTTGGATATGAGTATAAAGGTGAAAAACCATTTAATAATGTGTATCTTACGGGTATAGTTAGAGATAAACAAGGCCTAAAAATGTCTAAATCTTTGGGCAACTCACCTGACCCCATTGAGCTAATGAAAAAATACGGAGCAGATGGTGTACGTACAGGTATGTTATTCAGCTCTCCGGCTGGTAATGATTTGCCTTTTGATGAAAAATTATGTGAGCAGGGCAGGAACTTCTCCAACAAAATCTGGAATGCGTTCCGATTATTGGATGGTTGGGAAATAGATGAATCATTAGATGGTACTTCTAATAAAGTGTCAATAGATTGGTTCGAGTCTAAGTATAATGTAGCCTTGGCTGAAATTGAAGATCACTTTTCTAAATTTAGAATTTCGGATGCCTTAATGACTACTTATAAATTGGTGTGGGGTGATTTCTGTAGTTGGTATCTAGAAATGATTAAGCCTGAATTTGGCAAACCAATTGACAAAACTACCTATGAAGCCACTTCAAACTTCTTTGAAAAGGTCTTAAAAATACTTCATCCATTTATGCCGTTTATCTCCGAAGAGATTTGGCATTTACTAGGAGAAAGAAAAGAAAATGAATCAATTATGGTGGCTGATTGGCCTGCTATAGGTACATCGGATAAGCAATTATTAGAGAAAGCTGAATTTGCTTTTGAAGTAACTACTCAAATAAGAAACTTACGGAACTCAAAAGGAATTTCACCTAAAGAAGCTTTTAAATTATTATACAAAGCAGATAAAGGATTAGCTTTCGTTGGGTTCGAGCATGTTGTGAGTAAGTTGGCGAACCTTAGCGAACTTACTGCGATTGATACTAACCCAGAAACGGCCTTTAGTTTTGTGATTAAAGGCGATGAGTATTTTGTGCCTGTTGAGGGTGGAGTAGATGTGGAGAAAGAAAAAGCAGCCTTGCAAAAGGAACTCGACTATGCCAAAGGGTTCATTATTTCTGTAAATAAGAAATTAGGTAATGAACGATTTGTAAATAACGCACCAGAGCAAGTAATTGCCAATGAGCGCAAAAAGTTAGCTGATGCAGAAGCAAAGGTGAAGGCGTTGGAGGAGCAATTGGGGGCAATGGGGTAGCTAATAATCTCCCGCAGATTACGCAGATAAGCGCAGATTTTTTTTTGAAATGGAAACTTACTTGGTAGGTATTGTATTTATCTACATAGGTAAGTTCCATGTACAACGGTATTTTAAAAACCCCATAATATTGGCTCTACTATCGTTCCCTTCATATAACGCATAATATTGCCTATTTTTTCTGCGTTAATCAGCGTAATCTGCGGGAGAAAGAGTTTAAATACCAATGACATAAAGTTGATCCTAAAGACCATTTACTTTTCTAAATATACCGTCTGTTATTTTATCTACATTAAAGTTGACCAAGATGCCCAGTTTTAGTTCCGTGATTTTTAGATAGGTCAAAATTTGTTTGTGGTGGACTTTGGCAAGTTGTTCTACCGATTTAACTTCTATAATTACTTTGTCTTCAACAAGTAGGTCTAGCCTAAAACCGATTTCTAACTTTTCCTCCTTGTAGTAAACTGGAACTGAAACTTCTCTTAACACCTTTAATCCCTGATTCTTTAGTTCAATTGCCAAGGCTGTTACATAAACCGATTCTAATAACCCAGGGCCAAACTCATTATACACATCGAAAATGGCACCTCTTATTTTATAGGAAATATCATTCTCAGTCATTTTTTTCTTAGTTTATCCCGCTGATTACGCAGAAAGGCGCTGATCTTATTCCGCGAAAATCAGCGCTATCTGCGGGAGAATGTTTTATTTGACTGGACTAATCATAATATGTGCCCGATAGGTGCCAGGAAACATCAGCCAAGGTCCACCCTTAACAACCGGTTGCAAAGGCAAACCAGTAGATTCTTGCGTTGCAAAAGGGATATAAACTACATATCTTAGGGTTGCTCCAACCACTTCGTTTTTAGCAGCATCGTAATGTGCCGAAGCTCCAGATAATACGTGCAAGGTGGTGGCAGATTTAGGCATTTTTAATTTACCAGAAACCGCTTCTTCAGCTCTAATTTTGTCAATCTCTCCACTATTTTTCCCTTCGGCTCTAAGCGCTCTTCCTCTTGCCATCATTGGGTCTAACTCTTTATGGTAGCAAGCCACACTAAATCCTTTTTGGTTTGGGTTGTCTGCCAAACAGATTAATTCATTGCTGCCTTTTCTAAGGGTTATAAATTTGCCATCTACATCATAACCCATAACGGTAGCTGCTTCTCTTTGTACTTCGGTGGCTGCTAATACTGCAGAAGCAATTTGATCTTTAGTTGATTGAACTTGCGCAAAACTAGAAGTTGCGAATAATAGAAAAGATAAAAATAAACTGGTTTTCATAGTAATGTTTTTATACCAAGATACAATTATTTTACGGTAAAAGTTTCAGCACCCATTAAGTAGCCATCTGTAAAAACTTCCATTTTATAAACCCCCGAATCGTAATCACTTCCTTTATCGTAAACAAAAGATAATTGCTGATTGCTATTGTCAAATAACACATCTTTAGAGGCTGTGTAAAAGGTTTCTTTACCATCTAGCATAAATGAGCCAGAACCTTTATTAATATCAAATACTACCTGTCCATTTTTATCTATTATGCGAATAATAATTTCTTTGCCTTCAAGTGGTGCCACATCATTTTTGGCAATATTGAAAACCACTTTAAGCTGTTTTAGGTGTCTGTTTTTAAATATAGATTTGCGTTCTTTCCCATTTTTAGCCACTGCATAAATATGAATGCCTTCGGCTTTTAACCTGGAAGCAACTGCCACCTTATCTTCTAGTTGTTTTTTGTTTTCATTTAAAGAAACTATGGAACGGTTTAGCTCGTTCTTATCTTCCTTGAGATTGGTGTTTTCAGCCAATAACTCTTCCGATAATTTGGTGAGACGAGTAATTTCTTTGTCCTTTTCTTTTAGTAATTCTTGATACCCATCCGTTTTTCTCCTTAACCTACCAATAAGTTGGCGGTTGGCTTGTCTGGTATCTTGTAACTGTTTTCTCTCTTTTTCTATTTCCTTTTGGGTGGCAAGTAATTCTGTTACATCTCCACCTAACGAGTCAATATCGTGTATTTTTTGGGCTAGCTCCTCACTTATTTTATCGAGTTTTTGCTGAGAGGCTTCTAACTCAGTGGTATAAAAATCGGTTAGTTCCGCTTTTTCCTTTTGGTCAAGAACTACTTTTATTACTAACAGAACCACCAAAATTCCAAGCACAATAAAATAGATAGATTTGTTAGAACCTTTTTGTTTAGGCTCTTGTATTACTTCTTTAGCTGAATCAGACATATTATTTAGATTATGATGTTACAAAATTAGGCTTTCTTTGTACTTATACAACTTAATACTATGATCGAATTAAATAAAGAATACTGGTCTTCTAAATACATCGAATTAAATATGGGGTGGGATGTAGGAGAAATTACTACACCACTTAAAACTTATTTTGATCAATTAATTGATAAGTCTTTACGAATCCTGATTCCTGGATGTGGGAATGGGTACGAAGCTGAGTATTTACATAATCTTGAATTTGATGTAACGGTGATTGATTTATCGGAATACCCATTAAACAATTTAAAAGAACGATGCCCGTCTTTTCCATCTGAAAAATTAATACAAACAGACTTTTTTGAGTTCGAAGGTGCGTTTGATTTAATTATTGAACAAACTTTTTTTAGTGCACTAAATCCTAATTTAAGAAACAGTTATGCAAAACAAATGCATAATTTATTAGCTCCTAAGGGTAAACTGGTGGGGCTTCTTTTTAATATAGGTTTATATGACGACCATCCTCCTTTTGGTGGCAACCTGGAATTGTATAAGCCTATTTTTGAGCCTTACTTTAGGTTCAATGTGTTTGAGGAAGCTTATAATTCTATTGAGCCTAGAAAGGGAAACGAGCTGTTTTTGAATTTGGTAAAGAAGTGATTCAGACTGCGCTCCTCCAATGGGAAGGGCATCGCAATTCAAAATTGACTGAGTAGTGTTATGATTAATTTTTATAACCTGAGTTCGACCTAAGGAAAAATATCTAGCAGGCAATCTTTTGAATATAACCCCGAAATCTCGGGGGAAATAATCCATTATATCTTTGCTTTTTATATTAAAAAGCTCACCTGCTATTTTATTTTCTGGCAGCTATTCCTTATCCCGAACTCAGGTCTATAGCAATCTGCCTGCCTTACAAACAGTAGAAATACGTGTTGCCAAGATCGGTAAATAAGTCTTATAGTACATACCAACGAATCTAGAAAATACGAGTATTGCCATTTGAATAAACTACTACATCAATAATTTCCTATCCACCACAAAAGGGCCAAAAGGTAAAACAGAAGCAATGAGTGCCACAAAAGTTGTTTTGTAATTCCAGTTGAGTTGGCTTCTAACCAACATCACCATAATTACATAAGCAATAAATAATATTCCGTGTGCCATCCCAACCACTTGTGTAGGTTGATGGTGTCCCCACACGTATTTTAAGGGCATGGCAATTCCAAGCAATAGAAGAAAGGACAGACCTTCGAGTATCGCAACTGTTTTAAATAGCTTTATGGATTTATTCATTATATTAATTTTGAGATGCAAAAATGGAGAGTTCAGTTTCTAATTGATAGCGAAACCAACTTTTTCTAGATCACTCCAAAAACTGGGGTACGACTTATTAACAACTTCGGGGCTTTCAATGGTAACTGAGGGCATTATACAAGCTAAAGGTGCAAATGCCATTGCCATTCGGTGGTCGTGATAAGTGTTTATAAACACTTCAGTTTCTTTCCAATTTCCTTTTGGTGGAACAACCGTCCATTGTTCATCCTCTTCAATAAAATCAGCTCCAAATTTATGTAGCTCTTGCTGAATGGCCAATACTCGATCGGTTTCCTTAATTTTTAAGGTATGGAGACCTGTGAACATGCAAGGGTGTTCTAAAGCCGCACAAATTACCGCAAAGGTTTGAGCTAAATCAGGGTTATTAATAAAATCGATTGCAGTAGGTAGCTGAGGAGTTTGTTTGGTTAGCAATGCACCTTTACTGTTAAATGTAGTTTTAACTCCAAATGGCTCCATTAATTCTACAAGAGCCCTATCTCCTTGCAGTGAATTTTCTCGATAACCTGTGAGCTCCAATCGTTCAGCACCAGATAGTGAAAAAATGCTATACCAATAACTAGCGCTACTCCAATCAGGCTCAACAGAAAATGCTTTAAAGGTGTATATGCTGGGCTTAACTCTATAATTACTTCTTTCAATTTCTGCCGTAACACCAAAATGCTTCATTAGCTCAATGGTCATGAGCAAATATGGTTTGCTTGTGGCTCCGTTCTCAACTTCTAGGGTTAATCCTTTTTGCAGGGTTGGAGCTAGCATTAATAAAGCAGATAAGTACTGACTGCTAATAGAACCATCAATCGAAATAGAATTCGTAAGCTGTTTCTCAAAACCCCCAATTTTATGTGGAGGGTATCCTTCTTTCTGTTGATATTCAATTGCAACACCAATTGTTCGGAGCGCATCAACCAATAGTTTAATGGGGCGTTCTTGCATACGTGCTGTGCCCGTCATAAGCTTGTTTTGATTGGTTAGTGCAAAGTAGGTGGTCAAGAAACGCATTACAGTACCTGCGTCCATCACATTAATTTCATAATTATTCGAATCTATTAAGGCAGCCATCAACTCTGTATCTCTGGCTGAGGATAGATTATCTATTTTTCCTGGATTAGAACATAAAGCATTGATTAATAGAGCTCTGTTACTTTCACTTTTAGAGCCAGGTATTTGAATAGCTCCTAAATCTTTCGATTTATTTTGGTACGATATATGTATTTCTTTTTTCAAACGTTATAAAATTTGTGCAAACCTAAAGATTACTTGAATCTTTATTGAATTTTTTGCGTATATTGTATTGAACCTTTTTAGGTTTTAATTGTGTTATTAGATTAAATTAAATATTATGTCATCAACAAAAACAAAATTAACATTAGGACTATTAGCAGGAGCAGCTGTAGCCGCTTTTGCCGTTAGCAAGTTAGGCCAAACTTCTATTAAAAAATTAGGAGAAAGAACAGCCGATTTACGTGATTCGTTAAATCAACAATTAAGTGAATTGCAAAACTTTAAACGAACCGATAAGCGATTTATTTAGCATTATAAAATACTAAAGCTTGTTGCACTTCCTCTTTTGATATTTCAATAGAATGGCTTGGCTTGCCTGTCTGAGTTAATAGTACGGCCTGAATTTTTGTCCCTTTATTCTTTTTATCTTGTTCTAAATTGTTTAAAATTTCTTTCATTCCCTTTTCAGGAATTTTTTTTCGTTCAAAATAGGCGTCTATAATGTCTATTATTTTTATAAGTTCAGGATCACTTAGGCCTAAATGTTGTACTGATAAGAAAGCTTCTGTAATCATACCAATAGCTACCGCTTCCCCATGTAAAATAGGGAGCTTATTATTTAAAAAATAAGTTTCTACCGCATGCCCAATGGTATGGCCAAAATTTAAAAATTTTCGCTCATCTTTTTCAAGTGGATCGGCTTCTACAATTTCATTTTTAATGGCAACGGATTTTGTAATATAGGCAAGCCATTCAGTATTTTGTATGTCAAGGTTCGCAAGCTCTTCCAAGTGTCCCTTATCTTTAATAAATCCATGTTTAAGCATTTCTGCAAACCCAGATTTTACCTGATTGAGAGGAAGAGTTTCTAAAAATACGGGGTCGATAATAACCTTTGTAGGTATTTTAAAAAGACCTATATGATTTTTAAACCCATTAAAATCAATGCCTAATTTACCTCCTACACTTGCATCTACTTGTGATAACAAGGTGGTTGGAATATTTATAAAATCGATGCCACGTTTATAGGTGCTGGCACAAAAGCCTCCCATATCTCCAATTACACCACCTCCAAGGTTAATAAGAAGCGCATTTCTATCGGCATTAGCCTCGGTAAATACTTGCCAAATATGGGTACAGGTTGTTAAAGTCTTGTTTTCTTCGCCACTTTTTATCGTAATAATGGTAAAATCAGCAAAGCTGCTACCAAAAGTTGGGAGACACTTTTCTTCTGTATTTTCATCAACCAGCACAAATATGCTTGAATAGGAATTTTCTTCTAAAAATCCATCAATATATTGTTTGGCGTTTTTGGTAATTTCGATATAATTAGGAAGGTTTATGCCCATTTATTTCTGATTTTGTAAGGAATTTTCAAAGGTAGCATTCTTAGCCTTATTATAGGTTTTTCTCTTAGAATAAACTACAATTGGTGCCTTATATTTGCCACATAAATAGCAGAATAATGACTAATATTTCGAGCGATTCATTTGAAAATACAGAATTGGCTTTTATTGCCAAATCTGATTGGCAGCTAAAGAAAGCTTACTGGCTTTTTAGAATAGTTAATAATAATTTGATGGCAAAAATTAGTACAAGAGCTGCTAATGTTTCTCTCAAACTGCATCTGCCTGTTAAAGGTATGATTAAAAAGACTGTATTTGAACATTTTTGCGGTGGCGAGAGCATTGAAGAATCAAAAGAAACTGTACATATTTTATCTAATTATAAAGTTCGCTCAATATTAGACTACTCGGTAGAAGGCAAGCATAATGAGGAAGCGTTTGATGCTACCTTAATGGAAACTTTGAAAACCATTGAAAACGCCAAAGAAAATGAAGAGGTGCCATATTGTGTATTTAAACCTACTGGTATGGGTTCTGCGGATTTAATGGAGAAAATTCAGTTAAAGCAAGAATTATCTAAGGAAGAAAAAAAGGCATTTGAAAAAATCAGGAATAGATATGAAGCTGTTTCTCAGGCAGCATATGATAATGATGTACGTTTATTAATTGATGCTGAAGATTCTTGGTATCAAGATACAGTAGATGAGTTGGTGTATGAAATGATGGAGAAGTTTAATAAAAACAGAGCCATTGTATTTAATACCTACCAAATGTATCGCTGGGCAAGTTTGCAAAATATTAAGGATGCTCATAAACGAGCTGTAGAGAATGGGTTTGTTTTAGGTGCTAAGCTTGTACGCGGAGCCTATATGGAAAATGAGCGAGAACGTGCAGGTATAAAAGGTTATGAAGACCCAATCTGTGTGGATAAACACACCACAGATAAAAGTTATAACGATGGCCTAAAGTATTGTGTTGAAAATATTAATCAAGTTGAACTGTTTAACGGATCTCATAACGAGCATTCCAATTTATATTTAACAGAGTTGATGAAAAAGCATAACCTAGCCAGGGATGATAAACGTATATTTTTTGCCCAACTCTATGGTATGAGCGATAATATCTCATTTGTGTTAGCCAATGCAGGTTATAATGTAGCCAAGTATGTACCCTATGGTCTGGTAAAATTTGTAATGCCTTACCTTATAAGAAGAGCAGAAGAAAATACGTCTGTGGCAGGCCAAAGTAGCAGAGAGTTAAAGCTGCTTAAAATGGAAATGGATAGAAGAAAGAAAGCCAAGGTTTAGTTATTAACTCTTTAACCGATAACTATTACCTTTTTTTTCAACATCCAATCAGTATTCTTACTTATTTTTGCAGCCCATTAATATTGGGTTACAAATTTTTAGAATATGCAATTAAGCGAGCAAGAATTAGTACGTAGAAGTGCTAAACAGCAACTTGAACAATTAGGAATCAATCCTTATCCATCAGAATTATACCCTGTAACACATTACGCAAGTAATATTAAACAGGCTTTTGATGAATCTAAGGCAGGTGAATTCAAAGAAGTTACGCTTGCAGGCCGTTTAATGAGTCGTAGAATAATGGGCTCTGCATCATTTGCTGAACTGCAGGATTCTAGCGGTCGCATTCAGTTTTATGTACGTAGAGATGATATTTGCCCAGAGGAAGACAAAACTCAATACAATACGGTATTCAAAAAACTACTGGATATTGGTGATATTATTGGTATCAAAGGGTTTGTGTTTAAAACACAGGTAGGAGAAACTTCTGTACATGTAACAGAGTTAAAAGTACTTACTAAATCACTTAAACCACTGCCAATTGTTAAAGAATCCACCGATAAGGAAGGCAATAAACAATTGCACGATGCGTTTACCGATCCTGAAATGCGTTACCGTCAGCGTTATGTTGATATGATTGTGAATCCTGAAGTGCGTGAAACTTTTAAGCAGCGTACTAAAGTGGTAAACACCATGCGCAACTACCTGGCTGAAAAGGATTACTTGGAAGTGGAAACTCCGATACTTCAACCTCTTTACGGTGGTGCTGCTGCAAGGCCCTTTAAAACACATCATAATACCTTAGATATGACCTTATATCTAAGAATTGCCAACGAGCTTTATCTTAAAAGGTTAATTGTAGGTGGTTACGATGGTGTTTTTGAATTTTCTAAAGACTTTAGAAACGAAGGGATGTCTAGGTTCCATAATCCTGAGTTTACACAAGTAGAGCTTTATGTAGCTTATAAAGATTATAATTGGATGATGAATTTGGTGGAGGAAATGATTGAGCGTGTAGCGCTTGAACTGCATGGAACCACCAAAGTACAAGTAGGCGAAAATATAATCGATTTTAAACGACCTTGGAAACGATACACTATGTTCGAAGCAATTGAGCATTTTACAGACATCGATATTTCTGAAATGGATGAAACCGAGCTAAGAGCTACGGCAACAAAATTGAATGTACCTATTGATGAATCTATGGGAAAAGGTAAATTGATTGATGAGATTTTTGGTGAAAATTGTGAGGCACAATTAATTCAGCCCACTTTTATTACTGATTATCCTGTTGAAATGTCGCCTTTGGCTAAAAAGCATAGAGACAAAGAAGGATTAGTAGAACGATTTGAAGCTATTGCCAACGGTAAAGAAATTTGTAATGCGTTCTCAGAATTAAATGACCCAATCGATCAACGAGCCCGATTTGAAGAGCAGTTAGAATTGGGAAAACGCGGTGATGACGAAGCAATGCTACTTGATGAAGATTTTTTGCGTGCCATAGAATATGGCATGCCTCCAACAGCTGGGTTAGGTATTGGTATCGATCGCCTATCAATGATAATGACCAACTCTAATTCCATTCAGGATGTATTGTTCTTTCCCCAAATGAAACCTGAGAAGAAACAAACAGTAGTGCTAACTGATGATGAGACATTGGTGTTTGATATTCTTCATAAAAATACAAAAATGGACTTGAACGAGCTTAAAGAAGCTGTTGGCTTAAGCAATAAAAAATGGGATAAGGCAATTAAAGGCTTAACTGCGAGTAAACTGGCTAAGGTTACTAAAACGGATAGTGCGTTAGAGGTAGAGTTGGTTTAGAAAAACATTAAAAATTAAAACTATCTGAGGCATTTCGTTTCCTAGAGAGTTTTAAGTCTTGCAGTAATGAAGATTTTGCCTTAATGGTGAAATTATAGGATTGGTAGCGCCCAAATGGCACCCAACTTAGGGTCATATCCCAGCAATGCAAATCTCTAACAATATTAAACCTTGCTTCGGTAAACTTCTTTTGGGCAAAATCATAACCCGATTGGTAAGTTAACTTCCATTTTTCGGTAATGCTAATGTCCCCATTAAACCTAAGAGATTGAGTAACCTTACCTTCGTCAAATCCTTTTCTTGTAACGTTTACATTATAGGTAAGGCGAACACTCCAAGGAATATTAAAATCAACGTAAAGGTCTGGGTTGGCAATAAACTCGCTCAGCTCAGCTTCTTCTTTGGCAGAATTTGTATTTATATTATCTGTTCCCATACCCATATTTCTGCCAGAACTAGTGTTTGTTCCTCCTTTTTTGTTCCCTTGAAATCCTGTATTTATCGAAATATTAAACCGTGAAAACTGACCAAGCCCTTGCCCATTATTCCAGGCAAATTGATCTAACCTAACTTGATAAACTTTTTTATCTTTTTCTGTCTCGCCTGTTATACTATCCAATTGATACACATAAGGATCGATAGAGCCATTAAAATTTATGCTTAGCCCAGTGGTTTTTATAGATTTGCTTAGCTCTTTATTCTTTAATAAGTCGGTAGTTGCCCGTAAAGAAATATTTGATAATTTAAATTTTTCAGCAGCTAAATTATAACCAGTGCTTACCCCAAAGTTTCTTAAAATGGCAATTTTTTGAGACTTATTAGTTGTATCTTTTCTACTCTTATATTTCATCTCTAAAGTATTAGTTATACTTAAAGAGATAGTCGAACTTTCTCCAATTGCAGGCCCTCTTCCATATACGAATCCGGCATACCTCGAAAGCGTTTTTGTTTCACCTAAGGTGTCGCTTTGCACAGTTTGGTAATAGCCATATTTTTCGTCACCAAAGTCTGGTCGGTAAGAATACGATAGTGATGGAGTCATCATATGGCGAATTGCTTGTACCCCATATTCTCTACGGAATAGCACCGTACCATATACCCTAGAGTTAATAGAAGCACTAGTGCTATACGAACGTATGGCATTAAAGCCATCAATCGTGTCTGTTTCTATCTCGTTTAGCTTTTCATTAAAACTATAATCAAGTTTTTTAAAGTACCATAGTTCATCGTAACTCAAAGAAGGGCTTATTGTAAAGTGTTTTAGTAATTTGAACGATGCCGAAATTGGAATGTTGTGCTTTACACCATTCGAGCCTTGATCTAATAAAAATGGAATAGTTTCAGATGTAATGTCAAATACAGAATCTACTATAGTTTGCTCACTCCTCTGAACAAGGATGCCCTCATTATCATAAATATTTTCGGTGGTAATTGGTATAGCTAGTCGGTTCGTAACCTTATTAGTGGCTCCCATAGCATATCTAAAGTTTATTTTTTCATACCATTTATTCCCTGAACTACCCTTCTTCTTAAAAGGGTAAATGTTTTGAACGTTAAAAGATAAATCTGGCAATAATAAATCTGCTTGTTTAGTGTTCAGGTTTTGGTTAAACCTTCCACTTATACCCATACTAAAAGGTGTACCTGCAAAAGTTTTTGAATAATTTACAGAGGAACTCAATGTTGCTCTGATTTGATCATTTTGGTTGTTTAACTGGTTGTTTTTATTATACGAATTGGTCGCATAATTGACATTCGCACTGAATCGACCTGTGCCTTTTGTCTCAGGAGTATGCGACCAAACAAGCCTAAAATCATTCGAAATATTATCTTCTAAGGTCGTTTCGTCTTCTTGCTTAAACTTTGAGAATGTTGCTGCAAAGTTGCCTCGAAATTTATAGCGTACGTAATAATTAGATTTGGCTCTAATTGCCCACCCTCCTTTAGTATAAAGGTCGCCTGTAAGGTCAAGGTTAATGTAATCACTAAAAGCAAAATAGTACCCTCCATTTTTTAAGTAAAAACCTCTGAGTGTTTCTTCTCCAAAATCTGGAAAAATAATACCAGAAGTTCTGCTTTGTTGGTCTGGGAACATACCAAAAGCAAAACCAAGAGGCGTTGGTACATCATTAATAATCATATTAAAAGGGCCGGCTATCATTTCTTTATTAGGAATCACCTTTACTTTTCTTGCCTTGATACTATAATGGGGGTGTGCTAAGTTGCAGGTGGTATATAATGTTGTTTGATTAAACAATTCGCCATTTGCATTTTTAAAAACTTTATCAGAATGGATAAACGCATCTCCTTGGGTAGTTACTAAGCCGGTAATTGAAGCTTTTTCGGTTTTGAAATTGTACTTAATTTCGTTTGTTTCATATACCTCGTTCCCATTTTTAAATATGGGCTTACCTTGTACTCTTCCTGTAGAATCGGCTACTCCATTGGCTTGCATAAAGTTTTCTTCCCAATTAATGGTAATTTCTTGAGCGTCCAACTGAATAGGTTTGTAATCTATAATACCGCTTCCGTAAATTTTAACGTTTTTGGTAAACATATCAATAGTAATGGAATCCTCGGCATTATACTTTACGGTGGTTTTAATGTCGCCAGGTGGTAACTTAGCAACAGAATCTACTTTAGCCATTAAAGTTGAATCGGAACTAAGTAGAGGAATGGAGTCTAGATTTGCTAAAAATGTGGAATCTATTTGTTGTAAAATAGTAGAATCTTTAACAGATATTTTTGCCGAATCGAGGGTAGGTAATGCTAAAGAGTCTATTTTAGCAGGTGTGCTGATTGCAGTGCTATCAGCAGAAACTTGAGAGTTGGCTTGAATATTGAGTAATAGGAGTAGTAAAGCCGATAAAATAAAGGGTTTAAATAAGGCGAAATTGTTCAATTTATTGTGTGTATCCTTCTGATTCTCGGTTTTTTTTAGAAATTTGTGTAAAGATATTTCATTAACGTTGAACATTCGTAGTATGACAAGATATTTTAGCATCATAGCCCTATCGGCAATAACCGTGCTAACATCCTTCAGTACGCTAAATAAATCCTATAATAAAGTAGATAAAGTTGTTATAGATGCTGGGCATGGAGGTAAAGATCCTGGTACTCACGGAGATGTATCTAAAGAAAAAGATATTGCATTAAAAATCGCATTGAAACTTGGCAGAACTATTAATGAATATTTGCCAGATGTAGAGGTGATTTATACACGTGATGATGACAATTTCGTTGAGTTAGAAGGAAGAGCCTACATCGCAAATAAAAATGGAGCCGATTTGTTTATTTCTATCCATTGCAATGCCGTTTCTAATAGTTCCATTTATGGAACCGAAACTTATGTGATGGGGTTAGACAAAGTAGAAGGAAATATGAGGGTGGCAAAAAAAGAAAATTCCGTAATATTATTAGAAGAAAATTACGAAGATAAGTATGATGGCTTCGATCCAAATTCGCCTGAATCTATGATCTTGCTTACGTTAAGTCAGCATGCTTACCAAGAAAATAGTTTAAGGTTAGCTGCCAGAATTGAAAAACAATTTAAGGAGCGAGTTGGGAGAAAAAGTAGGGGTGTTAAAATGGCTCCATTTTGGGTTTTATGGAGAACCTCAATGCCAAGCGTATTGGTTGAAACAGGCTATTTAACAAACTCAAAAGAAGAGCTAGACTTAAACGACCCATTGAAACAAGAATACATTGCCTCTGGTATATTTAGGGCATTTAGAGATTATAAAACTGCTATTGACGCATCTAATTAAACATAATAAATGGCAATATCTAAAGAAGTAAGAGTTGGGGCATTTGCAATTATTGCAATTACAGTTTTGTACCTCGGCTTTAATTATTTAAAAGGCGTTGATTTTTTATCTAGTACAAGCAAGTACTATGTTATTTACGAAGATGTTGCTGGACTTACAAAATCTAATCCTGTTAAAATAAGCGGATATAGCGTTGGTCGAGTTTCTAATATTAGGCTCCTTCAAAATCAAAAAAATAAAGTGTTGGTTGAGTTAGATATTAATTCCGATATTGTGTTGGGAGATACAGCTTTGGCAAAGTTAAACTCTGATTTACTGGGAGGCGTTTCTATAATTCTTTTCCCAGGAAGTTTAGAAAAACCGCTAGAACCAGGGGACACATTAAACGCTCGAATTGACCCAGACCTAACCGAGCTTTTTAAAGAAAGTGCACAGCCCATTTCGGATAACCTTCAAGTAACAATGCGTAAGCTAAATATTTTGTTGGATGATTTATCTGGAAGTGGAACAGAACTAAAAAAGTCGTTAGCAAGCTTTACGAAACTATCAGATAACCTTAATGCAAGAATTTATGAGAATAGAACTTCGCTAAAACTTATGTTAGCAGAGTTTGCTAAGCTTACAACCAACCTAAATCAAACAGTAGTTGATTTAAAGCCCACCCTCGATAATTTTAAAGTGCTGTCCGATTCTTTAACTCATTTGGAGCTAAATACTACGCTTCAAAAGGTAGATATTTTATTGGAACAGTTAACTCTTACAACTCAAATGCTGCAAAACGATAGTAGTTCTATTGGTAAATTATTGACTGATGATGAGCTCTACGAATCTATGAAAAAGGCAATATCTGACTTGGATACCTTACTTGTGCATATAAACGAAAATCCTAAGCATTTCTTTGGCCCATTAGGTAAGAGTAAAAAACAAATTGAAAAAGAAGCCAAAAAGCAACAATAATTTAATACACTATATGAATCTAGCCTTTAATAAAAATGAGGACGAGAATAAATTACTGATTTCTGAACTTCAATTTCGTTTGACAAAAGTTAAAAAAGGTGGAGGAGATAAACGCATAGAACGCCAGCATAAAAAAGGAAAATTAACCGCTCGTGAACGGATAGATTACTTAAGAGACACTAACTCTGAGTTTCTTGAAATTGCTGCTTTCGCAGGAGATGGTATGTACCAAGAAGTAGGAGGATGCCCGTCAGGAGGTGTGGTTACAGGTATTGGCTATGTAAGTGGGCAACAATGTGTAATAGTAGCCAACGATGCAACTGTAAAGGCAGGGGCTTGGTTCCCGATTACTGCCAAAAAGAATATGCGGGCACAAGAAGTGTCTATTGAAAATAAGTTGCCTATTATTTATTTAGTAGATTCAGCTGGGGTGTTTTTACCCATGCAAGATGAGATTTTCCCTGACAAAGAGCATTTTGGAAGGCAGTTTAGAAATAATGCAGTAATGTCTTCTTTGGGTATAATACAAGTGGCAGCCATAATGGGGAGCTGTGTAGCAGGTGGTGCTTACTTACCTATTATGAGCGATGAAGCTTTAATTGTTGACAAAACAGGCTCTATATTTCTTGCAGGTTCGTATTTAGTAAAATCTGCCATTGGCGAAGAAATAGATAACGAAACATTAGGTGGTGCAACCACGCAATGCGAAATATCTGGTGTAACCGATAATAAATTTCCAAATGATGAGGCAGCTTTAGATTATATAAAGGACATTTTTTCTAAAATAGGAGAAACCGAAAAGGCAGGCTTTAACCGTTCAGAATCTCAAGATCCCAAATTAGATGAACAGGAGATTTATGGAATTTTTCCATCAGATAGAACCAAGCCTTATGAAATGAAAGAAATCATTAATCGATTGATTGATGAATCTGATTTTTCGGAATATAAAGCAGAGTATGGTAAAACCTTAATTTGTGGTACTGCAAGAATTGATGGCTGGGCTATTGGCATAATTGCCAATCAGCGCAAGGTGGTAAAAACAAAAAAAGGGGAGATGCAAATGGGAGGCGTAATTTACTCGGATTCGGCAGATAAAGCAGCTCGTTTTATTATGAACTGTAATCAACGAAAAATTCCCCTCTTGTTTTTACAAGATGTAAGTGGCTTTATGGTAGGGAGCACAGCAGAACATGGAGGGATTATTAAAGATGGGGCTAAAATGGTGAATGCCATGGCAAATTCTGTGGTGCCTAAGTTTACCATTATTATGGGTAATTCTTACGGAGCAGGTAACTATGCCATGTGTGGTAAGGCTTACGATCCAAGACTAATCTATTCCTGGCCTACAGCACAAATGGCAGTTATGAGTGGAGCTGCCGCTGCAAATACTTTATTGCAAATAAAAGTTTCCTCAGCCAAAGCAAAAGGAGAAGAGCTTTCTGAAAACGACAAGTCTAAGCAATTAGAGAAAATTACTAATAAATATAATAAGCAGTTAAGCCCATATTATGCTGCTGCCAGACTTTGGGTAGATGGAGTGATTGATCCGCTTGAAACAAGGAAAGTGATTTCTATAGGTATAGAAGCTGCCAATAACGCTCCAATTGAAAAACCCTTTAATGTAGGTGTAATTCAAACTTAACCAATGGATACCAAAGAACTCAAGGCCTTAGTTTCTCTTTTAGAAGATGATGAGCTTCGACCTCAAATTGAGGAGAAGATTTTTTCTATGGGCAATGAAATTATTCCCTTTTTAGAAGAAGAGTGGGGTGCTAGCTTTGATGCTTCAGTTCAAGAACGAATTGAGGAAATTGTACATACACTTCAGTTTAATTTGCTTAAAGAGCGATTACAAGAATGGAAGGCTAATGAGTCTGACGATTTATTAAAAGGAATGTGGCTTATTGCTACATACCAGTATCCTGATCTAAGTTTAGAAAAATTAACACAAGATTTTGAGCAGTTATATTATGAGGTATGGCCAAATTTTGAGCCAGAGGCCCATCCTTACGATCAGGTAAAAGCCATTAGTGGTGTTCTTTTTTCAAAATTGAGATTTAAAGCCAATACGGCTAACTTCCATTCGCCTGCAAACTCAATGATTAATTCAGTTATTGAGTCTAAACGTGGTAATCCAATTGCGTTGAGTGTAATTTATATGCTTATTGCGCAAAAACTCAATATGCCATTGTATGGAGTTAATCTCCCTAATTTTTTTATTATCACTTATAATAATGAAGAAAAAAACATACAGTTTTATATTAATGCATTTAATAGAGGCTTAATATTTACTAAACAAGATATAGATCATTACTTAGGGCAAATAAATATAAACCCTCACCCTAAATTTTATGAAGCTTGCACCCATATTGATATAATTACAAGAGTATTGCGAAACCTAATTATTAGTTTCGAAAAACTTGATGAACATAGTAGAGCCGATGAAGTAAAGCAGTTACTGACACTGTTTGAAGGGTAATTAGGAATTGGACTAATTGGAATGTTAAAAAGTGAAATGGAAATGTTGGAAAACCATAGGAAAGACTAACGTCAATAATCAAAGGATGCCACCAGCCTAGATTTTAAAAAAATAATCCGCCAATGGATAATTCAAAATAGTTTATTAACAACCTAAGTTCGGGATAAGTAATAGCATTCCTTATCCCGAACTCAGGTTAACAGTGTAGATGACACTGAACGAAATATCGAAAGCTAATCCAAAGGCTTCATATCAATTTCGTAGGTAAGTTCTGCTGCTTTAGAAAGCATAAGGCTTACCCCACAATAGCGTTCTTGAGAGTAATTTACAGCCTTTTCAACCTTAGCTCTATCAGCTTCATTAGCCTTTATTACATAAATTAAATGAATTTTATTATAATACTTAGGGTGCTCCTCAGTCATTTCAGCATCCACATTTATTTCTAAATCCTTAAACTCCACTCGCATTTTATTCAGAAGAGAAACTACGTCCATGCCTGTACAGCCAGTGAGGGCATTGAGCACTAAAGGTTTTGGTTTAGGCCCCTTGTCCTCTCCTCCAAATGCAGGATCTGCATCTATTATTAATTTATGGGCACCAAATTGTGTTTCGAAGGACATGCCTCCTGTATATTTTGTAGAAATTGATTCTTTTGACATCTTAGTATTTTTTAATAGGTTCCAAAATTAGAAAAACGAGATTTGTGTATTTGTGACTAAAGATACAAAGTCAACATGGTAGTAATTTAAGTAGTATAAACCAAAATATGATTCCCGAATTGTTCGTATTTAATGTTAATATTGGTAACAATATTATTCACTTTAAGTTCACTTTTTAGGCTACCGTTTTGTTGAATTGTATCTAGTTCATATAGAAATATATTCTCCTTAAAAATGAGCTGCTTCCTTCCATATAATTTGTAAATGGCTTCTTTGGTTCCCCAAGAAATAGCCGTGGCATCAAGACTTCCGCCTGCCAAGTCTAGTTCACGTTGAGTTAAAAACTTTGGAGCAAGCTTTAAAAGCTTTCCTTTTTTCTCTTCAATATCTACACCGCAAGAATTTGTTCTGTGAACCAAAACGGCCACATAGGGTTTAGCGTGTGAAATAGATATTTGAAGTTTAGAATTTTTAATATGAGGTTTATTATGAGAATCACTCCAAATGCCATCACAAGAACCTTCTAGTTCTTTGGCAATGCTCCATCCAAGGTGGCGGCTACAGAGCCATTCCTTTCTTCGTTGGTCCACATGAATTTCATCCAACTTTTCAGGGCTAGCAGAAAATTTATCCTTGTCGCCAATAAAATAATCCTCATCTTCAGTTAAATGCCACACAGCAAGTATGAAATTTCTATCAATTATTTTCTTAAATAATGGCATACATTCCAAAGTTGGATTATTTTTAACTGTCAGGCAATATTCAGGATTAAATTATGCTGCAGTTACATTCATATTTTGAAGGGCATGGAGGTGCAATTACGTCACTTACAAAAGGAAACAACGAGCAATTGTTTTATTCTGCTGGCTCGGAAGGCTTAATTGTGCAATGGAACTTAACCAAACCCAACGAAGGCGATGTGCTTATAAAGTTGAGGGGCCTCATTTCTGCAATTAAATATGAGCATACATCAAATACCTTGTATGCAGCCGTTAATCATAAAGGACTTTTTGTTATAGATATTGAAACAAGGAAAATTCTTAAAACGGTTGATATTCCTGCTACTTCTTTTGGTAAAATGGAGTTGACCAATAAGTTTATCATGCTATCCACTCACATAGGTGAATTGCTCATTATAGATAGAGAAACAGATGCAATAAAAGAACGTATTGCATCTGGGCTGAAAGAGCCACCAGCTTTCATTGTTGAGAATGATAACGTATGGTATTCCACAGATCAGGGGATAAACTGGTTTGAGATCATCAGTAAGGTAAAAGCGACCATCAATTTAGTCGAGAAACCAAGTGCTATAAAATTGTTGGGGGCTAGGTTGCTATTCACCCTTTCAAATGGTCTTTATGTTTGGAATCTAGCAAAGAGGAAAGTGGAAATTGTAGGTGAATGGGAGGAGAGTTTAGAAATTAATAGGATATGTATCAACCCAACTAAATCAAACGTTATAATTCTCGGTAAGTCTGGTGTGTTAGTTAAGTATAAAATTGAAAAAAAGAAGATAACGAAGCTTGATTCGGTACAAATTGAACACAATGGCAGAATAAACGATATACTTTGGATTGAAAATCATAAATTTGTAATAACTGCAGGCATAAACAAGAAAATTGGCATCTGGCAGGTTAACTAGAACCCATCTGAATAATGAAAATTACTCCCTTAGAAATAAAGAAAAAGACATTTGAGAAGCAAATTAGAGGGTACGATAAAGAAGAAGTAAACGCTTTTTTGCTTTCACTTTCGCACGAATGGGAAAATGCCCTCGATCAGATTAAGACGTTAGAAACTCAACTTCAAAAATCTGAAGCTGATGTTTCTAAATTACGAGAAGTAGAGGCTTCGTTATATAAAACGCTTAAAACAGCGGAAGATACTGGCTCTAATATGATTGAGCAAGCCAAAAAAACGGCCGAATTACATTTGAAAGAAACTCAAATGAATGCAGATGCTTTGCTTAACGAGTCTAAATCTAGAGCTAGAAATATAATTGATGATGCTGAGTTAAATTCCAAGCAAATTTTAGAAGGGATGGATAATGAGCTTAAAGAACTTGCTCGTGTTTATAATATGTTGGAAAACCATAGAGATGACATCTTAAATGAACTAACCAACCTTTCTACCATAACCTTACAAAGGGTGCAAAAGGTGAGCGACAATTTAAAGCACTTTGATTTGGATAAGCGGTTGCAGGAAATTAGGAACGAAGCCATTGGAGCACCAGAACCTAGCAAACCTCCAAGAACAGTACCAACTCAAAGCAATAGCACTCCAAAACCTGAGCCAATTATTGCTGAAGATTTAATTGATGAACTAGAAAATGAAGAAACTAAGGAAAGTAACTCTTCGGCTTCTTTTTTTGACGAACTGGACTAATGGCAATAATTTCTTTAGAAGGCCTTGAGTTTTTTGCTTACCATGGCGTTCACGATTTTGAAAAAGAACAAGGCAATAGCTTTATTGTAGATGTAGAAGTAGAAGTGGATGTATCAGAAGCAGAAAAAACAGATGAGTTATCTGGCACCATCGACTACGAAAAACTATTTCATATTATTTCTGCAGAAATGGAAATTCGATCTAAGCTATTAGAACATGTTTCTTCTCGTATTTGCGATGCTATTTTTAAATACTGGGAGCAAATTCAACATGTAAAAGTGCGTATTGGTAAGTTGAACCCTCCTATTGGAGCCGTTTGTAAAATGAGCGGTGTTACGCTTACAAAAACCAGGTAATTCTATTTGTCAAACCTAAAGCCTGTGGCTTCATCACCTTCTTCATAATCTAAGGTGATATCAATTAAGTGAAGCATCTCTTTTTTATGAATGAGAACTTTAATGCCCTTAAACTCAAAAGAGTCATCACTCGATTTTTTTTTATCAAACCCCAACATAAACGAAGTAGTGCCACATGAAGTTGCACTATTTGTGCCTACTCGTAAACCATAGCCTTTTGGCACAGATTTTTCGGCCATTATCATTTTAATTTGCTTAAGAGCCTCAGGTGTTATTTTTAATGGGAGTTCAGTAATCATATAAGCAAATATAAATAAGAGAATAATTTGTTTTGTAATTTTATTTGCAGTTGTTTATTATAAATTATTATTACAAACGTTCTAATGTTGTCAAAACTTAAATATTGGTACATATTTGTTAAAACAATAACTCAAAATGGATTCATTAATCGAAATTCTTAAACTGGTACTTCCTGCAACTTTGGTATTATACGGTATGTATTTGGCCATTAAGGTAATGGTAAGCAAATCTCTTTTAGCTAAAGAGTTGGACTTAAAACAGAAGTCGCTAGAAATTACTTTGCCTGTTCGAATGCAGGCTTTTGAAAGAATTACATTGTTTTTGGAGCGCATATCTACAGATAATTTATTGGTACGAATAAATAAACCAGGCATGACAGCTGCGGTTTTACATAACGATATTTTAGAAGAAGTTAGGAATGAGTTTAATCATAATGTGGCACAACAAGTGTATTTAAGTGTAGATTTATGGAGTATGGTGGTGTCGGCTAAAGAGGATTTGGTAACTAAAGTGAATGCTACTTTTCAAGAAATAGATCCTGAAGCTAGCTCATTAGATTATGCCAGAAAGTTACTAGAGCAAACAATGGCAACTGATATTGACTCAATAGAACTTGCCCTTTCTTCGTTAAAAGAAGAGTTAGGTAAGTATTATAAAATATAAAAGCTGTTTCAATAACTTGTATATTTACAGTATGGCAGAATTAAAAATACAGGAGAATAAATTTTTTGAGCGAGCAAAAACAAGGGCTTCCAATATTTTGGGCGATAAACAGAAACTCAATGAAGTATTAAATGCTTCTAAAGCCAGGTTGAGTGAAGTGAATCTTGAGAACTCGAAACTTAGTAAACTTGGCCACAATCTTCGTGTTTTTCTTAAAATGATTCAGGCATTTGCGAAAGGTGAATATACAGAAGCTCCTTGGAAATCAATGGTGGCTATTGTTGCTGGTATTATCTACTTTTTAATGCCAATCGACCTTATTCCAGACTTTATTCCATTTACAGGCTTTATAGATGACTTTACCGTGATAATGCTAATTTCTAATGCCTTTCAGCAAGATATTGAGCAATTTAAAATCTGGGATTCTTCTAAAAAATGAGCGTTGCATTGATTGCTGGTGCTTCTGGTTTGGTTGGAGGAAGATTACTTAACCTATTATTAGACACTGAAGATTATACGAAAATTGTATCTATTGGTAGAAGAAAGTTGAAGATAATTCATCCCAGACTTGAACAATATATTTCAGATTTTGAAAAATTAGATGAACTTGACATTAAGCCTGATGTAGTATTTTGCTGTTTAGGCACCACTATAAAAAAGGCAGGTTCTAAAGAAGCTTTTAAAAAAGTAGATTTTGAGTACCCCAAATTATTGGCGAATTACTCATTAATAAAAGGGGCAAACGCATTTCATATTATTACCGCAATGGGAGCAAATTCGAATTCCTCTATTTTTTATAATAAGGTAAAAGGGGAGATTGAAGATGAACTCAAAAGTTTAGCATTTAGACAGATGCATATTTATCAACCATCTCTATTGCTAGGTGAAAGACAGGAGAAAAGACTGGCAGAAGGTATTAGTCAATCCATTACGAAAGGGCTTGGTTTTCTTTTTGTTGGCCCACTAAAGAACTATAAGGCCATTGCAGGGGAGAAAGTAGCTAAATCTATGTATGATAAGTCAATAGAGCATACAGAAGGGGTATTTGTACACTTATCGGGTGAAATGCAATAATAGAAATGAAGATTGTAATCCAAAGAGTAAAAAATGCCAGTGTTACCATAAATAACAAAGTGGCTGGTAGCATAAGTAAAGGCTTACTAATATTAGTAGGAATTGAATCAGAGGATATTCGAGCAGATATTGACTGGCTTGTGAATAAAATTGCCAACCTTCGTATTTTTAATGATAATGAGGGTGTGATGAATTTGAATATCAATCAAATAAACGGTGAAGTGTTAGCCATCAGTCAGTTTACCTTACAGGCAAGTACAAAAAAAGGGAACCGCCCTTCGTATATAAAAGCGGCAAGACCAGAAGTTGCCATTCCATTATACGAAGATTTTATAAAAACGCTTAATCATAGTATTAATAATAGTGTTGAAACAGGTGAGTTTGGAGCTGACATGCAAGTGGCCTTGATAAATGATGGGCCGGTTACAATTATCATTGATTCAAAAAATAGGATATGACCATTGACGAAGCACAAAAACAAGTAGATGAGTGGATAAACACCACTGGTGTTCGGTATTTTAATGAGCTTACCAATATGGCCATCTTAACCGAAGAAGTGGGGGAGCTTGCACGCATTATGTCGCGTACTTATGGTGAGCAATCATTTAAAAAATCGGATAAAAAGCATAGCCTGCCAGACGAAATGGCTGATATTCTTTGGGTGCTTATTTGTTTGGCAAATCAAACGGGAGTAAATTTAACAGAGGCATTCCAAAAAAATATGGAGAAAAAAACGCTCCGTGATAAAGACCGCCATAAAACCAATCCCAAATTATGATAATATATACTTCGAACTCTTAACTCATTGCTTCGAACTATTTATATTTTTTCCTATCTTTGCACTCCATTCAAAACGGATGGCTCCTAACGGGAGATGTTACATTAAAAACGACCCAGATGCTTGTTGGGTTAACCAATTGATTACAAGCAATTTATATTATGAGTGAAGCTCAAAAAAAAGCAGAAGAAGCGAAGGCTGAACCTGCTAGTGTCTCTGCTAAAGCTACAAGCGACACGCAGAAAACAGAAGAAGTAGCTGCTAAAACAGAAGCTGCTCCTGAGGCTGCCCCTAAAAAAGCCGCAGCAAAAAAAACAACTAAAGCTAAAGCCGAAACAAAAGAACCTAAAAAAGAGGTTGTTGAGGAAGTAAAAGCCGAAGAAGTAGTTGAAGAGGTAAAAGAAGAAGTTCCAACTGACTCTGCTGAAGCCAAAGACGAAACGCAGAAAGCAGAAAAAACCTCAAAACCTAAAAAAGAAGAAATCGTTGTAGAAGAATTTGACTGGGATGCAGTATCTACCAAAGGATTTGGTGATGGATACTCAACCAAGGAAAAGGAAGATTTGGCTAAAATGTACGAAGAAACCCTAGGTACTGTAACCGAACGCGAAGTAGTTCAAGCAACAGTAGTTAGTGTTACTAACAGAGACGTAATCCTTAATATAGGGTTTAAATCTGATGGCTTGGTTTCTGCTTCTGAATTTAGAGATACTCCTGATCTTAAAATTGGTGATGTTGTTGAAGTGTATGTAGATGAGCAAGAAGACGTTAAAGGTCAGCTAGTTCTTTCTCGTAGAAAAGCAAAAATCGTTAAAGCTTGGGAAAACATCCAATCTTCTCACGATGATGATACTGTAATTGAAGGTTTTGTTAAACGTAGGACTAAAGGTGGTCTTATTGTAGATATCTTCGGTGTTGAAGCGTTTTTGCCAGGATCTCAAATTGATGTTAAACCTATCCGTGATTTCGATATTTTTGTTGGTAAGTCAATGGAGGTTAAGGTTGTAAAAATTAATTATACAAATGATAACGTAGTTGTTTCACACAAAATATTAATCGAGAAAGATCTTGAGAAACAACGCGTTGAAATATTGAATAACCTTGAAAAAGGACAAGTATTAGAAGGAGTTATCAAAAACATGACCAACTTCGGTGTATTTATCGATTTAGGTGGTGTTGATGGTTTACTTCATATTACTGATATTTCTTGGGGTAGAATTAACCACCCAGAAGAAGTACTTAAATTAGATGAAACTGTAAAAGTTGTTGTTCTTGAATTTGACGAGGATAAAAAACGTATCTCTCTAGGTATGAAACAACTTACTTCTCACCCTTGGGATGCACTAGCAGAAGGATTAGAAGTTGGATCTAAAGTAAAAGGTAAAATTGTTAATGTAGCTGATTACGGTGCGTTCTTAGAAATTCAACCAGGTGTTGAAGGTTTAATTCACGTTTCTGAAATGAGCTGGTCGCAGCACTTACGTAACCCAACTGACTTTATGAAAGTTGGAGACGAAATGGAAGCTGTGGTACTTACATTAGATCGTGAAGATCGTAAAATGTCGCTTGGTATCAAGCAATTAACTGAAGATCCCTGGTTGAAAACTGACGTTGTTTCTAAATATGGTGTTGGAACTAACCACACAGGAATTGTTCGTAACCTAACTAACTTCGGTTTATTTATCGAGCTTGAAGAAGGTATTGATGGACTGGTACACGTTTCTGATCTTTCCTGGACTAAGAAAATCAAACATCCATCTGAGTTTATTGCTGTTGGCGGTGAGTTAGAAGTTCAAGTACTTGAGTTAGATGTTGAAAATAGAAAACTGGCGTTAGGTCATAAGCAATTAGAAGAAAATCCTTGGGATACTTTTGAAACTGTTTTTGAAATTGGTTCTACACATAAGTGTACTATCAATAACAAAACGGATAAAGGTTCTGTACTTGAATTACCTTATGGTATCGAAGGTTTCGTAAATGCTAAGAACTTAACCAAAGAAGATGGTTCTAAACCTAGCGTTGGAGAAGCTTTAGACTTTAAAGTAATAGAGTTCTCTAAAGGAGAGAAGCGAATTTTATTATCGCACACTGCAACGTATAAAGAAGATGAAAAACCTGTAGCTCCTAAGAAAAAGGCTGCTGGCAAGAAAAAAGCGACTAGTTCTAGTAATCAAGAAGCAACTTCTAGCCTAGGTGATTTATCTGCACTTTCTGCTTTAAAGGAGCAAATGGATAAGCCTGCTGAAAAGCCTGCTGCCCAAAAAGCGCCAGCTAAGAAGAAAGAAGAAGCTCCAAAAGAAGAAGCTCGCCAGAATGACGAAGTTGGGCAGGCGCCAAAAGAAGAGGCTGCTCCTAAAGCTAAAAAAGCAACTAAAGCAAAAGCTAAAAAACAAGAACCAAAAGCAGAAGCAGCCCCAAAGGCTGATGCTGCTGATGGGGAAGATAAGTAATTAATTCGATACCACCCCGATAATTATCGGGGTGGCATTGCTTTATAAACTTAATAATATTTTACTTTTGTGTTATCGTTATTTTGATATACAAAAGTAATGGCGTTGTGGCCGAGTGGCTAGGCAGAGGTCTGCAAAACCTTGTACAGCGGTTCGAATCCGCTCAACGCCTCATTATAAGCCTCCGCTAGCTAGCGGAGGCTTTTTTTGTGCATAAAAATCTGTTGAAACTTGTTTCAGAAAGATTTTTATGCACAAAAAAAGCGATGATTGTAAATCATCAAGGCTTATAATGTTGGTTCACCCAAAACCGGATCAGCGGAGCTAATCCACTTCAAAGTCAAAAGTTGAAACTTGTTTCAGAAAGATTTTTATGCACAAAAAAAGCGATGATTGTAAATCATCAGGGCTTATAATGTTGGTTCACCCAAAACAGGATCAGCGAAACAAACCTCTTTATGGCCTGCGTCATTGCCGAGCGTAAGACTCGGCAATCTCTCTGGGCTCAACCGAGCCCATTATTAATTCACAAGTATTTTTACATTGTCTCGTTTCACACACCAAAAATCTTTTCTATCTTTGCAATCAATATACCATGCAAAAGCGATTAATACTCAACCCCGACCTGCTTTCCATTACCATAAATCGCCTTTGCCATCAATTAATAGAAAATCACAGATCTTTTGATAATACGGTTTTAGTTGGCTTACAACCACGAGGAGCCTTTTTGTTAGAACTCATTCTTGTTCAGCTAAAAAAGCTAACAGGTGTTGATATTACCTACGGTTATTTAGATTCAACTTTTCATAGAGACGATTTTAGACGGCTTGATATACCTCCAAAAGCCCACGAAACTAAGATGAATTTTGTGGTGGAGGATAAACAAGTAATTTTAATTGACGATGTGTTATTTACAGGCCGTTCTGTACGTTCGGCAATGGATGCCCTTTTGGCTTTTGGAAGACCTCAAAAAGTAGAACTTTTGGTTTTAATAGATAGAAAGTATTCGCGAGATGTGCCCTTGGCTCCAAATTATGTAGGAAAAGAAGTTAATACATTAGCACATCAAAAAGTATTGGTTCAGCTCGAACCTGATAAACAAAATAAAGTTTGGTTAATAAACGAAGAAAATGACGCAGCTTAGTCAGAAGCACCTATTGGGAATTAAAGATTTGACCGAAAAGGATATTCAATTAATATTTGACACTGCCGATACATTTAAAGAAGTTATTAATCGCCCTATTAAAAAAGTTCCATCTCTTAGAGATATTACCATTGCCAATGTCTTTTTTGAAAACTCAACACGTACCCGACTTTCCTTTGAGCTAGCAGAGAAAAGACTCTCAGCCGATGTAATTAATTTTTCTGCTTCTTCGAGCTCCCTCAAAAAAGGAGAAACTTTGCTTGATACCGTAAATAATATCTTAGCCATGAAAGTGGATATGGTGGTAATGCGGCATGCTAGTCCAGGTGCACCTCACTTCCTTTCACGCTATATCGATGCTAATATTGTAAATGCAGGAGATGGAACCCATGAACACCCAACTCAAGCCTTATTAGATACTTATTCGATTAGAGAACGGTTTGGTAATGTAGCTGGCTTAAAAGTGGCTATTATTGGTGATATTCTTCATTCAAGAGTAGCCATTTCTAATATTTTTGCACTTAAAAAATTAGGAGCCGAAGTTATGGTTTGTGGCCCTAACACATTACTTCCCAAACATATTCAATCCTTGGGTGTAAAAGTAGAGCTCGATGTATTTAAAGCACTACAGTGGTGCGATGTAGCCAATGTGTTACGCATTCAATTAGAGCGGCAGCAAATTAAATATTTTCCATCACTTAGAGAGTATTCCCTTTATTATGGCATTAATCTTAGCATGCTTCAAAAGCTGGATAAGGAGATTACGATTATGCATCCTGGCCCAATTAACAGAGGTGTAGAGCTAAGTAGCGATGTAGCAGACTCTAACCATGCTATTATTCTTGACCAAGTGGAGAATGGAGTTGCTACGCGAATGGCTGTACTCTACTTATTGGCAAGTCAAAAACAGTAACTGGTGTAATTCTAAATTAGAGAATCCCTTTTCTTGAATACTCTTTTTAATAAGTGATTTGGTATTTTTGATTATAAATTAATCATTATGCGAACCATACTATTTTTATTACTTCTATCTCCTATTTTTTCGTATGCACAGTTTGGTAAATTACTAGACAAAGCAGCTTCTGCAGGGCTTAAAAAAGGTACAGAAATGATGTCTGATCATCTGCGTAAAACCAGAGAAAAATTTGACACTACAAGTTTTAACTATTCTGTTTCTTTTAGTGATGTATCTGCTCAGTACGAAGACAAAGAAAAGCTGGATGATGTAACTAATGTAGCAAGTATTTACCTCGATGAGGATAAAGATAAAACACTCTTAGAAGAGGCTAGAGAACAGATTGATATGGGGGAGATGTACTATGCTACTAATGCATTTGAGCTTGCACAAGTATCTTTTTTTGTTGCCTTAGGCATTTTAGAGTTAGAAGGAAACCAAACAAATTTAATGTACCCACGGGTTATTGCAGATTTAGGGATGCTCTATAATGGCATGGGTAGATATGATTTGGCTATGGAATTTACTACAAAGGCTCTCGAATCGCGCAAAGAGCTGAGAGGTGAGAATAGTGTTGATTACGCTGCATCCTTAAACAACTTAGCGGTGCTTTATAAAAACATGGGCGATTTTAATGAGGCGGAATCAAAGCTGACTGAAACGCTAAAAATCAATGAACAAGTTTCAGGAAAATCGTCTATGGCCTATGCCATAACTTTGAATAATAGGGGCGTTTTGTTTCAAAATTTGGGTAGGTACAAAGAGGCGGAAAGGGATATTAAAGAATGTCTTTCTGTAGCTGCAGAAAATATGAGTACTAAGTCGTTAAAGTATGCCAGATTTCAAACAAATTTAGGATTACTCTACCAGCAGCAGCAAAAATATGATGAAGCAGAAGAAATTTTTCAGTCTGCGATTAATGCAGTTTCTCGTAATCCCCTGAAAAGCAAAAAGTCGAACCCTGACTATGCTCATTTATTAGAGATAAAGGCATCGCTTTACATGGAAATTGAAAAGTATGATGAGGCAGAAAATCTTCTACTTGAAGCTTTGGCGGTTTATGAGAAAAAATTTGGAAAAAGCTTTTCAGGCTATGGCCTTGCAGAAGCTCGTTTGGGTGCACTATATCGTAATCAGGGAAATTTAAAGGAAGCTGGCACAAGGTTAATATCTGCTAAACGAATTTTGAAAAACACGTATGGAGATAACCATCCGCATTATGTGGAGGCAATAACTGAGCTAGCTCTTGTAAATTGGCAGGAAGGTAATATTGAAATGGCGGATGAGCTGTTTAAACAATCGATTGACCAATCCTTAAAATTTGTTTCTGAGTATTTTGCTCCTATGAGCGATGTTGAAAAAGCAGCGTATTGGAAAACACTGCGACCTCGATTTGAAAAGTATTTTGCATTTACTACAGATGTTGGCAAGACTAATTCCGAAGTTATTAAAACAGCCATAAATTATCGGTTAGCTACTAAAGCTATGCTTCTCTCCAGTACCACTAAGGTTAAATCTTCTATTTTAAATAGTGGAGACGATAATTTGATTGAAACCTATAATTCTTGGTTGGATAATAAACGCCAATTGGCACTTTACTATTCTATGAGTAAAGAAGACCTAAAAGTGCAAAAAGTAAATACCGATTCGATTGCAACGGTAACAAATCAACTTGAGAAAGAACTCTCCCAAAAGTCAGGCATTTTTAGTGAAGCTTACAAGAGTAAAGCACCCGTATTAGCTGATGTTCAAGGCAAATTAAAAGGCGGAGAGGCCGCTGTTGAAATTATTAGGGTTGGATATTCTCTCGATGACCAAATCGCAAAATATATGGCATTGGTCGTAAAGCCTTCTGAGATAAAAATGGTGGTTTTAAGCAATGGAGATCAGCTAGAAACAAGGTATTTTAAATATTTTAGAAATGCAATTAAACTTAAACGAGCAGATGGATTTAGTTACAATCAGTTTTGGAAGCCAATTGCAAATGAACTAGCAGGTGTTAGTTTAATTTATTTATCGTCAGATGGGGTTTATAACCAACTGAGTGTAAATTCTTTTAAAAATGAGCAAGGAGGCTATGTACTTGATGATTTAACCATATTAAACGTGAGTAGTTTACGTTCTCTAGTTGAGCACCATACTAACCAAAACACATCTGCTAAAACGGCTTTGCTAGTGGGTAACCCTACTTATGGCACGCCAGATATTTCTCCTTTGCCTGGTACAGGTAAGGAAATTGCTGCGGTTTCAACAATTCTAAAGGCCAATGGTTTTAAAAATACCGTTTATGAACATGCAGAAGCTACGGAGCAAAAAATTAAGGAAGCTAAAAGCCCGAAGTTGCTTCATATTGCAACACACGGTTTTTTTGTTGAAAATGTAAAAGCGAATAATAATAAAGTATTTAGTGTGCCCCTAAATAATATTAATGAAAACGTATTATTAAAATCTGGATTATTGTTAGCTAATGCAGGTAAAATGGATTTAAATGCAGGCGGCAATAATGGTGTGTTAACCGCTTATGAGGCTATGAATTTGGATTTAACCAACACTGATTTAGTAGTATTAAGTGCTTGCGAAACTGGCCTTGGCGATATTATGTTGGGCGAGGGAGTGTATGGCTTGCAGCGTTCTTTCGAAGTAGCCGGTGCAAA
>Ga0256834_1000243_pt1 | contig 39604 bp, 41 predicted proteins | sample 4281140metaG_FD_190536 | JGI IMG/M metagenome (GOLD analysis project Ga0256834, IMG submission 190536) | Hydrothermal vent microbial communities from East Pacific Rise, Pacific Ocean - 4281-140 | ecosystem: Environmental > Aquatic > Marine > Hydrothermal vents | place: Pacific Ocean: East...
AAAACAAAAAAGGGTTTTATATTTGCCCTCGCTATTGGAGAAATGGCAGAGTGGTCGAATGCACCGGTCTTGAAAACCGGCGAGGGTCACACCTCCGGGGGTTCGAATCCCTCTTTCTCCGCTAAGAGATAACCAAATCTCACTAAAAACCCATAAACACTAAGTTTATGGGTTTTTTAATTTCTACAATATATCAAATTAAACCATTAAAACACATCTAAAAAGAGGCTAAATAGGTGTCACTTTTTTCATTCATCAACTGACACCTAATTATGTCAAAACCTATGATTTTAAAGGAAATTTTATAGGCTTACTAAATTATTTTTTGTAAATTTATAATATAAAAAATTGCAGACACCTATGAAAAATTCTTTCACCCTACTTTTTTATATAAAAAAAAGTAAAGCCGACGCTAACGGTAAAGCTAATATATATTTCAGAATCACTGTAGATGGAAGGCGTTCTGAGCTTAGTATCAGAAGAAAAATAAATATTAATAAATGGAGTAGTGAAGCTGGAAGAGCCAAAGGTCATTCTGAAGAATCCAAGAAAATTAATCAATATATAGACATAATTCAGAATAAAATATTCAAAATACATCAAAATTTTGTTGAGAATGACACCTCCTACTCTGCTGAAAAAATTAGAAATTACTACTTAGGCAAAAACGAAGCTAATAAAATGTTGCTTGAAATTTTTAAAGAACATAACAAACAAGTTGAAAAACTAGTTGGAAAGGATTTTGCTCCAGGAACAGCTGAGCGTTATCGAACTGCAAAAAAACATGTAGAAAATTATGTGAAATTAGAATATAACGCTGAGGATATTCCTGTTAAAGATGTGGACCATAAATTTATTACTGGTTTCGAATACTATCTTAAAACCGTTAGAAATTGTAGTCACAACACAGCTATTAAATACATTACAAACTTTAAAAAGATAATTCGTATTGCATATGCCAATGATTGGATAAGTAAAGACCCATTCTTCAATTGGAAAGCTCGATTAAAAATTGTGGACAGAGAATTTTTATCGGAAGAGGAAATTCAAAAAATCCTAGAAAAAGATTTACACACTAAAAGACTTGACCAAGTAAAAGATATATTCATTTTCTGTTGCTTTACAGGATTAGCCTATGCAGATGTTAAAAAACTTTGCAAAAATGACGTAGTTATAGGAATTGATGGTGAACGATGGATTAAAACCAAGCGCACTAAAACAGATACTAGAAGCAACATTCCTATTTTACCAACAGCAGCTTCAATTTTAGAAAAATATGCAGAACACCCAGAAGTTTACAATGGCCAAAAACTACTTCCTGTACTTAGCAATCAAAAGATGAATGCTTATTTAAAAGAAATCGCCGATTTATGTGAGATTACAAAAAATTTAACCTTTCACTTAGCACGTCATACATTTGCAACTACGGTAACTTTAACCAATGGTGTACCTATAGAATCTGTAAGTAAAATGTTAGGCCATAAATCTTTAAAAACTACACAGCACTATGCCAAGATTTTAGACCGAAAAGTAAGTGATGATATGAATGCTTTAAGAACTATTTTAAAGGAAAATAGTCACAAAAAAGAGCTAACTGAAAGACAATCAACAGGTTCAAATTATTAGCTATTAATTAATGCTATTTGGTGAAGTTTGATTATTTTTAATCGCTTTTAAAAGATTAAAAATTAAAATGAAAAAAATTGCCAAGATTATCAATGATTTTGATGATAAAATCATTGGTATTAGAAATTCCAACCTCGATAAATTAAGTAAACTAAAAGAAAATATAAGAATATCTAAAAATTGCTTAATGCAATTAAGATTAGAACTCAGAAAAAGTGGTTTCAACTCAAAAAGAGAGGAAATCACTTTTTTTAAATACCAAAAGCCACACATTCAAGGCAGGCTTAATTTCTACATAAAATTAAATTCTTTTTTAATAGAATACCCTTCTATAATCAGTAACAAACAACGTAAATTTATTAATAATGAATTAAATAAACTAGATGCAGCTAAAGCCGAACACAAAGATTTTATAAAATATTACAGACTTAATGAAAACAAATTAGATTATATCTATTTTCTAAGAGGCAACAATCAACTCGATCTTTTTATGAATTCAAATTATCATCTAGAAGATCCTGAATTTTCAACTAGTCATGACCATTTGGTTTCTCAAATTATAACTCAAGACTTATTGACAAAGTTTTATGATAAACAATTAAAAACACTTGCTATTAACGAAAGTAATGTGATTGTTGAAGAAGTAAAACCAACAATATTGAGAGATTTATCATGGACTGCTTCCAAAACCGATTTAGTAGAACTTATCTACGCATTAAATTCCTCTGGTGCTATTAGAAATGGTCAAGCAGAAATTAAAAAACTAAGCAAAATTTGCAAAGAACTTTTTGACATTGACTTGGGAAACATCTACAAAACATTTAGCGAAATTAAACTACGTGAAAAAGACAGTACAAAATTCTTAGACCATTTAAAATTAAGCCTTACCAAAAAAATTAATTCAGATTTATAAAAACAGTATTTGATTGATAATTAGTGTTATATAGTTTTATAAATGTTAAATTTTTTCGGTAGTACCATTCAACTACCGAGAATAACTCATTAAAACATAGCAGTTTTGTACAACGAAAGTCAAATCGCTATAAACAAATTATTAACTCAAAATTTAAAAAATGCCAACACAAATTATTACAACTGATGATCTAAGAGAATTCAAAACTGAATTATTAGAAGACATTAAAAAAATACTAAATACAACTTCTACAGCTGGAACCAAAAAATATTTAAAGTCGGCTGAACTGATGAAATTGCTACAAGTAAGTCCAGGAACTTTACAAACGTTAAGAATAAATGGAACACTTCCTTATACCAAAATTGGAGGTATTATTTTTTATGACGCTGATGAAATACACAAAGTTTTAAAAGAAAACAGAGTGCATAATTAGTCCTAACTATTTTTGACCTATTTAAATTTCAGTAGTAATTCAAATTTCAGGAGCATAAAAGCATCCAAAGAGTGTAACGGTCTGGATGCGAATGCGGATAAAATGTAGAATTCAAAGAAATTAAAATCAGTCTTGACTTTTTTGTTTCGTTTTTGTGTCAAGACAAAAATGAAAAGAAAATGCAAACAATAACTTTTTCTATAACATCAAAGCAAAATATATTTAAAATAATCTCATTATTTTTAAACGTATGAACTATATAAAACACCTCAACGGTGTATTTCAACAATTCTCTAAAGACAACCGATTAAATCCCACACATATTAGCTTGTATTTAGGCTTATTTTACGTGTGGAATTACAACAGGTTTCCAAACGAGTTTTTTATTTGTAGAGAAGAAATTATGAAGCAATCTAAAATAGGCTCAACAACAACATATCATCGTTGTATAAAAGAGCTCAGTCACTGGAAATATATCAACTATTACCCCTCACACAATCCGTACAAAGGAAGCAAAGTGAGGTTGTTTAATTTTGATACAAGTGATAAACAAGAAGTAAACTTAAAGAGTCCCATAGATGGACAAGCGCTGGTATCTAATATAAACATGTATAAACATAATACAAACTTTATTAAACTAGAGGCAATCTCAAAAGAAAAATTAATTCTTAGATTTTTTAAAAAAGAAAATTGGCCAGAATTAGAAGCCAAAAAATTCTTCAATCACTACCAGGGAATTGGATGGAAAGTTGGTGGAAAAACCAAAATTGTAGATTGGCAGGCAACTGCAAGAAGTTGGGTGCTAAAAGCTGATGAAATGAATTTGTCAGTTCGAGCGCAGTCGAGAACAAACAATCAAAACAATTTACCACTTGACCATTTTCAAGACAACCTCCACACAACTCGAAACAAAAATTACAATGAACCATTATAAAATCAATTCAGATAAATCAAAGTCTACTTTTTGTAAGTATAGTGCGTCAAAGCTCAGAGATTCAGCGAGTATGGGAGCGCTGAGTTTGACAAGCGATGCTTGTAATACCTACAAAAAGCATCCCTTTCTTTGGTTCGTTTCTTTGGGTGAGCAAAGAAATGAATAAAATCAAAAATAAAATACTATGAATCCAACACCACACATCAAAACCGAAGGCACCTCAAAATTCCAAATAGGAGAAATCATAAACAACACGGTACAATACGATTTCGAAAAAATAAAAACCTACCTCAACATCAAAGGCCACATTCTTTTTGGAAAAAACTTTAAACTCTACAAAGAAGACGAACCACTACTTTTTAAACTTTGTTGTTACTTCATTCAAGATCATTACAGCTGTGCTCAAATGGGAATAGACACCAACAAAGGCTTACTACTTTCCGGTCCTGTAGGATGTGGTAAAACTTCTTTGATGAAACTACTACCATACTTAGCTCCACACAAAACAAATTACGAGATGGTTCCAACACGTAATATTGTTTTCAATTTCAACGCATCCGGATATGAAGTATTAGAAAAATACAACCAAACAAAAAACTATTGTTTTGACGATTTAGGAGTTGAACCCACAGGTTCACACTACGCAAAAGAATGCAATGTAATGGGAGAAATTTTACTCTCACGTTACGACCTTTTCTGTCACCCTGAGCGCAGTCGAAGGGTCTTAACTCATATCACTACAAATTTGAATGCTCAGGAACTTGAAAAAAGATATGGAAACCGAGTGAGAAGCAGACTTCGAGAAATGTTTAACCTTATAAGTTTTGATAAAAACTCAAAGGACAAAAGACAATAAAGAACTTAACTGGCCTATTATAATTTCTGTAGAAATTCAAGTTTTAGGAGCGTATAAGCATCCAAAGAGTGCAACGGTCTGGATGCGAAAGTGGATAAAATGTAGAATTCAAAGAAATTTAAATCCGCCTAGACTTTTTTGTTTCTTTTTTGGGCAATGCAAAAAAGAAAGATTATTTCACATCACCACTAACCTCAATGCCTAGGAACTAGTAAAATATATGGTAGTCGAGTGAGAAGCCTGTTAAGAGAAATATTTAACCTTACAAGTTTTGATAAGAATCCAAAAGACAAAAGAAAATAAAGAAGGAAACAGACTTTCAGCAATAAATGTCCAGTTTTTTAACAAATAAACTGGACATTTTAACTATCTTTGCACAAAACAAAACAAGTGAAAACATCAGTTTACATAGAAGATAAGATAAATAAACTACCAAAAGGATACGTATTCACCTATATAGATTTTATATCAGAGGTAACAAAGAGAGAAGCCATTATTAAACACCTAAACAGAATGGTAGCTTCGGGTAAAATAGAGAAACTCTCAAAGGGAAAATATTACAAACCTCAAAATACTGTCTTTGGCAACCTATTACCAGAGCAAAATCAAATTGTAAAAGATTTATTAGAAAAAAACGGAAAACTATTGGGATATATTACAGGGTACAGTTATTACAATAGTATGGGTTTTACTACACAAGTAAGTAATGTAATCCAAATTGCCAGGAATGAAACCAGACCTTCTTTACAGCGAGGTAGATTTAAAGTAACTTTTATCAAACAAAAAAATACAATTACCAAACAAAATATACCATTACTTAGGTTATTAGATACCATTCGTTTTATAAAACACATACCTGATGCAACCATCAATAATTCGTGTATTCGCTTGCAAAAATTACTAATAGAATTAACGAAAGAAGAACAAGAGCAACTAAAAAAACTAGCGTTGAAATACCCACCCTCAACAAGAGCCTTATTAGGTGCATTATTTCAACAAATAGACAGCAATCAAGATACAGAGATGCTTCAAAAATCCTTAAATCCAATAACAACGTATAAATTATCGATTTCAAAAACTATTTTACCAACTGCTAAAAACTGGAATATTAAATGAAACTTCACAACAATAGCACATTATTTAAAGATGCAGTAAAGTTTACGGCGGCACAAAAAAACATAAAAGATATTTATGTTGAAAAAGACTATTGGGTAACCTTTGTATTGTACAATTTGTATAAAAGTCAATTAGGTAAAGAGATTGTATTTAAAGGTGGTACAGCATTGTCAAAATGTTATCATATAATAGAACGTTTTTCAGAAGATATTGATTTAATCATCTTAAAAGACAAGAGCCAATCTGATCATTATTTAAAGAAAAAATTAAAAGAAATTACCTCAGCTGTAACTAAACTTTTACCTGAAATAGAAGAAAAAGAAATTACCCATAGGGTTGGAATGGTTCGAAAAACAGCGCATACATACCCAAAAGCATTTAAAGGTGAATTCGGTCAAATTAGAGATACTATCATTGTGGAAGCTACTAGATTAGGACATCACGAACCCTATGAAACAAAAAAAGTTGCATCCTACATCTATGAAATGATGTTAAGCACAAATCAAGAGAAATTAGCTAAACAATATGGATTATTACCTTTCAATGTGCTAGCCTTGGATATTAAGAGAACGCTGTGCGAAAAAATTATGAGTTTGGTACGCTTTTCTTATACTGAAAACGCCATAGAAGATTTAAATAATAAAATTAGACATATCTACGATATACATCAACTCCTAAAAAATAAAAAAATTGAAAAATTCTTTAATACTGTAAAATTTGATGAAATGTTACTTCGTGTAGCGAGTGACGATGTAATTAGTTTTAAAAATAACAATCAATATTTGCAAAACCATCCTAAAGAAGCGCTACTGTTTAGCCAACCAGAAAAAACGTGGAAACAATTAAAAACAACTTACCAAGGAAGTTTTAAAACATTGGTATTTGGAACATACCCAAATGAAAGTGAAATACTTAAAACAATTCTTCTAATAACATCAAGGTTGGAAAAAATAAATTGGCAACTGAAATATTAAAGACAAAAGAAAATAAAGAATTTAACTGGCCTATTTTAATTTCTGTAGAAATTCAAGTTTTAGGAGCGTATAAGCATCCAAAGAGTGCAACGGTCTGGATGCGAAAGCGGATAAAATGTAGAATTCAAAGAAATTAAAATCAACCTAGACTTTTTTGTTTCTTTTTTGGGCAATGCAAAAAAGAAAGCACATCTCCATCACCAACCTCAACCATTCAACAACATTTATCACAAAAATTTACACTTATCATAAAGTACCTCATAAATTTTGACTTTTTTTAACCTAGTTTAATACGTATAATATAAATTTTGCAATTAAATAGTTTTTCAACTTTTAACAGATAAAATAAATTAATTACCTATGATAAGAAATATTTCCGAAGCTGATACTAGCGTTAATTTTATTGATTCTAAATTAGCTGATAACCAATGGGAAGCAATTCATATTGTTAGGGAATATTATTTTACTGATGGTAGAACGCTACTTAGTAATAAAAGAGGAAAACGCCCGTTTTTGGATTATTTACTAAAATTCAACAATCCTTATTTAGCTATTATTGAAGCCGAAAAGGAGGGAGTCCGCCCAACTAAAGGTTTACAACAAGCCTTAGAATATCCTGAAAAACTAAAAATAACTTTGTTTACCTACAATATATATTTCCACAAATCTAGTTTTATATAATTATGGAAATCCATAATTTTATATCAATTGAATTTATTACTTTAGAGGGTTAAAAAAAAACTGTATTAAGTCTATTTTACAATCAGGAATACCCTCTAAATAATTACTTTAACCAAAACTTGCACACATACATAATATGAATAAACAACAATTAGCAGCAAAAATATGGGAGTCTGCTAACCAAATGCGTTCAAAGATTGAAGCGAATGAATACAAGGATTATATACTTGGATTCATTTTTTATAAATATCTATCCGATAAAGAAATACAATTCGCAAAGAAAAATGATTTTTCCGAAGATGATATAAAATTACTTAACGAAGACGATGCTGAAACAGTAGATTATTTCAAAAAGAATTTGGGATATTTTATTGCTTATGACGACCTTTTCTCTAATTGGATTGATAAAGGTAGCGATTTTGAAGTATCTAATGTAAGAGATGCCCTCTCTGCATTTAGTCGTTTGATTAGTCCTGCACACAAAAAACTATTCGATGGTGTATTTGACACTTTACAGACAGGATTGAGTAAACTTGGTGAAAGTGCAGCAGCTCAAACAAAAGCTATTAGTGGCTTAATTCATCTGATTAAGAATATACCAATGGACGGCAAACAAGATTACGATGTTCTTGGTTTTATTTATGAATATCTTATTGAAAAATTTGCTGCTAATGCAGGTAAAAAAGCAGGGGAATTCTACACACCTCACGAAGTATCTGTATTAATGTCTGAAATTGTTGCAGCCCATTTAAAAGATAAAAAAGAAATTCAGATTTACGACCCAACAAGTGGTTCGGGTTCATTGCTTATTAATATTGGTAGTAGTGTAGCCAAACATATTGATGACGAAAATAACATTAAATACTATGCTCAAGAACTAAAAAAGAATACATACAACCTTACCCGTATGAATTTGGTAATGCGTGGCATATTGCCAAATAATATTTTAACTCGTAATGGCGACACTTTGGAAGAAGACTGGCCATATTTCGATGAAAACGACCCTGTTAATTCATACAATCCGCTTTATGTTGATGCCGTAGTTTCAAATCCACCTTATTCGCAACAATGGGATTCTGCAAATAAGGAGACAGACCCTCGTTATGCTCGTTTTGGTCTTGCACCTAAAACAAAAGCCGATTACGCATTCTTATTACACGATTTATTCCATATTAAGCCAGACGGTATAATGACAATTGTTTTACCTCACGGAGTTTTGTTTCGTGGTGGAGAAGAGGGACAAATTCGTAAAAACTTAATTGAAGGCAATCATATTGAAACAATTATTGGGCTTCCTGCAAATATTTTCTTTGGAACAGGTATTCCTACAACTATTTTAGTGTTAAAGCAAAAACGAGAAAATACTGATGTATTAATTGTTGATGCTTCAAAAGGTTTTATTAAAGTTGGGAAAAATAATAAACTAAGAGCTTCTGATATAAAGAGAATTGCTGATACGGTTATTAATAGACAAACTAATCCTAAATTTTCAAAAGTTGTACCTAGAGATACAATCCGTGAAAACGAATACAATTTGAATATACCTCGATATGTAGATTCGTCTGAAAATGATGAAACTTGGGATATTTACTCGTCAATGTTTGGTGGTATTCCCGAAAAGGAAATTAGCGAACTTAACGAGTATTGGGAAGCCTTTCCGCAACTGCGTGATGCTTTATTCTCAAAAATAGCAACAGCTTATTCCGAATTAAAAGACAAGGAAGTAAAGAAAGTAATAACAGAACACGCTAACATAAAAGAATTTGTAAGCAATTTTAATACTTCTTTTGGCGATTTTGACGATTTTCTAAAAACAGAATTACTGAACGATATTGAAAAAGTGCCTATTTCTAAGGAAGAAAGCATTTTGAGTGGCGATATATTTACACGCTTCGAGAATATTCCAATAATAGATAAATACGAAGCCTACCAACTGCTCGATGACGAATGGCAAAAAATATCGGTTGATTTAGAAATTATACAAACAGAAGGCTTTGAGGCAACTAAAAAGGTTGACCCAAATATCGTTATTAAAAAGAAAAAGGGCAAAGATACTGAGGTGCAAGATGGTTGGATTGGTCATATTATGCCATTTGAATTGGTGCAGGAAACTTATTTAAAAGACGATTTACAAGCTTTAAAACAGAAAGAAAACCGACTTTTAGAAATATCTGCCGAGTTTGAGGAAATCTTAGAAACCTTTACCGAAGAAGAAAAAGAAGCCGAAACTGTAAACGAAGCAAAAGACGGTTTTGTAAATGCAACGGTAGTTAAAGAGACTAAAAAGATAAGAGCAGAAATAAAAAAGGGTATTAAGTTTGAAAAAGATGTTTACGAACTTAAAATTATTAAAGCAGATAAGTTGATTACCGAAGAGAAACAACTTAAAAAGCAGATAAAAACAGATACCGATAAATTACACCTGCTAACTAAAAAAACAATAGAAGAGCTAAGCGATAAGCAAGTGTATAAATTACTCGAACTAAAATGGATAAATCCATTGGTTATAGCCATAAACAATCTACCAGAAGTATCTATTAACGAGCTAACAGCAAAAGTTCAAGCATTAGCCGAAAAATACGAAACTACTTATTCCAATGTGGTTGAAGATATAAAAGATACAGAAAAGGAATTAGCTTCTCTTATTGATGAATTGACAGGCGATGAATTCGATATGAAAGGACTTAACGAGTTTAAATCTTTGTTAAATGGAGAATAATATGGCAGATAATAGTCAAATAATAAAAGTTGATAATATTCAAAATCGAATTTTTTCTATTCGTGGTGTTCAAGTAATGATAGATAGAGATTTGGCTAAACTTTATCAGGTTGAGACAAAAGTTTTAAATCAAGCAGTGAAAAGAAATATTGAAAGATTTCCTGAACAATTTCGTTTTCAATTAGATAATAATGAAAAAACAGAACTGGTCACAAATTGTGACCGGTTTAAAATACTAAAACATTCATCGGTAAATCCCTATGCTTTTACAGAGCAAGGTATTGCTATGCTGTCAGCTATTTTAAAAAGTGATACAGCAGTTAAAGTCAGTGTACAAATTATGCAGGCATTTGTTGAAATGAAAAAGTTTATTGCTAACAATGCTAATATTTTTTATCGTCTTGATACTATCGAAAAAAAACAAATTGACTACCAAACAGAAACCGACCAAAAGTTTGAACAGATATTTAATGCCCTTGAAGATAAAAGCATTAAACCTAAACAGGGCATTTTTTATGATGGACAGGTATTTGATGCTTATGTATTTGTTGCCGACTTGATAAAATCTGCTAAAAAATCAATTCTTTTAATTGATAATTATATTGATGAATCCATATTGCAACTTTTTACCAAACGAAAAAAAAATGTAACAGTAAGCATTTATACTCAAAAAATAACACAAATTTTAAAGCAAGATTTAGAAAAACATAACAGCCAATATCCAAAGATAGAAATTATTAAATTTACCAAAGCCCACGACCGTTTTTTAATAATTGATAATGCAGATGTTTATCATTTTGGTGCAAGCCTTAAAGACCTTGGTAAAAAATGGTTCGCTTTTTCTAAAATGGAAATGAAAGCAATAGAGATAATTGCTAAAATTGAGAATAATGGAAAGTAATATGGCAAAGAAAACGAATATACCAGATATTAGGTTTAAGGGGTTTTCTGAAGAGTGGAAGGAAGATATTCTTAGCAATTTAACTGATATACTGAGGTGTGGTATTGCAGCTACTCCAAAATATGTGAGTGAAGGTGTTATTTTCTTATCCTCACAAAATGTTACATCTTTAGGTAAACTCTCAATGCATAAATATAACTATATAACCAAAGAGTATTATGAAAAGATTAGTAAAAATAGTAAACTTTTAAAAGGAGATGTCCTTTATAGCAGAGTTGGTGCAGGGTATGGAAACGCTACTATCTTCCCATTTAGTGGTGATTATGGAGTTTATGTAAGTTTGACACATATAAGAACAAATGAGTTATTACAAAATACATTCTTGAAATTTTTTCTAAATTCTCCTTTAGGAAAAAGTCAGGCGGACAATGGTGTTTTTCAGGGTGGTGGAGTTCCTAATTTAAATGTTAAAATTGTAGAAAGATTTAAAATAAGTTATCCTTTAAAATCAGAACAAACCAAAATAGGCAACTATTTTAAAAACCTTGACCAACTAATTACCCAACACCAACAAAAATATGATAAGCTATTAACTATAAAAAAAGCGATGCTCAAAAAAATGTTCCCTCAAAATGGAGCAACTGTCCCTGAAATTCGTTTTAAAGGTTTTACTGAGGATTGGGAGGAAAGAACTTTGGCAGATGTGGCTGAAATTAGTACAGGATATCCTTTTGATAGCAATTGTTTTAATGATAATGGAGATTTTTTAGTAATAACTAATGGAAATATTCAAAACGATTTTTATTCTGTTGATAATTCAATCGGGAATAGAATTGATATTGAAAACAACGCTAAACTCATTGAATATGTATTAAACATAAACGACATTCTTGTTACTATGGATGGAACGGTTGGTAGAACAGCAAAAGTATTAGAGCAAAAGCAAATTCTTGCTCAACGAGTTGGTAGGTTAACAGCAAAATTAGATGCCGAGTTTTTATATCAGTTTTTTAATACAGGTAAATTTTTCAAGAAAATGTCGTTAATATCTCACGGTGGGACTATTAAACATATCTCATTGACAGAAATAGGTGATTATAAAGATTTTATGCCTAAATCTATTGAGGAACAGAAAAAAATTGGTCGTTATTTTGCATACATTGATACTATTACTATTCTTCATCAAAGTAAGTTAGAAAAACTAAAAAATATAAAGAAAGCCTTTTTAGATAAAATGTTTGTTTAAAAATAACCACAATACTATGAGTTATACATCAGAAGCCGAGTTTGAAAAAGCATTAATAGATATACTATCAAAAAAAGGTTGGGAAAAAGAAGTTATAAAAAACCCTACCGAAGAAGACTTAATTAAAAATTGGGCAAATATTCTGTTCGAGAATAATCGAGATATTGACCGTCTTAATGATTATCCGCTTACAGAGGGCGAAATGCAACAAATAGTAGAGCAGATAAATACTTTGCGCAGCCCCTTAAAATTAAATGCTTTTATAAATGGCAAAACAGTTGCTATAACTCGTGATAATCCGGATGATACACTTCATTTTGGTAAAGAAATAAGCCTAAAAATATACGACCGCCACGAAATAGCCGCAGGGCAAAGCCGTTACCAAATTGTGCAACAACCACAATTTAAAAGCAAGTCAAAAATATTAAATAATAGGCGTGGCGATTTAATGCTCTTAATAAACGGAATGCCTGTGATACATATAGAGTTAAAAAGAAGTGGTGTGTCGGTTAGTCAAGCCTACAATCAGATAGAAAAATATTCTAACGAGGGTATTTTTACAGGTTTGTTTTCTTTGGTTCAAATTTTTGTTGCTATGGAGCCAGACGAAACGGTTTACTTTGCTAATGCAGGACACGATGGTAAGTTTAACAAAGATTTTTATTTCCATTGGGCTGATTTTAACAACGAACCTATAAATAATTGGAAAGAGGTTGCTTCATCATTGTTGTCAATTCCTATGGCACATCAATTAATCGGGTTCTATACCGTTGCCGATGGTTCAGACGGAGTGCTAAAAGTAATGCGTTCTTATCAGTATTTTGCAGCCAATGCCATATCCGACAAGGTAGCAAAAACCGATTGGAAAAATAAGGATTTGTTAGGTGGTTATATTTGGCACACAACAGGTTCGGGTAAAACTATGACAAGTTTTAAATCTGCACAATTAATAGCTAACTCAAAAGATGCAGATAAAGTAGTATTTTTAATGGATAGAATTGAGTTAGGCACTCAATCTCTTAAAGAATATAATGCTTTTGCTGATGAAAGCGAAGAAGTTCAAGCTACTGAGAATACAGGTATTTTAGTTACCAAACTAAAAAGTAGCGACCCAAAAAACACATTAATTGTTACTTCTATTCAGAAAATGAGTAATATTAATAATGAGGACGAGGGACTTAATGCTTACGATATTGAGCAAATGAACGCTAAAAGAATAGTGTTTATTATAGACGAGGCACATCGTTCAACCTTTGGCGATATGCTAATTCTAATAAAAAAGACATTCCCTTATGCACGTTTTTTTGGTTTTACAGGCACACCAATTCAAGACGAAAACCAAAAGAAAAAGAACACGACTTCAACTGTTTTTGGCGATGAATTACATCGTTACAGTATTGCTGACGGTATTAGAGATAAAAATGTATTAGGTTTCGACCCGTATAAAATTTTAACATACAAGGACAGGGATATAAGAAAAGCCGTTGCTCTTGAAAAAGCCAAAGCAGTAGATGAAATAGAAGCCTTAGCAAACCCAAAGAAAAAAGAGGTCTTCAATAAATATATGAAATTACCAATGGCAGGTCATTTAGATAAAAAAGGCGATTATGTTAAAGGAATTGAAGATTATTTATCTAACTCGCAATATAGACGTAAAGAACATCAAGAAAAGGTTATAGAGGATATATTAGAAAATTGGGTAATACTAAGTCAAAACAATAAATTTCACGCCATTTTTGCAACAAGTAGTATTCCCGAAGCAATAGAGTATTATAGGTTAATAAAAGAGGCAAATCCAGAATTAAAAATTACCGCTTTATTCGACCCAAATATTGATAACAATGGTGGTGTAGCTTATAAAGAAGACGGTTTAAAAGAAATAATTGAGGACTACAACGAACGATATAATCAAGATTTTACTTTTGCGAAACACGCTAAGTTTAAAAAAGATATTGCAGCAAGATTGGCACATAAAGAGCCGTATGTAAGGATAGAAAGAACACCCGAAGAACAAATAGACCTTTTAATTGTTGTTGACCAAATGCTTACAGGTTTCGATTCAAAATGGTTAAATACCTTGTATATGGATAAGGTATTAAGATATGAAAATATTATTCAGGCATTTTCTCGAACCAATCGTTTGTTTGGACACGATAAACCTTTTGGAACAATTCGCTATTATAGAAAGCCACACACAATGGAACAGAATATTGAAGCTGCTGTTAAATTGTATTCAGGCGACAAACCAACAGGCTTATTTGTAGAACGACTTTCGTATAACTTAAACAAGATGAATGACATTTATAATGACATTTATGAATTGTTTGAAAATGCAGGAATTAAGGATTTTGGAAAAACACCAGAAGATAAATCGGAATGTGGGAAATTTGCCAAACAGTTTAAAGAGTTAAACGATTATTTGGAAGCTGCCAAAATACAAGGTTTTAAATGGAGTAAGTTAAAATACGAGTTTGGTAAAGGCAAAAACAAAACCACCATAGAAATGCTTTTTGATGAGAAGATATATCTTATTTTGGCACTACGTTATAAAGAATTGTTTACAGGAAGTGGCGGCGAAGATGGCGGTTTTAACGATGTTCCTTTTGAAATTGACGGTTATTTAACAGAGATAGATACAGGAAAAATTGATTCTGATTATATGAATTCTCGTTTTGATAAATACCTAAAATTGATTAAAGATGAAGATGTAGATAGCGAACAAATGCAAACAGTTCTAAACGACCTACACAAATCGTTTGCATCACTAACACAAGAGGAACAAAAGTATGCTAATATTTTCCTTCACGATGTTCAAAGTGGAAATATAACAATAGAAGCAAACAAGACTTTTAGAGAATATATAACCGAATATAAATCTAATGCTAAAAACGATGAGATTAAAAAGATTTCAAACATTTTAGGATTAGACGAAGATAAACTCAGAGATATGATGAACTCTGGTAAATCGGAAGCTAATATTAATGAATACGGTCATTTTGATAAACTAAAAAAGACAATTGATAAAAATAAGGCAAAGGAGTATTTTGAAAAATTAGAGGGTAAGTCAATTCCACCATTCAAAATTAATATAAAAGTAGCTAATTTACTTCGAAAATTTATTATTAGTGGAGGTTTTGAGGTATAAATTTACCAAATAAGCTCTGACTAATGAAGGTTATTATTACTCATGAAAAAATAAATTAAATAAAATAACTTGTTAGATTAGGCATTTAAAGGGGATATTTTAAATAAATACTAAGTTAATGAAATTATAAATTGGACCAGAGAGTCGAAATAATACGTTTTACTCCGTTAAACTTTCTAAATCTGCTACTATAAATTTTCGTTCTTTTTTTATTATAAAAGAAGAATGGTTTAAAATAAAAAATTTAAATAGTTATGGATGTTTCAAGAAGGCTAATAAGACAAAAGAAAGATATAGCTGTTGTTAAAATATGTGCAAACGTTTTAAAGCGTTTATCTGTTATGGATTATGAAAAAAATGATAAGAAGAGAAAAGAAAAAGAAACTAAGAAAAATGAAATAAAAGAACGTCTTATTTTTCCAATGAAAATTCAAGCAAAGGGAACTAAGAAAATAGATAGAATTTCGGAACAAGAACTTCGTTTTTTATTTGTTGAAGAGTTTAAAAAAAAATACAAACATTTGTATTATTCAGTTGAAACACCAACAGAAGAAAAGTATAAGTTTGGTAAAAGCTATAAAGAAATTGTTAAAAATGTAGATATTCATAAAACATCAGCCTCTATTGATATGTGTGTTTTCAATAAAATTGAAAATACATACGAACGAATTTTAAATATAGAGTTTAAACACAAAAACACTTCAAAAAAGAATATTGCTAAGGACATTCTAAAATTATCACGTGAAAAACAAAATGGTGCGTTTGTTCTTTTGTTGAATAATACGAATAAAGGTAGATCCAGAGGTACATTGTGGAATGAAAATAATACAGGTGTTTTTAATAAGTTCTCTAAATCTTTCTCAGATTTTGAAAGAAACTGGTGCGGTAAAGATAAATCTATCCATTTGATAATAATGTCTTTAAGTCAAAATACACTAATTCATAGAAAAATTATAGAAACCGATTTGGATGAATTACATAATATCTTTTTTGAAGATAGTGGCTGTTGCAATATAAAGGAGGTTGAAGGAAGAGGTTGGGAAAAGTATTAAATAAATTAAATGGATAGAATGCAATTATAGAAATCTGAAATGGAACAAGAAATTAAAACATATCTTAAAAACACGTGGTTTAACTATAAGAAAAAGGTGGGTTTAGAACCATATACCTATTTGTATGGAAACCCTATAAAAGTTCATGTTCCAATAGATATTGCAACAGAAGGTTTAATGATTGTTGGAGCTTATCCAACAGCTCATTTCCATACGTTAAAAGGGATTGATGGTAAATTAGTTACCAAAGTTCCTGTAGAAGACCATTTATATCCTTTTAGTAACGAAATGTATTTTGACGGTTCAGGAATAGATCGTGTAAAATCCGGAAAAGAAATAGAAGAGTATTTTTTAAAACAGCTAAATATTAGTCGTGAAAAATGTTGGATAACAGATTTAGTAAAAGTGTTCTTATTTAAGCAAGGTCATATAGATCGGTATAATAAACTAGGTTACACAAATTTTAAAGCAAATAGAGATGAATTTTTGAAACTTGGAGAGAAAAGTTTAATGTATCTCTATCAAGAAATAGCATTAGCGAATCCAAAAGTAATTATTTGTTTGGGTGCAGAGGTCAATGCGGTAATTCATAATAAAAGCGTAAATGAGGCAACTAAATTAATCTCAAAAACACCAATCTTAAAAACTGTAAATGGTAAAGAAATTCCATTTTTCGCCTGTCCTCATCCAGGAATTTTAATGCGTAATGACGAGCGAAGTGATAAATGGAGAGCCATTTTAAATGAAACATTAATTGAGGTTAAAAAATATTTATGAAAACATAAATATTTTGCTTGCAGTTAGATGGAGTTTGTGTATGATTGTTGAGGAAGGTTTAAATTAAAAATAGAAACGACATAATTTGACGTTTAAAAGAAGTTTATTTGTGAAAATTATAATTAAAAATTTATGAAAACCATTGACTTATTAAAAAAGAATTTTTTAGAACTAAAAGAAGCATTTGAGAATGGGGAAGAAGATGACGAACAACTTGTTTATGAATTAGAGGAGAAAATACAAAACGCATATAATGAAGTTTATGAAGAAAAGGAAATTGATCAATTAAACAAATTGAATAAGCAAATAAAAGCATTTAAGCGTGAATACAATTTTTATGACCCCGAGGTAGAACTAGATCGTATGTTTCCAGACCGACACGATGAAGATTTTGATGAAGATAGTATGTCTTGGGATAGTGTTTTTGGTGATGACTAAATTTATAAAATTAGAGCCTGGGCAGTGATAAAACAAAAACAACTCTTAAAAGAAGCACGCTATATTTTGTTACCCTGTTTAATGAGTGGTATAATAGATGTGGAGAAGTTGGAGGTAAACGAAAGTTTAGGTATGGTTGCTGAGGAGGAGTTTAGATATAAAAATTAAAATTATAAAAGTTAATGAGAATATATAAATTATCTTTAGGTAAAAAGTTTTTTGGAGACAATGAATTTCTTGCTTTGCAAGAAAATAATTTGGTTTGTGTTCATCCTAATACTGGAAAAGGAGAAGGAGATGCATTTGTAAAAGCAGAAAAAGGAGACTTATTTTATGTTTGTAGGTCAAATGATACAATTGAGTTTATTGGAATGTTTTTGGACTCTAGACCGTTACTTTCAACTATCAAAAATAAAAATGAAGATGGTTGGGTTGATAGAGAATACAAGTTACTGTTTCAAGCTAAAAATAAAACTGCTTTTAATAAGGATTTTAATACAAAAATTATGCCTCGTTTTCAAAGTACTTTCACCTTGATTACAAATGATGACTATAGCCTTTTTGAAAAAGAAATTCTGCAACCCGTTTTTAATACCACTTTTAATGCTATTGAAAATTTAAGGAATATAGAGTTAGAAAAAATTACTCATAAAATGGAAGACTATATTGCTATGCAAATAGATTTTAATAAGTTGATGAGTGATGACGCTATCTTGTTTAAAAAAGTTAATGCATTAACAAACATTGAGTTAAAAAAGATAGAATACACCTATTTAAAAAGAGGAGATATAAGCAAGCAGCCAGTTGTATTGTTAAGAAGTAGATTGTTAGAGTTATTGCTTCAAGGCAATACCATAGATGCATCTGTAATAACCAAAACCAAGGAAGAATTAGATAGTTTGTTTGATACAAATGTCTATCATGCATGGTCTTCAAACTTCAGAATTTTATACACCTTTTTATATGATAAAGCCAAATCTAATCTAGAAACATATTTCAAAAAATTAATAAATCAATTACAAAAAGACTTAGAAATAGAAAGTGAAACAAAAGTAAAATTGGTTCATTTTGACGGGGCTCAAAATCAAGGTCAAGATAGACTTTGGTTTGCTATTTATAATAAAATAAATAAATCTCAAAAATTAGCTAAGCAATTATTTTTTGAGATAAATAATGGATTAACTTATGGTTTACTAAATCATGGTGATTTAACAAAAAATGAATTAAAACACTCAAATACTTTTGATTACCAAGATGTATTAAGCACCTTCAAATTATTTAAACAAGATATTTTAAATGACAACTCTATGGAAAAAGCTAAACTTGCAGAATATATAGATATACTTAAACACAAAAAACAAATTATACTTCAAGGTCCTCCGGGAACTGGAAAAACCTATACTGCTAAAAAAATCGCAGAGCAATTAGCAGGTAGCAGAAATGTATCTAATTACAATACTTTAACCCCAGAACTTATAATGGAATCGTTAGAGATTGGGCAAAAAATAGCCAATGCAAGTGGAAAACAAGATTACTATACTATAAAAAGTATTAATGATGATAGTATAGAGTTACAGTCAGAAAGAAGTCAACCTTGGAAACCAAACTATGCTAACATTATATCTAAATATAATGAACTTACTCAAGGTATTAAACCCAGAAATAAGCAAGCATTTGACCCTTATGAATTAGCAGTAGCCAATTATCTTTTTGATAAGATAAAACCTTCTAAAACCAAAATAGAAACGAATTATACTTTAGTTCAGTTTCATCCATCATATAGTTATGAGGATTTTGTGAGAGGTATTTCTGTTAAAAATGAAAATAATAATATAGTTTATAAAACAGAAAATAAGGTTATCGCCAAGATATCTAAACTAGCTTCTAAAAAGAATACATTAGAAGATTATAACATTCCTTTGGAGTATAGAACTTATCTTCATCAAAAAAGAGTGGAAGCAGAGTTTAAAGACACTCATTATTATTTTAACAAAGAGAATACTGTTAGACTAAAAGATGTACCAACCTTAGATTCTGAAATAGGTAATATGCGTTATGAAACGCTTGGAGATAATGGAAAATGGTATATGCAAACTTGGATTAGTATTGCCAATGAGTATAATTTAGAGAAATGGAATAATCGAGAGTCACACAAACTTGATAATTTTAAAAATGAATCACATTTTACAATTTGGCAAGATTTTGATAGGTTCGTTAAGAAGCTTCAAAACAATAATTACGTTTTAATCATAGATGAGATTAATCGTGCAAATTTACCTTCAGTTTTAGGCGAATTAATTTATGCTTTAGAGTATAGAGGCGAAGCAGTAAACAGTATGTATTCTATAGACGGTGATTCAACTATTGTTATACCAGAAAACTTATACATTATTGGCACAATGAATACAGCTGACAGAAGTGTTGGGCATATAGATTATGCAATAAAAAGACGCTTTTCTTTTGTAGATATTTTACCAAATGTGGATGTTATTAATAATGAAAAATCAAAAGAATTATTCAAAAAGGTTGCTAAACTTTTTGTAAAAGAAAAGGAAGGTAAGGAGATGAAATCTGAATTTCTAGCTTCCGATTTTGAATATAAAGATGTACAACTAGGACATAGTTATTTCATTTTAAAGGAAGGAACTGAGGATCAGCAAAGTGAAGAGCTTCAATTGCGTTTGAACTATGAGATAGTACCTATTTTAAACGAATATGTAAAAGATGGTTTGCTATTAGAGACAGCAAAGGACAAAATTAAAGAAATTGCCAGTTTTGAGTGTTAATCTTCTTAAATATTGGGAACACGTTGATGATCCGTTTACTTTAGATTTAAAAAAGGATTTTTATCAGAAAAATTTTAAAAAAATCCATAAGGGAAAGGATGCCAGTTTACCTTGTTTTACTATTGCTAAAAATGAAGAAGAGCAATATAATATTAAGGCAGGATATTTTATTGGTGTAGATTGGATTGAGAAGGATAGAACGGCATTATATGTTGAGCCAAAATTAAATAAGAAAGATAAAGAGGTTGATTATATTAAAATGTTGTTTTCATCTTTACGTCATTCAGATGTTTCAAATGAAATAAATGAACTATTTGAGGTTAAATGGGAGCAATCAACTATTGAAATTGAGCAAAAACAGGATTTATTAACGCCTTTTTTGGTGGTAGAATTTTTAAGTTTATTAAAAATTATTGTACGTAAAGGTTTGAAAAAATCCTATTATAAAGTTGAGCAGAATTTAAATAGTAAAGTAAAAGGAAAGATACTTGTTGGTAATACTATTAAGCACAATCTCTTTCAAAACAAAAATTTATATACCTATTGTAGTTATGATGAGTTTGGCTTAAATAATAAAGAGAATCGTTTGTTTAAAAAGGCTTTGTCTTTTGTGAAGAGATATCTACCTAATTACACCAAATTATTTGAGATAGATACAAATTATGACCTTCAGAATACATTTAATTTCATTAGCCCAGCTTTTCATGAAGTGTCAGATATAATTGAGTTGAATGAAATTAAGCACTCCAAAACAAATGCATTCTATAAAGAGTACGAGCCTGCAATTCGTTTGGCTAAACTTATTTTAAAACGTTTTGGTTATAATATTTCTAATACAGTTAAAGATAAAATTCAAACGCCTCCCTTTTGGATTGATATGAGTAAATTGTTTGAGCTGTATGTACTTGGATTATTAAAAGATAGATTTCAAAATAATGTTGAGTTTCAACATAAGTATTATGGTAATGAATTAGATTATCTATTAAATGATAAAGATTTTCAAATGGTTATTGATGCCAAATACAAGCTTAAATATATAAATGGTAAAAATGATGATGATATTAGGCAAGTTAGTGGTTATGCTCGTTTAAAAAATGTTTATAGAGCATTAAATAAAAAACAAGGCGAAATAATTGATTGTTTAATAATCTACCCAGATCAAGAAAATGGTAAAAATGATTTATTTGATATTGATTTAAAACTTGAAAAGGTTAAGCATTATTATGATGTTTATAAAGTTGGAGTTAAATTACCTATAATTAATTAAATATGACTTTATAACATTTATGGAAAAGGCAACACTTTCAAAATCAACTTTCATCAAAGGCTTACAGTGTGAAAAGGCCTTGTATTTATATAAAAATAATTATACTTTAAAAGATGAAATCTCCCCACAATTACAAGCAATTTTCAATCAGGGAAATGCAGTTGGAATATTCGCGCAAGATTTATTTCCTGGTGGTGTTGATGCTTCTCCTTCCTCCCATTACAAAATGCAAGAAGATGTTTTTAAAACTAGAGAATTTATAGAAAATGGTGAGAAAATCATTTACGAAGCTACGTTTCAATTCAACGGAGTAATTGCAGCTTTAGATATATTGGTAAAAGATAAAAATGGTTGGAAAGCCTATGAAGTCAAGAGCTCAACAAGTGTTTCAGAAACTTATATAATGGATGCCGCCATTCAGTATTATACCATTGTTAATTCAGGTATTGATTTAAAAGATATTGCTATTGTCTACATTAACAATCAATATATTAAAAAGGGGAAAACTGACATCCATCAACTATTCACAATAGAATCAGTATATGATAGAGTACAAGAAGTATTTCCAAATATTCCAAACGAAGTAGAGAATTTTAAACAGTTAATCAAACAAGATGCAGTTCCAGATATTGACATTGGTCCTCATTGTAACAATCCTTATAGTTGCGATTTTAAAGGGCTTTGTTGGAAACACATTCCAGACTATTCCATTTTTAACATTGCACGATTAAATGGAAATAAAAAATTCGATTTATACAACCAGGGAATTACTACATTTGACCAGTTAAATTTAGAAACTGCACAACTTAATGGCAACCAAAAAATGCAGGTTGTAAGTGAATTAGAGGGAAAAACGTTTATCGATAAAGAAAATATCAAGCATTTTATCAATAATTTAGAGTACCCAATTTATCATCTCGATTTTGAAACAATGGCTTCTGCAGTTCCCATTTATGATAATAGCAGACCCTATCAACAATTCGTATTTCAATATTCCTTACACATAGAACAAGAGGGAGGTGAAATAGTTCATAAGGAATATTTAGCGGAAGCAAACACACAAATTGATCCACGTGATAAATTCGTGAAACGATTAATAGAAGATTGCGGAATAAAAGGAGATGTATTGGTTTATAATATTGGTTTTGAAAGAGGAAAAATCAACGATTTAATCACCTTATATCCACAATATCAAAATGAATTACAAGCAATCATGAACCGATTAAAAGATTTAATGACACCATTCCAACAACGATGGTACTATATGCCACAAATGCAAGGAAGTTATTCTATCAAAGCTGTATTACCAGCATTAGTCCCAGAGCTGTCTTATAGTGACTTAGAAATAAAAGAAGGTGGTACAGCAAGTAATACATTTACACAGATGGTTTTAGGAGAATTCAAGGGAGATATTCAAAAAACTAGAACAGACTTATTAGAGTATTGTAAAATGGACACTTTTGCAATGGTAAAGATTTTAGAAAAGCTGAAATTAATTGAATAAATCCTTAAATCTACTTTTTATATAATTTGCAATATCAATAATTTCAGAATAGGCTAATAAATTACCTAAGCCTAAAAATGGAATAATTAAAACTTTTGAAAAACCTTTATCATATACTGAAATTTTAAATTTCTTACCTGATAAAGTTGTAAAGTAATCCCATTGAAATTCACTTTTTTCATTCTGATTATAAAAAGTTTCTATAAATTCATCTTTATAGTATTTTGGGGAAGTACAAATAATCAACTTAGGTTTAAATTTTTGAACCAATTCTTTTAAAAACAGCTTCCTATTTTCAAAATAAATTCCATAATAATCTTCTTTTGAGACCTCTAATTCATTTTTTATTCTCTTATCCCAACTAGTATCTTTTTTTGCTAGCGGATATAAATTCAATTTGAATATATCTGAATCTAAAGCATATAGTTTATTTTTAAGATAATCATCAACCAATTCAGATTTTACAGGAATTGCTAATTGTTCTTTTTCAAACAAGCTTATTGATAGTACTGATAATAATCTGTCATATTTAGATTTTATAAAATAATCTGGACACTTTTCTCTATAAGGAATTTCATAAACGTCTATGCTTTTAGTTTTTACATAAGACTTATAATAGGCTTCCATTTGCTTCAAATCACTTCCAAATTCCAATCCGCAAACCCAAATATCAGACTCAATATTACCACCGTCAATTCCTAAAAAAGAAGGTTGATTATTTTTAATTTTTGAAAGTTCTTTTTTTAAAATAAGTAGTTTTGTCATAGCTGTTTTTGTTGTTTAAATAATTTATACTATAAATATACAATTTTCAACTCGATAGATATTCAAGCCAAACTTTTAATTGTTTTTGTTCTTTTTTACTAAAATCTACAGCTGTATATCCAGCAATACGTTCATTCAAATGTTCTAAAATTATTGGTTTTAAAACATCCTCAATTTCAATAATATCATAATAAATATAAAAAGGAGGCCCCGTAAATCTTGTGTCATTAATAAGGTTTTTAATTTCTGAATTTTCAAAATCGTCAAGCAGCATTTTAAAGTCTGGAATCCACCTAAATTCCTCGTCAATAATACGTTCATTATAGGTTGAATCTAATTCATTCGTAGTTAAAAAAATAGCTTCTGAAAGATCTTCATATTTCACAAAATAATATTTACGCCCAAATAGTTGTTCGTCAAAACTTTCAATGGTTAAGGCCATACATACATAGTAATAGGTAACTTTTAGATTGTTAATCTTTGGGAAATTCATATTCAATAGATTATTAATGGATACTTTACAAAACCAATTACAAATTTAGAATTGATGTTCGACAACTAATGTCGTATAAATAAAATTGTTAGTACGACAAGCTTTGACTATCTTTAACATTAGATTATAAATTATTTATATGGCAACACACGTTATTTCTAGAAGAATACAGAATATCATACAATTTATTTATGACTACCCGAATACTTCAAAAGCTAAAATTTTAGAATTTTTAACTGACAAAGACTTTTTAATATCAAGTAGAACTTTAGAAAGAGATATTGAGCGTATTCGATCTGATTTTGGGTTAGAAATAGTCTATACAAAAGAACATAATGGCTATTACATAGATGAAGAAAAAAGCGTTAAAGTACAATCTTTCTTTAAATTTTTGGAGATTACAACCATCGCTGATATATTTAGTGAAAGCTTAATAAACAGTAATAAAATATTGAATTTTGTTTCATTTGACGATTCCAAAAACTTTAAAAGAATTGAAAATTTAAAACCAATTTTAATTGCAATCTCCCAAAATAGAAAAATTCGTTTCACCCACGAAAATTTTGCAATGAACACCTTTAAGCAATATGAAATAACACCTTTATTACTGAAGGAATTTGAAAATAGATGGTACGTTATAGGTATTCCAGAAGGAATGGAGGAAATTAGAACCTTTGGTATTGATAGGATTACTGAATTAAATTTAGGGAAACTATCTAAATTAAAAAGAAGTTTATATAAATCACAATTAGAAGGTTTTGAGAATATCATAGGATTAGATTTTCAGAACAACAAACCAATTAATGTTAGAATACTTGTGGACGGACTTCATATTAAATATATGGAAAGTTTACCTATCCACCATTCACAGGTAATTCATTCTAAAAATGACAAAGGACAATATTTTGTAGATTTTTTCTTAGTACCTAATTATGAATTTATTACACAAATTCTAAAAATTGGAGATGAAGCGGTTGTTTTAGAACCTATGGAACTAAAAGAGAAAATAAAACAAACACTTAAAAATACGTTCGATCGATATTAATTTTAAAAATAGTTACCCAACATTTCTTGCTTGAAAACCAATCGGATTTAACTTCCTAGTTTTATGAAAATCTTGATCATCCTGATTGTAAATAGCAGATAAAGGCATAGAAGTAGTTACAATAGTATCAAACCCTAATTTTCGCGAAAGTTTACCAGCTTTTTCAACAACTAAATCTTGAAAATCATACTTAGCTATCAATCTCCCTTTTCTTAATAATGCATTATCAATTCTAGACACATCGGTATTAAAGGAACAAATAATTTGAATATTTAAACAATCTGAAAGTAACCCATCAGAAATATTTAACAATGCAGAAACAGAAGAATTCCCGTTACTTTCTCTATCTAAAACAATGTTTTCAGCATCTTCAATTACAAATATCGAATTAGGATTATCAATTAAAGTTGGAATCAAATCAGGATTAGTTAACGCTGTTGCCATACTTGGAGGCAAGAATATAACATTCTTTTTTAATTTAGTAATCAAATATCGAATGTAGGAAGTTTTCCCTGTTCCTGGTTTTCCGTGAAGTAGCACCAATCCTTTACTATTTTTCTTCGATAATTTTTTTAAAATAGTATCGTGAACTGGAATAAAATCATCATTATAATTTTCATTAATATCTAAATCAGATATTGGAATTTCTAATGTAGTTATTCCTATTCCTTCTCTTGTATGAACTAACAATGAAATTTGAGGTTTAAACTTTTTTCTTTTTTTAAATTTTTTAATACCATTCACAATGTTATCTACAATTGATATATCCGTTTTTCTAAATAATAATCTTACTAATGATTGATTCAAATCGAAATTGACAATTAAATCTTCATATAAAAAATAAAAGACATCTTCATAGTCAGCATTCTTATTTTTATTAAAATAGCGTTTATTATAATAAATATCTACAATTGCCTTTTTATAATTTTCTAAAAACCATCTATGCGCTTTTTTACAATTTATTTCTATTTCACTAAAATAATTAGGAATAGTATTAAAATGAGCCATAAATAGTTTCATTGGAACTATTTCATTTGGATTATTACTTCTACAAACTTCTGATAATTTCATTTTTTCAGTGGTTTGAACTAAATTAAATGAGTTTGTTTGTAGGTGATGGATATTTATTTCTTTTTTTATCATGTTTATATAATTTAGATTTAAAGGCAAATTACATTTATAGAACGTCAATCAGTGTCGTATTAATTTTAATCATTTTGAATAAATAAAAATGGTTAAAAATCATTTGTTTACCGATAGAAATAAAAGAATTACAGCATTTTTATTCGTATGGTTTTTAGAAAGAAACAGTCTTTTACATCAATCAAATGGCATAAAAACAATAGTTGATAGTACCTTAGTAGCTTTAAAATTAATGATTGCTCAAAGTAATCCAAATGAAAAAGAGATGATGGTAAAAGTAATTGCAAACCTATTAGCTAATCCTTAATTCAAATATCTTCTAAATAACACCTCACACACAGACGAGGAGAAAGAGAGAAGTCATACAAACATAGTGAAGCAATCTGTTTTAGAATAGCACCAATTTAAATCCGTTTCCATAAGAATAATGGCAACAAAACAACAAACATTCTAGCAGGTTATAAGGTGTTCGTCATACGCTCCATTTTGTTCCATAAAATATACCTGCAAGGCAATTCACAAATTCAAATGTCATTTCGAGCGCAGTCGAGAAATCTCATCATTATAACTTATCCATAGTTTCATAAGCCTTGCATATACCATAAATAGCACTAATTCGTTGACACGCCTCATTTAGCACTATTTATTTATTTTACTTCACACATTCCACGCATTCCTCACGCATAGCTCATTTTGCCCTTAAAATCTTCTAAGGTTTTGCTTCGCAAGAATACAGTTAAGGGCAAACCGCTATTAAACAATTTTGGCTCGCCTGCTGCTCACTTCGGGCTACGTTCACAGGTTCTATTTGTAGAACATCAAGAACAGTATAAATCACCATAAAATCAATCTTTTATAAATAACAACAACTGAAAAACCCACCTGTAAACTAACGGTTGTCACAGTTTTTGAAGGCATCCATTTTGCATATAAAATAACCGTTGCAAGTAACAATCAACATCCAAATAATTAGGTGATTTATGCCAATCAAAAAACATTTGAACTAAAACTTTACAACGGATTATTACATATTGCAAACGCGCACAAGAGCAATATATTTCGTCTAAATAACACATATAAAACAACATATTCTTAAAAACCCAACTCACCAAAACGACCTATTAAAATTGCTGTAGTAATACAAGTTATTGAAACGTCTGAGCAACCCAAAGAGCGTAGCGGTCTGGGTGCGAAAGTGAGATAACGTAGTATTCAAAGCTATTTTAATAAGTCTTGATTTTTTGGTTCGTTTTGCATCAAGGCAAAATGAACATAAAGTAAAGAATAACCACTCAATATATTGCCCTTGCCTTTCCCTCAGCTTCAAAAACTCCGACCAACCTTGCGTGTACCACGTAGTTGTTGCACGCACTTATGCCGATGGCAACGTGCTATCACCACAACACCCTCGTTCAACTCGCTGGCGGCTCGCCTAAATGCTACCGCATTTTTGCTTGCGATAACCTGCTTTATTTTCTTTTTTGTATTGAATATTTAGTCGCTTCACGCTGCAAATCTTCCATAGTTTTTACTTTATTTTTAAATAACCAGGTTTCAATTTCTACTTTTTTGAAAAACAATTTCTTACCTTTTTTATAATGTGGAATTTCTCGTGTAGATGTCTTCTTATAAACAAAACTTTTTGTGAATTCATAGTATTCACAAAGTTGATTCAAACTCATCACTTCAGTATCAATCAAGTATTGACTATTAGAATTGAGTCTACTTTCCATTGTATTCAATTTCATCTCAATGGTCATTAATTTTTCAATGATAATTTCAAAAGGATTTTCCATAATAGCTTTATTAATGTTTGGTGTATAAATAATCTGCGAAATGTCACTCTCAGCTTGGCTGGGTATCTTACCATACCAAACTTTATCATTTCACTTCAATAATCATTCTAAATTAAGAAACCCCATAAATTACAGTCCTTTTTTAATTAAATTAGTATCTTTAAAAAAATTGCAAACCAATGACTTTATAAAAATACAGTTATGATCCCTTAAAATAAATGGATAAAAGTTTGTAATAGTTTTATATAACAAGTTGTGCTTCATGAGAAGAGAGAAACATTAAAATAATAGTTATGAGAAAAATTATATTTATTTCTATTTTATTCTTCATTGGAACAATCAATTCCATTGCTCAATCAGTTAATACACAATCACAATGGGAAAACTTCTTTAAAAACAAGATTCTAGGTTTAGACCCTTTAGAAGGTATTTGGAGTAATAGCAACACAGTTAAATTTTACGATAGCTATAATAATTTGATTAGTACTGAATATAGACCTCAAGCAGCTACTTTTGCAATATTCAAAGAAGGGAATAAGTATATGACCTATGAAATTGGAAACAATAAAACTGGAATGACATTTATAAACACAGCTTCACAAGGTATCTATTTAATGGAGAATTATTATAAAAAGTCAAATTCTACTTCAAAAGCAAATGCAGTTTTAACTGGAGCTGGATTATTGAAATTTTCATATGAAGTTCCTATTGAGGAACTTAAAAGCAGAGCTCAAGAAACTACATACACTTCAATTAATCTGAAGTTGATTTATGAGCAAGAGTGGATAAAAATTTATCCTGACATAAATGATTACAAGGTTACGCAGCCTTCATCAGGTACAGGTTTTGGAATTTCTTCAAATGGAATAATCGCTACAAATCATCATGTTATTGATGGTGCTAAAATTATTTTAGTAAAAGGTATAAATTCTGATTTCAATAAGTCTTATAATGCAAAAATTCTTGTGTCAGATAAGAATAACGACCTTGCTCTAATTCAAATTGATGATTCTAGTTTTACAACATTGGGTACAATACCTTATCTACTAAAAACAAAACTTTCTAATGTTGGTGAAAACATTTTTGCCTTGGGATATCCATTAAGAGCAATAATGGGTGATGAAATTAAACTAACAAATGGAATAATCAGTTCAAAGACAGGGTTTCAGGGAGATATAACATCTTATCAAGTTTCGGCACCTGTTCAATCTGGAAATAGTGGCGGACCTTTATTTGACAGCAACGGCAATGTAATTGGCATTATAAATGCAAAACTTACAATTGCGGAAAATGCTTCATATGCAGTAAAAGCAAGTTATCTTCTTAACTTGATTGAACTTTTAAATATTTCACCAAAATTACCAACTATTAACACATTAAAAGGTAAAAGTTTAGCATCACAAGTTCAAATTATTAACAAGTTTGTTTATATAATTGAAACAGAATGATTCGGAAATACTGTATTGTAATTTGTGCTTTTTTGAAAAAGCATATTAGACAAATAATTAAACCGAATATGGATGGAAATATTTCAATTTTACTGGGTGCTGGTTTTTCTGCACCAATGGGATATCCAATCGGAAACCAACTTAATGATTTGCTAATAAAATCAATCGATGATAATTTTGCATTTGCACCAAGTGGTGATTTGGCTATTAGTATAGACGGCAGTAAACCAGACTTTGGATACAGAACAAGTTATGATATAGAATTTGAATTTTGCCATAAATTAATACTTCATTTTGAAAAGGAAAAAGGATACTTTGACTATGAAGAATTTTATGATTATATAGTTGATGAAATTGAAAATGATAAAAATATAGAAGATATTGCTAAACCCTTTTTAAGTGATACAACATCTCTAAACTCTTTAAAAAGTGGTTTAAAAAATGTTTACACACAGCTAGTATCACACTATTTAAAGGATAAATATGATAATTCATATTATGATAATTTACCTTTCATAATCGATGATAATTTTCATGGCTATACTGGTATTATGAAAAGCATTAAGGAATTGTCTATAAACTCAATTTTAAATATCCATACACTTAATCATGATTTATTTTTTGAAAGATTTAATAACACATCTTTTTTAGAAGGAAGATTAAGTAATGGCTTTGAAGAACTAGGTTCGCCATATTTTGGAAAACTTACAGTAAAAGACAGAAAATATATGGTAAGACTTCAAAGATATACTGGAAAATATTTTGGCAACCTTCGTTTATATAAACTTCACGGCAGTTTGGATTACCAATTGTATTATCGCAATGAAAAGGGACAACTATCTCCAGAAACCTATATAAAATCAAGATATGACATAGGAAGTACTGATTTATATAAGGAAATTAAAAACAAAATAAGTGTATTGGAATACGAAAACTGTTGGATTAATTATCATCCTGATTTTTTAACAGGAACCACCTCTAAAATTCAGCGCTACGCTGAACCTTTGTTATTTAAAAAACTATTCCAATTATTTAAAGAAAATTTGAAAAATGCTGACAAATTGATAATAATTGGTTACGGAGCAAAAGACGATGAAGTCAACAACATTATTTTAGAACATTTTGATTTCAAAAATAAAAAAACTTTTATAATTGACCCTTATGCAGGAGATAATGTTAAGGAATTTGGGAGGAAAATAAATGCCAAATTGATAACCGAACAACTTGAAAATATTAATATTAAAGACTTTGAATAAAGCACGAAAGCACAACACCGTGTAAAATTCATTGCTTGGTTTTGGCTTATTTACGAAAATCCTGTCGGATTTTCAAGTCGGTTAAATTTTGTAAATTAGTTGCTTAACCACGCAACGAAATCTTACACAAACCGTTTCAATAAACAGCAATAATTTATGAAATCTTGGTTATATATCTTGGCGACAATCGATTCTACAGAGTGTTATCATCATTTTGACAGGTTCTTACCATACCAAACTTTATCATTTCACTTCAATAATCATTCTAAATTAAGAAACCCCATAAATTACACTCTTTTTTTTATTAAATTAGTGTTTTAAAAAAATTGCAAACCAATGACTTTATAAATTACAGTTGTAATTCCTTAAATTAAAGGAATAAAAAAAAATTAATAGTTTTATATAACAAGTTGGCAACAAGCAAAAAAAAAATAATATGTTAATTATGAAAAGAATTATTCCGATTTTACTATTGTATTTAGTTGTTTTAAGTTGTAATAAAAATAGTTTTGATGCTATTTAGGATTGGTACTTCTTTATAAAAAAATGAGAAAACAAAAAATTTAATATGAATTTATTTCACGGAACAAATAAACTTTATGCAAAAAAAATCAAAAAAGGGAAAATTGATGTAAATCTTGGTGGTGGTGAGTTGGGAAAAGGTTTTTATATTGGAGACTTACCACATCAAGCATTTAATTGGGCTTGGCATAGATATAAAAAAAATAAAGCAGTGGTAAAATTAGAAATAAATGATGATGACATTATTCTTCAAAAACCACTTTGCTTGAATTATATGGAGACTAACTTGTACCGAAGAAAGATTAAAATAAGAAATCAAACTAAAACATTTTTATTTAACGAAAATTTAGTTTGGGCACCAATTGTAGGGAAGAATATACCAAATTTTAATCAAATTAAAATTGAAAGTGATTCTGCCGAAAATTTGGTTAATAGTAGTCTAGTTATTAAAACAATACTTTAATGGATAAAATATTTTATTTATCCTACTCTAATGTAGAAGAAGGTTTAATTTTTCCAAACGAATTAGAAAATGGAGTTTATTCTCCTGGAATGTGGGTACTTCAATCTAAAAATTTATCTCAAGCCAAAGAAAAATATTTATTCGATGCCATTAATAAAAATGAGGTAGTTCCTTTAATTTTAAACAAGGTCAATAAAGATTATTTCCAAGTTGACACACTTAAATATGGAAAAATATATTTTAGACTTAAAAAAATTTATAAAAGACACCAATTTTATAATGGGAAAAGTACCCTAATTAACAATGATCTTTCTTTTTTTCAATTAATTCCAATTAGTATTCCCAAATTGACTCAATTATGTCTTGAAAATAATTTTTATTTAATTGGAAGTATAGATGAAGATATAGCATAGCCAAACCGCTGGAAACAAGCTAAACAACAAAAAAATATGAAAACAAAAATTAAAAAAACCGCAGGATTGATAATAATCATTTTCTTAGGGCTAAATTCAGTTAATGCTCAACTTAATATAAGCCGTGCTGACATTATTAATGAGAAAGGTCATAATTATACATCTGGTACTACTGAAAAAGGAGTAAGATTTATAACTTATGAAAATGAAAGACAAACAAAGGCAAGTGGTAAATACACACAGATGGAAATATATTTTTTTGGCATACTTTATGGAGGAACAGAAATAGCTAATAAAATGGTAATAATAGAACCTGCAACTGAAACAAATACATATGTTAATTTCTTTAGAAGTATTCATGTTGAAATAGGTTATAGACAATGGAAAGACTCTGAACTTGAAAATTTAACTTATAAAATTGAGATGAAAGGAGAATATTGCTTAATTATTATTGAATACATTAATTAAAAAAACAAATTTAGAGGGAGAGTTTAATGAGTTTTTAACTCTCAAATAAACGAAAGAAATAAAAACTTCGTGCATATTTTTGGAGAACAAAACTTTAATAAAAAAACATTTTTATGGAGAGATAAACTTTATATGAAAATATATATTTTTTTCAATGAAAATTTGAACAAAACAATTGACATTAATAGAGATCTACCTAGTAAATATACTTTTGTATTAGATAAAGAAACTCCAACTTTTATTAAAATAGATTCTAAAGGCGATGTAAGTATGCTCACATTTTAAATTGCCAGTTGCCAACACCTCATAAAATTTATGCTTACATTTAAACTAAATAATGAACCGACAAACATTAAACAAACGATTTGCTACCACTGGAAATCTCCAATTTTTCAGTCGCACAAATCTTATAAAAGCCCGTTTAACTTGTGTAAACCATGTTTCTTAACGAACACACCCGCTGATGGTCTCTTCCTAAAATAGGTTGACTATAAAATTAAATCTGAATAAAATTTCTTTTAAGAGTTAATTATTATTTTTTATCCCAAGGATTATTTTTGTCTTTTTGAAAAATTGATATTGCCCAAATAAGATATATAAAGAATAATAAAATTACCCAAATAACCCATTTAAATGAACTCACGTATACCTGAATAATCTCTATAGTAATTCCACATAACGAAAGCAAAATTCCAAAACCAGAATAAATTTTACCCTTTCCAAGAATTTCTAATACACTTGATAAAATACCAAATACAGAAGCAATTAAAATATGAATCAATGCACCAATTAACAGTCCTAACGTAGCAGCAGCAAAATATTCAAGTATAATCCATAAAAAACCATTACCCAAATCAATATAAATAAAAACAATTACTCCACTTACAAATTGGCAAATCCCTTTAATTAAGCTTAACGAATCTTCCGGATCCTTAGTTCCATACTCAAAAACATATATTCCAGACCATTTGATAAATTTATTGTAACTTAAAATAAATTGCTCTAAAACATCATGTTTAAAAACATCTAAAAAAGTTAACGTTATCCCAATTATTTCTAAAAACAATGCCACTAATTGTAATTGCTCAAGATTTAAACCTTCCATACCAATTTTAATTTATTTTTTTATAGAATAATATAATTTACTAATAATAATTTTCAAAAGATATTTATTTCAAGTTACAACAACTTGATTAAAAAAATTAATAGGAATAAATCCATAAATATTACACGTTTAATTAAATATTCAATTATTATGAAACTATAAATTCGAAATAAAAGAAAACACTTGCTACAATGGCTAAAAAAATTGCTAAATTAAAATGATTAGAGAAATCCAACTAACTTTACTAACAAACGACAAACATCGGAAAATTACGATTTTGCAATCACACTCCTAGCCTAACCCGTTTCAATAAACCTCAATAACCTCATCTAATTTTGTCGTATATCTAGGCGACAATCGTTCTTGTTTCATTTTCCACATCCTACCCAAATCTTGTGAAGCAAACTTCACTTTATTTTGCCCTATACTTTTATTCAAACGATCAATGGTTTTCATTAAAGGCAAGTGTTTCGGATTCTCAGCTGAAAACAACGAAAACTGTTTGGAATTTTCTGGGGTAATACCCATAACTAGTACTCCTGCTTTTTTATATTGATAGCCCTCTTTAAAAAGATGTTCCAATCCTTGTACTGCATATTGTATCAAATCAATACTCGAATTCGTTGGGTAATGTGTTTTTACAACAATATTTTTACTGTACTGTGGCAAATCCTTTCGATGCCAATTGGTGTGTAAAAAAACCATAACTACAGTACAACAACTTCCTTGCTTACGTAACTTTTCGGCACAACTCACCGCAAAAGTACTTACACGTTCTTTGATACTTTCAAAATCTGTATGCATCCTATCAAAAGTACGTGTTGTTGCAATTGCTTTTTTGGTTTGAACAGTTTCTAAACCCAACGTAGGTTTTCCTTCTAATTCGTGTTTCAATCGTAGACCTACAACACTCAAATGCTTTCGTACCCAATCATCGTGTAGTTCAATAAAATCATACGCAGTAAAAACCTTGTAAGTATTTAAACGCTTACGATGTTTGCTGCCTATACCCCAAATGTCACCAACAGCCAACCACTTCAATGCTTTAATTCTTTTATCTTCTGAATCTATGACATAAACACCTCCTGTTTCTTTCGGAAACTTTTTAGCAATTCTATTTGCTACTTTCGACAATGCCTTGGTAGGTGCAATTCCAATACTTATCGGAATTCCTGTTCCTTTGTCAACAGTCTTTTTAATCGTTTCAGCATAAGCTTGTAATTCAAATAAATCAAATCCTTTAAACTGTAAAAAAGCTTCGTCAATACTATAAATTTCAATGTCGGGTGTAAAGTCTGAAAGCAATGTCATTACTCTATGACTCATATCGCCATACAGTGCATAATTTGAAGAAAATACGTGTATGTTATTTTTTATGAAGAGTTGCTTAAACTTAAATGCAGGTGCTCCCATAGGTACACCTAATACCTTAGCTTCATTACTTCTCGCAATTACGCAACCGTCATTATTCGACAAAACCACAATAGGCTGTCCCCTTAAATTAGGTCGAAAAACACGTTCACAAGAAGCGTAAAAATTATTACAATCAACCAATGCGTACATCTAAACAGTTTTTATAACAGTAGTAACAATTCCCCAGATTAAAAATTCGTTGTCTGAAGTAACTTTTATAGGTTTGTAGTTCTCATTTTCTGCGACTAACCACACAATATCTTTTTCAATTTTTATGCGCTTAACTGTAAATTCACCATCAATAAAGCAGACTGCAATTTTATCATTTACAGGTTCCAAGCTCTTATCAATAATCAGCAAATCTCCATCATTAAGGCCTGCATTTATCATACTATCTCCTTTTACTCTTCCGTAAAAAGTGGTACTCGGATTCTTTACCAATTCTTTGTTTAAATCTATTGAAATATCCAAAAAATCATCCGCCGGACTAGGAAATCCTGCACTAATACCACTATCAACCAAAGGCAAACTAACACTTGTAGAAGTATCAGCTGTAAAAATTTCTAGCGTATTCGTTTGATGTAATTTCAAAATTTTCATTGTTTCTGATTTCTACAAAATTAGGTTTTTATCAACTATGCAATTCAAAATTAAAAAAAAGTAATCAACTAATTTTTTGGCTGAAGTAATAATATTATAAATAAAAAAAAGATAGCAAAAATAAACCGCTACCTCCACCAGCCGCATAAGGCTATAAAGGTCAAGCCCTATGGGTTTTGAAAAAAATCTCCACCTTAAATTTACTTCGTTTCTAATAAAATAAAAAACAGCGGTTGTATTTTTCTCAAAAACCTTGACAGCCTTAGCCACGCTAACAAATACAAATGCTTTCTTTTTTTTCTTTTTCTTTTAAAATAATCTATGAAGTTTCACCCTCAGCTTAACTAATAATTTTGCTTATGAAACTAAATCATTTTATATCAATAATCAATATAAATTAGGAACGTTCATAAATTATATGCTGTTTTTTATTAAATTAGTACTTGAAATAAAATTGCTAATCATTATATCAACAGAAGTAACCGTAACTAATATCTATCCAAAAACCATAAATAATAAACGGTTTTTTTTGAATGATATAACAAATTGTAGGTGAGTTTCTATTAAATGAAAAAAATGAAAAATGAAAAAAATTGTATTAATTTCCTGTGTAAAAACAAAATTAAACCAGAAAGCAAAAGCTGAATTTTTATATACGAGTGACTTATTTAAGAAAAATCTCAAATATGCAAAATCTATAAAACCTGATTTGATTTTTATCTTATCAGCAAAATATGGATTGGTTGAATTGGATAATGAAATTGAACCTTATGAGAAAACTCTAAATAATATGAAAAAAAATGATAGAGTCGAATGGTCTAAAAAAGTAATTGCAGAACTAACAAGAAAAACGGATATAGGAAAAGATGAATTTATTTTTTTAGCAGGGATAAAGTATAGAGAATTTTTGCTAGATAAGCTGAAAAATTACAAAATCCCAATGAAAGGGAAAGGATTTGGAATGCAATTAAAATGGTTAAAAGAGAATACATATGAAAACTAAATGTGATAAACTTTATGAGTGGTTGAATAAACTAAAAAGATATTCATTCCCTTTTGATAAAAGTCAAATTCCAAATAATGGAATTTATTTCCTATTTGAAAAAGGAGAAATTTATAAGCAATATGATAGAGTTGTTAGGGTTGGAAGTCATACAGGATTTAATAAATTACCATCAAGATTAATTGAACATTTTATTAAAGAAAATAAAGATAGGAGCATTTTTCGAAAAAATATTGGACGAGCTATTTTGAACAAAGAGAATGATAAGTTCTTAGAATTATGGGACATTGATCTAACTTCAAAAAATGCAAGAGATAAGCTAAATCACAGAATAAATATTGAACAAAAAAATAATGTAGAAAAACAAGTGACAAACATTATTCAAAAGAACTTTTCATTTGTAGTTTTTGAAATTGAAAATAAAGATGAACGATTATATTATGAAAAAAAACTGATTTCCACATTTTCTTTATGCCCCGATAGTTTTCCAAGTAAAAATTGGTTAGGTAATTATTCTCCAAAAAGAAAAATAAAAGAAAGTGGATTATGGCAAGTGAACGAAATATGGAAAACAGTATTAAATGATTATGAAATGGATGAATTAAAAAATATATTTAAATGATTAAAACCTATCTACAGAAACTCATAAAATTTGTGATTACTTTTAAACAAAAATTGAAACAACTAATACTTAACAAATCGATTTGTTCTTGTAGAAAAACCTCCGATTTTCTAGTAGCACAAATCTTATAAAAACCCATTGTTGTCAGTAATTATATTAAAAACCATAATCTACACTTATACCTTTATAAAGCAATTTTAATAAAAGAAAATGAAAACATACTTAGCAGAAATAATACCAAAAATTAAAAGATTTTCAAAAAAGATAGATGATTTATCATTACTTAATAACCAACATTGGGTACTTATTGATGAAATTGAGAACTCTAAATCCGTTTATATATTCAGGTCTAATAACGATTTATTAATTTCAATAAACGGGAGAATTAATAAAGCTAAATGGGAGCACCTTGGAAGTGAATCTCTTATTATTGAAATAAAAGGTGAAAATTACTTATTTAAAATCGGTTTTTTTGATGACAATATTTTAGCATTAAAAATTGACGGGAAACAGGAATATGCATTTTTAGTGAACGAAACAAGATTCACCAAAGAAATAAATTCAATAGATGATGTCATAACATTTCTTAATATTAGATATAAAAATCCAAACATAGAACAATTAAAAGATTACATAAGCATTACAGATTCTGTGGATATCACATTAAATAAAAATAAGATGTTAAAAAAATACGAATGTAGCCAAGGAAGATTAGAAATAGAGGTTTACGCTAATAAACACCCATATTACAGAGATAGAGCTTTTTTAAATAATGGAATAGCACCGAACGGAAAATACAAAATTGGTATGATGTTCAATATTTATGTCAAAAATGGTTTAATTTCTAATATCTCTCCTTTCTAGTTCCAACTTGTAATTCATTTTTCATAAACATAAAGTAATGATATCCTTGTTTTTAAATTAAATAATTTATAAGCACAAAATAAAAATAAATTTTTTTCAAATTTCTATTTTACAAAATATTTTAGAATACAAGAAGACATATTTATTCTACTCTTATTTTATATCATCTGTCCATAGAATAACTAACAATATGTATAAACAAAATGGCTAATTGTAAACCTCAAAGTTGGTTTTGTATTTTCCAGTACCGTAAAATTCTTTTTAATTTTGAGAAAAAAATAAGGAATAGGGTTTTTAATCCGCTACTGCTCATACACTAACCATTCAATTTTTATCCGAAAACAACCTCTTCAAAATATACGACACAAAAAAACTAACTACAGCTCCAATAACAGCCATTACAACAGTAAAAAACACATCGTGTAGGCTAATATTTAGAACTGTAGAAAGCAACGTTCCCCCAAAAACACCAGATTTTAATTGTAAATCATTTTGCCACATCTAAGTATTAGTTTTCATCTTTGTTTTCGTCAGCCACAACCGCTTGGCTTACTGCTGTAGCCACAGTGCCTGCAACGGTCATATAAGTAGCAACTGTAACAACAATGGTAGGTAATGAAATTGGAGCTGCAATAATTACACCTCCTGCAGCTGCCAAGGCAATTCCAATATTTCGTAATGTTCTAAAAAACTTAGGTGTCTTTTTTGTATATCGTTCTGTAAGTTTCATAAATTAAGATTTAATAGTTAAGAATACTTTTTCTTTTCGGTCAAATGCCTGGTAACAACTAGAAATAATTTTCTGAAAAAGCAATCG
>Ga0256834_1000244_pt1 | contig 39602 bp, 31 predicted proteins | sample 4281140metaG_FD_190536 | JGI IMG/M metagenome (GOLD analysis project Ga0256834, IMG submission 190536) | Hydrothermal vent microbial communities from East Pacific Rise, Pacific Ocean - 4281-140 | ecosystem: Environmental > Aquatic > Marine > Hydrothermal vents | place: Pacific Ocean: East...
TGGTGGCCTGGCCTTCGGCCGAAATCGCCGTAATGAGCGGCGCGTCGGCGTCCAAGGTGTTGCTTCAAATCGAAGAAGCGCGCCTTAAAAAGCAAGGCAAAACCATCGACCCGGAAACCAAAAAGAAACTTTTGGAAGAAATCCAACGCAAATACGACGAACAAATATCGCCCTACTACGCCGCGGCGCGCCTGTGGGTGGATGCGGTGATTGACCCTTTGGAAACGCGACAATGGATTTCGGAAGGCATCCAAACGGCGAACCACAGACCTATTGAGGAAGAATTTAATCCGGGAATTATTCAAACATAATTGCTTATGCCTTCATGGAAAGATTATTTGATCAATGCTTCTCGTCGATTGGGGAAGAATGAAAATCCCGGGCAAAAGGGAAGAACGGTTTTTCAGCGGGATTATGACCGGATTATTTTTTTTGATGCTTTTCGCCGTTTGCAAAATAAAACGCAGGTTTTTCCCATTCCCGGGTCCGAGGAAATCCGTAACCGGCTGACCCACAGCTTGGAAACCGCTTCCGTTGGCCGGTCGTTGGGATTTTTGGCCGGTATGGAGATTTTAAAAAAATATCCCGACTTGCAACGGGAAACAGGCTTATCCGCCGATGATTTCAGTTATATTGTTTCTGCCGCTGCTCTGGCTCATGATATCGGCAATCCGCCTTTCGGACATCAAGGCGAAGAGGCTATTTCCGTTTTTTTTAAATCGCCGAAGGCACAAAAATATTTGCAAAATTTGACCGAAAAACAAATAGCCGACTTGCAAAATTTTGAGGGAAATGCGGCGGGATTTCGTATTTTGGCTACCACTGTCGATCCGAGAAGTCAAATCAAAGGCGGTTTACGCTTGAATCTCGCAACCTACGGCGCATTCGTTAAGTATCCGAAGGAGGTTTTGCCTGCGCGTAAGCATGAGCGAAAAGTGAGCTTAAAGAAATACGGCTTTTTTCAAGCGGAAAAAAGCGTATTTAAATCACTGGCCGAAGCGCTCAATTTGATTGAACAACATCATGCCGGTGGCTTGGCTTGGAAACGTTATCCATTGGCTTTTCTGACCGAAGCCGCCGACGATATCTGCTATAATATCATCGATTATGAAGACGGTTATCATTTGAAAATCATAGCTTTTCGATCGATTGAAGAAAAATTTCAAGCCCTTGCGCGCCTCTCGAAAAAACAAATGAACGATTATCATTCCATTTCCGATGAAAAACAAAAAATTGCCTATCTGCGCGCGCATGTAATCCATATTTTGATAAGTTCGTTATCACGGATATTTGTGGAAAACGAAGCGGATATACGTCATGGAAAATACGATCGTTCATTATGGAAGGATTTGCCGGATGAATATTTGGAAACTTTGAATGAAATTGCTCGTGAAAGCTTGGAAAAATTATACCATAACGAATTGGTGCTTAAAAAAGAAGCAACGGGAAAAACGGTTATTCCGTTTCTCTTGGAAAAATTTTTGGATGCTGTTTTTGATAGTGAACAAAACAAACAATACTACTTGCTGATTCCGCCTGCCTATCGTCAAAATGAGGATGCATACTTGAAAATTTTGGATGTGGTGATGTATATTGCGGGCATGTCGGATCGTCAGGCGGTGGAATTGTATCGCAATTTTATCGGAATTCGATTACCTTAAAATGATAATAAATGAAGAAGAAAACGGCCTTCACAACGGTTATAACATGCATGGACGGACGCATACAATTGCCCGTATTGGAATGGATTGCAAAGCATTACGGGAAAACTTATCCCGATACCATAACGGAACCGGGTCCGGTTAAGATTTTAAGTGAAAATCAACCGAATGAAATTATCAAAAATATCAAAAAGCGTTTGGATATTTCGATGCGATTGCATGGGTCGAAAAGGATTTTTTTAGTGGCACATGACGATTGTGCCGGCAATCCCGTTAGCCGGGAAAAGCAATGGGCGCAAATGAAAATTGCCGTTGAAAATGTGAACCAATGGAAACCTGAAGCGGAAATTATTCCTTTGTGGGTCGATTTGAACGGAAAAGTATCGAAATTGGATTTGAATTGAATCGTGGTTTTTGTGATGATTAAAAAAATTCATTACTTTGCTCAAAATTTAAAGTCGTTATATGTCCAAGAAGAAAAAGTACCAATTTGAATTTTTGATTAAAGTATCTCCTGCGATGTTGTATCAATATTTAACTTCGCCTTCCGCATTGTCGCAATGGTTTGCCGATGATGTTATTTTTCGCGGGGGTAATTATATTTTTATATGGACGGATACGAAAGAGCGCGCCAAATTGGATCGCAATAAAAAAAATGAGCGTGTTCGTTTTCAATGGCTGGACGAAGAAGGAAACGAAACGGGTTATTATACAGATTTTCGTATAATGATTGATGAATTGACCAAAGATACCTCATTAATAGTAACGGATTTTTCGGAAGATGATGAAGAGGAAACGGCACTTTTGTGGGAGAATATGATTGACGATTTGAAGCATGTTTTGGGGGTGGTTTAAAACCGAATGAAAATGTTAAATGGGAATGTTAGAAACATTTCCGGATTTATTACGACACAAGGTTTGGCGTGAATTCCTAAAAAAATTTCCGGACAAAAAACGATGGGCTTGGCAAATATCCGCTTTGCCGGCACATGCACTGTTTGCAAACGATTTAGTCAAGCGGGTCGGACGTCCGTTGGTTTTTATTGCTGTCGACAAAGAAGAGGCGAAGTTGATAGCGGACGATTTTCGGGCGGTGAGTGATTTTCCGGTTTTTTTTCTTCCTTCCGGGTTCGGGGAAAGCGGAGGAAAATTAGCGGAAGACATTTATGAATCGCAAATCAGATGGCAGATATTGAATGCGTTGGAAAAAGAAAAAGGCGCTTATATTTTAATAACTTATCCCATGGCATTTTTGGAAAAAATTCCTTCAGCCGAAGCCATGAATGATCGTCGATTTCATATAAAAAAAAGCGAAACGATCGATCCGGATTTTTTGGTCGAATGGTTGTTTGATTTGGATTTTGAAAAGACCGATTTGGTTACGGCGCCGGGTGAGTTTGCAAGATCGGGAGCTGTTGTCGATATTTTTTCTTTTGGTGATACAAAACCGGTTCGAATTGTTTTTGATGATGATACGGTGAAACAAATACGGTATTTTGATATTGAATCGCAACTTACGGAGGGTGAATTAAACGAAGCGGAAATAGTAGCAAAGCCGGATACGGAAAAGGCGCTGACGAATTTATATAAGATTTTTCCAAAAAGTTCGTTGATTTATAGTGCTTCTTTTGATGCCTTGTCGAGATTCGCTTTCGTTTTGGGAAGCAAATCGGAGAAATCTTTTTTCGATATTTCTTTTACGATGGAGGTTTTGAGAAATTTTGTCTTATTATCGCCTTCATTTCAGCAAGTCGAGGGTTTTCGTACGCCGGTTGAACGTGTTCCTTATTTCAAGCGCTTAAAAGATTTTATAGATGAAGTAAGGCGGGATTTGAAAAGAGGTTTTAAGGTTTATATCGGCATAGAAGATGCGGCGCAACGGAATAGGTTGAAAGCTATTTTTGAAGAAACCGAATTCGATTCTTTACCCGTCATTTTACCTAAGACTTTGAGCGAAGGATTCAAATGCCCCGAACTCGGATTTGCGTTTTACCCGGAACACACTGTTTTTAATCGTCCTTTACCCGAAAAACCGAATAAGATCAAGCGCCAAAAACAACGTTTGGTTTTGCAAAGTTATAATGACTGGCACAAGGGTGATTTTATCGTTCACACGGACTACGGAATAGGAATTTACGAAGGGTTGGTAAAAATCGTGAAGGAGGGAAGAACGGTGGAAGCCATTAAATTGCGTTTTAAGAATGATGATATTTTGTATGTCGGTGTTCATGCATTGTATAAATTGACGAAATACAAGAGCGAAAGCGGAAAACCACCGCGATTACATAAATTGGGTTCGGCATTATGGCGTAGAACCAAAGAGCGCACCAAGAAAAAAATCAAGAAGTTAGCCTTCGATTTGATGAGATTGTATGCCGAACGAAAGCAACAACAGGGATTTGCTTTTGCTTCGGATTCATTGATGCAATTGGAACTCGAGTCGTCGTTTCCCTATCGGGAAACACCGGATCAGGCGGAGGCGATAAGAGCCGTCAAGAAAGATATGGAACGTCCCGAACCGATGGATCGATTGGTGTGTGGCGATGTGGGTTTCGGGAAGACAGAAGTGGCGTTGAGAGCGGCATTTAAAGCGGCGGATAACGGCAAACAAACGGCGGTTTTGGTGCCTACGACCGTTTTGGCTTATCAGCATTACCGGACTTTTTCGGAGCGGTTGAAAAATTTTCCGGTTTCGGTGGACTACATCAATCGTTTCAGAACGGCGGCGGATCGCAAGCGAATATTGAGAGAACTGGAGGAAGGTAAAATCGATATCATTATCGGAACGCATGCGTTGGTGAGCGATTCCGTTAAATTTAAGGATTTGGGCTTGTTAATTATAGATGAAGAGCAAAAATTCGGCGTGAATGTGAAAGAGAAAATCAAAAATTTGAAAAAGAATATCGATGTTTTGACATTAACAGCCACTCCGATTCCGCGCACCTTGCAATTTTCATTGATGGGAGAGCGCGATTTGTCGGTAATCAATACGCCGCCTCCCAATCGTTATCCCGTTGAGACGAAAGTGACCGGTTTTGATGCACGGATATTGAAGGAAGCCATGCAAAAGGAATTGGAGCGTGGTGGACAAGTGTTTTTTGTACATAATCGAATCGAGCATATCGACGAGATGGCGGCGATGATTAAGCTTTGGTTGCCCGAAGCGCGCATAGCGGTGGCACACGGAAAAACCGAAGGAAGAAAATTGGAAAGAATTATGTTGGATTTTGCCGGGGGAAAATACGATATTTTGGTTTCCACTGCGATTATTGAAAGCGGCTTGGATGTGCCCAATGCCAATACGATGATTGTTCACAATGCGCATCAATTCGGGTTGGCGGATTTGCATCAATTACGCGGCAGGGTAGGGCGTTCCAACCGCAAGGCATATTGTTATTTTGTTATTCCTTCGCCCGAAACACTCACTGCCGAAGCCCAAAAACGAATGCAAACATTGGAGGCATACACAGCTCTGGGAAGCGGATTCGAAATCGCTTTACGCGATTTGGAAATCAGAGGTGCGGGTGATTTGCTGGGAGCGGAACAGAGCGGTTTTATCGAAGAGATGGGTTTTGAAATGTATCGAAAAATAATGCAGGAAGCCGTAGACGAATTGCGCCGGGAATTTCCGGCCGAAGATGAAATGACTAATCAAGCGCTGCCGGTATTTGAAGTGACTTGGGATACCGACCGCGAATGGTTTATACCCGATGATTATATTTCTTCGCGCAAGGAGCGTTTGCATTTTTATATGCGTCTTAATGAAGCGGAAACCGGTGCGGAAATTAATGAGATTGCGCAAGAAATGGAGGACCGCTTCGGACCTGTGCCGGTGGTAGTTAAAGATTTGATTAGAGCCATGCAATTGCGAATTTTGGCGGCCGCCATCGGAATGGAAAAATTAATTTGGAAAAAAAATCGATTGCAGTTGTTGGCTTCGGAAATTTTTTATGGCGGGAAGCCTGAAATGGCGATGAAATTACTTGTTTTTGTTCGTGAACAATTCGCCGATGGTATTGTCAAGCAGGAGGGAAATACATTAAAATTGGCTTTTGCACCGGTGCAATCGGTGGATAAATTGGAACGCATTTTAAAATCCATTAAGGATGTTCTTTCTGACGGATGACCGTATGCCCTTACCCGAGCCGGTTTTTGCGGATGAAAACGGGTTGTTGGCTATAGGCGGACGTTTGACTTTGAAGCGTTTGATTGAAGCGTATTCCAAGGGGATTTTTCCATGGTTTTCCGAAGGCGATCCGGTCATGTGGTGGTCGCCCGATCCGCGGATGGTGTTATTTCCGGACAAGGTAAAAATCAGTAAAAGTATGCGGCAATGGTTTCGCAAACATAACGATTACCGATTCACACGCAATATGGCATTCGATCAAGTAATTGATTCCTGTGCAAAAGTATCGCGCAAAGGACAACGGGGGACGTGGATAACACAAGAAATGCGTGAAGCATACTCGGAATTGCACCGCAACGGATTGGCCGTATCGTATGAAGTATGGAACAGTGCGGGGCGATTGGTAGGCGGATTGTATGGTGTGGATTTAAAAAACGGCGTGTTTTCGGGAGAAAGCATGTTCCATATCGAAGCTAATGTTTCCAAAGCGGCACTGATTTATTTGTGTCGTACGGCCGGAGATTACGGATATCGCATCATTGATGCACAGGTTTATACGCCCCACATGAATTCTATGGGTGCACAATTAATTCCAAGGAAGCAATTTTTGCAATATTTGAAGTGAAATGTAGAAAAGCTTGAAATATCCGGTTGTTGAAATAAATTGACGGGAAAGAAATCCGGGTTTAATTCTTTTGTTCGTTCCAAATCCGGTCCATTTCTTCAAGGCTCAACTCATGAATTTTTTTGCCTTGCGCTTCGGCTTTCGCTTCGATTTTTTCAAATCGTTTTTTGAATTTTTTATTGGTTTTTTCCAAAGCGGTTTCAGGGTTAACCCCGATAAAGCGCGCATAATTTATCAATGAAAAGAGCAAGTCACCGAATTCTTCTTCCGTAGCTTTTTGATCTTGTCTGTGTACCGCTTCGAGCAATTCTTTTTCTTCTTCCTTGACTTTTTTCCAAACATCATCGGGATTTTTCCAATCAAAACCCACACCGGCGGCTTTTTCTTGCATGCGCATGGCTTTGATCATAGCGGGTAAAGAACGGGGAACACCGGACAAAACGGATTTTTTTCCTTCTTTCATTTTGAGTTTTTCCCAATTTTTTTTGACTTCTTCGGCGTCGTAAACTTTCAGTTCGCCATAAATGTGAGGATGGCGTTTAATAAGTTTATCGGAGATGTGATTGGCGATATCTGCCACGTCGAATTTCCCGATTTCTTCGCCGAGTTTTCCGTAAAAAACCAAATGAAGCATAATATCGCCGGCTTCTTCCATGATGCCTTCGTAATTTTTGTCCAGTATGGCGTCGGAGAGTTCATAGACTTCTTCGATGGTCAAGTGTCGAAGGCTGTGGAAAGTTTGTTTTCTGTCCCATGGACAACCTTTTCGTAGGTCGTCCATGATGTCCAGCAATCGACCGAATGCTTTAAGTTTTTCTTCCTTGGAGTGCATGATTGATTTTTTTGCGAATTTCCGAAAAATAATCGAAGGCTGTCAAGGGATAGGAACCGAACCAAGTGAAAGGTTCTCCCGAAACATTCAAAATCAAGGAACGGGGAAAAAATTTTTGTATTTCCAGCCGGTGTTTTTCTTTGAACGGATATGGTTCCGAGGCCAAAAGAATAAGCTGCGGATTACGTTCGGCTATGGTATCCAATGATAATGCGGGATACCGGGCTTCGTTTTCAAGTGCTATATTTTCAAATCCGTTTAGGGAAAGCATAGTATCGATAAAGGTATTTTTCCCGGCTAACATATAAGGGTCTTTCCAGATGAAATAGGCGGTTTTTAACGGTTTTATGTTTTTTTTGTGAATTTGGAATTGTGCATTCAGCCGGTCGATAATTTGTTGTGCATTCCGTTCCTTACCCGTTAAAATACCGATATCGCGGATCCACCGGATATTATCTTGTTCGCTAATTACTTCCGAGACATAAACGGGGAATATCCGGGCGAGTTTTTCCACGCCTTCTTTGGTATTTTCTTCTTTATTGGCCAAAATCAGATCGGGATTGAGTGCGGCTATTCGTTCGAAATGAAAGTCTTTGGTTCCTCCCACACGTTTTTTGGATTGTTTCCATTCGGAAGGATATTTGCAAAAGCGCGTAATGCCTAGCACTTCACGGTCTAATCCTAAAGACCAAAGCAAGTAAGTTTGTGAAGGAAAGAGCGAGACGATGCGCTTGGCCGGATGAGGAAGGATTAGGTTTCTTCCCAGCATGTCTATTATTTCCACCGACATTTTTTTTGCAGCAAGATAAGATTTTTATAAATAAAGATCAGGGAATTTATGCTTAATTTTGTGGTATGAAAATGCAAGATAATATTATAGCTTTGGCAACGCCGTCCGGTATGGGTGCCATAGCTGTTTTTCGTCTATCGGGGAAGGATGTGATTGAAATAACGGATCGATTTTTCAGAAGTCTTTCGGGTAAACCATTGCGCGAGGTTGAAGGGCATACCATACATTTCGGATTGTTGTATGACGGTGATGAGTTGATCGATGAAGTTTTGGTGAGTGTTTTTAAGGCGCCCAGGTCCTATACGGGAGAAAATGCCGTTGAGATTTCGGTTCACGCTTCGCCTTATATTCAAAAACGAGTATTGGAGTGGTTTTTGCGGAATAATGTTCGTATGGCCGGTCCGGGCGAATTTACTTTGCGTGCTTTTATTAACGGAAAGATGGATTTGGCGCAGGCCGAAGCGATAGCGGATTTGATAGCCGCCGACAATAAGTGGGCGCATAAAGCGGCGTTGCAACAATTGCGGGGCGGATTTTCCAAGGAACTGAAAGCACTTCGTTCACGTTTGGTGGAATTTGCGTCGCTTATAGAATTGGAATTGGATTTTGCCGAAGAAGATGTGGAATTTGCCAAGCGGGATGATTTGAAGAAATTGATCGATGAAATGAAAACGGTTCTTCGGAGGTTGATCGATAGTTTCAAGACCGGAAATGCAATAAAAAACGGTATTCCGGTGGCAATTACAGGTCCGCCCAATGCGGGTAAATCCACTTTATTGAACGCTTTGCTTAACGAAGAAAAAGCCATTGTTACCGAAATTCCTGGTACAACGCGTGATGCCATTGAAGACGAATTGATATTGAACGGTATCAAATTCCGGTTTATCGATACGGCAGGTATTCGTCAAACCGGAGATTTGATTGAAAAGATGGGAATTGAGCGGACTTTTGAAAAAATGAAGCATGCCCGGGTGATTTTATACTTAATCGACATTGTTCGCAATGATGGCGAAATGGAATTGCTAAACGAAATCAAGAAGATGAAAAGCCGTTATCCGGATGCGCGGTGGATTGTTTTGCTCAATAAGTCCGATTTAATTGATGCTTCGCGGTTGAAAAAAACGGCGGACATAATACAAAATGAAGAAATTCCGGTTTTTACCGTTTCGGCTAAACAAAAAACAGGGCTTGAACCCCTGAAGGAATTTTTGGTAAATCTTGTGGAAACGGGGGATTTGGCTGCCGGTCAAACGGTGGTTACCAATGTTCGGCATTGGGAGGCTTTGCGTAAAGCATTGGAAGCCATTGAGCAAGTTGAGTCGGGTTTGGATGCGGGATTGAGCGGAGATTTATTGGCGGTTGATTTGCGTGATGCCTTAAATTATTTGGGAGAAATTACCGGCGATATTACCACGGACGATTTGTTGGATCATATTTTCGGAAATTTTTGCATCGGGAAGTAAATCTTCTTCGGTTTTCATAACTATATGTCATTATTGTTAATATGGGTTTAGCAGCCGTAGCGACCGAAGAGTTTTTCACGCAAAAAGAAAACCGTCTCCTTCCAAAGAGGAGACGGTCCCCAAAACAAAGCTATGAAACCTCCTAAAAAGCGCTAAGGCGCTGATCAAGATTATTTTTGAGCGTTTCTAAGAACTCTTCTGTATTGAGGTAGTGCTCGCGTTTTAAGTTTTCTTTGTGGATAAGCAACGCTAAATCTTTGGTCATTTTACCGCTTTCTACGGTTTTGATTACAACTTCCTCTAATAGTTTTGTAAAGTTAATCAATTTTTCGTTATTGTCCAACTTGCCGCGATGACGTAATCCGGTTGTCCACGCAAAAATGGACGCTATGGGGTTGGTGGAAGTTTCTTCGCCTTTTTGCCAACGTCTGTAATGTCGTGTTACGGTTCCGTGAGCGGCTTCGGCTTCGAGGGTTTTGCCGTCGGGTGTGATGAGTGCCGAAGTCATTAGACCCAATGAACCGAAACCTTGAGCCACCACGTCCGATTGGACGTCGCCGTCGTAGTTTTTGGTTGCCCAAACAAATCCGCCGTTCGATTTAAGTGCATAAGCAACCATATCGTCAATCAACCGGTGCTCATACCAAATGCCGGCTTTTTCGAATTTTTGTTTAAATTCTTTTTCGTAAATCTCTTGGAAAATATCTTTAAAACGACCGTCATAAGCTTTCAGAATGGTGTTTTTGGTGGAAAGGTAAAGCGGATAGTTTAAATCCAAGGCACGGTTGAACGAAGCACGGGCAAATCCTTCGATGCTTTCGTCTGTGTTATACATAGCCATGGCCACGCCGTCTCCTTGGAATTCATATACTTCGAATTCTTGTTTTTCGCCGTTTTCGGGTTCAAAGACCAATTTGAGTTTTCCTTTGCCTTTGGTGACGATGTCCGTAGCTTTGTATTGATCGCCGTGGGCATGTCGACCGATAATAATCGGCTTTGTCCATCCGGGAACATAACGGGGGATATTACTAATAATAATAGGTGCACGAAATACGGTTCCGCCTAAAATATTTCGGATGGTCCCGTTAGGCGATTTCCACATTTTTTTCAATCCGAATTCCTCTACACGCGCCTCGTCGGGTGTGATAGTCGCACATTTAATTCCGACGTTATATTTTTTGATGGCATGGGCGGCTTCAACGGTTACCTGATCGTCGGTGGCATCGCGGTTTTGAATACTTAAATCAAAATAAACGACGGGTAAATCCAAATAAGGCAAAATGAGTTGTTCTTTGATATAATGCCAAATAATCCGGGTCATTTCGTCGCCGTCCAATTCTACAACCGGATTAATAACTTTAATTTTTTTCATTGATTTTTTTCTTTTGATTAAGTGTTACAAAAATATTGAAAGATTTTTAATCGAACAAGGATTTTTGGAATTTTTATTGTTCAATTAAAATCAATTTTGGCTTTTGTCGATAAAAAAAATAAAAATCCGGTCGAAACGACCGGATTTTTCATTTTTAGTTTTCCTTTTTCTTGAAGGAGATCTTTTCTTTGATACGGGCTTTCTTTCCACGTAATTTGCGGAAATAGAAAATACGACCTCGACGCACTTTACCGTGTTTGTTCACTTCGATTTTCTGAATGGAAGGCATGTTGATGGGGAATATACGTTCCACGCCGATGTCGCCGGACATTTTTCTAACGGTAAAGGTTTCGGTGGCACCGTTTCCGCGTCGTTGAATGACGACGCCGCGGAAAAACTGTGTTCGTGTTTTGTTTCCTTCCTTGATTTCGTAGTAAACCGTTATGGTATCGCCTGCGTCGAAATGCGGGAAATCTTTTTTTTCCACCAATTGGTCGTTAACGTAACGAATTAATTCGTCCATGGCTTTAGTTTTTTTAGTTCGGGTTAGAGGAACATTCACGACCTTCGCCAGAGGTTCCAAAAACCGGCGCAAAATTAGAATTTTATTTATTAAAAACCAAATCTTATGCGGTTCTTATTTCTTTTTTTCGATGTGTATTTTCACTTGGATTTCTTTGATAAATATCATATTGAGTATCAGGCTTATAAGGCTATATATAATGGAGAACCAAAACCCCGTCCAAAAATTTTCGATATGAATTCCCGGAGTGATTTCGGCGGCCCAAAGGATAATGACGGCATTCAAAAAAAGTAAAAAAATGCCGAGGGTGATTATTGTAACCGGGATGGTAAGTAAAAATAGAACGGGTCGAACAAATGTATTCATGACGGAAAGTATCAACGCGAAAAGCAGAACATTACGAAAACCCGTGAAATAAACGCCGCTGAAAATACGGTTGGCGATAATAAGGGATAATACTACAATCAAATAGCGTAATATTATTTTCATACGGCAAAGATAAGAAAAGCCCGCACAATGCATGAGCGGGCTTTCGATTTGCTTTGTTAGCCGGGATTAATTTTTGTTTAGAATGGTAATATTGGCATCGAAGTATCCGGGGTCGTATTTACGTAATGTGGAGCCGTATTTTTCGTTGATTGCATCGATAAATTTGTTGGCCAGAATAACGTATCCTTTGGTATTGGGATGAACGCCGTCGAGTGAGAAGAATAAATTGGGCATGGTGGCCAATCCGTTGAAGTAGTTTGCCGTATAGATGCTGTTGTCGTCCAATCGAAGTCCTTGAACCAATTCGTTCATTGCGGCTTCCATATCTACCAGTGCCAAATCGTATTGTTGGGCTAATGCCCTGATGACGGCATTCATTTGTGCGGTGACCGCGCGTGTTTCCGCCACTTCGGTTTCGGTGAGTACCCATTTATCGGCAAGGGGCGAGGTGATGCCCATAAGCAAGTTGTTATTTAGCGGGTCGGGTTGACCGATGATGCTTGCGGCGGGCAGAACCACCAAATCGTTTTCCGTTGTTTGGCGAATGGAAGGTAGCCCCAGTGCGCTTAGATCGGTGAGGGATTCGTCTTCAATCACGAGAGCGTTTTTACCGGCATGGAAGGTTATTGTTCGTTTACTGGCTTCTTCTTGGGTTATTAAGCCGTTTTGCAAAGCTAATTGAAGTCCGCCGTTATATTGGGCGTAGGCATTATTAAGGGCTGATGCCGTGGAGTCGTTCAGCGGAACGGGATTGTAGGGGACGGTAGTCATATAAGGAACGGACGCCACGTCGGGTAGGGTGGCAACGGCTCCTTTTGCTCCGTTAGCGGTAAGGGCTTGCAAGATTTGGTTATATATATAGGCGAACAAACCCGGATCCGTTAAATCGTTGGGTCCGTATGTTGTTGGGTCGGTGTTTCCGGTTTGGTTGACGCCGTCGCCGCCCGAAGTGGCATACCAGAGCACATCGTTATTGCCCAACCAAAGGGTGAAAAAGGTCGGTTGTTGTGCCAAAACGTCTTCCAATACGCTTGCGTTGGGATTGGAGGCCATTCGCACAAAGTAGGGATTGGCGGTGCCGTTCAACAGATTTTGTGAATTACCGTAGCCGTTGTAAACATAGTGATAGATTTTGGCACCGGGAACGCCCATGTTATTGTAGGGGCCGGGATGGGGCTGTAGTTGTATTGTAGGAGTAGCGTTGATTCGTTCCACGGTTCCGCGTCCTGCATTTACGATTAATTTGGGTTGTAAAATAACGGTATTTCCCACGACCATTCCGCCTATATCTTTGGTGTCGTCGTCCATATAGGGTTGCGTAAATTCGCCGCCTCCGGCTTCTTTCATACGGTCGGCCAAGAGTTTGGGGAAGGAGTTGGCTTGTCCGCTTTTGTGTAAGGTGCCGTTCATATATCCGGCGGATAGGGAATTTCCTACAGCCACATATTTGCTGAAATCGGCTTGTCCGGGATTGGCTTTGGCTTCGGTATCTACGGGATTTTTAAATTCCGGCTCGCATGATACTAAAGCGAAACCGAAAAATATTGCGCTGAGGATATATATTTTTTTCATCATGACTATTTTTTTTAAGGTTTATAGGTAATTCCGAATGCGGGCACGAAGGCATTGGACACATATTCGCCGGCAAATTTAGGTGTTGACAGTCCTTCTTTGTAATAATCGTAGCTGGCGTTTCTTTCTTTGCCGTTTACGTAGAGGAAGGCAAGGTCAATGCTGAGTTTGCCGGTTTGATAGCCTAATCCGAAGGTGAAATTATTGCTGTCCAAGCTGGGTGTTTCGGGTGAGAAATAGGTTTCGGGAATGGGGGAGTAATCTTTATAGTATCCGGCTCGGACAAAAATATTGTCGTTTATTTGAAATTCCGCACCGATTCTCCATGTCCAAGTATCTTTCCAGTTTTTAGGTAACTTACTGATACCCAGTCTGTTGAATTTAATATCCAGTGATTTGTAAACCGACCAATAGGTGCGATTTAAATCGAAAGCCAATGTTATTTTTTTAGCGGGTTTCCAAGCCATACCCAAGTCGAATTCTGCGGGCATGGGCAATTCGGCGGTGAAAGCGTCCGCTTCCGGGAAATATTGAGGCCGGTCGTTGAAGGTTGCTTTTCCGTATCTTGCTTTAAAGATTACTTTGGAACGGTATGATAATCCGAAAGTAAATTTATTTGAAGGACGGATTGTAGCGGCCAGGGTATATCCGGTTGCGGGTATGTTTTTGGCTTCCAGTTCCACATTGGTTCGGTTTCCTTCTTCATCGGTCATGAACCGGTTGATATTTTTATTGAAATTAACGCTACCGGAGGCGGAAATGAAGGAGGCGGCTATGCTGAAATAATCGTTGATTTTGTATGCGGCGGATAATTGAAAATAGATGGCTTTAAGGGAAATATTGTTTACCAGATGTGAACCGGCCCAATCTTTTTCCCATTTCACCGTGCTACCGAATGGTGTATAGATCCCTACACCTAAGTATAAATTATCCGATGCTTTGTAGGTGGCGTATACATAAAACGGCGTTCCCACGGGATTTTGGGTTTGTGCCGTTGCCAAGGTTTCGGCATTTTGGTATTTTACGTGAGAGATCACGAAATTGGCTCCGAATGCCAATTGATAATTTCCGGTTGTGTAAACCATCCCCGAAGGGTTGAAAAATACGGTTTCCGGTCCCGAGTATACGGCCGTTCCCGCATGTGCCATTCCCAACATACGAGCGCCTTGCAGAGCAACCCGGTAACCTCCCGCAAAAGCGTGAAGTCCCGTTGCTAACATAAGGGTTAATAGAAGTTTTCTCATTATGCTTAATAATTTTAGTTTTTTTCAAATCCCAAGCAAATATAATGATTTTAGACGGATTTTGAATTTTTTTTGTGAAACCGAAATTTCGAGTAATTAATCGATGAAAGCACATTCTGAATGATTTTTTGAACACTTTGAATTCAGGCTGATTTTTTGTTTTAAATAATTGTGTTACGGTATGTTAATTTGTTTTTGTTAAATAGTCAAGGACGGTTTGGTAAACAAAAGCGGGGTTGTCGGCATGGAGCCAGTGGCCTGCACCGGGAACGGTTTTTATTTCGGATTTCGGAAATATTTTTTTGATTTCATTCCAATCGTGATTGTTGATATACGGTGACTTATCGCCGCGTAAAAATAATATGGGGACATTTGAAATTTTTCCGGGGATAGCCGATCCGATTTTTTCCATATTTTTTTCCAAGACGGGCCAATTGAATTTCCATGCCCATTTTCCGGTATTTTGTCTTTTTAGATTTTTCAGAATAAACCGTGCTATGGCAACATTGCCTATGAGTTTAATAAAATCTTTTTCGATATTTTTCCTACTTGTGTAAGATGACAAGTCAATCTTTTTTATCGCTTCGAAAATAAAACGGTGATGAACGGGATAGAAGCGTGGTGCTATGTCGAACACAATATACCGACTTCGGTTTTTGATCAGGTCTTGTGCATCGAGCATAACGATTTTTCCACCTAAGGAATGGCCGGCCAAAACGGGTTTTTTCAATTGATGGTATTCTATATAGTTTTGTAGATCGTTTTTGAGCGTTTCAAGGTCGAATATTTCGCTATGAAAAGATTTTCCGTGGTTTCGTAAATCGGGAAGGTGAATTTGGAAACCGGCTTGTGCCCAACGACGTGCAAGACTGATCCAATTGTCGCCCATGCCCAAAAAACCGTGTAAAATGACTAGAGGGCGGCCTTCACCGATAATGTTTGAGTGCATTATCGATGTCATTTCATTTCAATTTATCCAGATACATTCTGACGACGTTTTCCATGCCAAACCATAGGGCTTCGGCCACCAGTGCATGTCCGATGGAAACTTCTTCCACATAAGGAACATTTTGAACGAAGTAAGCTATGTTTTCCAAATTCAAATCGTGTCCCGCATTGATTTCCAGTCCGATTTCGTGTGCCAGAACGGCGGCTTCGCGAAAAGGTTTCACGGCGGTTTGGGCTTGACCACGGGCATAAGCGCTTGCGTAGCTTTCGGTGTATAATTCGATGCGGTCGGTTCCGGTTTCTACGGCGCCTTTGATCATTTCGGGGACGGGATCTACGAAAATGGAAGTGCGAATACCGGCTTTTTTCAGGGTTTCTATGATGTTGCGTAAATAGTTTTTGTGTTTGATCGTATCCCAACCGTGATCGGATGTGAGCTGATGCGGGTCGTCGGGAACCAGGGTTACTTGATCGGGTTTGACTTCCAAGACCAAATCCAAAAAACGGTTGACGGGATTGCCTTCCACGTTGAGTTCGGTATACACTACCGGGCGCAGGGCACGCACATCGTTGTAGCGAATATGCCGTTCGTCGGGGCGGGGATGAACGGTGATTCCATGTGCGCCGAAACTTTGGATTTTCTTAGCAAAAAGAATGGGATCGGGTAAATTGCCGCCCCGGGCATTTCTAAGGGTGGCGATTTTGTTGATATTGACACTTAAACGAGTCATAAACTATTTTTTGCAAAGATGAGAAATGTAGGAATAATAAAAAAAAGCGACTCAAAAGGTTGAGCCGCTTCATTACGAAAAAGTGGGTTACTACGGGAAATTATTCGTTTAACAATACCGAATTGGGCAAAAAACCTGTGGTAAATTCACCGATTTTGTTGAATTGATTACGGGCATCGAAGATGAAGACTTTTCCGGCGCTTTGATAATCACGGGCATCGGTGATAAATAATTTTTCGTCGGCATAATCCATGCCATAGGGGGTTTGAATGCCTGCGCTGGCAAGATCTTTGAGGGTTTCGATTTGCAGGGTATTGCCGTTGACAATGAGTTTTACCAATACGTTGTCTATAATCGTATAGAGATTTCCGTCGATGTAAGTAAGGAATTGCGGATGTCCGCCCGGAATAAAGGCGCTGGATTCCACTTGATTGGTAGCCGGATTTATTTGGTAAATGGTAGCGGCGGTTTCATTGCCGGTCCATGATGGATTACCCGAGCAAAGCACCCAGAGTTGATCGTTATCGTCCTTAACAATGTCGGCAGGACGGTCGCCTACGGTGATATATCCGGTTACTTGTCGTGCAGCAGGATCGATGACGGCTACTTCGTTACCACCGTTGTTAGCGCCCAATCCGGCAATTAAAACATAGAGGTTGCCGCCTTGATAGAGCATTTTGCCCGCTCCAAGGTGAACGTGTAAGGTGTCGGTGATGACGTCATTGTCGGTGTCTACGAAGGCCACGAAATCGTCGTCAACCGGCGACCAATTGCTGTCGAAAACTTCTCCCCAATTGCTCAATGCCGCATAGCGATTGTCTATTTTGGTCATATAGCGGGGTGATTTGACATAGGCGGTCATTTCGGCCGTTTTCTTCATGGTCCAGCGTTTGGTTACCAGAATTTTATTCGAATTGTTAACGACTATATACATTTTGTCGCCGCGGGCATAAAGCGATTGAGCAATGTCACCGATATTTTCGTTGTTTACTTTGTAGTAGACGCTATCTTCGGTTTCTTCGAAATTTTTTTTCAGGAAGCTAATACTTGCGTTGTCGTGCATAAATTGTCCTTCGTTCAGCACGAAGTATCCGCCGTCGTAATCACCACGCGGGGGAACCGGTTTGGGTTTTTTACAGCTTGTAATGAAAATGCCGATGCTCAGCAGGAATGTGAGGATGTTTTTTGTTTTCATGATTTATTGTTTTTATAGTTTTTGTTTAAATTTATCTGTAAGATGAGATTAATTTTTCTTCCGGGCATGGGATGTGCCGGCATCCATTCGTAGTAAACATTAAAAATATTGTCGATACGAAGACCCGCCAACCCATTTTTATACCGGAAATTGAGTTCCAAATCGTTTAAGTAAACGGGTGGCATGACGGATAAATTGTCAGGGTCGGTGAAATAGAGGCTTTGAAAACGGTAATGCCAAGCGGTTTCCCAGTGTTTATATCGAATCCGGATATTAGCATTATAGAGCAATTGCGGTGAATAATTGAGTAATTTTTTTGTTTTAAGGTTTAAAATTTTTTGGTAGGAAAGGATTTGTTTGAATCGGATATTCCATTTATTTCGTTTAATCCGGGTTATTGAAGAAAATTCCGCACCTGTTCCTTTGACTGCGTCTATATTCACGGGATGCCAAAGTCCGTTGTTGCCGGGTTGCCATCGAATGAGATCAAAGGTTTTTTTTCGAAATACATCTAGATAAACGATTGTTTTTAGTTGTTTGATATTCAGTGTGTTGCGGAAATTCCACTCGTGGTTTTTTTCGGGTTGGAGTGTGGGATTACCGCCGGGTTTCCAAAATAAGTCGTTAAAAGTAGGGAAGCGGTAGCCCGTGTTGTAGGAAAGTTTCAGTCCGTAATTTTTTGAAATTTCATAATTTACGGAAGCGTGTGATCCGTTTGTGAAGCTTTTTCGCTTTTGTTGCATATTGATTTGTAGTCCGCCGGTTAGGCTTAATTTATTGACGGGACGAAAAAACCATTCTTGCATCAGGGAATGGCGAATGATGACGTGCGGGTCGAAATTTTTGGACTGACCTTTCACGCTTTGCCATTCATATCGTAGATGTGCGGTGAGATGTTGTGTCCAATGCCAAGTAAAATTTTCTTTCAAATATAAAGTGGATGCAAGGCCATGTCCGGAAGGTTTTTTTCCTTTGATGTAAAAATAGGTGTAATTTTCAAACAAATAGCCTGCTGTCAATAATTGCCGAAATTTATTGCGGTTTGTTTTCCAGTTGAAGGCGAAACGATAATGTTTATTGATCAATTTGCTGTTGGAAACGGAATGGAGTGTTCCGGGTAAATTTCTATCGGAAGAAGATGCTAACATATTGAATGTTAGTAAGTTATTTTTGAATTTCCGGTAAAGACCGAGGTTAAAGTTGCGGTTTAGAATTTCGGCATTGGAATTGGTGTAATGAAAACGGTCGATTTGGAAATGGTTTTTTTCGCTGTGGAAAGAAAAGCCGCTGTTCATCGCCCAATTTCCTTTTCCCGCGTCGATTTTGACGGATGGAAGCCATTTTCCGAAGTCACCGGCGATGAGGGTTATTTTCACGGATCGATGCGAAGAGAAATCGGGCAGGTTTTGGAGTAACACGGCACCGCCTGTTGCACCGCTTCCGTAAAGAAAAGAGGCATCGCCCGTGTAGATTTTGATCCGGTTTACATTATTGACCGCAAGAGTGTTGAGGTCGGTTTGTCCGTTCAAAGGCGAATTGACAGGGACGTTGTTCCAGATTACACTCACTTGTGCAGGTGAAGCACCGCGAATGCTGATTCCGCTAACCATTCCCGCACCGTATTCACGTAATTGAAACGGGGTTTCTTTTTCGATAATTTGATTGAGATTGGCGGAAGTTTCCAATTTACCGGAATGGAGAATCAGGCTTTGGCGGATATTTTCCGGTTCAATCAAAAAGGATGAATTAACGCTAACCGTGTCTAATTTTTCTGTCTTTTCGTTTTGAGCGAAAAGGGGGGATTGAATCAACCAAAATGATATGTAAACTAATACGTATTTTTTCATTTTTTCCCTTGGCCTTTCCTCCGAAGACCGGTTTTTTTCGGGTTAGGGATTTCAGCAGGTCTCCTGGCTTACCGCATACTTTTGCCGCCTTCCCGTTCCGAATGACGAACAGTGGCAATTTGACAAAAGCGTCACGGATCACAGTTGCGGGGACAGCCCGGGATTTTCACCCGGTTCCCTTTTAATCCGTTTGATCGGAACTGAAATCCGCAACAAAGTTAAAAAAAATATTTTATTGAGAAAGCTTTATAATGGCCATTGATTTTCTTTGGCCTTAATCGCCGGATGTCGAAATACGGCCGTTTGTAATAGAGATTTTTTTTTTAAATTGTGCGCAATTTTAATGCTTGGGCATGAGAAATTTTTTTCTATCCTTATTCGGGTTGTGTTTTTTTTTCATATCCGCTCAATATCAAATTACAGTAAGCGATATTTGGCTAAAGGGCACTTTTCGCCAGGATTATTTATACGGATACCTGTTTGCCGGGCGGCACGATATGATTTTTTCCCGCTTTGATCACGGGAAGTTTTATTTGGAACGTTTGGACATGAGTACCGGGCGGAGCAAGGAAATTATTTTTTCGAGTGAAAATCATTCCGGCCTCCGGTATGTTTATCAATATGTGTTTTCGCCTGATGAACAAACCATGTTGCTGTCGATATATCAAAAACCGGTTTACCGGCATTCCAAAATGGAAAGGTATGTTTTGTATGATATAAAGAAGAATAAAATCAGTGTGTTTGAAGATGATTTGATTCAAATTCCCACCTTTTTTCCCGATGGAAAAAAAGTGGTTTATTTTAAGGATAACAATTTGTATATCAAGGATTTATCTTCCAAAAAAATTTTGCAAATTACTAAAGATGGCGAAAAAAATAAAATTCTAAACGGCCATACGGACTGGGTTTATGAAGAAGAATTCGGATTTGTGAAGGCATATGCCGTTAGCCGAAGCGGGCGTTATTTGGCCTATTTGAAATTTGACGAATCACAAGTGCCGGCTTATTCGTTTCCGGTTTATGAGGACCGGCTTTATCCCGAGGAATATACGTATAAATATCCGAAAGCGGGTGAAAAAAACTCGGAGGTTACACTTTATATTTATGATTTTGTTACGGGAACAACCCGGGCGGTCGATTTGGGTGAATACGAGTATATCCCCTTCATTCATTCGGGCAGGGAAGCGGATGATTTTGCCGTTATTACGATGAACCGTTTGCAAAATACCGAAAAATTATTTTTGGTAAAAACCGGTCAAAAGCCACATTTATTGTTGGTGGAACAAGCGGAAAAATATTTGGATTTCGAACGTACGAAAAAATTGTTTTTTCTCAAAGACGGATCTTTCATTCGCACTTCCGAAAAAGACGGATACAATCACATTTATCATTATTCGGTGACAGGTAAAATAAAACGTCAGATTACCCGTGGAACATGGGAAGTGACCGAATTATACGGAGTGGATGAAAATAATAACCGGATTTACTATCAGTCCAATGAAAGCGGCGTTTTGAATCGTGCCGTATATTCGATTGATTTCAAAGGAAAAAACAAGCGTCTATTAAGTCCTGAAAAAGGAACATCGTCGGCATCATTTTCCAAGGATTTTCAATATTTTTTACTGACCTATCAGAGTGTTGAGGAACCTTTGATATATATACTGAAAGATTTGCGCGGTCAAACCGTTAAAGTTTTAAAATCCAACGAAAAACTCAAAGAAAAAGAGGCGAATATGCAATTGCCGGCGAAGGAATTTATTGATTTTAAATCCTCCGACGGTGAAACGGTTTTGCACGGTAGTATTATATTTCCGCCTGATTTTGACAAGCAAAAGCAATATCCGTTATTGATACACGGGTATAACGGGCCCGGCTATCAGATGGTGCGCAATAGATGGTTTTCCTATGATGATTATTGGCACATGATGCTGGCTCAAAAGGGATTTATCGTAGTGACGGTTGACACACGCGGCACCGGTGGGCGCGGACGAGATTTCAGGCAGATTACTTATAAGCAACTGGGAAAATACGAATTGGAAGATTTGACGGCGGTTTTGCGGCAAATGGAAGCCAAACCCTATGTAGATCGAAGTAAAACGGGTATTTGGGGTTGGAGTTTCGGTGGGTTTATGGCAACCAATGCCCTTTTGCAAAAGCCGGATTTGTTTGATTTTGCCATAGCCGTGGCGCCTGTAACCAATTGGCGGTTTTACGATACGATATACACGGAGCGTTATATGCAAACACCGCAGGAAAATCCCGACGGTTACGACGACAATTCTCCGCTATCCTATGCGGAATTTTTAAAGGGTGATCTTTTATTGGTACATGGCACAGCCGACGACAATGTGCATGTTCAAAACACATACCGTTTGGCTTCGGCTTTACAAAGACAAGGAAAAACTTTTCGGATGATGATTTATCCCGATAAAAATCACGGCATATACGGAGGTGGAATTCGCTATCAATTATATAAAACGATGACGGAATTTTTAATGGAAATAAAACAAAAAAATCATAAATCATGAACAAAACAACGAAACAAAAACATCCCAAGGCATTATATACCTTGTTCACAACCGAGATGTGGGAAAGGTTTTCCTACTACGGTATGCGAGCTCTTTTGACGTTGTATTTGGCGGCCGAATTGGTGCGTGGCGGTTTCGGGTTGCCGCGCGAAGAGGCTTTGGCCGTATATGCTTTATTTACCGGTTTGGTTTATTTGACGCCGATTATCGGCGGTTGGGTGGCCGATAAATTTTTGGGTAAGCGAAAAACCGTTTACATTGGCGGGTTGGTAATGGCCGTCGGTCAATTTATGTTGGCTACCAGCGCATTCGGGGAGCTTTGGAGCTGGGATATGTCATTGCGCCATACGATTTTTAACCTCGGGTTGGGCATATTGATTATCGGTAACGGATTTTTCAAGCCCAATATTTCGACTATAGTTGGAGATTTCTATGACGATAACGATCCGCGTAAGGATTCTGCATTCAATATTTTTTATATGGGCATCAATTTGGGCGCCATTTTGGGACCGTTTATCGCCGGTTATTTAGGTGAAGAAGTTTTTTGGGGCTGGGGTTATTTTTCGGCCGGAGTGGGTATGCTGCTGGGAGTTTTATGGTTGTATTTTCATGAATATACGTTGGAAGATAAAGGTTTGCCACCGGGGCGAAACCGGTCGGAGGTGCTCGGAAAAAAAGATTGGGCGCAAATTGTGATATATGCGGTGGGATTGGTTTTGGGAACCATCGGGATTATTTTTCTTTGGAAGGCACTCCCCGATCCGGTAACCGGTGTTATTGTTCGTTGGGGCTTCGGGTTGTTGGTAGCAGGCATTGCTTATGTCATTATCCGTGGGCTCGAAGATGAAAATTCGTGGAAGGGTAAATTTATTCCCGTGGCCGTTTTGATATTGTTGATATTGATTGCTTCCGAAGCGGGGCTGTTCGGTATGTTGTCCGTTACGGTCAAAAAATACTTGATGTTTGGCGTGTTTGGCTTGGCATTATTAGGAATGATTCTTATGATGTTGAGTAAAAATACGGGATGGAGCCGGATGGGTGTTATTATAACTTTGGCCTTTTTTAATGTTGCCTTTTGGGCCGGATTTGAACAAGCGGGAGGAACTTTAAACCTGTTTGCCGACAAAAATACCAACCGTACTCTTCCGGCGTTTTGGGTGCCGGATTTCATAAAAAGCGTTCCCTTGAAATATTGGGGAATTGCGGCGCTTGTTTTCCTGGCGGTATTATTGTTTTACATATACAATAACATTTATAGCGAAAACGAAACATTCAAACAAAAAATTGAGCCGCTTTACAAAATAGGACTATACGGAACGTTGTTTTTCGCCTTCATTGCCGTTTGGAGTTTTTTTGCATCCGGTCCTGAAATTCCCGCCTCGTGGTTTCAGAATATCAATCCTTTTGCCATATTGATTTTCGCGCCGATTTTTTCGGTGATGTGGTTGTGGTTGGACCGGCTCGGATTGAATCCGCGGACGTCCATTAAGTTTGCTTTGGGCTTGTTTCTGGGTGCAGTGGCATTCTTTGTAATGACCATGGCGCAAAATCGCGCCGATTCCGGTCATTTGGTTTCGCCGTTGTGGTTGGTGGCCGTGTATGTAATATTGACTTTAGGCGAGTTGATGCTTTCGCCTATCGGTTTATCGATGATTACCAAATTGGCCGATGCCAAGATGGTTTCGGTGGTGATGGGATTGTGGATGGCCAGTTTTGCGGCAGGCAATTATCTGGCCGGGATTTTGGAAGCCACTTTACACAAACTGCACGATGTGGGCTTAAACATCGACTTGTATCCTTTCTTGACCTATGTGATGTTGGGGTCGGGAATTATATTGGTGCTTCTTTCGCCGCTGTTAAACAAAGCTATGAAAGGAATTCATTAAGCTTAAGTTACATAAAAAATATTTGGAACAATGGAACAGACACAAGAGAAAATGGGATTGATAGCCTTGTTTAAATCCTTTCCCAAGGCTTATTGGTTTGCCAGTATATTCGAATTATTGGAACGTTATGCGTGGTATGGATTATTCGCGGTATTTGGCTTGTATTTGACCAATGAATTGGGTTTTTCATCGGCTCAACGAAGCAGTATTCAAACCATTGTTACGGGAATTTTATACTTACTGCCGATTATAACGGGTGCCATAGCCGATAAAATAGGTTATAAATTAACTTTGGCCTTATCATATATCATATTGATGACCGGCTATTTTTTTATGGGGCATGTCACTGTATATTGGGCGGTATTTTCGGTGTTTTTATGGGTTGCGATAGGTGCCGCTATGTTTAAACCCGTAGCTTCGGCTATTGTAACCAAAACAACCGATGAACGCAATTCTTCATTCGGTTTCGGCTTGTTTTACATGATGGTGAATATCGGAGGATTTTTCGGTCCTTTATTGGTAGGTATATTACGAAATAAATTTGATTGGGATGCAGTGTTTGTCTCTTCTTCATTGGCAATTTTACTCAATTTGGTTATTTTGATGTTTTTTAAGGAACCGGATAGGGAAAAAATAGAAGAGTCCACCTCCGAAACCATAAAACGATCGTTATTAAACATTTGGGAAGCACTGAAAGATCTTAAACTCACCTTCCTGTTGATTATTATGATAGGGTTTTGGCTGATGTTCAATCAGTTGTTTTACACATTGCCCAATTTTATCGACGATTGGGTCAATACGGAAAAAGTTTATCGTTTCATTCACTCCCTTTGGCCTTGGCTGGCCGACCAAATGAAGAACAGCGAAGGAGGAATCAATCCCGAGCAGATGGTTAATTTGGATGCCTTTTTTATTGTTGTCTTCCAAATAGTGGTTTCCTATATTATCTTGAAATGGAAACCGATCAATGCCATGATGACGGGAATTTTTATTACTATCGTAGGGATTGCCTTGTCTTTTTACTCCAATAATGCCACTTATACGGTATTGGGTATTTTGATTTTCGCTTTAGGCGAAATGACTTCCAATCCCAAATTTTCGGATTATATCGCGCAAATATCGCCCAAGGGCAAGGAGGCGTTATACATGGGAACTTATTTCTTGCCGATTGCAGCCGCCAATTTTCTTACGGATATTATATCGGGTGATTTGTATCAGAACAAGGCGGATAAATTGACTCTGCTTTTCAGATATTTAAAAGACAAAGGTATCGATATTGTGGACAAAAGCACCGGAAAACTGGTTACATACACCAATGAAGGTATTCAATTGATGAATGAGAATGGTCATGTTTTAAGTGATAAACCCGGAATCAAGCGCAATGAAATTCTGGCACAGGCGGCCGAAAAATTACATGTGAGCACGGCCGAACTTCAAAATGTTTTATGGGATACATACCACCCGGGCAAGATTTGGTGGGTGATGGCTACCGTAGGCATGATAACTTTCGCCGGATTGTTGATTTATAATTATGTTATCAACACCTATTTTAAAGAAGAAAAATCGGCTTGATGAGAGGATTTTACGGCGGATTGATAGGGTTTATTGTCTTGATGTTTATTTCATGCCATCAGGATAAAAGTGTATCTTATGTGACGGTTTCGGGGCAAATAATTAATCCGTCTTCTAATGCCGTATTGATTTATAATTCCTATTTTCAACCTCCCGGGAGTTATAAACCTCAACTCGATTCTTCCGGATATTTTAGCGTGAAAATTCCATTAACGTCAAAAAATAATTCCTTTGTTTTGGAGGAAGGAGCAAATATAACCATGTTCTATGCAGAACCGGGCGATAGTATATACATTTTTCTTAATTCCGACGATTTTGACGGTTCCTTGAGCTATTCGGGAGATGAAAGGCATTTTAATAATTTGATTTCGGAACTTATTTTCATCAATAGCGAAGAAGCCGAGCAAACCTTATCAATCATATTTTCCGGGAATTACAAAAGCAGTTTGCTACGCTATTTAAATAAGTATAAAAATCGTAAATTACAGCTGGTTAGCGAATATTTGGAAGCTCATCCCCGGCTGCTTGATAATCCTTATAAAAACTTAATGTTGAATTTGCATTTGTATGTGACGCAATGGATGGTTTTGGAAGAATTCAATACCGCCTATCCCAAGGACTCTATTCACTATGAGTATGATTTTCCTTTTAATTGGCATGACAGCCTTATGCCCATGATGTATGATTTGCCTTTTTACGGGCTTTATTACTTTAATAACCTTGTTTTTGAGGGAAGAAAAGAGTTTTCTCAAACGCAAATCAAGCGGGTTTTTGATACCATTTATTCTACGGTGAAATCCAAAGATTTGGCCGACGCCATATCCACTATGCTATTTGTTAGATACACTGCTATTCATTATCCGAAATGTAATAAAAAAGATTGTGAAGTGATGTGGAATGCCGTCAAGGATAAAATTTACGGTGTGCAATACAAAGATAACATACGGCGCGTACTGAATCTTTATCGTATGTCCTTACCGGGAGAACCGTTTACGGAATTGGATTCTTTGCTTACGCTTGACAGTCGAAAATTTCAAAATATCATAGCCGGAAAGGATGACATGCAAATCTATATAGTACCTGAAATTTCTTTGTATAGATTAGGCCGTTATGATTTTATTTTAAAGAATCCCAATTGGGCAAGCAGGGTTTATTTCCTGTATAGAAATAAAGAGGATATTCCGGTTAAGATTTTAACTTCGTTTTTTGATTATACCGACAGTTTATTGCTTAATCATCATTTATATCCCGAAAATCCTGCAACCGCCTATTCGCCTGTTTATTCATCTAAAAATTTTGCTTTTATAGTAAGCAAGGATACCATCCGTCGAATCGTTTATTTAGGGAAGAATCCCGAAAAGATTTTATCAAAACTCTTGAAGTAATCGGTAAATAAGGATTAATGTTTCGAACCGGGAGGATATTGCTCAAAAGCTTTTTTCAATTTTTTGTCAAGCAACCGGTTTAATTCCGGTTTATCGTCGAATCTTAAATAAAATGATGTTTTCCAAATGGTTTTTCCCGTTTGAGCATCGTTTAATAATATCGTTAGGGTTCCTTCCCATGATTTGTGTTTTCTAGCCCGGCGTATCCAAGGTTCGTTTTCAACATAAATGTCTATCCGTTTATGAAACGAAGGAATGATGCGTATCACGAGGTCGGGATTGGGCGAAGGTTTTAATCCCTTGGAGTGTATGATGTGATCGGTTTCGAAAGCAATGACGGTTTTATAATCTTTGCCGAGTTCCGCTTTAAGCATGTCTTTTTTGTAATAAGCGAAAGTTTTATAATGCGAAAAATCCGTGTTTTTATCAAAAACCACACGGGGGGATGCACAGGAAATAATCATGAAAACGGAAACAACGGGAAGCAAAAATCGTTTCATGTTTTTTTATAATCGAGAAACAAAAATTATACCAAGTGTTTAATTGAGCTCGGGATTGTCGGGAGCATTTTTCCATAAGGCGAACTCGGGTGCGACACGAGGGAGCAAATCGCGCCAGAGTGTGCCGGGATTTACGGCAAACGGATCGATAATCAAATCGGAGACAAACCATGCATTTTCATTAATCTCTCCTTGCAACTGTCCGGGCGCCCAACCACTATAACCGACAAAAAAACGAATATTGACGTCGGAAAACAGACCGGAGTTTTCTTTAAGGTTTTTATTGAGTTGGTCGAAGTCGCCGCCAAAATGAATATTTCCCGTTATGGGAAGACCCCCGGGAATGATTTCGGGGATTTTGTGGATGAAATACAGATGATCCTCTTCCACGGGACCGCCGTGAAAAAGCTGGAAATCACCGCCGAGGGATGTGGCTTCGGATAACCGGTAAAGCAACGGACGGTTCAATATCATCCCCACCGTTCCGTCATCATTATCGTCCACAATGAAAATAACCGATTTGGAAAAATATGCATCCGTTAATAAATGCGGACTTGCGATTAATAATTTACCTTTCATTTTCATGCGCTACGCTAAGAAAAAACCATCTTTCCGCCAAACGGGAAAGATGGTTTCGGAATTTTTTTTTAAATAAATTTTACAAAGCCTTTTTCAAGCCTGCGCCGGCTTTAAACTTAACAACCGTTTTAGCGGGGATTGTAATTTCTTTATTGGTTCTGGGATTGCGGCCTTTGCGCGCTTTACGTGTTTGCGTCATGAAAGTGCCGAATCCGATCAATGTTACTTTGTCGCCTTTTTTCAAAGCGGCTTTTACGTTGTCCATGAAAGCATCAAGCGCTTTTTTGGCTTGGGCTTTGGTGATGCCGGCGTCTGCGGCCATGGCTTCGATTAATTGGGTCTTGTTCATAATTGTTCGATTTTAAGTTTTTGTATGCACAAATATATAAAATTTTTTTTTAGACCAAAAATAATGACTGAATTGATTTTTCGGTTGTTTTTACCATTCGGTCGAGTTAAAAATTATGCATTTTCAGCCGGTTTTATTATGTTAAATTTGTTTAAGTTAGTAGAAAATTTTTATTTTATTGCTTTGTGTTCCGTTAAAAAGTTCAAGATTGTCGATTTGTTTTTTTCCTTCGAATTTGATGGAATGAGGAATAATAAAACCGTCTTTGGCGGCGATTTTGACGGTTTTTTGGTCGTAAATCGCTTGCCCGGGAACCAAAGAATGAGTTACGGGTATAAAACAGGCGTCATAAATAAAGCTTCGTTTCTCGCGGTTGTTTTGGAACCGGGTTATTGTCCATGCGCCGGGGTAGGGTGATAATCCGCGAATAAAATTGCGGATTTGTTGGCCGGGCAAAGTCCAATCGATGCGTGTGTTTTCTTTGGTGAGTTTGGGAGCTTTATGGAGGACCTTGGTGTGATCTTGTGGTTGAGGTATGATGTTATTTTCTGCAATTGCTTCCAATGTTTTAATTACGAGTTGAGCGCCTTCTTTCATGAGCCGGTCGTGTAGACTTCCCGCATTATCGTCCGGGTGAATTTCCACACTTTTTTGCATCAGTATGGAGCCTGTATCAATATGATCGTCGATAAAGAAAGTAGTGACGCCGGTTTGGGTTTCGCCATTGATGATGGCATGGTTAATGGGAGCGGCGCCGCGATAATCGGGTAGGAGTGAGGCGTGGAGATTAAAGGTGCCGAAGCGCGGTATTTCAAAAACTTTTCGGGGAAGTATTCGAAATGCTACCACAACACCAACGTCGGGATTGAGCGCTTTTAGTTCTTCCACCAATTCTATCGATTTCAATTTGACGGGTTGAAGTAAAGGCAATCCATGGGTTTTGGCGTATTTTTTTACTTCGCTTTCGCGTAATTTTTTGCCGCGTCCGGCCGGTTTGTCAGGTGCGGTGATTACGGCGGCAATTTCATGTCCTTGTTGATGGATGGCTTTCAAACTTTCCACGGCAAAGGCCGGTGTGCCGAAAAAAATAATTCGTAAGGGTTTTTTCATTAGCGACAGAATATTTAATTTGTAGTGCAAATGTAAGGATTATGTTTACGAAAATCTTTCCGGCTTCCGTCATTAAAGAAATAGATCGTTTAACCATTGAAAAACAAGGGATTACGTCTGACCGGTTGATGGAAAGGGCGGTGGATGCATTGTTGGCAGAGCTTCAACCGTATTTAAGCAAGGAGCACAAAATCATGATTTTTTCGGGAGTAGGGAACAACGGGGGTGACGGGCTTGTGTTGGCGCGTAAGCTTTTGCTTTCGGGTTATCACGTGGAACCTGTGATTGTTGCGTTTTCCGAAAAAAAATCCCCGGATTTTGAAATCAACTTTCAGCGTTTGATACAAACGGGGGTTCGTCCTTCGTTTTTCGGAAGGGGGTTTTCCGGGAAAGCGAATCTTGTGGTGGATGCTGTTTTCGGTGTCGGATTGAATCGTCCCGCAGGCGGTTTGGCGGCGGAAGCCATACATTACATTAATAAAATATCGGCGGAAGGCGCAACGGTTTTTTCGGTGGATATGCCCTCGGGTCTTTATGCCGATCGATTGAATGCGCCGGAGGATCCGGTCGTAAAAGCCGGCAGGGTTTTTACATTTCAATTTCCCAAATATTCATTCTTTTTCGAGGAAAACCGGTTTTTTGTTCCGGAATTTACGTTAGTGGACATAGGTTTGGATAAGGGCGTGATTGAAGTGCAAAACACATTTGATTTTTATGTGACTGATGCGCCTGTTTCGCTTGTTCGTTCCGATGTTTTTGCTTCGAAGGCGGCATACGGACATGTGGCAATTTTAGGCGGTGTGGAAGGCAAAAGCGGAGCGGTTATTTTGGCGTCGTTGGCCGCTTTGCGCGCGGGTGCCGGATGGGTGACGGCTTATGTGCCCGAATCGACGGCACAAGTCATTCGTGCCATGCGTTCCGAAATCATGACGTCCATTGTGGAAGGAGAATCGGTATATGTCAAGGATTTTCGCCTATTCGATCGGCGTAAATATTTGGCCGTGGGTCCCGGATTGGGAACGCATTATTTGACGGCGGTTGCTATGAAAAAATTATTGCAACCGTATTTCAAGCCGGTTGTTTTGGATGCGGATGCTTTGAATATTTTGGCTAAAAATCCGGATTTGTTTTCTTATATTCCACCGGATTCCATATTAACACCTCATGAAGGAGAACTTCGGCGTTTGGCAGGTTCGTGGTCAAATACGATGGAAAAATGGGAGGTTGCAAGTCAATTGGCGCAAAAAAATAACGTTATTATTGTGGCTAAAGGCAGATATACACTCATAACCGACGGAAGCCGGAGGTTTTTTAATTCAACGGGAAATCCGGCGTTAGCCAAGGCGGGAACGGGCGATGTGTTGACCGGTGTATTGACGGCAATGCTGGCTCGTGGTATCAAACCGTTGGAAGCAGCCGTGGCGGGAGTTTATTATCACGGTAAAGCCGCCGATTGTTGGATAGAAAAACACGGAAATTATTCGTTGTTGCCTACAGACTTAATTGATTGTTTGTCAATGGTCGAATAGTTTTTCATTCGCCCGGTTTCCAATCATAATTCGTATCTTTGAAGCAGAATTTTTTTCAATGGCTAAAAAAAAGAAAAAAAAATCCGAACAATTATCATTAAGACCGGCACCGCATTGGCGAACCGTCGGGAGTTTATTGTTATTGGGTGCGGGGGTGTTTTTATTGCTGTCACAAATTTCTTTTTTGTTTAATTGGAAGACGGATCAAAGTGCGTTGGACTTTGAACGTCAGTCGGAACCTGTGGCGAATATGTTCGGGAAAGTAGGGGCATGGCTGGGCGATTTGTTTATCTTCAAAGGTTTCGGTGTAGCCACATTGTTGATCGGTTTGATGATAATACGGACAGCTTGGCGTTGGTTTTCCAAACGGGCATTATTGCCTGTGGTGCAACAATGGATTTGGACATTGATAGCCATTTTTATGATTTCGTCGGGGGCGGGATTAATGATTCCTTCCGTGCCGTTATTGGGAGGCGTAAGCGGATTTGAATGGGCTCAATTGATGATGCATTATTTGGGTAAAGCCGGTTCCATAGTCGTGTGGATTGTGGTGTTATTGGTGTTGATGGCATATAAATTTAAATGGGAGCCCGAACACATTCAAGCGCATGCGAAAAGATTCAATCCGGTTAAATTGTCGGCCAAAACTTTAAAAAGGAGTAAAACCGGAAGGCATGAAGAATCGGAGGGAAGCGGCTATGAGCGGGAGGTTGTGGAGGGAATTGAAACGGAAGCGCCGGTTTTATCAAGTGAAGCGGAAACACCGGGAACGGAAATTTTGCCGGATGATGGCGGGCAAAGTGAATCCTTTTTGGGTGATGATGTAACGAACAAATCCGACGACGAAGTGGATATTAAAGTGGAGGTGGGAAAAGAAGAAATGATCGACGCCAATGTTTCTTTGGTGGAAAAATTCGGACGTTTCGATCCCACTTTGGAACTAAGCAATTATCGCTTCCCCGGTTTCGATTTGCTTAATGATTACCCCGACACGGAAATTCGTTCCGATACGCAGGAAATTGTTGAAAATAAGAATAAAATTGTTAAAACTTTAAGGGATTTCGGAATTGAAATTACTAAAATCGATGTTACGGTGGGTCCGTCGGTGACTTTATACGAGATTGTTCCACAAGCCGGAACACGCATCAGTAAAATCCGCAATTTGGAAGATGATATTGCTTTGTCGTTATCGGCTTTGGGAATTCGTATTATTGCACCCATGCCGGGTCGAGGAACCATCGGGATAGAGGTGCCCAACAAAGAGCCTTTGCTTGTTCCGGCCAAGCAAGTTTTGCGCAGCCGGGTTTATCAGGAATCGGATATGGAGTTGCCCGTTGCATTGGGAAAAACCATAAATAATTCCACCTATGTTTTTGATTTGACCAAAATGCCTCACTTGTTGATGGCCGGCGCTACGGGTCAAGGGAAGTCCGTCGGCTTGAATATGATTTTGAATTCCATATTATACAAAAAACACCCGGCCGAAGTCAAATTCGTATTGATTGATCCCAAGAAGGTGGAATTTGCACTTTATAATGATATCGAAAAACATTTTTTGGCTAAATTACCCGATAATGCCCAAGCGATTATCAACGATGTGACGAAGGTCAAGGAAACACTTAATTCTTTGACCAAGGAAATGGATAACCGTTATAAGTTGCTGGAGAAAGCAAAGGTTCGTAATATTAAAGAGTATAATGAAAAATTTGCCAACCGGGAGCTAAATCCGAATAACGGTCACCGGTATTTGCCGTATATTATTTTGGTTATAGACGAATACGGTGATTTTATCATGACAGCCGGTAAGGAAGTGGAACAACCCATTGCGCGATTGGCACAGATGGCGCGAGCCGTTGGAATTCACATGATTATCGCCACGCAGCGTCCTTCGGTTAATATTATCACGGGAATTATTAAAGCCAATTTTCCTGCCCGTATTGCCTTTCGAGTGACGTCAAAAATCGATTCGCGAACCATTTTGGATCAGGGTGGTGCTGAAAAACTGGTAGGAAAAGGCGATATGTTGATTACGCGTGGCAATGATTTGGTGCGCATTCAATGTGCTTTTATCAGCACCGAAGAAGTAAAAAGAGTGGTTGAATTTATCGGGAATCAACAGGGCTATCCGGAGGCGTATTATTTGCCGGAGCCGGACAGGGATGAAGGGGGTTTTGAAGACTTCGACGATGAGGAAAGGGATGCGTTATTTGAAGAAGCCGCCCGCATTATTGTTATGGCACAGCAAGGTTCGGCATCATTATTGCAGAGGAAATTAAAAATCGGGTATAATCGTGCGGGTCGTTTGATCGATCAAATGGAAAAAGCAGGCATTGTGGGACCGTCGCAAGGAAGCAAACCGCGTGAAGTTTATATCAACGATATGGCTCATTTGGAACAATTATTGAATAATGAAAGATTTGAATAATAAAATTACGATTATGAAAAAAATGTATCTTCTGTTTCTTGTGATTTTGCCTTTGACGGCTTTTAAATTGCAAAATGACCCGGCAGCCGAAAAATTGCTTAAAAGTGTTTCGGATAAGTTTTCCACTTATAAGACCGTTTATGCCGAGTTTGAATACCAACTTTATAATCCCGATGCGGATTTACATCAAGATACCAAAGGCCGGGTGCGCATAAGCGGAAATAAGTACTATGCCGAATATGAAGGCGTTATCGATTTGTTTGACGGAACGAAACGTTATTTGATTATTCCCGAAAATAAAGAAATCAATGTTTCCACTCCTTCGGAGGAAGACGAAGAAATCACTCCGGCCAAAATTTTTAATTTTTTCAAGCACGGCTACCGGTTTAAAATGGATATTAAACAACCCGTTCAGGGAAGAATCATTCAATACGTGAAACTTTTGCCGATTAAAGAAGATAATGAAGTCAATTATGTGCTGGTTGGTATTGACATACGAACCAAAAATATTTACAAAGTCATAATTATTCAAAAAGATAAAACCCGTATTACATTGACCGTTCGGAAATTGGATGTTAATAAACCCATGAGCGAACAATTATTTCGTTTCGACCGTTCAAAATACCCGGGATATACCATAAATGATTTGGATTAACCGATGATCAACCGGGCGCCCACCATTCAGTTCTATATTCTCAAGGAATTTTTGAAGCGTTTTGTGCCTGCATGGGTTATCTTGTTTTTCATTTTTGTGCTTCAAACTTTTTGGGTATATTTTGACGAATTGGCCGGTAAAGGTTTGTCGGCATGGGTTATTTTTAAGTTTTTCTATTATTTTTCGCCCAACATTTTACTTTATTCTTTGCCATTGGCAGCGCTTTTGGCCGGATTAATGACTTACGGGAATTTGGGAGAAAATTATGAGCTGGCCGCTATTAAATCTTCGGGTTTGTCGTTGCCTCAATCCATGCGCTATTTGGTAATTTTCAATATTTTTTTGGCACTTTTCGTCATTTTTATTGCCAATTATTTACAACCGGCAGGCAATTATAAATTTACTCAATTGAGGCGTGCAATCGGACGGAAGATGCCCGCGGCGGTTATTCGTCAAGGAATGTTTTCCGGAATCGGGGACTACAATATAAAGGTATCGGAAAAATACGGCGAAAATGACAGGTTTTTGAAGGATGTGATTATCCATCAGGAAATCAACGGTTTGCCCGACCGAGTGATTGTAGCGAAGAACGGCGAATTGCTCAATGATGAAAAAAACAGTTTTCTAAAATTGAAATTATACGAAGGCGAATTTTTCGAAGACATGACCCGTCGTCAACGCAAAAGCACCGATCGTAAACAGCTTCCGGCGCTTTTGACGCGCTTCGAAACCTATATTATCAATATGGATTTATCGGGCATGAATACACTCAAGGAAAGTAAATCCAAGATGCGTATCTATCATATGCTCAACATTCCCGAATTGAACCATGCCATTGATTCGCTTCGAAGGGAATTGGTTCTGCGTAAAGCGAAATTTTACAAGGAGCTATATCGTCGCCATAGTATTTTGACGCCCAACAAAAAGTTGGTGCCGCGTAATCAAATCGTATTTCCCCCGGAAATGTCGCCTTCTTCGGCTAATAGTATAGTCACACGCGCTTTGAACAAAGCACAGGCCAATAAGAGTTTTGTCGAACGAAAGAATAAAGCTTTTAAAGACCAACAGGTTTTTATAAATAAATACATTCATACCTTGCAAGAGAAATTTTCGCTTCCGGTATATATCTTTTTGTTATTCCTGATAGGCATTCCGTTGGGTGCTATTATCCGTAAGGGAGGATTCGGTTTGCCTTTTGTGTTGGGATTACTGATTTACGTGACTTTCTATATGATTGCCATGATCGGTCAAAATTTGTCGGAGGAAGGAATTATTCCGCCGTGGTTGGGAGCCTGGCTTCCGGTTTTGATTATGTTGCCTTTGGCCGTGTATATGATTTGGGTGGTTAATCGCATCCCCGAATTTAATTTGGGCGAGAAAATCCAATTGTTATTCAAAAAAACATTAAAACGTTTGCATTTAACCCGAAGCGAAAAACAAACCGATGTGATTTATATGGCTCTGCCCGGGCCGGACATGCGTATTAAAGGAAGGGAAAATGTTTTTTATACACATGAAACGGGTGTTTTGCTCAAAAAAGAAAGAGTGGATTTCCATGATTTTTTGGAACAATTGAAAGAAATGAGCCGGCAATATCAAACCAAGGTGATCGGGTATCGAAAATTGGATGACCGTTTCAAACGGCAGTATGATATTTTGGGTGATGTTTTTATGATACAGGTTGATCCGGACGGAAAGATTCAAATCACAACCGATTTGGATATCAATTATGTTTTGGAAAACCGTAAGTTCGTTTTTTTGAAAAATGCCAAACAAAGCTTTACTCATTACAAAAAATTATTCGACCTGCATTGAAAGATTTTTATTTATTTGTGTTTCGTATTGAAATTTTGTTACTTGAAATCCTAAAAATCCGAGTGGTATTTTTGATAAAATCAAAAATATTTGTGGTTATTACCGGAAAATGATTTATCTTTACTTCATAATTAAAACCGTAGAAAATGAAAAAATTTTGGATTTTCCTACTTATGTTACCGGTAGCGCAAGTCATTCAATCACAGAACATTCCTCAAGGACATACGAATAATAGCAAGTTCAGGCAATTATATGATCTATTACCTTCCCCCAATCGATACAGGTCGGCGGACGGATCGCCCGGGCCGGATTATTGGCAAAATTATGTGAAATACAGCATGAACATTCGGCTTATTGATGACAAGAAGCAGCCGGTTTTGAAGGGTGAAGAGCGAATTACCTATTTGAATAAATCTCCGAACACTTTGTCGTATCTGTGGATTCAATTGGATCAGAACCGGCGGGCACCCGGTTCTTTTACCGATTTGGTAACATCCAGCGGTGATAATGTGATGTTGCGTCCGGGTAAATTCATTTCCGAATTCACCGACAAGGGTTATGAAGGAGGCTTTCATATAGAAAGTGTCACGGATGCAAGTGGTAACCCGTTGCATTATGACATCAATTATACTATGATGCGAGTGGATTTGCCCAAGCCGGTCATTCCGGGTGGGTCCGTTCAAATCAAAATCAAGTGGTGGTATAATATCAATAATTTTACGCAAGATTGGGCGCGATCGGGTTATGAAGAATTTCCCGACGGCGAAAAAGAATATATCATAGCTCAATTTTATCCTCGCTTGGCGCAATATGATGATGTGGAAGGTTGGCAAACGAATCAATTTATCGGGACGGGAGAGTTTGCGCTTCCGTTCGGAGATTTTCAGGTGGATATTACGGCGCCAGCCGATTTCGTTATAGACGGAACAGGGCGGTTACTCAATCGTTCCGAAGTGTTTTCCGCCGAGCAAAATTTGCGCTGGCAACAGGCACGCCGTTCTTTTGATAAACCCGTAATTATCGTTTCGGAAGGTGAAGCCCAGCACAAAATCAATAATCCGGATAGAAAACATACCAAAACATGGCGTTTTACGGCTTTGAAAGTGCGCGATTTTGCCTTTGCCGCTTCACGCCGTTTTATTTATGATGCCATGGCAGTGAATATCAACGGTAAAACCAAAATGGCCATTTCGATGTATCCCAAAGAAGCCAATCCGCTTTGGGAAAAATATTCCACACGCGTGGTGGCACATACGTTGAAATCTTATTCCGATATTTTGTTCGATTATCCATATCATAAGGCTATTTCGGTGAATGCTTTCCGGCAAGGAATGGAATATCCTATGATTTGTTGGAATTACGGTCGTCCCAAACCCGACGGAACCTACACCGAACGCTTGAAGAACGGTATGATTAGCGTTATTACCCACGAAGTGGGACACAATTGGTTTCCGATGGTGGTCAATTCCGACGAACGCCAGTGGATGTGGATGGACGAAGGTTTGAACACTTTTGTGCAATTGCTCACCGAACAGCGTTGGCAAAAGGGTTTTCCCTCCCGCGGCTTTCCTAAAGACGTGGTCCCTTTTATGATGGGCGACCAAAGTAAAATGCAACCGATTATGGTTAATGCCGACAATATGTATAACCGCAGCATGACGGCCTATTCCAAACCCGCTGCCGGATTGTATATGTTACGTGAAGTTATTTTGGGACACGATAAATTCGATAAAGCCTTGAAAACCTACGCCAATCGATGGAAATTTAAGCATCCCACGCCGGCTGACTTTTTCCGCACCATGGAAGATGCTTCGGGAACGGATTTGGATTGGTTTTGGCGCGGATGGTTTTTCACTACCGACGTGAATGATATAGGCATTAAGGAAGTAAAACGCTTTTACGTAACCGATAAGCCGACTCAACGAATAAAGAATATGGCCAAGCGTTATGGAATTAAAGTCTCGGATTTACCGAAATTTATTTCATTGGTTGCCGAAGATAGCCCCGACTTTACACCCGATATGAAAAAAAATCAGGATGTTTTAATCCAAACACCCGCACTGAAGGAATACTTGGCAAAGCATTTTCCGAAGGAAGAATGGGCACAAATCAAAGCACCCAAGTATTTTTATCGAATCGTATTCGAGAAAAACGGCGGCTTGGTGATGCCGATAGTTTTGCAAATAACCTATGAAGACGGCACTAAGGAAAGAAAAATTTATCCCGCCGAAATCTGGCGATTCAATGACAAGGAAGTAAGTAAACTTTTAGCAACCGATAAGAAAATTGTCCGGTTGGAAATCGATCCCGAAAATCTGACTGCCGATGTCAACCCCGAAAATAATGTTTGGCCGAAACAAAAAGCTAATTCACGTTTCAAGAATTATCGCAAGAATCTGCGTTGAAAAAGGCATAAGGAAAAAAACTTTGGTAGTAGTGCAATTGGGTGGATAAAGCGCCTAATTCAAAAAATCTTTGACTTTAAAATTTCATACACACTTTTGGGGATATTACCTTTGCCAGTCGTTGGTACCGGTTTGTACACTACCGGAAATTTGTGCATTTCCGATAAGGAATGCCCATAAACCGAAAAGAAAGAATATTTTTTTCATACGCTCTATTTTTTTATCAATTTCTGCGAGGAAACATACCGTTCGGATTTTATTTGGACAATATACGCTCCGGCCGGAAGTTCCGCAATATTTACCGTTTCATGATCCCGGATTGCTTGTTCCTGAATTAATTCCCCGGTGGTATTATAGATTTCCAGGCGGGTATTTTTCATGGGGAACTTAAAATCAATGCGGATGGTTTCGCCGGCGGGATTGGGCGTAATGCGGAAAGCATTTTGTTTTGTTTTTTGTACGCCTATCCAATGTTCTCCGGTAGGATTTTTTCGTATTAATCCGTTCCAACCTACTACATATCCAATGGTATCCTCGGCAAAATCGATAGCATTATAAATGGGGTCGTTAACATTGTAAAAACCAATTACATTAAAATTATTTAAACTATCGATTTCAAAAGTTGTGATATAACTTCCTCTATTATCAGAACAAATGATATTATCCCAGCCGGGTACCCAAATTTTGCCAACGGAAGATACGAATATATCTTCACCTTTGACTAAATACTCACCATTGTAACCAATTTCATTTATGAGAGTATCATTTATAAAAAGTTTACCAAGATTGTAATATTCTTTTCCTATTGTATAAATGGTAGAGGTATCCGCGCATGAAATAATGTCATAAAAATTAAAAGTGGATTGAAAAGTAAAGCGGAACCATGAAAGTCCTTCATCTCTTGTTCGATAAAGATTTTCATTTTGCGGGGAAGAATATGGTTCGGGTATTACATAAATATAACCCGGTGCAGGCACTTCGATATCAATTAAATCTTGATCAACCGCCGGACCCGGAATAACGGTCCAATTATTTCCGCCATCCTCTGTTTTCATGATTAATCCGTTCGTGCCAGCCACATAGACGGTATCGGCCGAATAGACATAAAGCGCCATTATAGTGTCATTGGTGCTAATAGCGAGCGGTTGCCAAGATGCGCCGTAGTCGGTGCTTTTGAGCAGGGTATTATTTTCGCCCAAAATATAACCTGTGGCACCGGAAAACTGAACTTCTTTCAAGTTATGTGTTGTTATACCCGGTAAGGGCAGCCAGTTTGTGCCGCCATCCGTAGTGCGTAATATGGTGCCGTTTTCACCCACCACCATCACCGTGTCGGGATTTAGACAGAAAACGTCGTTTAAATTTTCCGTTGTTCCCGAATCTTGCAATTCCCATTGGGCGGTGAGGGAAAAAACGGTCAACATGATGAAATAGGAAAATAACCGT
>Ga0256834_1000245_pt1 | contig 39539 bp, 39 predicted proteins | sample 4281140metaG_FD_190536 | JGI IMG/M metagenome (GOLD analysis project Ga0256834, IMG submission 190536) | Hydrothermal vent microbial communities from East Pacific Rise, Pacific Ocean - 4281-140 | ecosystem: Environmental > Aquatic > Marine > Hydrothermal vents | place: Pacific Ocean: East...
TCACAGGTTGAATTCAAGACCTAGAAAGTGTCTTGATTATGCAACTCCTTATGAGGCTTTTATGGAACTTACAGGTTTAGATGCTATAGTTTTGGTTAAGGGTATTCGCTTATGAGTCGAATCTGCCCCATTCAAATTTCATACTTAGATTATATCAATTTTTCTACGAGTTTTTGAGCATCTTTTTGAAAAAAGATACAGAGTTTCCATCTACTTTTTACGATTTACAACAAAGTTCACAACTGCAAAAATTGTTATAAAAACAACAATCATAAATGATACAGCGTTTAAAACTGGTGTTGAACTAAATTTAATTCTTGAATATAAATCAACTGGCAAGGTTGCATCTGAACCAACTAGGAAAATAGTTGTATTAAAGTTTGAAAAACTAATCAAAAAAGCGACAACAAAAGCACCGACAATCGCAGGTTTTAAGTATGGAATGGTTATATACCAGATAGCTTCTAGGCGATTTGCTCTAAGACTTAAAGCTGCCTCTTCTAGTGTCCTGTCAAATTTTTTAAGTCTTGCAGATACTAAAAGCATCACATATGTCGCTCCAAATGAGAACTGTCCAAAGACAACAAGCCAAAAGCTAGGTCGTAAAAACTCTAAATCTAATCCATAATTATCTTCCATATAATTTCCAGCAAATGTAGAGCTAAGTAGTATGGATATACCTAAAATAACCCCAGGGATTACCAAAGGAGAGAGAGCTAAAAAGTATAAAAAACCTTTAAATCTAAAATTTTCCTCTTCAAATAAAAGAGCTGCAATCGTGCCAAATATCGTAGAGAGCAGGGCAACTACAAACCCAGTTTGTAAACTTGTCCAGATGCTAGCCATCAAATCTTCATCTTTAAATAGACCCAATCTATCACCAGAATCCGCAAAAAACCAATCAAATGTAAATCCATGCCAAGGAAGAGAGATGAAATTTGAATCATTAAAAGCCAATATCGAGATGGTAATCAAAGGCATAGTTAAAAATATAAAAAAGAGTATTATGAAAACTCTAAAAAGAATCTTATATGGTGTTGAGTTTGGTAATGATCGTATCATGAGCCAACCTTTTCAAGTTTTTGTCCAGTTAGTTTAAGTGTTACCCAGATAATTGTCGATGAGAGTGCCAAAAGTAAAAATCCAAATGCTGCACCTTCATTCCAGTTAAATGTTGATAAAAATTTATTGTAAATCTGCTCTGTAAACCAGAGTGAACTTTTTCCACCTAAGATATTTGGTGCGATATAATCTCCAATAACTAGCATAAATACGATAATTCCACCAGAGACAATTCCTGGCATCGAGTATGGTATGACAATTTTCGTAAATATTGTCCATTTTGAAGCACCTAAATCACAAGCAGCTTCTATCAGAGAATCATCCAAACTCTCTAACGCAGCCATGATAGGTATAATCATAAAAATCATCGACATATAAACCAAGCCTATTGTCATACTAAAATCTGTATATAACATAACTATTGGAGTCTCAATAAGACCAATACCCATCAAAAATTGGTTAATAACCCCATTGTCACTAAGAAGTATCATCCAGCCATAAATCGTTACAAGTTCCCCCACCCAAATAGGTATCAAAAGAAGAACAACCATAAAACCGCTATATTTTCTAGCAACAACTTTAACAAGATAAAAAGCAACAGGAAATGTAATGATAAAAACTATAAAAGTAACCACAATAGAGTAAACCGCAGTCTTAACAAATGTAAGCCAATATATTTTATCTTCAAAAAATGCTAAATAGTTGTTAAATGAATAGACTAAATCCCCATCATCATTTTCAAACTTAAATGAGCTTAAGAGCAAATCAAAGTGAGGTAAAACTATAAGTATTATAAGCCAAAGAAGAACAGGAACAAGAAGTAGATAAAAAGTTAGGTCAATTTTTCTCATAAAATCACTCTTTATAACATTTTAGATCATCACAATATATACCAACCAAAATCTCATCATTCTCTTGCATCTGGTCAAATTGTGCATTTTGAGGAAGTGAGATAAGAACTTCATCACTACTTTCATTGATAATAGCTGATAACTTCGTGTTTGAACCATCAAATAAAATTGTTTTTATCTTCATCTTGACTATGTCTATATTTTCTAAATTAGAGTCAGGATTTAGTATAAAAGCTTCTGGACGGATGAAGAGTTTTGTGGGGTTAAAATCAAGATTTGGCTTTTCTAATTTCCATCCGTTTGAAGTTGTCAATATGCCATTTTCATAGCTTACTATCTCAAACTTATTGTTCTCACCTACAAAACCTGCAACAAAAGAGGTCTTTGGATTTTTATATAGATTTTTTGGAGTATCTATCTGTTCAAATCGTCCATTGTTCATAACAGCAACTTTATCACTCATAACCAAAGCTTCTGATTGATCGTGAGTGATATATATAAAAGTTGTTCCTATCTCTTTTTGAAGAAGTTTTAGCTCTATCTTCATGTGTTCTCGAAGTTTTCTATCTAACGCGCCAAGGGGTTCATCAAGTAGCAAGATAGAGGGTTTTAAAACTAAAGATCTAGCAATCGCAACTCTTTGTCTTTGACCGCCTGAAAGCTTTGTCACCTTTTTCTTTTCATAACCTTCTAATCCAACACGACTAAGCATTGCAGCAACTCTTTTTGAAATCTCTTTTTTGCTTAACTTTTGTCTTTGAAGTCCAAATGCAACATTTTGTTCAACATTCATCATCGGAAAAAGTGCAAGGTTTTGAAAGACGATATTTACAGGTCGTTTCTCTGGTGGAATCCCTTTCATAGACTTTCCATCTATAAGTATATCACCTTGGCTCTGTTCTTCAAATCCAGATATCATCCGTAAAAGTGTAGTTTTACCACAACCTGAAGGTCCTAAAATTGAGAAAAATCCCCCCTCTTTGACGCTGAAATCTATAGAGTTTACAGCGGTAAAGCCAGGAAAATGTTTTGAAAGATTTTTAATTTCTAGTATAGGCTTCATATTGCTATTTTGCCGCTTTGATTCTATCTAAAACTTTTGCTTCGATTCTTTCAAACCCTTCTGGTACCGGTGGATGCCACTTGATGTTTTCTAAATCTGCTTTTGAAAATGATCTATTGAAGTTATCTTTTATCTCATCACTTAAGTATTTATCAGCCTCTTTAGATGCAGTGCCATATCCCTCTTTGTTTGTAAAATGTGCTGCATTTTTAGCTTTTAACATAAAGTTAATCCACTTGTATGCTCCTTCAACATTTTTTGATTTTGCTGGAATTGCAAATGTATCTATCCAACCCAATGCTCCACTTTTTGGTGCAACAAAATCGATATCAGGATTTATCTTATGCAAACTCCAACCTTTACCATCCCAACCTGAGATCACATTTGCATCTCCACTCTTGATGATATTTACCTGAGTATCCCCACTTGTCCAGTAGTTTTTGACATATTTTTTATTTTCAATCAGTTTTGTTTCAACTCTCTTCATCAATGCTTTATACGCTTTCTTATCGTTATAAAGAGCAAAAGGATCTTCACCCATACCAAAAGCGGTAGCGATTAATAGTGGTCTTTTCAATCTATATGAGATTTTCCCATCATATTTTGGATTCCATAAGTCTGACCAATCATTTGCATCTGGAGCTAATTTTTTATTTACAATCAAACCTGTTGTTCCATAGCAAAATGGTAGGGCATAAACTTTACCTTCAACCGTTGTATTTTTCTTTATACTATCTACCATTGCAGGTTTTAACTGTTCTAAATTTACCTTAGAAAAATCGATAGGTTGATAGATAGGAAACTTACTTTGAGCAAAAAAGACTCTATCTCCACTAGGCTGAGCCAAATCAAACCCACCACCTCTAGTTGCTCTAAGCTTTGCTATCATCTCTTCATTGTTAGAGTAAGTGATTTTTACTTTTATTCCAGTCTCTTTCTCAAACTCTTTTACAAATTCTGCTGGTGCATAACCTTTCCAAGTGATAATCCTTAGAGTATCTCCTGCCATAATAATAGTTGACATCAATGTTATAAGTAGTACAATTTTTTTCATAATTTTTTAATCCTTTAGTTTTGTTAGTTTGATTATATTGTAAAGAAATTAAAGCTAGTGAAATTTGATGTATATATTGTTTTAATAGATTATTCTCAAGGACTCTTGTTAATCCTTCTTTCTAACAACTTTATAAATCTCTTTTACTATTTTAAGGGGAGTTTTGTCTTCAACATCTATTATGATATCTGCTACTTTTTTATACTCTTTAACTCTCTCTTTATAGAGTTTTTTAGCCTCTTTTTGGTCTTGAAATAGTGGTCTTTTAGCTAATTTTTTTTGGGCATTTGGATGTTCTACAATTCGCTTTAATATCGCATCAAATGAAGAGTCTAAAAGAACTACTGAGCCTATCTTTTTTAAATCTTTAACTTTAAAAAAACCACCTCCTGTTGAGATGATAGAGTTTTTTACACTAGAAGATAACCATTTTGCACACTTTTGTTCAAGGATCCTAAAATACTCCTCTCCCTCTGTGTTAAAAATATCTTTAATTTTTCGGTTTTCCATACTCTCTATCAAGTCATCGGTATCTATACAAAATGCACTGTACTCTTTAGCATAAGCTCTTGCAATTGTTCCTTTTCCTACTCCCATAAAGCCAATTAAAATGATATTTTTCATTCGCCAAAATTCTCACTGCTTTTTTTCTTTTTAGCCTCTAATATGAGTTGTGTTCCTTCAAAATCAAAAAACTCTCTTAGTTGATTTACTAGATATCTTTTATAACTAAAATGTAATGCTTTTGGACGATTCATGATAAGGGCAATTCTAGGTGGTTTTATATCAAACTGTGTAGAGAAGTAGATTTTTACTAACTTCCCGTGGTCTGCTGGCATGTGGTGTCTTGAATTTGCTATCTTCATAACTTCATTTAATTTTGAAGTTGAGATTCGCCTAGAGTAATTTTCATATACTGATAAAATTTTATCATTTATCTTATGAACTCTCTTATGCGATAAAGCTGAGATGGTGATAACAGGAGCATATGACAAAAACTTAAAACGATCTCTTACCAATTGAACACTTTTATCATAATCATAAAGTGCTTCATCCCATTTATTTAAAACCACCATGACACCTAATTCAAACTTATCAACAAGATGTGCTATTTTTTCATCAAGCTCCTTAAATTCCTCACTTGCATCTATAACCAAAAGTGCGATATCAGCACCTTCTAACATCTTTTGCGTTCTTTGGAGTGCATGTCTCTCTATTCCTTCGATTTTGCCTCGTTTTCGTATTCCTGCTGTGTCTACAAAAGTAATTGTTTTGTCTTTATAGATTAACTTTTCATCAACTGGGTCTACAGTTGTACCTGCAACATCGCTTACAATTGATCTCTCTTCTCCAAGTAGGGCATTTAAAAGAGAGCTTTTTCCAACATTTACACGACCGATAATTGCAACTTTTATCTCACTATCATCTTCTTCCTCTGGAATTTCAACCTCTTCTTGGAGTATCAAATCTTCAAGGGAAAAATCATCATCCTCTTGTAAAATTAGCTTTTCTTCCTCTTTTTCGATGTTGGAATCTATCCAATTTATAAGTTTTCTTGTTCCTCTATTGTGTGAAACTGATATAAAAAACATATTTTCTGCTCCAAAAGAGCTAAATTCCCAGCCCATATCTTCTTCAGATTTGTCATTGTCCAATTTATTTACAATAAGAGCTAGTTTTGGGCAGTTTTTTTGAAGATTATAGAAGATTTTTTTATCTTCATCATCTGGAAGAGTTTTTCCATCAACCATAAAAAGAACAATATCTGCCTCTTTTGCTGCTTTTAAAGATTTTGCTTGTACAGCTGCAAAAAGTTCGGTTGAGTCATCTAACCCTCCTGTATCAATAAGAAGAGCTGGAGTTTGGTTTATAAGTACTTCTCTTTTTTTTATATCTCTAGTTGTTCCGCTTTCATCTGAAGTGATTGCATCCCATTGTCTTGAAATTCTATTAAAAAGGGAACTTTTTCCTACATTTGGTTTGCCTATAAGTGCAATTTTAGTCATTTTTGTATCTTTTTTGTCTGCAATATATCGATATTTTGGTTAAAGTAATTTAAATAAAGAATTAAATCAGTATATTTTTGTACAATTATAGATACTATTAAAAGAAAAGAGTATAAAAAATATGATAAAAATAGCACTCTCTTTAATGTTGTTGATTGGAACGCTTTTTAGTAAAGACTATACCTTGGATGCAAAGTATGATATTCACTATGGTTTTTTTGGAACGATTGGTGAAGCTAATGCAAACTTAAAAATAGATAACGATACTTACAAGATAAAACTAGAAGCAAAAGCACAAGGACTTGTAAAAATACTTAGTAGCAATCGTGTTGAAATATATGAAAGTACAGGAATTGTAAAAGATGGATTATTTGTGCCAAATATATTTATCAGTACCAAGATAAAAGGTGACAATAAAAATGTTAGACGATACTTGATTGACCATAAAAAAAAGGAGGTAGTTCTTCTTCGGTCTAGCATAAATGATGGAGTAGCAAGTGACTCTAGGACTATACTTCCATACTACTCAAAAAATGATATCTTAACACTTTTTTTCAATTTAAAATATCTTTTAGGTGAAGATTTTAAAGTCAAAGATGGACAAAAATTTGTAGCAATTGGTGCAAGCAAAAGAGATGGCAAAGTCAATATCGAAAATATTCCTAAACAAAACTTTAGAGATATAGCAAAACTTCTTAAAAAACCTGAAAATTTACTAACTGTAGTTTTAAATCAAAAGATTTTCTCAAGCCAAAAAGGTGAAATGTTTGTAAATTTAGATGATGATGGGATCTGTCTTTCGGCAGTTTTAAAAGATGTTGTTATGTTTGGCGATATCAGAGGTGAATTGGTAAGTTTGATTAAAAGATAGGAGAACAAGTGATATTGATAGCAGGACCTTGTGTTATAGAGAGTCGTGAAAGTTTGATGAGGATTGCCCAAAATCTTAAAAAATATGAAGATAATAAAAATATAGAGTTCTATTTTAAAGCTAGTTTTGACAAAGCAAATCGTACCTCTTTAGAGAGTTTTAGAGGACCTGGTTTAGAGAAAGGGTTAAAACTTTTACAAGAGGTTCAAAAAGAGTTTGGTTATAAACTTTTAACTGATATACACGAAACTTCTCAAGTAGATGCAGCATCTGAAGTTGTAGATGTTCTTCAAATTCCCGCTTTTTTATGTCGCCAAACTGACCTTTTGGTAAAAGCTGCCAAGAGTAAAGCAGTTGTCAATATAAAAAAAGGGCAGTTTATGAATCCAGCTGATATGGAGTATTCTGCACTCAAAGTTCTAAAAACTAGAGGCTATGAAAATGCTACTTATGAAAATAGTAAAAAAGCAGGTTTGTGGCTAACTGAGAGAGGTAGTAGTTTTGGATATGGAAATTTAGTTGTAGATATGAGAAGCTTACTTATTATGAGAGAATTTGCTCCTGTGATTTTTGATGCAACTCATGCAGTTCAGATTCCAGGAGGGGCTAGTGGAAAGAGTAGTGGTAAAAGAGAATTTGTTGCACCTTTGGCAAAAGCCGCCGCTGCTGTTGGTGTAGATGGGTTTTTCTTTGAGACTCATTTTGATCCCTCTATTGCTTTGAGTGATGGGGCAAATATGCTTAAGTTTGATGATTTAGATAAAACTATAAAGAGTGTGGTGAACATTAGAAATATATGTTAAAAGTTTCAGAGTCAAGTGCTATTAAAAGACTAGGAGACAATTTTGCTGCCTTGGTTGTTCTTCAGGGGGTTAACTATTTAGTACCGCTTATTGTCTTTCCATATCTTGTGCGAGTATTAGGAATTGATGGTTTTGGTCTTTATTCATTTGTTTTTTATGTAATTTGGATAGGTATTGTTATATCAGATTATGGTTTTGATTTAACAGCTACAAGACTCATCTCTACACATAATGGTAATAGTCATAAAATTAATGAAATATTTTCATCTGTTATGATATTAAAGATGTTTTTATCATTTTTATTTTTAGGATTATTGACACTTGCAATTTTAACAGTTGATAAGTTTTCGCAAAATTATGAGCTTTATTATTTGGGATTTGGTTTTGTGCTAGGTCAAGCTCTCTTTCCTGTTTGGTTTTTTCAAGGAATTGAAAAGATGCGTTATATTACAATTTTAAATGCTGTTTCAAAGCTTATTTTTACACTTCTTATATTTATTTTTGTAAAGTCAATTGATGATCTTTATCTTGTATTTGCTTTCAATGCTTTAGGGGCAATTGTCGCAGGAATCTGGGCACTCTATATCGCTTTTACAAAATTTGGGGTATCGTTTAAATTTCAAGCCCTCTCTACACTTATACACTATTTTAAAGATGGTTGGTATGTTTTTACTTCTAGAGTAGCAGTTCAACTCTATAGTTCTGCAAATATAATTATTTTAGGTTTTTTTGTAAGTAATACAGCACTTGGATATTTTTCAATTGTTGAGAAAATTATTCGTGCTTTAGGTAGTATTTTGGAACCACTTACTGGTGCAACTTATCCGTATCTAAATAAAATTTATCAAAGCTCAAAAGAGTTGTTTTATAAAAGAAATGATCAACTATTTTTTGTTATTTTGATAATCATGATGCCACTTGCAATAGTTATTAATTATTTTGGTTATGAAATATTGAAGTTGGTTTCAGGAGAAGAGCCACATGAGATTATGATTGAAGTTCTTTTTATCCTTAGTTTTCCTTTAATTAGTTATCAGTATGGAAGTCAATTTACAAATATGCTTGTAACATTGAACGAGACAAAACTTTTAAATCGTATAGTACTTGTGGCAGCTTTGATAAATTTAATTATTGCTCCGATTGTTATATATTTTGCTGGTATTATAGGTCTTGCTTGGCTTAATGTTTTTATAGCTTTTTTTATTGTTTTTACAAAGGGATATTTTATTTATTTTAAATTTAGAGGTAGGGGTGTATGAGTGTAATTTTGACGCAAAAATATAAGCATTTGATTGAGAAAGAGGGGTTTGATAGAGTATTTCATATCGTTTTATCTTTTTTCCCTTTATTGATGGATGTGATAAAGAGTGGAAAACTTGTAGAAATAGTTTCATTTGGTATTTGGGAGCTTAGATATAAGCTTGGATTGTATTCAAAAGATCAATATATCATCTTTGATGATAGTGAGCCATTTATTATCAAAGATGGTGATGAGGTTGGGACTCTTGACTTTGAAAGTTTCACTAAAAACCAGCCATTTGAGATAAAACGAATTCAAAATTGGAAACTTATTTATAAAAATAGTGAAAATGTTATTTTTGGATGTTTAGCTAGTGATGATAAAGTGCTTTATGGAAGTAAAGATGATGGTAAAACTATTTATAAAATTAAAGAGTTTGAACGGGGTATTAGCTCTATCTTTGTAAGTTTCGAAAATATTCTTTTTGTAAATACTTGGGGAACACTTTATAGAAGTAGCAATCTTGGCAATAGTTTTGAACTATCTTTAACTCTTTCTCAGGAAGATAGTTACATCTATCATAACAATGGTATGACAGAGATTCCAAGCGGAGAACTGCTTATCGGTGAGTATGGAAATGTTTCTAAAAACGGAGTATGGGCAAATTTAGCCTATATATATGCAAGTAGCGATAGTGGCAAAACTTGGAAAAAATCAGATTTTTTGAAAAAAAAGGGTATTAACAAACATGTGCATCTGATAAAATATAGTAAACTTTTAAATCGTATAGTATTAACAGATGGAGACAATAAAAAGAAACTTTGGCTGAGTTCAAATCTTAATAATTTTGACTTGCTATCACATCCTTGGCAGCTTATAAATAGGTTTCATATTCAAATAGGCGGATATACCTCTATGGTGGAAAATGAGTCAAAAGTTTTTTTAGGAACTGATTATCTAGGTGGAACCAACTTTTTAGTGGAGACAAAAGATGGTAAAAAATACAAAAAAAAACTAATTCCAGATCCGTATAGAAGAAGCCCTATTATGAATTTACTAAGAAGAGTATCAAAAGAGAATGATGAGATATGGGCAATTTTAAATAATCAAATCTCAAGTAATGCTAAATGTCTTTTGATGTGCTCAAAAAATGGCGGAAAAAGCTGGAGCAGGATTTTAGAATGCGATGGAACTAAAAATTTAATCCTAATAAATAGTGCAGGAACAAAACCATCAAATACAATCTCTATTGCACTCACTTCTAGTAAAATAGATGCTGATGATAAGAATGGTGTATCTTATGAAATTAGAGATAAAAACAATGGCTAAATTAAAAAAAGATATCTTAAGAACCTTTGAAACAAGTACAGGAAGTAAGCCAAAACGATTTATATCCTCTATGCTCTCTGCTGGAGTTAGAACTATGATAATTGTCCGCTTTGGACAGTGGATAGATAATAAAAATATTGTAATAAAGTTATTTTTAATGCCTATATATTTTATCTTAAACCAACGGGTCAAATGGAAATTTGGTATACAGATACCAAAATCTGCACAAATAGGTGAAGGTTTTTATATTGGTCACTATGGAGGCATAACAATAGCTTCAGATGCAGTTATAGGTAAAAATGTAAATATATCCCAACTTGTAACAATAGGCGAATCAGGACAGGGTGAAAAAGCGGGTGCTCCAACAATAGGAGATAATGTCTATATAGGAGCAGGAGCTAAAATAATAGGCAAAATTAAAGTAGGAAATAATGCAAAAATCGGTGCAAATGCAGTCATATATAAAGATATTCCAGATAATGCGATAGTTGTCTCATATCCTGGATATAAAATCATCTCTTATAATGGAAATTATCCTGTTAAAACCCTGAAAACAATGGGGTCAGTTGCCACCTTAAAACCCCATTAAAAACTAAGGGAATTTGTTGCAACCATTGCAGCCATAAAAAGAGTACCACGAAAGATTTTTCCTCCAGCTTTAGAGATACTACTTTTACCTTTTATGGATGTTCCTGATTCTCTTATAATAGTATCAAGCCCAACTAAAGATGTTATTTGTCCCTGGTTTGCATTTGGATATTTTATAAAAAGATAAATGAGAATAATTGCAGTTATTTTGCCAATACCATCTATTGAGAAAATTGATTTATATTTTTGTAAAAGATGGTCATCTTTTGCAATCATAATAGCGAGTGAAAGCATTTTTGCATCTGTCTTATCACTTTTATTTCTTTGAGAAATAGCTTTTGCGAAGTTATGGGATTGTTTAGGATTTATGATAAAAACTTTTATCTTCAACCCTTAATCAACGTTAAGCTAAAATACTCCCATGAGAGAGAAGAAAAAAGAACAATTTATCTACGATAGAACCATAAGAGAGATCTTCCAAGAGATCCCAACAACATTCGTAAAACTACTAACCAATAAAGAAGCAAAAGAACTCCTAGAGACAAAGTTCCCAAAAGTAGAAGAAAAAGAGGCAGATCTTGTAGTAAGATTGGAAGATGATACTATATTTCATTTAGAGATCCAACTTTCAGATGATAAAACTATGCCAACTAGAATGTTATACTATGCCCTACTAATAGAAAATAAACATAAACAGTACCCACTACAAACAGTACTATACCTAGGAGAGAATAAAAATCAAACTCTAAATAGTATAAAAACAAAAAAACTACAATATAGCTATGGAGTAAAATATATAAAAGATATAGATTGTGAAACACTAATAGAGAGTGAAGATATAAACGATAATATACTAGCAATACTATGCAGTGTAAAAGATATAAACCTCCTACTAAAAAGACTATCAAAAAGATTAAACAGTTTAAGTGAAAAAAAAAGAGAAGACTATATCAGAAAACTTCTATTTCTTTTTAGACTAAGACCAAATTTATATGATATAATAACGCAAGATACAAAAAAGGAGTTAAGCATGCCATTTGTAATAGATAAAGTAAAAGATCCGTTTTATAAAGAGGGTATTGAAAAAGGTATTGAAAAAGGTATTGAAAAAGGTATTGAAAAAGGTATTGAAAAAGGTAAGATAGCTGGTAAACAAGAAGAGCAAAGAGCTATAGCTATAAGCTTACTAGATATACTAGACGATAAGACAATATCACAGAAAGTTGGATTGAGCTTAGAAGAGGTTAAAAAGTTAAGAGATTCTCAAGGTTTGTAAAAAACAAACCTTCCATTAAAAACAAGTCAATATCTATAAATTATAAATATAAGGTTTATAATGCACCCTTTTTTCAAGACCAGTAAATCAGATTTTTTAATTCCACTACTTCATGATACTTTTTGTAACAGTTTTTCTCCTTTAAAATTTAAATTATTAACAGCTTGATAATAAATTCATCTGGAGTTTTATAATCAATTATAATACCCCAAGAGAATCAGACAGAAGAATCTAAAATCTTATTCCTAAAAAGTTAAAATAAGAAAAAGAGATTAAGGGGAAAAAGATGAGTCGAAAAAGGAAGATTATGAAAAATAAAAAAAAAGTATTCCTGATAAGGAAATTTATACAAAAGATGAGTTAGAACTGTTTAAACAAATAGAAACAGGTAATTATGATTCTATTTAAAAATTAAATTATTAAAATAAAACTCCATTTTGTCGATATATATATAAATATCTACATAAGGTAAATACAAGTGGCTCTTTTTATCTATTTTTTACTAGGTGCTGTTATTGTCATTTATGAGTTGACTCGTAAAAAGTATTTTAAAATAGATTTAATTACCTTTTTCAATCTTTTTTTCTTTTTAAGTTATTCATTTGCACCAGCAGCTCTAATAATTGGGGGAACCCATCTGATTTTGGATGATATGCCTTATGGGAGTGAATATTTTGGGCGTTATTATTTTACACCATACATTGTATTTTTATCATATTTCTTTTTCCTTGCAGGATTTCATACTCTCTCATTAGGAGGCAATGATTATAAATGGGAATTTAAATTTTGGTGGAGTGAAGATACAATTATGTCACTTATCCCTTTTGCCTATCTACTTCTTTTTTTATTTATTTTTATTTATATCAATGAATTTGGTGGTTTGTTTAGAACTATCGAATTAGCCCAAGCTTACAGAGGTGGATCAATAGAGTATAATACATTTGGATTTGTTTTAAAGTTCTTTCCTTTAAATGCTATTTTATTATATTACACATATTATAAGTACTTTTTGCAAAAGCGTAAAAATAGGCTATTACTTTTGTATTTTTTGCTTTCACTATCTTTTGTTCTCCTTTTTACTGTAATTCAAAATAGTAGAGGTTATTTAATTTTTCAATTATTAGGTCTTTATGTGATTACCGCAAATTATTATAAAAATCTTTTTTTAAAATATCTTATTCCTACACTCTTTATTGTTATAATTATTATCAAATATGCCGGTGCATTTTTTAATGCAATCCAATTTTTATTTATGGATGGATTTGATGCATTTATAGCAGCATATATGACTGCAGTTGAGTTAAAAGCACAAGAAGGTGCTTCAATAATTTCATATTTTACGCATCCTATTGTTTCCCTAGAAGTTAGTTTAATTCATTCTGGTTATGATGTTGGGCTTAGATATTTTCGGGATATAAAAGATGCATTTGTTATGATTATACCAAATGAATTGCTAGGTATCAAAGAACCCGAGATGGTGCTTATGAAGCAAAACTCACTATTTCTTCAAGGAAGGGCTGTTGAAATTGTGCTACCAGGAATATTAGGTTATTTTTCATATGCGGCTCAAGTAGTTGGAGTATTTATAGGCTCATATCTATATGGTTTGATTGGTGTGTTGCTTATGCGTCTTTTTATCAACCTTTATAAAGTAAGTAAGTCTTCTATTGTTTATATATATCTTTTCTCTTTAGCATATGGATATTTTGTTTTTAGAGGAGTGCCAGGACATGTATTAGAAGATTCTTTTATGTATTTTGTTGTTATAGGTTTTTTATTGATTTTTTCAAAGTTAAGTATTACCAAGGTATCAAAAGATTAATTTAAATTATATACTTAGGTTTTATGAACTACAGATATAATAACTGCTTATATTTATAGCAAGGTAAGTGCATGGACAAAAAGCGAAAAAAGATCCTTTTTATTATTCCTAATTTAGGCGGTGGTGGTTCTGAGAGAGTATTAGTAACTCTGTTGGCAAATATTGATAGAGTGAAGTTTGAACCTATTTTGCTTGTTGTGAAGAAAGAGGGCAGATATAAAGATGATATACCTAAAGATATAGAAGTTATTGATTTAAATGCATCTCAACTTAGATATGCGATATTTAAGATTGTAAAGTCTATAAAATCTATCAAGCCTGATATCGTGTATTCTACCCTTGGTCATCTAAACCTTGTTATTGCCATGATAAGACCTTTTTTTTCAAAACAGATAGCTTTTGTAGCAAGAGAGTCAAATACCGTAAGTTCACATAATCAACAAGAGAGATATCCAAAACTTTTTGATTGGCTTTTTAGAAAAGTTTACAATAATTTAGATCTAATTATTAACCAATCAAAGTATATGAAAAATGATTTAATTAAAAATTATTATATAGATGAAAACAAGATAAAAGTTATATATAATCCAGTTGATTTTAAAAAGATAGAAGAGTCTATAGATGCAGATAATAAAATATTATTTGATAAAGATAAGATTAATCTTCTTTGTGTTGGTAAACTAGCTTATGAAAAAGGTTATGATATCTTGATTGAAGCTGTAGCTAAACTTGATGATAACTTTTTTATCACAATTCTTGGAGAAGGTGGTGAAGAAGAGTCTCTTAAGAAGTTAGCAAAAGAGAGAGGAGTTAGTCAAAAGATAAATTTTATAGGATTTGTACAAAATCCTTATTCTTATATGAGTCAAGCTGATATGTTACTTTTGCCTTCAAGATATGAAGGACTTCCAAATGTAATTTTAGAGGCTCAAGCTTGTGGTAAACCTGCTATAACATTTGATGCTCCAGGAGGAATGAGAGAGATAATAGAAGATGGTTTTAATGGATTTTTAGTAACTCCATTTAACACAGATGAATTTGCACAAAAGATACAAAAGGCAAGTAATCATGATTTTAACTCTATTGATATAAAAGAGGATTGTAGGAAAAAATATAGTGTTAAAAAGATAATTAGAGAGTATGAAGATATATTAGAAAAGGTTAATTAAATGCGTATTTTTTTTATAATAATAGTTGGTTTATCAATACTAGATGCAAATAAAGATATGTCATATCTTTATCAAAATTATATAGATATCAAAGTTAATATACTCCGTGTTGATGACCAAAGCTCTGTTAAAGTCAAAAAAGTAAAAGATAAAAAACTTTTAATTGATACAAGAGGAGAGCCTTTTTTCATAGATAAATCAAAAGGGGTTTTAGATATCTCATACAATATTATAAGTAAAGTTGGTGGATTTGATATAAATTATAAAGTTAAAAATAGTACAAATAAAACTCAGTTAATGCCAGATTTTCAAGTACCTGGGATTTTGCTTAGTGCTGATAAAACTCTTGATATTTTAAATACAAATACAAAGCATTATATGGAAAAGAGAGATTTAGATGAACTAAGAAATTTTTCTAAAAACTATTTTTCTGTATCAGCATTTAGACAAATTGGTAATGATGGTAATATTCAAGAAGAAGAGAAGTATTATGGAGGTAATACTCTCTCTCCTTATTCTCCTGTAATTACTGCAAAAGATATAGAGTTTGCAGTAGGAACCTCTTTAAATTATCCAATACTAAAATATGAAGATAATACAAAAAGAAAAAGAGGCAGACAAAATGTTTTGATGAACAAACTCTATCCAAAAATGCGTATATACAAAGATGATAAAAGTTGGACTTTTAAATACAGTTTTGATAAATATGGAGTTTTTGTAGGTAGAATCGGAGCAAAAAAAGAGTATGAGTTTACAATCCCTGTGAGATTTTCTAAGCCTAAGTCTTGGTTATTTACGATGCATCCATACAAAGAGTATTTTTTAAAACTGTATGAAACTGATAATAATAAAACTAAAGATGTAAGTCCTATTATGATGGCTACTTTTTCATTTTATGGAGATAGTGTAACTGAAAAAAGCAAAAGAGGTTGGTCGTGGGCTTTAGAAAATGTAGATAAAGATGGCTACTCATATATGCCTTTAAAGTTAGTCTCCAAAGGTATAAGTTTGACAATGGCAAAAAATGGATATAAAAGGATTATATTTGGTACTTTTTCAGGTGTTTACAATGCCAATATAAGTCCTTTACTCTATAATGAACTTCCTTTTCAATTTATAACAAATCTTGAACCAAATATGGAAAAAGAGTTAAATGAGAGTTTAGCTATATATAAAAAAGCTGGACAAAAGTTTGGTTTTTGGTGGGGAATTGCTGGAATGATGCCAATTGATGAAAAAGGTGATGTTATAAGTTTTGATACTTGGCAACCTCATAGTGATACACCTTTTATATATAATAATCCCAAACATAGACTATATGCTCTAAGACAACTAAAGGTAGCAAAAGATGTAAAAGCTGATTCTCTATCACTAGATGCATATGTAAGAATGGAGGAGAACTCTCGCCTAGCTTGGCTTCAAGATATGAAAGAGTTAGCACCTAAAATAAGTTTTTATACCGAAGAGCAGGTTGATTTTATGCACACAAAAGCAGCTATTTTACTCCAACCTGAAAATGTTGCATTTGGTGATACAAATTATTCTAAAAACAGATTAACAAAACCTGCAGTTTTTTCACACTATCTAAATCCAAACAAAGAGGTACAAGTGTGGTTAATACACAGTACAACAAGAGATAAAACAGAGTATGTCAAAAGACTTGTAAGTTGGGGATATACTCCGATAATTCCAATGCCTATGAAAAAAAGTTTTAACCATGATGAGAGAAATGTGACAAAGAGAATATTAGACAATGCAGACTATTTTATTCCTGTTACAAATCTTGATAACTCAAAAATAGTCGCTTGTTTTGATGGTATAGATAATGATGGAGATGGTAAAATTGATTGGCCTTATGATGAAGGATGTACAAGTTCTAGTGATGACAGTGAACTAAAGAGGTAAATCTTCCCAAGTTTTACTCTTACAAGGTTTAAAAGATAGATAACATTGGTCTTGATTATAGTTCCAGTGAAGTACCATAGGATCAATTGAAATATCACTATGTGTTTTATCATATATATCAACACCTAACATCACTCTTTTATACTCGTGGTGGAGTTGTGAAAAGCTTATAAAAAGCATGTTTATTTTTTCACTTTGATGAAGTCTTTGGCGAGAAAGTTTACTAACAAAGTCTAGGTAACTTGTCAAGATAAGACCACATCTTGGTATAATTTCTCCATTTTCACCAACAAATCCAGCAGCTAAATCATGTTTGTAATCATCATCTTTTAAGTAAGCTTTACCATCAATTTTTATAAAACTTTGAGCTAAATTGCTACTATTTTTAAGGGCTTTAAAAGCACGATTTTTAAGATTTCTTTCAGAAACAATTTTTAGTGATTTTTTATTTATATACTTTTTATCTTTTAGCATCTGATCTATGATTTCTTCAAATGTATTTTCATCATTATCTTCAAGATTATTTATCAAAAGAGTGGGGATTATCTTAAATTTATGTTTATATTTTTTGATAATATTTTCACAGATAGAGTTTGCAAATGAGATATTTTTAAAAGCCCATTCAAGGTTTTTTGTATCTTTTGGTAACATAAAATGTCCGATTTCAAGAACTATGACCGTAGGAAGTTTTACATATGAAAGTTTTTTTTCTATAAGGGTATTTATCTCTTTTAGCTTATCAATTGACCAATCATCATAGCAATCATGCATTTATTTAACCTGTGTTATATTTTCATACCAGAGCTGAAATATAAATAGTGACCATAGTTTATATTTATATGCATCATTACCACCATAAAAACCATCTCTTATCTTTAGAACAGACTCTATATCAAATATAGAATCGTCCTTAACTCTTTTTTCATTAATTTGTTCATATACCAACTCTTTTAATGGTCCCTTAAACCAAGTCGAAAATGGTATACTAAAACCACTTTTTGGGCGTTGAAGTAACTCTTTTGGCATGTATTGGTGGGCAATCTTTTTTAATATATATTTTTTTTCACCATTTTTAATTTTTATCGATTGTGGAACTCTTGCTAAGTATTTTATAACTTCTATATCTAAAAGAGGGAGTGATATATCTAGCTTTTGAGCTCTTGCTGCTCCAAAAGTTTTTACAAGCTCAGCATCTGTCATAGATGTTTTAAAGTAACTTCCTATTATCTTATCTACATTTTCGCTAAAAGGTGGGAAGTTTATATCATCAAATGTAGTATGAAGACTTAAACTTTTGTTATTTATTAATTTTTCTATCTCTGCCTCATTAAAAAGTATATTTTTAGCCTCAACCATTTGCGAAATATCTGTTGCTTTTAAAATTTTTAAAAATTTATAATATTTTGTTGGGATATTTTTATAATCATTTAGTATCGGAATCTTAGAAATTTCAACTTTGTTTAATATCTTATATAGAGACTGTTTTAAAGGAGTTGGAAGCTTTAGCAATCTCTCAAACTTTTTTACATCATCAGCCGTGGCAAACACTTCATCTCCACCATCTCCTGCAAAAAGAGTATTAAAACCATTTTGTTTTACAAGAGAGTTCATTAAAACTGTAGGAGTCGCAGCATAATCTGCAAATGGCTCATCATAAACTTCACAAAGCTTAGGAATAATAGCAAGTGCATCTTCAGCACTGAAGTAGTGTTCGTGATGATTTGTCCCCAAGTTTTGTGCAATCTTTTTTGCATCTGGAGCTTCATTTATACTATCTTGACTAAATCCAATTGTAAAAGTATCTATTTTTTTTGAGTGAAGTTTTGTCAAAAGTGCTGTAACCATAGAGCTATCATATCCGCCACTTAGAGATACAGCTATTTTTTGATTTTTATGTAATCGTTTGTTTATCGATTTTTGTAAAAGTAAATCGATATTTTCTATTATAGCGTCTTCATTTATCCCTAACTTCTCTTTTAAATAACACTCTTCTAAAGACCAATATTTTTTTTGATAAAAACTCTGCTTATTTAAATCATAACATACATAGTGTCCTGATTTTACCTTATGAGTATTTTCAAAGATTGTATGAGATTGCAATATATGACCATATCTAAGATAGAGTGTTAGAGCCTCTTTATCTATCTTTTTTGAAAAAGTAGAGATGTTATAAAAATCTTTTAAATTTGAACCAAATATAAGAGATTGATTGTGAGAATAGAAATAAAAAGGTTTTATTCCTATTTTATCTCTTGCCAAAAAGAGCAAATTTGATTTTTTATCATAAATAGCTAAATTAAATATACCATCAAGTTTTTCAAATAGTGAAGTTTTAAATAGTTTATAAGCTTCTTCTATTAATTTACTATCTTCTATCTCTTCCACTATATTACACTCTTTTTTTAGAGCCTGATTATTATAAAGAGAGCCAGAAAAGATAATAGCTTCATCGGTAGTCAATGCAGGGGTTTTACTAAAATCAACAAATCTAAAAAAATCTTCCATGATAAAATCATCTTTCCCTATGCATAAGTTCTATATAATAACAACATCTTACCAAAAAGTCGTCAAATGTATTATCTAAAGTGGATTTTAACAAGATTTATCTTTTTAAAAAGAGTAATGTTTGAACTAATAAATAGAGCTTTATATCAAGAAGAGTCACGATATCTTGTTCAGGCTTGGAGTGCAAAGATAAGCCCTTTTAAATCTACCCTTTTTTATAGCTTCATTGGTCGTATTCTTTGGAGTACAAAAGAGTTTTTTGCACTCTTGTTAAAGGGTAGGGTATTTAAAAAAAGTATCTCCCTTGAAGGTTTTGATACAACTCTTGATAAGTTACAAAAGTCATACATTAGGGGAAATTATCACATCTTGTGGCCAAAAACTCCAATGGTACAATCTAAAACTTATCAGTTAAGCGATGATTTTTCTCAAAAAATTGCTAACTCCTTAAAAATAGCAGAAAAAAAAGAGTCACAAAACTTTAACAAAACAAAAGAGTGGGAGAGAATAGCAACTGCCATAAGAGAACAATTTTTATATAAAGACAACTCAATAAAAAAGAGAAATTTAATAAACTTTAGAAGTGATACAAAGCTTTATGAAGAGCTGTTTAACGACCAATTTAGTTATCTTGATAAAGATAAACCCTATATAAAATCTTATCTTGAATCGATTGATCTTGTGTTAGAATATCACAGATTTGCCAAAAAGATTGATAAAACTCTTTTAGCTTCTATAAGTGAGAGTAGTGCTGGAAATAATTTATGTGTACAGTATAGAGGTAAAAGGTTAAGTCATAAAAGCCTTTTTCATTCGGTGGTTGTAAATGATTTGATTAAAACTTTACCACTGAGTGAACTTAAAAAAGGTGTGATACTTGATATCGGGGCAGGGTATGGAGGATTGTCTCGGATGCTAAAGTTTTATACTCCTAAAAGTTGCCATATTTTATTAGATTTGCCAGAAACTCTCATAATGACTTCATATTTTATAAAGTACAATTTTCCAGATGCAAAGATTGCACTTTTAAATACCATAGAGGATAAATTGAATGATTTTAACAACTTAACAAAGGAGTATGATTTTATCATCATACCACCATCAATTTTAACATATATAGACAGTGAGAGTATTGATCTTGTTATAAATAGTGTATCTATGGGATTTATGCAAGAGGAGTACCTAAATTTTTATCTCAAACAGATAAATAGAACTCTAAAAACTGGCGGATATTTTTATAGTTTAAATAAAGAGTATGATGATAAGTGGGGCATAGGAACTTTTAACTGGGATTTTAAAGCAGAATATCTAACCCTTTTATATGAACACAATAATAGATTTTCCTATCCACAATGGCTAGGACAAAAACAAGGGAAAAAATGAGAAAAACCCATACAAATGCAGATATGTCACACCAAAATAGTTTAGCTTACAAAATTGGTGATTTTTTTAACTCACTAAAAGCAAATGGAGTTAAAAAAACTGTTGATAAGATTTTTCAAAGAGTAAAGTATAAGATAAAAGGAGTTGATTTTTCTACACAAAATATTTATGATTTGACTCTTACAGGTGATTATAAAGAGCATGGAACTGCTCTGGTATCAACTCATAAAGATTTATTTGCAGAAGTTTTTTTAGGCTTAGAAGAAGCCGTTGGAAAGAAAATAGAAAAAAATATATTTTTAGACTATGGTAGCGGAAAAGCAGGGGCGATAATTCATGCTAAAAATTTTGGATTTAAGAAAACTATCGGAGTTGAATTTGCAAAAGAGTTACATCAAATTGCAGAAGAAAACATCAAGAAACTAGCTCTCTCAAATGTAGAATCAAACTTTGCAGATGCAACAACATTTCTCCCACCATTAGATGTATCAGTGATATATCTTTTTAACCCTTTTGATGAAGTTGTTATGGAAAAAGTTGCACAAAATATAGTATCTTTAAAAGGAAAGTATGAAAACGATGTTTACATCATCTATGGAAATCCTTCATGTAAAGTATTAGAAAAGTATTTTACAACATTGAAACAAGTTTGTCATCAAAGTGGGGCGATGTTCCATTATTATAGGGTTTAAATCGGTGATTTATACCAAAAAGGCGAAACACTTATATCTGGAAAACCATCAAGTATTTGCTGTGGTTTAAAGTTTGGTTTATATGCAAATGCCTTGCATCCCTCAACCCAGTAGCCTAGATATATCCAGTCAAGTTCTAAAATTTGAGCTAACTCTATCTGGTAGAGAAGAGAGTAAGTACCAAGTGATAATCTTGAGTAGTCTGGGTCATAAAAAAAGTATATTGAGCTTATGCCATCTTCTAAAATATCTATTAAATCAACTCCGATAAGCTTATCATCCTTGATATAAAGTACCTCTTTACCAAAAACTCCAGCTCCTTCTACAAAGTTTTCTATATATTCGTCTCTGCTTATATTTCTTTGTCTCCAACCATCTTTTTGGTTTTTAAAGTTATGAAATTTATTGTATAAATCTATATGAAGGCTACTTACTGTTGGTTTTTGTACGACTATTTTTGTATCTCTGTTTCTATTTGTTGCTTTTTTTTGTGATTTTGTAGGGCTAAACTCTCCTACATCTATACGAAGGCTCTTGCATCCATCACAATCTTTGCAAATTGGGTGAAAATAGTAACGACCAAATCTTCTCCAGCCTCTTTGAATTACGGCAGTGTTAAACTCTGAAGTTGCATTGTGTACATATTTATAATTCATGCGAACACTGTTTTGTGGAATATAGGCACAGTCATAATCGAGCATACTAAAATCTTTTGAGTCAGGATTTAGTAAATCTTGTGCTTTGTTCATCTAAACTCTACTCTCCCATAAAATTGCTAATTCAATATCATAGATATCACTTCGTCTTGGTTTGATATAAAACTCTTCAATTTTATAATTATCCAACACAAACTCTTCGCTAAGATTTTCTATCTCAATTTCTAACTCATTAGCTAAAGCTTTTATCTCTTCTTCAATTTCCATCACATTTTGTTCTGCTAACTTAACATCGTCTTTTTCACTATAAATCTTTCTAGCATTTCTTAGAGTGCTTCCAGCTCTACTAGCGGTGCTTCTTTTTATGGAACTTCTACCTAAAAATGCATCTAAAATTGTCATTCCAAAAGCTAAAACCGTATCTGTAGTTTTAGCACTTACATCAGCTTCCTCTTTTTCAAGTTTCGTGATTGCTCTTTGGTATCTTCTATCAATCACTGCTTTTTTCTTATCAAATTGGATTCTAAGTTTTTCTATCGCTTCATCTTTCTCTATTTTCAAAAGATCATTTATACGGATTTTAAAACTTGAAATACTCTCATCAAGCTTTGACTCAATTTTTAGTTCAGAAACTTTATAAAGAGTTAACAGCTTCTGATGGTAGAGATAGTTTGAAAACTCTTTTTCAAAGCTTCTTAAATTATCTGCTGATAATATCTCTTTTGGCAAAGATGCAAATGTAGTATTTTGCGAACTTTTTGTATCATAAAGATTGAAATCATCACTGTTTTTCTCACCTTCATCCCACTCTATATCACCTGATCTCTCATCAAGATAATATTTATATCTAAACTCTTCTTCTTTATCAATCGATCTTTTTGCATTGTAATATCTAATTTTTGCATTTGCTATCAAATATGGTTCAAATTCTGCATTTTGTACAGGGGAGGGGTGAAAAAAATATTGCTTAATTTTATCTGACAGCATTGGGGGAGTTGACTCTTTTTTAGTGATACTCTTTTTAGTGATTTTAGGCTCTTCTTTCAAAGCCGCTATCTGCTCTTTTTTATCACTCATCAAAAGTTCAATTTGTGGTTTTGACAAAGGGCCTCTTAGATATGAGAGTACCCATCTTGTAGTAAAGAGTGAAATTTTATCTCTATGTGCACTTTTAAATAAAAAGACTCTTTTGTTTAAGTTTGCCAAAAGATTAGATATTGTCTTTTTATCCATTGCATCTGAACCGCTCTTTAAGAGTCCGTCAATCACTCTATCAATATCTTGTTTTGTTTGTAGTCTTCCTATAAACCAAGAGCCTATGTTTGAGAGACCTTTATAATCTAAATCTACTGGGTTTTGAGTTGATAAAGTTATATTGATACCAAATGCACGAGCTTGTTTTAGAAGTAGTAGCATCGGATTTTTAGATGGAGGATTTGAAGTAGCTGGGAAAAAACCATAAATTTCATCCATATAAAGCATAGCCCTTAGAGATGAAGTTCCGCTTTGAGTTCGCATCCAAGATATAAATTTATTTAAAAATAGTGTTACAAAAAACATTCTCTCATTGTCATTTAGGTGTGCGATAGAGAGTATTGAGACTCTAGGTTTTGCATCTTTTGTGTATAAAAGTTTTTCGATATCAAGTGCTTCTCCTTCAAGCCATGCAGAAAAAGTTGGACTTGCTAAGATATTGTTTAAAAGCATAGCAAGGCGAAGTCTATCTTTTTGAGGATAAAAACTTTTAAGTGGCAAAACACCAACTTTTTCAAATGGAGGATTTGCGATATGTCCGATAAGCTCTTCAAGAGTTAAGTTTATCTCTTTTTTCCAAAAGTAATTAAAGATAGTAGTAAGGAGTAGATACTCTCTGCTTTGAAGTGGGTCACCATCAACTCCAATAAGTGCTAGTATAGAAGTAGCAGTAGAGTTTAAAAGATAAGCAAATGTATCAGGATCGTTTAATACATCTTTGGAAGGAGCATCAAAACTACTAAGGGCTGATATACCAATCCCAGCAGAACTTCCTGGAGTATATATAGTAAAGTCTGCTCCCTCTTTAAACCTTTTTACTCTATCTCTATTTTGAAATGAATTAAGTATGCCATGTTCCCAGTTTTGAGCAGTTATCTGTGCATAGTCACTTTTGCTCATCCCTTTTTTTTCCGCTTCTCCTGCATCTATCCACTTTTCAAACGAGTCTGGATTAAAATCATCAAATGCTAAGAGTAGATTGCCCATATCTCCTTTTGGGTCGATTATGATAGTAGGGATTTTATCTAAAACTGCCTCTTCTATCATCGAAATCCCAAGACCTGTTTTTCCACTTCCTGTCATCCCGATAATTGCAGCATGGGTTGTAAGGTTTTTGTTTTTTACAAGTAAAAGTTCATCAGTTTTTTCGCCACTTTTTATATCAATCTCTTGACCTAAGTAAAAAAGTCCTAATTTTTCATAAAGTTTAGCCTTGTTCATCAATCTCTCCTTTTATCCATCCTGAGCCTATCACTTTTTCACCATCATAAAAAACAGCAGCTTGTCCCGGAGCTAATCCTTGTACGCTTTGAAGGACTTTGACAATTGCTTTGTCATCTTTTATCTCTACTTCACAAGGAGTTTTTGGGCTTCTATATCTTATCTTTACCAAACACTCAAACTTTAAATCATCTATAAACATATTAAGTTCATTTATAAGAAAAGAAGAGACATTTAACTCCTCTTTAGTTCCAACTGTGATTTTATTATTTTTTGCATCAATTGAGAGTACATAGTGAGGGTCGTGGGCTCCGTGAACTGTAAAACCTTTTCTTTTTCCTATCGTGTAGTGCATATAACCTTTATGAACTCCTATCACATTACCTTTTGCATCTAGAACATCGCCTGGTTTCTCTAAGTCAGTAAGATCCTCTAAAACTTCAAGATATGTATCATCTACAAAGCATATTTCACTACTTTCAGCTTGTGTTGCAAAAGATTTTAAGACTTCAATTTTACTAGCTTGGGCTTTTACATCCTCTTTAAATCTCTCTCCAAGAGGAAACTTTACAAACTCTAAAGCCTCTTTTTTTACATTTGATAGAAAATAACTCTGGTCTTTGCTCTTATCAACAGCTTCGGTGATAAATCCATCTTTAATTTGAGCATAATGTCCAGTCGCAAGAAAATCAAACCCACCATCTTTTGCAAAATCTAGCAGTGCTCCTAGTTTTATATTTCTATTGCAAAGTACACATGGATTTGGAGTAAGTCCCTCTTTATAAGTATCAATAAAAGGAGCAAAGACAGCTTCATTAAAACTCTCTTGTAAATCTAGAATATGGTGTTTTATCCCTAAAAAGGAGGCAACTTTTTCAACTTTTTTGATATTGTTTTCGTGGTAAATTGGGCTATCGTGAAGCTTCATATAAGCTCCTTCTACTTCAAACCCTTGCTCTTTTAAAGTATAAGCGACGATGGTTGAATCAACACCACCACTCATTGCGACTAAAATTTTTTTCATTATCCCGACCTTTTAGGATAAATTTTATCAAACTTTAATATTATCTTAGCTGAGAGAGTATCTCTTTTTTTGTGCCAATTTCAACGATTTGAACGCCAAAGTTTCCGTCGATGATTACAACTTCACCTTTTGCGATTATTTTCTCGCCTACTAAAACATCTAACGGTTCATTTGCAAGTTGATCTAACTCTACTACTGAGCCAATATCCATACTGAGTACATCTTTTAAAAGTACTGTTTTTGTTCCTATTCTAACTCGAACAGGTAGAGGAACATCAAGTAAAAGCTCCATGTTTTTAAGCTCGTCTGCACTCAATGATGTTGATTGTTTATCTTCTTGTTGATTATCTTCATCAGCACTCTCATCTATGCTTTGAAAATTTGAGATAAATTCATTATCAGCTGCAAAGTACATTACAGCCGTAGTATTTGCAACTTTAACCTCAAATGAGTTGATAGTAGAAAAATTTTCAAAATTTGAACCCTCTTCAAAAAACTCTATATCTTCTATCTCAAAAGTTAAGTTTGGCAAATCATTATCAGCAGAGAGTGCAGTTGAAATGGCTCCAAAGATATTTGACATAATCTCTTTGGTTGCATCTATGTCATCTTCACTCATACTTGTCTGTTCTTCGCCTTCACCACCTAACATCATATCACTTAATGCAGTTGCAAGTGATGTATCCATACCAAATGCGATAGAACCTGATTCACACTTTAAGTTAGCAAGAGCCATTGAATGTTGGTTTATAAACTTTTCATCAATATTAGTGCTTCCTTGATGTAAAATCTCTGGAGCATGCCCTGTCAATCCTTCAATAACTGATGCAGTTTCTGAGTTTAATAGATTTATGAAATTATTCATTGATTACTTCTTTTTTAATATTTTTAGTGATATTTTTGAGTTTTTCATATTTTTCCAACTCATATTTTTGTAAAATTTCTTTTATCTCATCTTTATCATTTTTAATTACTTTTGATATCTTAAGTGTTTTATGATATCTGTGTATTCCCATTTGAGCTTCAAAAATCTCTTTTTTATCTACAGATATGACCGCTGTATCAGAAGCTGGACGATTGAGCCTTATTATACTACCTTTTTCTAATGATAATAAATCTTTAACATTAAGTGTAGTTTCACCTAATATTCCTTCATAAATGATGTCAGCTCTCTTTACAAGTTCTCTAAGTTCACTATTTCTACTCTTTTTTACACTAGTTTCACCAATCATGATATCTTTATTTGCTAACTTTGAGAGTATTGGTTCAAGATAGATTACAGGATAAGCTAAATTTATCATCCCACTTGTCTCTCCAATCGTAATCTCTAATACTATCATAATGACAATTTCATTTTGTGCAACAATTTGAATAACATTTGGGCTTGACTCTTTAGATTCAACTATAGGATAAAGTTCAGTTACTCCAGCCCATGCATCTTTTAATTTGCTCATAATAAGTCTTAAGATTGTCTCTAAAAGGTTGAGCTCAATATCAGATAGTTCTCTTTCACTATCATAGCTCTCACCCTTACCACCAAGTAATCTATCAAGCATAGGAAATGCAATAGAAGGGTTTAATTCTAATACGGCACTTCCATCTAATGGTTTTAGGGAAAAGATATTAAAACTTGTAGGACTAGGAAGAGACATCAAAAACTCTCCATAAGTCATCTGATCAACGGATTGGAGTTGTATTTCAATAATCGAACGCATGACAGTTGATATATGAGAAGCCAAATTTCGTGATAATTTATCATGAATACTTTTGATTGCACGAAGTTGCTCTTTTGAAACACGATTAGGTCTTTTAAAATCATAGAGCATGATCTTTTCATCAGGCTCACTTGACTCTTCTAGTCTCTGTTCATCTTCTTCATCAACACTACCATCAAGAAGTGCATCAATCTCATTTTGACTTAATATATCTGCCATGTTTTACCTAAACAGTTAATCTGTCTCTTATAAGTTTCATAAGCTTTTTATGAAGTTGTGAAATTCTTGATTCGCTAATTTCCAATATTTCACTGATCTCTTTTAAGTTTAATTCCTCAAAATAGTAAAGTTGTATGATAATCTGTTCTCTATCACTTAGTGTTGTCAAAATCCCTTTAACCGCTTCAATAAGTTGCTCTTGTTCTACTCTCTCTTCAACACTATCTACTTGGTTTGTCATTATTTGCTCATTAAGGGGAACATTGTTTGCAATCTCTGCAGCTACTTTAGCATCTCTGATTTTTGATAAACTTTCACCTAGTTTTTCTGCTAAAAATTTATCGGTTGGTTCACGGCTATGTTCTGTCAAATGTTTACTAGTCTCTGTGTCAATTGCTTTTATTATTCTTCTGTTATTTCGACTAACTACATCTAAGCTTCTTAGGTGATCTAACATAGAGCCATAAACCCTCTTTTTTGCATAACCCCAAAATGAGTCATTTTGACTAATGTCATATCTTCTTGAGAGTTTAACCATCTCTTCTATTCCAATTGCTATTAAATCATTAACATCAATTGATGAAGGCAATCTCTCTTTTAATCTAAATGACATAGCTCTAACCGCTGGTAAATACTGAATTACCATCTCATTTGTCTCTGTATATCTTCCTTTTTTCTCTAATACTTTACTGCTCATCAACCCTAATCTCCTTCTTTTTATATCCGTCGTTCTCATAAATGCTTTTCAAAATAGCTGTAATTAACTCTTCTCGCTTTTTAATTTCAGCTATTTGACTGTTTACCGATGTTTCATACTCATGTTTGTCAAAATACTTATCTTCAGCCTCTTTTGCGGAGAGAAAAAAGATTAAGACAATATGAATAAATAGATAGAAAAAAAGTGTAATCGCTAAGGTGGAAAATAGAAATCCAGATGCAGTATCAATTTTTACCATAGAAAAAATTATCCCAATGAAAAAACCACAAATTATAAAAAATGCGACATAATTTTCACTTCTCAAATCTCTTCCTTTTCGTAAAATATTAAATATTACTAAAAGTTGACTATTAAACGCCTTAGGGAAACTTCACAACCTCTCTATAGGTCTATAAGCAAGTAGTGTGCCAATTTTTTATTGACATAAATCAAATGAATATTGTTATTTCTATTATCTGTTTTGATCTCTTCTATGGCTTGCTAAAACATTCAGGTGTCATAGGTATAAAGACTATGAACTAAATTTATTTGAGAAGTGCATTTGTTATTTTATATATTTGAGATAGTTTCTAATTGCTTTTTAGACATAAATCACCTCTTTTGGAATATCACTCTTTTTTAAACCTGAAATATCACAGATATCTACCCTAATACCACCAAATCTATTAGATATACTCTCTCTAATCTCTTGAAGTCTTGAAAATGCTCTAAAAGCTGGATAGTTTTTCAAAAAAAGTTCATCAGTCTCAATCAATATATCTATATCACTACCAAAAGATGCATCACCTCTTGCAAACGAACCAAAAAGACCAAGCTTTTTAATACCCTCTTTTTTTAATGCAGTCTTAATCTCTTTTAGATACTCCAAAACATTGTCTTTGCTTATAAAGTCAGTGATTTGCATAAAAGTGACCTTTTTTGTTTAAATTATACCATGAGTTTGAAAAACCTCAAAACCAGTAAACTGCATCTATTTCAAAAGGTTGTGACTCATCACATATACCTTTATTTCTACCACTAGTACCGTTCCCACTAAGTATCACCTAGTTTTGTTTATTTTACATCCTTTAAAATCATATCTAGTAGTTTCTTACTCACTCGAAAATCTGATTGTTCTAACCTCTCTAGTAGTAATAAAACTCTTTTTTTTGATATCTTTTTAGTATCATAGAGTGCTTTTATAATACCTATTAGTCCTATTATCTCTATATCCATATTTTTGGCTACACTTCTGCCTTTTTTTTCATCTATGATTAGAGGAAGTTTTAGTTCTATTGCTAGTGTTATTGCGGCTGATTCTCCACTATCTAGGTTGATTTTTAGTTTATTATAGAGATTTTTGTTGTTTACTTTTTGTATTACAATAATTTTGGTTTTGATTTTTTGATCCAAAAATTTTTTTGCATTATCAAAAATACTCACTTCATCATAAACCTCTTTTGGAACTATTATTTTTGTTGCAAACTCCTCAAGTAGCAAAAACGACTCTATATTTATCAGTGTTATAAGTGCAGTTGCATCTGAGATGATTAGTTGTTTAGCCATTTTTCTACTATTTTTGCTTCATCATCCAGCTCTTTTTGAGTATATTCAACCCAATCGATTTTTAAATCGTTTAGAAGTTTCATCGCTTCAGATTTGGAGATTTGTAGTATCTCTGCCATCTTTCCCATAGAGATAGCACCACTTTTATAAAGCTCCAAAGCAACAGCTTTTTTAATGCCTATAGATAAAATATTTTCATTTAGAGGTAGTGTGATACCTATTGGTTTGCCATGCTTTGTTACAAATACAAGCTCATTATTTTCAAGATGTTTTGTCAAATCTGATGGATTGTTTTTAAGATCTCTGATAGCCATAGTCTGCACTTCCACTCCTTTTTACTACATTTTGTAGGTATATTATACTAAAGTTTAACAATTTTTCATAGCATTTGAGCTAGTTATTTTCTTTAAAATTTCTTAATATTTTAGCATAAACCTCAAAACCAGTAAATTGCATCTAGTTCAAAAGGTTGTGGCTCACTTTTAAAAGTTCTTTGGTTAGTTTTATATTTTGTATCGATATTGTCAGAGTACCATCCTAAACCTATTTGAGGAAGAGTCCATACTTCATCTTGTGTAAAAAACTGAGTTAGCTTTTTTGGCAGACACTCATCTATGATAATTTTCACAATTAGGCAGCTTGGTTTTTCTCTATAAATACTTCAGCACTTTGCAAAACATGTTGTACTTATTCAAAAGAAACCGTTAAGCACTTCTTTTTTACTCTCTACAAATGAGATAGTTAAAAGTTGTCAATAACTCTTTTGATAAAGAGTTTAAAGCTATTTTTTGTTTTCTTAGGAGGGGCTTGGTTTTCTAATTGTAAAATGAGATTATCAACTATTTCACTTAAGTGAAAGGAGGAGAGAGAGCTTGGAGTTGTTTTTGTAAAAAGTTGACGAAATTTTATACTTTTTGATATATTTTTAGATGTTTCTATATGACCTAGATAATTTAAGGAAAATGGAGTCTCTATATTGTTTTTAGCAACTTTTCTAATATTTTCATATATAACTTTTCCCTCTTTCTCATTTTCAGTCATATTTACAATGAGATTTAAGTTTTTATTTATAGTAGAGGTGATTTTGATAAGAGTATATGCATCTGTAATAGCAAGGGGATTTGAAGTAGTAACGATAATTATCTCGTCTGCACATTGTAAAAATATTTTAGTAAAATTTCCTATACCGCTACTTGTATCGATGATAAGATAATCAAGTTTATCTAAAAATGAAGACTTTTTTAATAAAGCCTCTTGTATCACTTTAGGCTCATATTGTAAAATCTCATCACCACTTTCACTTGGTATAAGAGTAAGATTATTATCAATTGTGATTTTGATATCTTCAAGCGTGCATTCACCCTTTAGTACATTTAAAAAGTTGTTTTTTGATTTTACATTAAATATGATGTCAAGATTAGAGAGACCGATATCTCCATCAAATATACCAACTTTGTACCCCTTATCAGCCAAGAGAAAAGAGATGTTTGCAGAAATCATACTCTTGCCAACTCCACCTTTTCCACTTGCGATTGCTATAACCTTTGTTTTTTGGTCAATCAACTATAAGCCTTTGAAGCAAATCCTTCAAGCAGACACTTAACCAAAAAATCTCCCGTAGCTACCTCTATATCGTCGGGAACTTCTTGACCAGTTGAAAAGTAGCTTGTAGGTTTTTTACTTTCATAAATCAAAGAAAATATATTTCCAAAACTTCTAGTTTCATCAAGTTTAGTCACTATCAATGTGTCAATATCTAAAAATGAGAAACTTTTATATGCATCTTTTAGATCTTCAATCTTAGAGGATGCAGAGAGTACTAAATTAACATCAATTTGTCTATCAGTATGCTTTATAAAGTTTGCAATTTTTAGAATCTTCTTTTTGTCATAAGGGGAACTTCCAACAGTATCAATCAAAATCAAATCACAATGTCTCAAATTTTCTAATGCTCTCTCAAAGTCAATAGTATCAAGAACATCTTCGATAGGTAGTTTCATCATCTTTGCATATTGGAAAAGTTGTTCTAATGCACCAATTCTATAAGTGTCGAGGGTTATAATTCCAACTTTGTTTTTATATTTCAAAAAGGAGTATCTAGCGGCTATTTTTGCTAAAGTTGTTGTTTTTCCAACTCCTGTAGGTCCTACGAGCATCATAATTTTCTTTTCACCGTGAGATATCTCTTTTTCCACTCGTGAAGGAACCATCTTTTTTAAAAGTACATGAAAATATCTTTTGATAGTTTGTGAATTGTTTTTCATATATGGAGGCATTAGCTCAATAGTTTGGCTCATAATTTCATCTAAATGTTTAGTCTCAATTCCACTCTCTTTAGAAGCTCTATAAATCTCAGCAAATTCAGGAGGTATGGAGAGCTTTTTAGCAGATTCATTTTCATTCCAAAGCATATTTTGAAGTATTTTTATCTTATCGCTTAGTGAGCCTATATCATCTTTTATCTGTTTAAATTCATCATTTTTTATCTCTAAGCCTACTTTTTCAAAACTACCTTTTTTACTTGTCGCTTCTAATGGTTGGGTTAATTTTTCAAGCTTTGATAATTGTGAAGCAGTTTGTGAAATATTATCAAGTATCTCTTCATCAAAAATAGCTTTTGGACTAGATCTTTCTTTTTTTAACACCACTCTATCTTCAACAGCAACTACAAGCTCATAAAGGCTCTCTTGTGTGAGGGATTTTTTGCGAATCTGTTTTGTACTCACAACTAATGCATCTCTGCCACAACTTCTTTGTGCTTTTTTTAGTGCTTCAGATGGAGTTTGTGCGGTAAATGTAAATAATTTCATCTTTGAACTCTTTTTGCGAGATATGCCAATGGTATCAACACCGATTCTCTTTTTTGATAGTGAGGATGAGGAATAACCAAATTCTCTCTATTTATGGTTATTTTATCAAAAAATATTATATCAATGTCTAAAGTTCTTGGACTATTTTTAAAACTTCTATCTCTCTTAAAAAATTGCTCAACTCTTAGTACAAACTTAAGTAAATTGTTTGGATTTAGATCTGTTTTTACGATTATCACAGCGTTATAAAAATCTTTCTGTTTTGTATAACCAAAAGGTGGGTTTCTTAAAATCGGAGAAGTGTAAAGTATATCAACAACATTTGATTTTGAGAGGTAGATAAAAAGTTTTTGAAACCTTCTTCTTGTATTTTTTATATTTCCACCAATTCCAAGTGTTGCAAGATGAGCCTTTTTTGATTTTTTTGGGGTTGTGAAAGGATAGTTTTTGTCAAAATGGAGTTTCATATCATTACAATATTTCCACTCCATCTCCTGTAACTCTTATCGTATCTTCTATTCTAACACCAAATTCATTTGGCAGATAGATACCAGGTTCTATCGTAAAGACCATATTTTCTTCTATAACCATAGAAGATTTTTTTGATATCACAGGAAGTTCATGGATATCAAGTCCTACACCATGTCCTGTTGAGTGTACAAAAAACTCTCCAAATCCAGCTTTTTCGATAACATCTCTTCCTACTTTATCAATCTCATTTGCTTTTACTCCTGGTTTTACAGCTTTTATTGAAGCCTCTTGTGCTTTTAAAACTGTATCATAAATTTTTTGCATCTTGAGATTTTTAAATTTTTGTACTTTTTCAAAATTTAATTTTGACGTAAATTGTGCAGTTCTTGTACGGTCAGAACAAAATCGTTTATATTTCAATCCTGCATCTACAAGTAAAAGTTCATCAACTTCTAACAATTTCTCTCCTGCATATGCATGAGGTTTAGCAGCATTTTCACCAACTGCGGTTATAGGGTGAAAACTAAGGTCATATTTACCATTTGAACTAAGTTCTCTAACAGCTTCAAAGTTGATATATTGTTCACTCTTTTTTGCTCCACAGTTTTGCAAATATTTTGCATATCTATCAAAAGCTTCACTTCCAAGTTTTGCTGCAATTTTTAATAACTCTATCTCTTCTTGGCTTTTGATAATTCGTTTTTTTTGTGAAAAATTTGGAGAAGCTTTAAATGTTACTCCAACAGTTTTTTTGAGTTTTTCAAAATCAGCAACTGTGAAATTTTTTGGATCAAAAAAGATTTTTTTAACAGAAGATTTCTTTAGTATCTTTTTGGCTTCAATATATAAATCCCTTGGAGCTTCGATAACTTCCGCATTTTTTACGCTCTCTTTTGCTTCAACAGTATAACGAGGGTCGGTTATAAAAAATGCTTCACTCCCTAGTTTTATAAAGAGTACATTATCACATGAAAAGCCGCATTCGTGATATACGGCATTTTCATCTTTAAGGATATAGTTTATCACTTATCTTGTTTTGGTGCTGCTGCTTGTTGGGTATTTTGAGCCTCTTGCATAGCTTTTACTTCACTAAGAATTTGAACCATAGCAACCATCGCAAGATGATAAGAGAAAGGTCCAAAACCAGTAATTTGTCCAGAACAAACAGGAGCTACTATGCTTTTATGTCTAAACTCTTCTCTAGCATAGATATTTGAGATATGAACTTCAATAGTTGGAACTTTTACTGCCATTATCGCATCTCGAATCGCTATAGAAGTGTGCGAGTAAGCCGCTGGATTTATGATAATTCCATTTGCATCATCGATACACTCTTGAATCTTATCTACTATTTCACCCTCTAAGTTTGATTGAAAAAACTCAACTTCAATACTGCTTTGTTTCGCATAACCTTCCATTTGACTATGGATATCTTCAAGTTTCATAGGACCATAAATATTTTGCTCTCTTAAACCTAACATGTTCAAATTTGGACCTTGAATTACAACTACTTTCATCTTTTTCCTTTTAAATATATAAATGTAATAGTATAATAACTAATATATGGTAAAAAGGAAGAGAGTTTGACAATAGTAAGTGCAGATTATTTATTAACTTGTGATAAAGAGTTTAAAATAGTGAAAAATCAAGCGATATGTTTTGATTCAAAAATAAAAGAGATAGCTCCACTAAAAGATCTTACAAAGAGATATCCAGATGCAAAAGTAATTTTGTGTGAATCAAACTCAGTTTTGATGCCAGGACTCATAAATGTTCATATGCATCTAGAGTTTTCAGCAAATAAGACAACGCTAGATTATGGAGATTTTATATCTTGGTTAAACTCTGTGATAAAGAGTCGTGATGATTTAAGTAGCAGATGCGATGAAGCTTATATAGATGGTGTTTTAAAAGATATATTAAAAAGCGGAACTACAACTATCGGGGCGATTAGTAGCTTTGGAGCTGATTTGAACTCTTGTGTGAAAACCCCTATAAATGTTGTATATTTTAACGAAGTGTTAGGCTCAAACCCTGCTGCTGTAGATGCACTTTATAATGATTTTTTAGGAAGGTTAGAAGAGAGCAAGAGATATGAGAGTGACTCTTTTACTCCTGCTATCTCTATCCATAGCCCTTACTCAACACATCCAATTTTAGCTAAAAAGGCACTTTTGCAAAGCTTGCTAGTCTCTACTCATTTTATGGAGTCAAAAGCTGAGAGAGATTGGCTTGATTGTTCAAGTGGTGATTTTGTGCAATTTTTTAAAAATTTTGCTCCAGATGCAAAGCCAGTAAATGAAGCAATCTCTTATCTAGAACTTTTTAAAGGATATAAAACTCTTTTTACTCACGCGACACTAGCAACAGAAAAAGAGTTAGAAATGATGAATGATATAGGAACTATAACGCATTGTCCAGTTTCAAACAGACTTCTAGGAAGCAAAAAATTAGATATAAAAAAGGTGAAAAATTTAACTTTAGCAACAGATGGTCTAAGCTCAAATAGTTCATTAAATCTTTGGGATGAGATGCGAGCAGCTCTTATGATACATGAGAGTATAGATCCAAACTTACTTGCAAAAGAGTTAATTCTTGCATCTACTGCAAATGCATCTAAGGCTCTGTATAAAAATAGTGGTATGTTGGAAAAAGGACTTGATGGTGATATAATATCTCTAAAATTACCAGATGTAGTAGAAAATCTAGATGCACTTGCACTTTTTTTAGTTTTGCATATTGATAAAGCTGAACACATATTTATAAAAGGGATAAAACAACAATGAATTTTTTTAAAAAACTTTTTTCACCAATTACAGCAACCTTGGGATTTATACAGAAATATTTTAAATCGATGATATTTTTATTGATTTTATTTTTGATTTTTGGAGGTCCTGGTGCTGAAAATATACATAAACCAAATTTAATGAAGATAGAGCTTAATGGTCCTATTTTTGATAGTACCGCATTTTTAGAAGAGGTAAAAAGAGCAGAATCACCAAATATAAAAGGTGTGCTTATGGTTGTAAATTCACCAGGAGGTGCAGTTGCTCCTTCTATAGAGATGGCACTTGCTATAAAAAGACTTAAAGAAAAAAAACCAGTCATCTCATATGCAGGAGGAGTTATGGCAAGTGGAAGTTACTATGCCTCAATTTATAGCGATAAAATCATAGCAAACCCAGGAGCGATGATAGGCTCAATCGGTGTCTTGTTTCAATCTCCAAATATTAAAGAGTTAGCAGATAAAATAGGAATCAAAGAACAAACAATAGCCGCTGGAAAATATAAACAAATTGGCACACCAACAAGAGAGTGGCTCCCACATGAAAAGAAAGAGTTAGAGACTATGATAGACGACACTTACAACATGTTTGTAACTGATGTAGCAAATGCAAGAGGTTTAGATATAAACAATAGTAGCTCATATGCTGATGCACATGTTTTTACTGCAAGAATGGCAAAAGATGTAGGTCTTATAGATGAAGTAGGATCTATCTACACTGCAACAAAAGAGATAGAAAAATTAAGTGGTGTAAGCGAACCAATATGGCTAAAAAAAGATAAAATTGAAAAATTTATGGATAAATTTATAGCGGAAACTTCATCAAAGGTCTATAGTTATTTTTATGGCTTAAAGGCGTATTAGAGATTTAAACACTCTCTAATACTTTTACCCTATACGAGTTAAAAAATTTATCCCATTCACTTGCACTTTTTGGTTTTGAAAAGTAGTAGCCTTGTATATATTCAACTCCTATTTTTTCAAGAAATTTTACATTATCTTTTGTCTCAGCACCTTCAGCTATTATCTCTATACCAAAGTTATGAGCTAATGAGACAATAGTTTTGCAGATATTGCTATTATTTTTATCATCAGGAGTATCCATAACAAAAGAGCGGTCTATCTTTAAAAAATCAGCTGGATAATCTTTTAGATATCCGATAGATGAGTAGCCTGTTCCAAAATCATCAATACTTATTTTTATACCAAGAGAGCGAAACTTTGTTAAGGCATCATATACTAGTTCTTTGTTTTCTATGATTACATTTTCTGTGATTTCTAATTTTAAATTGCAAGGAGAGAGAGCAGTTTTGTTTAAAATCTCTTCTACTTTTTCAACTAAATCACTTTGTAAAAAATGAACTGGTGATATATTTACAGAAACATAGAGATTTTGAGAATATTTTTTATTCCAAAAATTTATTTGATTACAAGCATTTTCGAGCATCGCTAAAGTATACTCAGCTATCAGTCCTCTCTCTTCAGCAATACCTATAAAGAGTTCAGGAGAGACAAACCCCAAATCTTTATGTATCCATCGTGAAAGTACTTCAAAGCCTTTTATCGTTCCATATTTTGAAGCTATAATTGGTTGATAGACTACCGTTATTTGATTCTCTTTTATAGCAACTCTTAATTCTTGTTCGATTTTATATCTATATCTTATCTCAGATGCGATATCTCCACTATAAACTGTATAACAATTTCTACCACTATCTTTAGCATGATACATTGCAGTGTCAGCATACTGCATAAGTTCATCTATATTTTTTGCATCTCTTGGATAGAGTGCAATTCCTATACTTGAACCGATACTTAACTGATTGTTATCAATGATAAAGACGCTATTTAGAGCTTCAATTATTTTATTTGCTTTTTCTATCGCTTTTTCTTCGCAAAGCTTTGACTCTATAGTACTCTCTGTAAAAATTGCAAACTCATCACCTCCAAGTCTTGCAAAAAAATCATCATGATTTAAAAGTTTTTGGATTCGTTTTGCGACACTTCTAAGGAGTTCATCGCCAACTTTATGTCCTAGTGAATCATTGACAATTTTAAATCTATCGAGATCTAAATAAATCAAAGGTATATTTAACCCAGGTTTTAACTCTTTGATTGTAACTGCTAACTTTTTTTGAAAAAAGTTACGATTAGCGATTTTTGTCAAAGAGTCAAAATGTGCAAGATTATAAATACTTTCTTGAGTCTCTCTTTTGTCATTTACATCAGTAAATACAGCGATATAGTGAGTTATATATCCTGCACTATTTGTAGCAGCTGAGATATGAAGCATCTCATCATATAGTTCACCATTTTTTCTTTTATTTGTTATCTCACCTTCCCAATATCCTCTTTGGGCTATGCTTTCCCACATCTGCTTATAAAATGTTGCATCTTGTTTTCCAGATTTTAAGATAGAGATATGTTTACCAATCACTTCATCTTTTGTGTATCCAGTAATCTTCGAAAAAGTTTTATTTATATCAATTATAATACTGTTTGTATCACAAATCGTTATAGCTTCAGTTGCATTTTCAAAAACTGAAGTGGTATGATTAAATCTTTGAGTTTGTTTTTTTATATTTTTGTTAAAATTTTCATTTAATTGTTCTAACATTTTCTTTCGATTTATAGAGATAAAAGAGAAATAGGAAACTAAAAAAATAACATTAATTGCAATAAAAATTAATATATTTTTTTGTATATCATTTTTTGCACTTAACTCATCATTTATAGGTGTGATGATTTCAATAGCACCTCTAACATCTCCAAGTCTCCAATCTACCTTTGGACTGTCAGCTCTTTGGTTATGACAATTTACACATCCTTGATTTGTTAAAAAATCAGCAACTGCATATCTTACTACTTTCTCACCATTTAATGTCTCTTTTTTTATATACGGGGTATTTGGATTTTTTTCAAAAAACTTTAATGACTCTTCTTCAAAGCTATCAAGTTTTCTATCTTTTCTATTTGGAAAGGGATAGTCACTGTACATTCTAACTTCTGTATCAGTTCCATCAGTAAAAAGCTTTCCCAAATCGTGAATTGAAGTTGCTGGAAGGGGAATGGTATCACTTTTTATCTCATGATCATAATTTACTTTTAAATCTGTTTGTGATTTAACCTTTGCTAATATCTTTTCTGAATAATAGGAGCGAAAAATACGCATCTGAGTTACTAAATCATTACTATTTTTTGTTGTAGTTGAGATAGTATTTTCAAGTGCAACTTTTGGCATATAGTAAGAAAATGCAATTATCAAAGCTGATGAAGCAATCAAAATTGGTATGATAATACTGTTTTTAAATAGTTCGGATACATTTTTCATTCTCACATATCGGCAAAAATGAATTTTATTTAAACCCTAAAATACTCTTTTAATGCTTTTAAATCTTCTCTATCTTTTGAATAGACAAAGCCGTAGTTAAAACTTGTAGTTTTGACTACAGTAGTAAGCTGTGTTGGATTTCTAAATATAGTTGGATTAGTGTAAGAGTCT
>Ga0256834_1000246_pt1 | contig 39459 bp, 37 predicted proteins | sample 4281140metaG_FD_190536 | JGI IMG/M metagenome (GOLD analysis project Ga0256834, IMG submission 190536) | Hydrothermal vent microbial communities from East Pacific Rise, Pacific Ocean - 4281-140 | ecosystem: Environmental > Aquatic > Marine > Hydrothermal vents | place: Pacific Ocean: East...
CTCATCTAACGCTCCACATGTTGCGCCATGACCACATATAACATCATCGGCATAAATTTCTAATTCTGGTTTGACTAAAATTTCTGCGTTATCTGAGAGCATTAAACCTTGGCTCATCATTTTTGCGTCAGTTTTTTGGGCATCACGTGCAACAACAATCTTTCCTTGAAAAATTGCTTTTGAGCGTCCTCGTGCAACAGATTTATACATTTCAGTAGAAGTAGTATTTGGCACATTGTGCCGTACATCTATTGTTATGTCAGAATGCTGACCATCATCAACCAACGATAACCCACTTAAATCTGCATGAGCATCTTCGCCGTTAAAAGTTGCAAAAAGCTGAGTGCGTGATAGGTCTGAGCCGTCATGAATTATTAGTGACCTTAAATTTGCACCCTGCTCAATGGCATATTGTATTGTTTGAAAATGGCGGGCTTTATTGCCAGATAAATCAACCATTATATGAGTGGCTTTGGCGTTTTTACCCAAACTTATATTGCTTGCATGATTGCTAAAATGCGCTTCATTAGAGCCAGAAAACACCTCAATTATTGTAGCACTTGAATTATCTAGTATATTTAGTTCAAGGCCATCATTCACATGAGTGGCTTTGCCTTCACTTCGCCTATCAATATAAACTATTTCAACAATTTCACCTTGCAAATCAAGGTTGAGAGTTTCTTTTGAAAGGGCTGAGTTTAATTGCGCCAAAACATCATGATTTGGCTCACCTATGCCACCCTTAGAGGTGCTAATAGTCACGCCAGCGGGAGGAGTTGTAGATAATGTTTGCACCCCACCATTGATAATGGATAATTCATAGGCATTATCAATTTTAAATGCCTTGATGCTTGCACTTTTTACATTATCACAAACTTGCGGAATATCAGCCAGCAGCATTTTCAAATCGCTATAATGATAATGCTCATTGCGGCGGGTTGGTAGCCCTGTTTTTTGAAAACTTTGGGCAATATTGCTTGCCCCAGCTTTTTTTAAGGCTGTGTAGATTATCTCTTCGTCTTTATTTAATTTAATTGCCATGATGATTTCACTTATGCACTTTCGTCATATTGGGCATAACCCTTTTCTTCTAGCTCAAGAGCTAAGGACTTATCACCACTTTTAACAATTTTACCGTTCGAGAAAACATGCACAACATCTGGAACAATATAATTTAACAAGCGTTGATAGTGAGTAATAACCAGCATTGAGCGATTTTCATCACGTAAAGCATTCACCCCTTCAGATACAATTCTAAGCGCATCAATATCTAGGCCTGAATCTGTTTCATCGAACACGCACATTTTTGGCTTTAACAATGCCATTTGTAAAATCTCAGCACGTTTTTTTTCACCACCAGAAAAACCAACATTAAGAGGGCGTTTAAGCATTGAGTTATCAATCTCAAGCAATTTTGCGGCGGCCTTTACCTCTCGCATGAAATCTGGAGTAAGCAATTCATCTTCACCACGGGCTTTTCGCTGGGCATTCATCGCAGCCTTAAGGAAAGTCATTGTTGCAACACCAGGGATTTCAATTGGATATTGAAAGGCCAAAAATAACCCTGCACTTGCTCGCTCATTTGGATCAAGATCTAAGATGTTCTTACCATCTAGCAAAACCTCCCCTTTGGTAATTTCATATCCTTCTTTACCCGCCATCACATAAGAAAGCGTAGATTTACCAGAGCCATTACGCCCCATAATTGCGTGAACCTCGCCCTTAGGAATGGTCAGGTTCACCCCTTTTAGGATTTCTTTATCTTCAACCCGAACGTGCAGGTCTTTAATTTCAAGCATATTTTTGCTCATGTTATTTCGCCTTTGAGATATTTATATGTAAATTTTTTGTTGGGAGTTTTCTTGAAGGATAATGCTAGATGGTTCGACAGGCTCACCATGAGGGGTGGGTTTATGTGCATTATGTAGGAAAAGAACTGCCTTACCCTTAAGAGTATTTTTCTTGCTGGACAGAGAGCTACTGGATGGCGGGTCAACACACTAGTGTGCAAGCCCGCAATGACTGTAAAGAAAGTTGCAATAACGAAAGGGAAGAAGAATTGTTGCACCATCTAACCAACACTCCCCTCAAGAGAAATATTTATTAGTTTTTGCGTTTCAACCATGAATTCCATTGGTAAATGCTGCAACACATCACGCACGAAGCCGTTTACTATTAATGCAACCGCTTCTTCTTCATTTAAGCCACGCTGTTGACAATAAAACATTTGATCGTCTGAGATTTTTGAAGTCGTTGCCTCATGCTCAAATACAACTGAAGAATTTTTTGCTTCAATATATGGAATGGTGTGTGCGCCACATTTATCGCCGATTAGCAAACTATCGCACTGGGTAAAATTTCTTGCCCCTTTTGCCTTTTTATGAGCAGAAATTAGCCCACGATAAGTATTGTCTGAAAAACCAGCTGCAATACCCTTGGCAATTACTTTGCTTGAGGTGTTTTTGCCTAAATGGATCATTTTTGTGCCGCTATCAATTTGCTGATAACCGTTTGAAATGGCGATAGAGTAGAATTCACCACGAGAGCCATCACCACGTAAAATACAGCTTGGGTATTTCCATGTAATTGCCGAACCTGTTTCAACCTGTGTCCATGAAATTTTGGAATTATCACCACGGCAATCACCACGCTTGGTCACAAAATTATAAATACCGCCAACGCCCTCTTTATTGCCCGGATACCAATTTTGCACGGTTGAATATTTGATCTCAGCATTCTCTAAAGCCACTAATTCAACTACTGCCGCGTGCAGCTGATTTTCATCACGCATTGGCGCAGTGCAACCCTCTAAATAACTTACATAAGTATCTTCTTCTGCAATGATTAGAGTGCGCTCAAATTGGCCTGTGTTTTTTTCGTTGATACGGAAATAGGTTGATAATTCCATTGGGCAACGAACACCTTTTGGAATGTAAACAAATGAGCCATCGGTGAAAACTGCACAATTTAGGGTTGAATAATAATTATCCGTCACGGGCACAACCGAGCCGAGATATTTTTTAATTAGCTCTGGGTGTTCTTTAATTGCCTCAGAAATTGAGCAAAATATAATTCCGTCTTTTGCTAATTCTTCTCGAAAAGTCGTAACAACCGAAACAGAATCAAATACTGCGTCCACTGCAATTTTTGCGCCCTCAACCCCTGCTAAAACAGCATGTTCACTTAGTGGAATGCCAAGTTTTTTATAAGTTTCAAGTAATTCTGGGTCAACTTCATCAAGGCTTTTTGGCCCTGAGGTTGATTTTGGTGCGGCATAAAAATAAATATCGTTAAAGTCGATCTTTGGATAATCTAGCTTTGCCCAATCTGGCTCTTTCATTGTTAGCCAGCGTTTATAAGCATCAAGTCGCCACTGTAGCATCCATTCTGGTTCATCTTTTTTTGCTGAGATGAAACGAACAATGTCTTCGCTTAAACCTTTTGGGGCTTTGTCACTCTCAATTTCAGTTTCAAACCCATATTTATATTTTTCAAGGTCAATCTCTTTTACCTGATCGATTGTTTCTTTTATTGCTGGCATTTAATTCTCCTGAGCGGGATTTTTTAATCCGTATTCATGTCTTTTAAGTATTTTTTCAAAGGCAATTAAAAATGCCTCTACATCTTGTTTTGTTGAATTCCAACCAAGGCTAACTCTAAGCCTGCCAGTTGCTAATTTTGGTGAAATGCCCATAGCACATAAAACATGACTATATGTAACTTTGCCAGATGAACAGGCAGAGCCAGAAGAGACACAAACCCCCTCTAAATCCAACCCCATAAGCGCAGTATGAGCTTTTAATTCTGGTACGGCAAAATTAATTACATTGCCCATACGCTCTGCCTCTTGGCCAAAAATAACCACATCTGAGCGTAAGTTTTTTATACCCTCTTCTATGCTGGACACCAAACCAGCAATTTTTTTTGCATCATAACTAATGGGGAAATATTTTGCCGCCGCACCAAAGCCAGCAATAAGCGGGGCTGATTGTGTACCAGACCGCCTTCCCTGCTCTTGTCCACCACCGTGAATTATACGCACCTCATCACAATGAGATTTTACCAACAATGCGCCAACACCAACAGGGCCACCTGCTTTATGAGCAGAGATTGCCATCATATCCACTGGACGAGATGAAAAATCCAAATCAAATTTGCCAAAAGCCTGCACCGCATCAATAAAAAGAAAATGTCTTGTTGCACCAACAAGCGTTTCAATTTGCTTGATTGGTTGAATTATACCCGTTTCATTATTCACTTCGTGCATACAAACAAGTGCAGTTTTTCCGCTTTCATCAAGTTTAAGAAGGGCATCTTTAAGCTGAGCAATGTCTATAAGGCCATTTTCAAGCAGGAAAATTTCTTCAACATCTTTGCCACTTGCCTTAGCCGCCTTTAGAGGTGCTGCGTGCTCACCGGCTGAAATAATAATTTGGTCAACCTCGAGGGCGTTTGAGCCGCCAATTATTGCTTGCGATATGCTTTCAGTTGCAGAGCCTGTGAAAATTACTTCACTTCGCTTTGCACCAGCAGTTTTTGCAACATTTGTTCTTGCCTCATCAATGATTGCATTAAGAGAGCGACCGTATTTGTGAATCGAAGATGGATTACCAGATATATCAAAAGCCGCAAGAATTGCCTCTTTTGCCTGTGGAAGCAAAACAGTTGATGCATTATGGTCAAGATAAACACTGGTTTTAGTCATTAATCATACTTTTTTTCATAACAAGGCCAAAACAATGCTTAATTATCTTGAAAGTTGTAACCTGTTTCCATTACAAAGGACTTTCAACATGATTGCTATTTGGCAGTCAATTTAGTTTAGAATTATTCTAAACTAGCTATTACACATGCTAGTTTTAGGAGTCTTTAGGCGGTTCGTCAAGCAAGATTCACTCTTCTATTGCAAAGAGTGATCAATTTGAGGAAAAACCTATAAAAACGAGTTAAGGAAAAAAGCATGCCAGAAGTAATGTTTAACGGCCCTGAAGGACGAATTGAAGGTCGTTACCAACCGGGTAAAGAGCCAAATGCACCCATAGCAATATTGCTTCATCCACACCCAGAATTTGGTGGCACGATGAATAATCAGATTATTTATCATCTTTATTACATGTTTGTAAAACGGGGTTTTGCAGTCCTAAGGTTTAATTCACGTGGCGTTGGCCGCTCACAAGGAATGTTTGATCATGGCATTGGGGAGCTTTCTGATGCGGCGGCGGCTCTTGATTGGTTACAAACATTAAATAAAGATAGTAAAGCATGCTGGATTGCTGGATTTTCTTTTGGCACGTGGATTGGCATGCAATTGCTTATGCGCCGACCTGAGGTTGAGGGTTTTATTAGCATTGCACCACAAGAAAACCTTTATGATTTTTCTTTTCTTGCTCCTTGCCCGTCATCTGGCCTTATTATTCATGGTGAAAATGACACCGTTGCACCGCCTGAATCTGTGCAAAGGCTAGTAGATAAACTTCATACGCAAAAAGGTATAACGATTGAGCAGCAAACCGTTGAAGGGGCTAATCACTTTTTTGAAGGACAGGTTGAAGATTTGATCGAGCGATGCGGGGAATATCTTGATCGCCGTCGTGCGGATATTGCTTCTGGCGGCGGGCGTTAGGTTATATCATGACAAATTATAAATCAGATTTTTTAAGAGTGCTTGATGAGCGTGGATTTATTCATCAAACATCTGACGCTAGTGGGCTTGATGAGCTTTGCGCTAAAAATTCTATCACGGCCTATGTTGGTTATGATGCTACGGCTACAAGCCTGCATATTGGAAATTTGATTTCAGCTTCTATGCTTTATTGGTTTCAACAAACTGGGCATAAACCTATTGCACTTATGGGCGGTGGCACATCTATGGTGGGTGATCCCTCTTTTCGTGATGAGCAACGAGGGCTATTAACACAAGAAAAAATTGCTTCTAATATTGATGGTATAAAAAAGATTTTTTCAAAAATTTTGAAGTTTGGTGACGGACCAAATGATGCAATTATGGTCAATAATGCCGACTGGCTGCTCAAGCTAAATTATGTTGAGTTTTTGCGAGATGTTGGGCGGCATTTCTCGGTTAACCGCATGCTCACTTTTGACAGCGTGCGCCTACGGCTTGAACGTGAGCAATCTCTCTCATTTTTAGAGTTTAATTATATGATTATGCAGGGGTATGATTTTGTTGAACTTAACCGCCGCTATGATTGCGTCCTACAAATGGGCGGATCGGATCAATGGGGAAATATTATTAATGGGGTTGATTTAGGCCATCGTATGGATTGTGGACAATTTTATGCACTTACTACGCCATTGCTGACTACTTCCTCGGGTGCTAAAATGGGTAAAACTGCCAATGGTGCTGTTTGGTTAAATGAGGATTTATTTTCACCTTATGATTTTTGGCAATATTTTCGCAATACCGAAGATGCAGATGTTGAAAAATTCTTGAAAATATTCACTCGCTTATCGCTTGATGAAATTGCCCGTATTATTAGTGATGATATTAACGAAGCGAAGAAAATTTTAGCCACTAAAGCAACAGAGGTTGTGCATGGAAGCGAAAATGCTGAACAAGCGGCAAAAACTGCTAAAGCGACCTTTGAACAAGGCGCACTTGATTTATCACTCCCAACGGTTGAAGTTTCTAAAGCTGAGTTGAATAGCGGAATTGGGCTGTTAGCGGCGTTTGTTAAGGCAGGGCTTGCGGCATCAAACGGAGAGGCACGTCGCCACGCAAAATCTGGCGCACTTAAGGTAAATGACAAACAGGCAAATGATGAGCGAGCAGTTTTAGATGAGAGCGATTTATTGCCTGAGGGTGTGATTAAGCTAAGTGTTGGGAAAAAACGGCATGTGCTTTTGAAGGTGGTTTAACTCTATTACTAACAACCTCCTCCGCCGTCAATCTTGCGTAGGAGAGAACCTTTTTACGCCAAGTCTTTGGCGCATTAGACTTCTTTATAAGCTAATAAATATTCGAGAAAGTAGGTTTTTATGCTCGCTAGATAACGAGCTGCTGAATTCCTGCCTTCGTAGGAATGAGCGGAAAGAATACTAGACTATATATTTTATCCTCTAGAATGAACAATAATTACTTGTAGCAACTATAAAATTATCAACTATAATTTCATTCTTCATTCCTCCCCTCAAGTTCTTTTTGATGCTCAATAAGGCGTTGATGATAGTTATCTCCATCACCATAGCTTTCAAACGAGCGATAATATTTATGCACGCCGTGTTTTCTTAGTGAGTGCTTTATTGGACACCAGTATTTCTCAGTTCGTGCCGCAATCTCGTGTGCATATGCAATTACCCCATTACCATAAGAACAATAAGTGCAGTTGAGTTTTTCTATTATATTTAGATAGGGTAATTTTGCTCTATCATATTTAAAATAATCTTTGCGTTTTACTTTTTCAATTTTATAGATTGGGAAGCAAATTACCTGATAGATTGTCACCATAATATCTAGTAAAGCGAAAGCAATTATTAGTGAATATATTATTGGAGAAGAAAGAATAAACAATATATTTGCTTCTCTTAGATAGCGAAAAACCCCAATTTTTGCATTATGGTATTTTGCCGATATTTCATCATCTAAAGTGGTAAATTTTTCTTTTGCTTTTTCACTTTGCTTAGTAAATTCCTTTTCTAAATCTTCCTCTAACTTACGGATATGAGTTATTATTTCATCTATTTTAGTGGCCATAATAATTTCCCTTATTTTTCATATTATGGATTAACTTAGGAGTTAGTGTCAATTTATTGAAAAAGTAATCTACAAACTTATATATTTTCCCTTAGAGGGCATTAAGTCATTCCCAATTTCAGATGCTTGTTCGGCAACAAAAAACGATAATCTTCGTTTGTAGCTATGATTGGTGCGTGGTAGATATTCTTTTCTGCAATGCGTAAAATCAACTTTGGATATTCACAGACTAAGAATAAATATCTCGCTAATACTCTCCATTAAAAACAAGTAAAACTAGGTATTTAATACGGATATTATTTATAGTTTTTACTCTTTATATCATTACATACAAAGTGGAGTTTCATCTCAAACTCTAGGCACAACATCTGCTTTGCGGCGGACCATTTTAGCTTGGCACAAGCACTGCTTTGCGGCGGACCTTGGGCAATAATTGTAAATAAAATCAACTAAACCCAACACTTAACAATTAAGCAAAATTATTAATAATGGTTAGAAACAATAGGCAATTGTACCTAGCTTTAGTAAACTTAAGACAACCTAACCATCATCTTCATTACTGCCCAAAAGGACATTCTTCACCTTTTCATTTATATCTTTAAGGGTATAAGGCTTACCTAAAAACTCAACAGATCTATTATCGGCAAGATCGTTCCTTACACTTTCTTCAGCATAGCCAGAAACAAAAATTACCTTCAAATCTGGCAACCTTTTTCGTATCTCTATTAATAATGTCGGGCCGTCCATTTCAGGCATAACAACATCGGAAATTAGCAAATCAAGATCCCAATTAATATCATCGAGTACCTCAAGGGCTTCTTCTCCACCATCTGCTTCAAAAACCTCATACCCAGTTGCAGACAAAGCTCTGGCTGAAAAAGCTCTAACAGCCTCCTCATCTTCAACAATTAAAATTCTCTCATTTCCAGTTAAGTCTTTCACAACTTTTTTAATTGGAGCGATTTCTTTTGCCATTTCTTCAGATACTGGAATGTAACGGGGTAAGAAAATGAGGAATTTCGTCCCAACTCCAACAATGCTTTGTGGGTAAATAAAACCACCACTTTGTTTAACAATCCCATAAACTGTTGAAAGGCCAAGCCCAGTCCCCTCGCCCACTTCTTTAGTTGAGAAAAATGGTTCAAAGATTTTTTCTAAAATCTCTTCACTCATACCAGTGCCAGTATCTTCAACCTCAATCATTACATATTCAGCCGCAATCATGCCACGAAAGTTAAATTCAGCAGCTTGTTCTGCATTAACATTACTTGTTCTAATTGAAATTTTTCCTCCATCAGGCATGGCATGGTTTGCATTAACACACAAATTAACAATGACTTGGTCAAACTGAATATTATCAGCCTTCACATTCCATAAATCAACTTGATGGGTAATTTCTAAAATTGTTTTTTCACGAATTATAGGTTTTATTAGAACTTGTAATTCATCAATTTGTGTTTGCACGTCTAAAATCTGCGGACGTAGAGTTTGCCTACGAGAAAATGCTAGCAATTGACTCACTAAACCAGCGGCTCGATCGGCACTATCTTTAATTGATTTAATATCATTAAATGATGGATCGGTATTTTTATGTTTGAGTAATAATAAATCTGAAAAACCGATTATGGCTGTTAAAACATTATTAAAATCATGGGCAATACCACCAGCCAATTCTCCAACTGCGTGCATTTTCTGCCCTTGAGCAAATTGCGCCTCCAATTTACGCTGAACACTAGTATCAAGTGCATAAACAATTATCCGCTCATCGCTATCACCAATTTTTTCAGAACTTGTGACAAAAATCCGAGCTGCTTTTTCATCTTTTTCTGAAACAATTATATCTATTGGCTCAATATCAGCTTTATTTTCCATTGCCAGTTTTATAGCATTTAAAACTTTGTCTTTTGCATCTGGCGCAATAAAATCTACAATTTCTTGATGCTCGATTGCTTTTTCTTCAGCATTTATTCCAAGTGTACGGGCAAATGGAGCATTTGTCCGAACAATTCTAAAGTTAGAATCAAGCGTTGCAATTGCAAAAGGAGTGTCATTGAAAAATCTTGAGAATCTAACTTCTGCAGCTCTTAATCCCTCTTCACTCTCAATCGTGTTTGTTCGATCAAGAACCAATGTCCTTGTTTCTCCAATTTCACCCTCAGCCAAACGTGCAGCACGATGCAAAAGTCGAACAGGAAGGCTAGTTCCATCACTATGCACTAAATCAATATCAATAATCTCAGTTCTTATTTCACCATCATTTCTGCCACCCAAAAGTAATGATGATCCATCTCCTCTAACAATTTCATCCATTGATAAAGCACCAGTTTCAAATTCGGCTAAATCATAACCCAACCAATCTGCAAGTGTTGAGTTGATATATTTAATTCTTCCATTTGCATCAGATGCAAAAAACCCAGCAGGTGCATGGTCAAGATAATCAATTGCACGCTGTAATTCCAAAAAGATATTTTCCTGAGTATCTTTATCTTTTGAAATATTCTCGATTGACCACAACACTAAAGGCTTTTTAACCCCTTCAGACTTTGGCAAAGCTCGAACACTAACCCTATACCAAAAAGCACCAGTTTGCATTTGCTCATCTAAGTTTTCAAGCGGAGTAGTTAGACGAATATCCTCAACGGCAGGACGACCCTCTCTTGCAGCTCTTGATAGGCGATAAATGGCTTCACTTGCTTCACTTGCATTGGCAAATAGGCGAGAAACTCCGACAGGTAAGCCGTTAGCCGATTCAAGCGAAAATTCACAATATTGAGCGTTGGCATAAATAATTTTTCCCTCTCTCTCGCAAACAACACAACCATAGGGCAAGCTATCAACAATTGCGTTAGAAAGAGTGCGTTTTTTTTCTCCACCAGAGAGTTTTAACAAACCTGACGCCAAGGCAAATAAACAAAAAACACCAAGAATAGAAAGAAACCCCAAAATTAGCAAAATAATTTCACCAGGTAAATCTTCCCCATAAAGAAAAACTACAACAGCTAGGCCAATAAAAACTAGAGCAAGTAAGATTACCCGCCAAACACCAGATCCGCCATTTGAGTTTATAGCTGTTGGTTCAGGATAATGATCTTTATTAAATGAGGCCACTTATAATTCCTATTTTAGAGTTTTGGTTTTTCATTATCTATTTACAAAAATCTACTTACAAAAAAACTATTCTTCGAATCACTCTTAGATGGTTTTTATACAAAACGGAATCTCTTATAAGCGTATTATTTAAGTTTTTTTATAGATTTTTCTTTTTTAGATTAATTACGAACTCCAATTTGCCTTTTGTTTAAGTTGCATAACAAACCCAATAACTTTAGCTACGGCTTTAAAATGCTCAGTTGGTATTGGCTGATCTATCTCAGCTGATGCAAATAATGCCCTTGCTAATGGTGGGTTTTCAACAATTGGAACATCATTATCCTTTGCCATTTCCCTAATTCTAAGGGCAATTTTATCCGCTCCCTTAGCCAAGCAAATTGGAGCTTGGGTTGATTTGTCATATTTAAGCGCAACCGCAAAATGGGTCGGGTTGGTGATAATTACTGTTGCATCTGGCACAGAGGACATCATGCGTTTTTGCGCTCGCTCTTGGCGTATTTGACGAATGCGAGATTTAATCTGAGGATCACCCTCCATTTGTTTGTGCTCATCTCGAACCTCTTTGATTGTCATTTTTTGTTTTTCCCACCACTTATGTTTTTGGTAAAGGAAATCAGCAAAAGCAATCACAGTTACAACAACTAAAGTTGCCACGAAAATTTGTATTCCTAATTTTTGAAAAACTAACAAAATCATAGAAGGCTCTAAAGTCACCATTGTTTCTAGTTGATCTCTTTGTGGCCACAAAACAACAAACATCACTAAGCCAACAATTGTTAGTTTTAAAATGCCTTTGGCAAAGTTTACTAATGCTTCAAGTGAGAATAATCTCTTAAACCCTGCCAGAGGAGAAATTTTTGAAAATTTTGGTTTTATTGGATCAAGCGAAAGCAACAGTTTATGCTGTACGACATTTGCAACAATCCCCATGCTAGCCAAAAGAGTCATAGGAATAAGCATTATCCCCAAAACACTCCAAATCAACCCTCTCATAACTGATGAAAAACCTCCCCCACCAACATCATACTGGTCAGCATTGGCCATAACATTACCCAAAACATCTTTTAAAGATGTGCTAATTGAAAGCCCCATAATAGCAAATAATAAAGCTGATCCCAACAGCATAAACCATGTTGTTACTTCCTGACTTTTAGCCACATCACCTTTTTTATGTGCATCTTCGAGTTTTTTATCAGATGGATCTTCCGTTTTTTCGGACTTATCGGGCTGGTCTGACATTTCACCCCCCCATAATCATGATTAGTTGACTTTCAATATGGAGCAGATACCAGCCCATTATTGAGGTCAATAAAAATGCAAACAATACTAGGCCAAGACCAATATTTGCTGGCATTGCAACAAAAAACACCTGAACTTGAGGCATTAAACGAGCTAAAATCCCTAAGCCCAAATAAAAGACAAGCCCAAAAACTATGAATGGAGCAGCCATTTGCACCCCAATGACAAAGGCACTAGCAACCACACTTACTGCTAAGGTCGCACTATCGTCCAGCATTAATAGCCCACCAGGGACAAATGTTTCATAGCTAGAATAAACAGCTGCCAAAATTAGATGATGCAAATCTGTTGCAAAAATAAGCATAATTCCAACCAAAGATAAAAAATTACCAATCAAAGCCCCTTGCATTCCATTTTGAGTTGGATCAGCCGTCTGCGCCATACTCAAACCAAGCTGAAAAGCAATAATCGTGCCAGCTGTTTGTGTGCTTGAAACCATAAATCTACCTAATGTTCCAAGTATTAGCCCAACGATAACCTCTTGAATAAGTAACCCCAAAACCCCAAAAATATTACTTTGCCCAAGCGGCGGTAAATGTGGGGAAACCAAAGGAAACAACACCATAGAAAATGCAAGCGCAAAACCTAGGCGCATTCTGCTAGGAATAAGAGATTCTCCAAAAGCAGGCATAAGCATAAGCATTGTACCAACTCGAGCAAAAATCAGCATATAAAGATAAGCCGTTTCTGGAAGCCAATTTAGCCCAATATTCATGTTGTTTTCATAAAACTATCCACCACTCACAATGAGTTCCATAGCTTTTTTCATATAAGTAGATAAAGTTGCCCCCATGAATGGAAGCGTCAACATCATGGTGAAAAAAATTGCCAAAATTTTTGGCACAAACACCAAAGTCATTTCTTGGATTTGCGTAAGAGCTTGAAACAAAGCAATTACAACACCAACTAACAGCCCGACAATCATAATAGGAGAAGCAACAAAGATTAAAACCCAAAGGCCATCTCGTGCAAAGTCAAGAACCTGCGCTCCACTCATGTCGTTTATCTCCTGCTTAATAGAAAAACAACGCTAATGTGATTCCATCTATAACATCAAGTTTAGATAGGCATACGCATGATTTCTTCATAGGCTTTTATTACCCTATCACGAATTGTTACCATGCTCTCGATAGCAATTTCAGTTTCAGCAATGGCGGTCACAACATCAACAATATTGGCATTTCCATTCACTAAGTCTAACGAGGCTTGGTCCGAAACCTGACCTAGTTCAACTACCCCTTGCACATTTTGTGCAACCATATCAGCAAAGCCAACTTTACTTTCATCAGCAGGTTTTATATCTGCTCCCACATTACCAGTATTGGATATTAGCTTTTGTGCCTGCCCATAGGCTGAAGTTGCAGCGTTAAATGTAATGCTCATTATTATAAATCCCTATTAACCACGCAAAATATCAAGTGTTCTACCCATCATCTGTCGAGATGCAGTAATCACGTTTAAATTAGCCTCATAAGTTCTTTGTGCTTCACGCATATCCATCTGCTCAACCAAAGAATTGATATTTGGATACCTAACATATCCACGCTCATCAGCTGCTGGGTGACCGGGCTCATATTTAGTTTCAAAATCAGAATTATCCATTTGAATTTTCCCAATTTTCACCTCATAGGCATTAAGCTCACTATTAAATTCAGCTCTAAGTGATGGAATTCTACGTCGATAAGGGTCTTCATTTGGTGTTTTTGCCGCAGAATCAGCATTGGCAATATTCTCCGCAATCACTCTCATTCTTGCAGATTGTGCATGCAATCCAGATGCTGATATTTTTAATGAATTCAAAAAGTCACTCATGTTTTTTCCCTAAAGTTATTCTATCTACCAAGCGCAGAGCGATAAAGCCCCATTGAGCGAGTATAAAGCGTCGTCACCATCTGATAATCCAGCTGGTTTGCTGTTACCTTCATCATCTCATCTTCAAGCGTAACTGCATTCCCCTCTGGTGTGACTTCAAAGCTATTCATACGCTGTGCGCCAAAACCACCGTTCGAGCCGATAGATATTTGCAAATGTTTTGTGTTTGTTGTGCTAGTTGTAACTTGCGCTACAGAAAACTGCCCCAATTGCTGTTTAAAGCTAAAGGCTTTTAAATCACGACCCTGATAACCTGGAGTTTCTGCATTAGCTACATTTTCAGCTAGCAGACCTTGCCTATCCTGATGCCAATGCATTTTTTGTTTCATAGCCGAGAATAACGGCAATTCAGCAATGCCCATAAATTTTCCTAACTAGAGTTACATTCCAAAGACACTCAACAACTGGGCAAATTCTGCCCCTTTATGGTTAAAAAAGAGTTAACCGAGCAGTAGTAAAGAAGAGTTAATGGGCTTTTTACAGGTAATATTTATTTTACTAGGCAAGTTTTGCCTTTTTGGTGTAAAGTTTAGCCAATTAATTTCGTAATATCGCAGATTTTTCTTTTAGATTGGTAGAGTGTTTTATGAATAGTTTTATTAAAGGTCTTTTTGGCGATATGGGTGGCGGCATATTGGCTGGTGTGCTGGCACTAGTTATAGTAATTGCTTTAATTGTTTTTCTTGTATGGGCATTAAAAATCTTACTTGAGGCCACATCAAAAGTTGGGAGAGGTAATAACAAGCGTTTAAGCGTTACTGAATCCCTCACAATCAATCAAAAGCACCAGCTTGTTTTAGTAAAGCGTGATAATATTGAGCATTTATTATTACTTGGCGGAACCAATGAACTTGTTGTTGAGAGCAATATTTCTGCAAAACAAGCTCATTTGTTAGAAAAAAAATCCCCTCCCAGCAAAGCACAAAAAGAAATGAGCAATCTGGGCAAAAAAATAAATCAAAAACTTGCCAAAACTAACGATATAAAAGCACCTAAAATAAAAACAAACGAAAATAGCTCAAATGCTGATTTAGCTAATGTTTCCTTGCGTCATACTGGCCTATTACGACGCTCAAAAAATGATACCTCAACAATCAATCCCCAGACTTTTAAGGAAAAAAGTCAAATTCAGAGGCGAAGAAGCTCCGACTCAGATATAGGTAATGCTGACTAAGACATTCTCATCTCTATGTTAGCGATTGAGGGTATATATAAATACTAACAAAAGTGGCATTAGTGGCGTTGCAAAAACAAAGAATAAATCAAAGGTACAAAAATAATTGGCTTTTAGATTTTTTTAAAAACAGAAAAATCTTAAAGCTAATGATTGCACTTGGCTTTTTTTTAGTACCAAGTATTGCCTTTGGCCAAGATATATCAATTGATTTTGGTGATGATGCCACCCTAACCGAGCGAGCAGTTCAGTTAATTGGCTTGGTAAGTGTTTTGGCACTTGCACCTTCAATTTTGGTTATGGTCACCAGTTTTGCAAGGATTGTCGTAGTCCTTTCACTTTTACGCACAGCAATTGGTTTGCAAACTGCCCCACCAAACTCAGTTATGATCTCACTCGCACTTTTCCTTACAGCATTTGTTATGGCTCCAACTTTTCAAATTTCGTATGATGAAGGAGTTGCTCCATTAATTGATGGGAAGATAGAATTTGCTGAGGCTTTTGATAAATCAGCCGCCCCAATACATACATTCATGCTCTCAAATGTTAGAGAAAAAGATGTTGGCTTATTTATGGATTTAGCTCAAGAGCCTATCCCAGAAGAGCCAGAGGCATTGCCATTACACGTCTTAGTACCAGCTTTTATGATCTCTGAACTCAGAAGAGCGTTTGAAATAGGGTTTTTATTATTCGTACCATTTATCATTATAGATATGGTCGTAGCATCTGTCCTGATGTCTATGGGTATGATGATGCTTCCACCCATTGTGATTTCTTTACCCTTTAAACTAATATTTTTTGTGCTAGTCGATGGTTGGCATTTGGTTGCAGGCTCTTTGGTAAGAAGTTTCAACCCAATATAGCTTAAGTTTTTTTAGATTATAAACTATTGAGCAGGAGTTGGCGATAAAGCTCCATCAGCCCCATAACTTTCATTATAAGCATTTAAAAATGCTTTAAGCGAATTAGCATTTGCAACTTGTTGTGCTACTTTTTTAAACTCAAGCGAAGAAGAATTAACCTGCCCAGTTACAAAATCAAATATACCCCATTCTTGCGATAATGACATTAATTCCCCGTATTTCAGGCGCAAACGAGTTAACCCAATCTGGTCATCGCTCAAAACAAAACCAACACCAGCTTTTATTATATTAGCCCTTGCTCCATTACTCAGGCTAGGGTTTGATAATTCGCTTTCATATAATTGTTCAATTATCTCAGCCGATTTTTGGTATCTTTTACTCTTCCAATGTGCATCAATTTTCAATAAAGAAGCATCTTTGCCACTAATGCTAGACAGCATATCAATGGCTAATTCTTCTCGCCCAACATCTATCAACGCCCTTGCCTCAAGGATACGCCTTTGGCGTTGCAAACTTAGCGGAATTCCAGATAGTTGAGTATCGTTTAAAACAGCTATAGCTTTTTGAGGAAGCCTATCAGCAAGATATATCACAGCTAAATCTGCTGCGATTTGCGCTTTTGCTACCCCGTCAAGCCTTTCATCAACTTGATATTGCAACAATTCACTTGCCTGCTCTAATAGATCAACCTTAACTAACCTGCGAGCAAGGCTTCTAATCATTTCATCTCCCCTAGCCCCAGCTGGAGTTAAGTAACGATAATCATAATATAAAGAAAGTGCCTCAATTGGAGGCAATTGTTCTGCCTCTCCATTAAGAAATAAATTTGCAAAAACTGCTTGCGACTTATCCAGCAATGAGTTTGCAGCTTCACTTGTTGGGTGAGTTTTTACTACCTGTTTGCTAACTTCAAATGCTTCTCGAAACGATCCTGTGTCAAAATACAAATCGCCCAAAAGACCATTCATTTTTACTTCTAAATCATCTCCACGCCAAATCATAGCTTCAAAAGCAAGAGCCTCTGCCCCTTTAAAGCTATCTAGTCGCCCCATACGCTTTAAAATTAACATAGTATAATAAACCGCTTTTGCTTTTGTTGGTCTATTATCTGCAGATATAACCTGCCCCAACCCCTCAAGAGCTAAATCAAAACGACCTTCAGCTTCATCAATGCGAGCTAATAATATCTTAAACTCATTTATTTGCTGAACATTCTGATCCTTTGCATCGAATAAAGTAATAAACCGAGTAGCATTAGCTATATCAAAAACCTCTAATGCCGCCTCGCTAGCAGCCAAATAAAACTCTGTTTTTACCCATTTGGGATAATCTGTAATAATAATTTCTGCTGATAAAGCATCTTTTAGAGCAGCTGCAAAATTACCTAATTTGACTTGCGTAATTGTTCGCCAAATCATCGCATCAATATCATCTTCAATCGCAGCAGACTTAAGCAAGGAATTTGCCTCTTTTAACCTTGAGGCCATAATGTTAGCAGCAGCACGAGTAATGGCCAGCTCCACTCCCAAATCTCCAAATGTCTGCTCTTTATCTATTACATTAAGCATGCCAAGTGCTTCATAATATAACTGATTTGCCAAATAATATTGCGCCAACTGCAGTCGTACAGCACCAATAGAATTCCTCTCAGCCTCATCAATTCGCTGCATTATCTCTTTTTGTTTTTCAAAAAACTGCTCCGGCTCTTTCTCAATCAGTGGGCTAAGGTTTAAAAACCCTTCCCTTTTTGAGCTAACCTGCCATTCCTCTCCCCTTGACCTTGCACCCTTAGAAGTTGAAACAATCAAGCCTTTTTTTGCGCTTATAATCACCTCACCATCAATAATTTCAACGATTACATCATCATGCAATGGCTTAATAACCAACCCATGCACCGATCTAAGCGCATTAAAGTCTACCAATGATAAATCTCGAGCAACACCAATAGCGGGCGGATAACTTGTTACCACCTCTAATATATCGCCTACCAATGGATCACGTATTTGATGAACATTTGCCGCTCGTTTAAGGTCTGCAACAATTTCAAACAAACCTTCTTTGCTTTGTTTTCTGTCCAAACTAATAAGCTCAAGTGGACTTAACACCACATCACCTAAAGACAGCACCCATGATTGCCCCTCAGATCCAAGAGTAGCTAGCCTATTTGTGCGTAAATCTATACGAACAATTGAGGTTTGCCCTGCCCCAACAACCGAAAATTCACTTGCAATAGAAGAAAATTCTTTAGTTTTTGCAGGTTCTCCAATTACTGCCTCAGTATCAAACACCATCCAAAGCATATCTCCACGGCGAAAAACTGCCGCCGCAGTATCTTGCTCAAACGGAAAAGTTAAGCGAATTGTTGAGCCGATTTGCTCAACTAGTGGAGTTATTGTTACTTTCTTGTCAGTTTGAATATCAATATGGGTATCTTCATTATTAGCTTCAATCAAATCTACTGTTGACTTCTCACTTTCTTGTCGCACAGCAGTTTCTGGCAATAAAGAAGCTAAATCCACCTCTTGTGGGTTTTTAACATTAAGATCAATGTCAATTATATATTGATTTTTTGAGACTTCATAAAAGCGAGGCGTAATTTGCTTTTCAAGTTCAAATATTATTTTACTGCCATTTTCACTAACTATTCCATCAACGCTAATAATCCCATTTGGCAAGTCAGATTTCAATTCACTTAAATCAACAGCAACTGGCCAATCAAATAGCAACTCACCTTTTTGCTCAAGAAATGAATAACTCGCCTTTACATCAATGCTCCAATCAATAATTAGCCGAACAAAGGTTGGGTGACGACCCAGCTTTACAATTGCAGTTGGGTTATTAACCTTGATAAATTCCTGCTTTTGTTTTTGTTGCGCAATGAACAAAGCGTTTTTAGCACGAGAGGATAACTCCTCAACCACCTCTGTTGGAAGTGAAGGCAACATCCCCTGCCAGTCAGATGGAAGAATATCAAGAAACAAACGCTCTCCAGCTTCAGTTTTATTAATTTTATAATCACCCTTAAGGGCAAATCGCACCCCTTTATTGTCTGGGTCAAGCCTGCTTGCTGCAATAAAGTTTGGAATAATCTCTGATATTTGAGGCAGATCAAATTTTACTGCATTTTCAAAAGTAACAATTAAAACGCCGTTTTCAGCCTCCAATTTATAGGCTGGTAAATTATAGTCATTTTCAAAATGTATAATTATTCGGGCAAATTGATTAAAATCTTGCGCTTCAACCTTCGCAATTCCTTGCTTCGCAAAATCTTGCTCTGCAATGCTACTGCCTTGCGCCACAGCCATTGAAACAAAGCCAAACGCTGGCACTAAACCGCCAATAATTGCAATTAACATCACTACGCCTATGCGTTGTGACAGCCACATTACAAATTTTCTCTTTATTTTTTTTAAGCCGCTCATAAAAAATATCAAACTAAAAACGCATTATCATAACCTTAACCATAACCGCTTCTGTTTAACGTCTTATTACTTTTATTGACCAATTATTTGCGGCAAGGAGGCTAGATTATCCAAAGGAGTGTCCATTTTTGGCTCAGTTTCAATTGCAGCAAGCTGCTGCGTAAGCTCTGAGGCACGGTCTCTTGACATTTTTGCTAAAACTGGTGCCATCTTCCTAGATGACATACTTGAAGCAACTCGCAATAAAACATTCATTGGCAAATCATTAAAAATAACTGCTGCATCACTGGGTTTCATGGTTTCATACATTCCAACTAGCCCTTTAAATTGTGCATCATCAAGTAACTTTTTCTCTTTTACTTTCAAGTCAATCCTAGTTTCAATTTCTTGCAAACCAGAAATCCTCTCAGCCAAACGTTTTTCAGCAGCTTCAACCAAAGCAAGCCTAATATCTAATTCAGAACTAAATATTTCAAGCTCAGTGCGACGCTCACCAAGACGCTCTAAAATTGCTTTTTCAGTTCCATTAACACCATCAATTGAGCCAAGAGCAATTTTGTCTCCATTTGTGCTTTGAGAATAAGGAACGCCATCAATTTGCGTGCTGGTAATTGGAGTATCATTTGCACGAGTAAATAAATTCTGCGCCGCCTTATCAGCCGCCAGTCCATCAGCTGCACTAAACTGTGGTAAATTCTGCCCAATATCATTGCTCAAATCATTCTCAGCCATAGCGGTGCTAGTGCCAGTAATTACATAGCTTCCTTGGGTTATTAATCCAACGCTTTTTAACAAAAGCAATGCTACACTTGCCATTATGACAATGGGCAGAAGACGGATTGAATTCACGCCGCATTCTCCCTATTTTTTTGAAACTCTTTTAAACGCCTTAAAGCCTCATTTGCAATTTTAGGTTTTTGAGGAGTAATAACGCCTGTGCTTGTTTTAGCTTCAAGTGTAATTCGTGTAATTTTTTCTAATACACCATTTGCTGAACTAATATGATTTGCCAATTCAACACTAAACTTATCCGCTTCAGACAAACGTGCGCTAAGAATATTATCAGCCTCAATCGCTGAAGTTTTAAGCCCCTTAATTGCAGAATTTGCCATATTTGATGCCTTAACTAAATCAGCTACCATCTGCTTCAAGGCCTCACGATCACCATGAAGGCTGTTAAGTTTTTTATTCAACATAATACAATAACCAATTGTAATAACCAGCAAAACAGCTACCAACAACTCTACTGCAAATCCCATAGATAAATTCATTAACTTTTCTCCGCTTGTTCATCAAGAGCCTCAAAGACCGACATGTTCACCTTAGGTGGATTTAGGGGTTTGGTCACTCGAACCGATACATTTTTTCCAACATGCCCCATCAAAGCCTCACTAACATCAATATCACCACAACGTAGTTTGATTGAATCACTGGGCGATTTATCGAGCATTATTGTTTCGCCTACTTTTAACCCCATCATTCTCGATAGAGGTATTTTCATTTCATGCAAAATTGCACTTACTTCTGTTTTGGCAGAATATATTTCTGTAGCTAAATGACCTTCCCAAACAGAATCTCTTCCAAATTTTTCGCCCATGAAGGCTTGCATTAACTGCCCTCTAACAGGCTCAATTGTCGCATAAGGGAGTAATATTTCAATATTTCCGCCCCTATCGTCCATATCAATACGCAACTCAATTAGAATTGCAGCATTTGCGGGCTGCGAGATTGTCGCAAAACGAGGGTTTGTTTCTAACCGCTCAAGAGTAAAATTAATTTGAGTTAAAGGCTCAAATGCTTTTTTTGTGTCCTCGAGTATAACTTCAATCATTCGACGAGCCAAAGACATTTCAATTGTAGTGTAAGGCCGCCCCTCCACTCTAATAACTCCACTGCCACGACGACCACCAAGCAAAACATCAATCATGGAATAAATAAGACCACTATTAACCGTTAGCAGGCCAAAATTATCCCATTCCTCGGCTCTTATAACGCTTAAAATTGCAGGTAGTGGGATTGAATTAAGATAATCCCCAAAACGAACTGAAGTTATTGAATCTAAAGAAACCTCAACATTATCGGAAGTAAAATTGCGTAACGAGGTTGTGGCAAGGCGAACAAGCCTATCGAACACAATCTCGAGCATTGGCAGACGTTCATACGATACCAAAGCAGAATTAATTATTGCCTGAACGCCAGATAATTCTACGTCACCACCAGCATTTGCATCAAAGCCTAAAAGGTTATCAATCTCATCTTGGTTTAAAACACGATCAACTCCTGAAGAAGAGCTATCTTCTGCCTCATCATCACCCTCAATCATTGCTGCCCATTCAGCAGCCATATCATCAGGAGAATCATCACCCAAATCAGAACTAGCAGAGCTATCAGAAGTCTTAGTCGCTTGATCTAAATTATCACCGCCCAAGTCTAGATCACCTAGCCCCCAGTCTTCCGATAACTGATCTTGATCCGAATTAGCCATGTTATCCCCTATTGCACCAAAATCTCTTTAAACAAAATACTCTCAACCCTAGCTGGGTGAATTGCTAGATTTACACGCCGCCGCAATTCTTCTTTTAGTCTAAAAATTCCAGCCGATCCTTCAAGGTCAGATGGGCGTAATTCTCGTAGATATACCTGAAAAGCATCTTGAACCTTAGCTATTCTAGGCTCAATAACACTAACCATTTCCTCATCTGATAATTCTAGCGAAACCAAAATTTTCAAGAATTTCACCTCGTCAGAACCAACAGTACTTAGATTTACTGTAATCGGCTCAAGATCGTAAAAATAGGCCGGCTTAACCTGCTCTAAAATGCTCTCTTCTTTATTATTAGAAGAAAAAAGGAAAAAATACGCTGCTCCTCCACCAAGCAATAACAATACTAATGCCGCACCAATTATTATAAAGAGCTTCTTTTTACTCTTCTTAGGGGCATCGTCATTGCCAGCTTCGCCGTCCGCTTGCTTATCTTCTTGTGTTTCAGGTTCATCTGCCATTTTTGCTCACCAAAGAGAATCCGTTTCTTGTTTAACAATAAGTAAATGGGCGATGGTTAACGAATAGTTACTTTTTTGAGAATGCTGGGTAAAAATTGCCGAGTAAGATTTTCCTAGCAAACAACTACTTCCTAGTAATGACATAGCCTTCCCAATGATAAGTAATTGTTTTTACACAATTTTTATAGTTGGCACGCTTCATGCAATTCAATTAGCAGGTCCACCGCTTGGGGAAGCATGAGGGCCAAAAAAATGATACGGAGAAAGTGCAAAATGGAAAACGCACAATTAATTGGACTATCACGGCAGATCGCTCTTCAAAGGCAAATGAATGTTGTTGCGAATAATATCGCAAATATCAACACCACAGGCTTTAAGGTCGAGACGCTATTGTTTGAAGAATATAAAATGCCTATTGCCCGTGATAAAGATTTTACAGGTAGCGACCAGACCCTCTCATATACTCAGGATTGGGCAACAATTCATAATTTCACTGGCGGATCAGTTACTCAAACTGGCAATGAGCTGGATATATCACTGCAAGGCGATGGTTTTTTGTCCATCGAAACAGCAAGTGGCGAACAATATACCCGCAATGGTGAATTAAAAATCAATAATGAAGGCCTGCTGGTAACAAATAACGGCGACCCTGTTCTTTCTGAGGGCGGTCAAATTCGCTTTGCTTCAAATGAAAAAAACATAACGATAGATTCTCTTGGTTACATATCCACAGATACAGGTGCAAAAGGCCGCTTGAAAATTGTAACATTTGAAAGCCCACAAAGCCTAACTCGAGAAGGCGACAACCTGTTTGGTGGAACAAACCCAATCCAAGACTTAAATACAAAGGTCACTCAGGGATCAATTGAGAGATCAAACGTTTCTAGCGTTTTAGAAATGGCAAAAATGATTGAAATTTCTCGTGCTTATCAATCATTAGCAAAAATACAAAAAAGCCACGATGATTTACGTCGTTCGGCAATTCAAAAACTCGGCACTCTAAAAGCATAACAAAGGACATTTACAATGAAAGCATTATATATCGCATCAACGGGAATGGCTGCTCAAGAGCGTAACGTTGAAGTTATTTCAAATAATATCGCAAACATGCGAACCACAGGCTTTAAACGTCAACGTGCTGAGTTTCAGGATTTATTATATCAAACTCATCGTAGTGCTGGCTCACAGACATCAAGCACAGGAACACTCGTTCCAGTAGGTGTTGAGGTTGGATCTGGCGTGAGAACATCTGCAACTGCTCGCATCATGAGCCAAGGCAATGTAGTGCCAACTGAAAAAGACCTTGATGTTGCAATTCAAGGTGATGGCTTTTTTACCATTCAAATGCCAGACGGGCGCACTGGTTATACTCGTGATGGCTCTTTTCAACGTGACTCAACAGGCATGATTGTTACCTCTGATGGTTATACGGTTGAACCAGGTGTGGTCATTCCGCAAAATGCTAGGTCAGTTTCAATCAGTGCTGATGGAACAGTTGAGGCATTTCTAGACAATGACACTGCTCCAACCCAGCTTGGTCAACTTCAGTTAGCAAATTTTGTTAACAAGTCAGGCCTGCAAGGAGCGGGAGGCAACCTCTATCTTGAAACTGCAGCAAGTGGCACCGCTCAGGTAGGCGTTCCTCAGACAGATGGTTTGGGTGGAATTTTACATAAATATCTTGAGCTTTCTAACGTTAATGCAGTTACAGAAATATCTGACCTGATTGCCGCACAACGAGCCTATGAAATGAACGCAAGGGTTATTTCTGGTGCTGATGAAATGCTCAAAGCTGCAACCAACATATTTTAAGGGCTATTAAGATGACTTTTTTCAAAGAAAACATAACATCAAAGCTGGCTAAGTTAGCAGTTTTCGGCCTAGCATTTGCCTTTACTTCACATGCTTATGCAGCACCGTTACTTAAATCAACAATCAAAGTATCAAGCGCAATTGTTACTGTAGGCGATATGTTTGATAATGCTGGCATAAATGCTGAGAGAGCATTATTTCGCTCTCCTGCTCCAGGAACTACAGGATCTGTTGACATTAAAGCTATTCGCCTAGCAACAAGCAAAGCAGGAATAAAAGACTTTGAAAATAACGGCCTCTCCTTTGTAAGTGTTGAGCGTTTAGGTGTGCTTATTAATGTAGAGCAGATTAGCTCTTTTATCATATCAGAATTTCAAAACCGTGGAATCATAGAGCAAGGTGTTATAGCAGAAGCAAACATCACCTCTTACTTATCACCGTTTTATGCAACATCTTCACAAAATCCAATTGTCTTAAGTGAGTTAACTTACACACCTTCTTCTGGTAGATTTATAGCAAAATTTAAAATTTCAGGACAAGAAAATACTCGTGAGTATCACGGCAAATTAAGCCTAAAAATTGAAATGCCTCACCTTATTAGCAGTCTTAGCTCTGGCACAATCATTTCACAGGGCGACATTGAAATGCGTGTGGTTTCATATAATTTTGCCAAAAGCACCGGCTTAATTTCTAAGGAGCAGATTGTTGGCATGCAATTAAAACGCCCTACTCGCTCTGGAATGATGTTGCGCCCATCAGATATTACCAAACCAGAAACTGTTAAACGCTCCGCTATGGTCACAATATATTATAAAAAAGGACCACTAACCTTAACTGCAAATGGTCAAGCACTAAACTCTGCTGCAACGGGAGAAATGGTGTCTGTTTTAAACGTTAAATCAAAAAATATCGTACAGGGAATTGCCACATACTCTGGTGCGGTTGAAATAATCATTACAAATGCAAAAAATATCTAAATCAAAAGTAATTGAAATTCTTTGGGGAAAGAAAATGAAGCTTATAAAAATAATATCACTAACTGCACTAATTGCTTTAACTAGTGCCTGTGCAGCAACAGACAGACTGGCTTCAATTGGTGACACGCCAAAACTGGCCGCAATAGACAACCCTACAGCACAAGCTGGCTACAAACCAGTATCCATGCCAATGCCAGAAATTGCCCCTGTTTCTTACCTGCCAAACTCTTTATTTCGCAGTAATGCCAAGGGTTTTTTCAAAGATCAACGAGCGCATAGAGTCGGTGATATTTTAACCGTTCTAGTCACCATTTCTGACAAAGCGCAACTTTCGAACAAATCTAACCGCACCAGATCTTCTACCAATAGTGCAGGACTTGGTGGTTTATTTAGCACCGCATTAACCAGCGCAATTCCGGGTCTTCCTGCTGCCACAGAATTTGATACAAAATCTGGCATCAAAGATAGTGGCAATGGTGCAGTTAACCGCACAGAAAAAATAGAAACTCGTGTTGCAGCAGTCGTAACTCAAATATTACCAAATGGAAATTTGGTAATCGAGGGAAGTCAAGAAGTAAGAGTAAATTTTGAAATTCGTGAACTATTGGTTGCAGGCATTATTCGCCCAGAAGACGTTGGTGCAGATAATACAATTACATCATCTAAAATTGCAGAAGCTAGAATTTCTTATGGTGGTCGTGGGCAAATATCTGATGTCCAACAACCAAGATATGGCTCACAAGTTTTAGATGCGATACTACCATTCTAATAAGAGTTTCCCGACATCACTCATTCCCCAAACTAACTTGAGTGATGTCCATACTTATAACCCCAGAATAGGGTTATAAGTCAAAAAAGGGTGCAATTGATCCGTATCAGTTGCACCCTTTTATATTTGAATATATCTCTATTCAAAGGTTTAACACTCAAAATATCATCTATGCAAATCTTCACAATTTCGTTGACATATTTTGCCAATGTCACTCTGAACGAAGTGAAGAGTCTTCTGCTACAAACTCAGGATCCTTCACTTTGTTCAGGATGACTAAAAGACAGGCAGTGACAAACTCGTCACAAACATCCCTAATCGTCTTTATATATTTTTTCACGTTTTTCGTGTTTTTCTTGAGCCTCAAGCGAAAGCGTTGCAATTGGACGTGCATCAAGCCTTCCCAGACCTATCGGCTCTCCACTATCATCACAATATCCATAAGTTCCATCATCAAGACGCTTAAGAGCAGCATCAATTTTAGAAATTAATTTACGCTGCCTATCTCTGGTGCGAAGTTCGAGTGATTTATCTGTTTCAGACGATGCTCTATCAACCGCATCTGCATGATTTTGACTATCTTCTTGCAGATTTTCAACCGTATCTCGGCTGTCACGCAAAATATCGTCTTTCCATACAGATAGTTTATTTTTGAAATATTCACGATGGTTAGGATTCATAAAATCCCCTGTATCCAAAACACCTTTGGGGCTTGAATTTTCTTGCTTAGCCATAATGAAACTCTTTCTTTTATTATTAAAAGACAGGCTCTATATAGTTGGCACAAACAATATGAGCAAGAGTGATTATTATTTGTTCTAATTTAATAAAATTTCGTAAGTGGTTTTAGGTATTTATGATAAGAAATGACCCATTTTTGCCAATTCAACCTTTGCACGCAATTCAATATCTTCAATCAAAGCATCAAGATTAGGGTCAGACTTAGTCTTAGCTTGCTGAACAATAGCTAATAGCTTATTTAACTGACTTTCATTCACCTGCCCAGTTAACAAATCCGCCTTCATATCCTCTAAAATATCAAGCATTGTCTCACCACGAACAAAGGCTTTGCGCTTTGCAAAAATTGGATCTTCAACAGCCTGAAGAGCTAAAATAGCATCAACGGCCGCCATAGGACTACTTGCTCCAACTGCCATAGCTCGAGTTTCACCCTGCCCCATATTTGGCTTAAAAACAGCTCCTGATCCATTGCTTTTTGAAACACCAGCTTTGGACTTAATTTTTCCAGATCTTGAATTATTCTCAATTCTCATAAGCCACCAAAGTTAAATTTATTTCATTAGGCAAAAACTGCCTAATTATGATTAAGATTTACTTAACAAGGTGGGCAAAAATTGCCTTGCCCACATGTTTATAAGTATTTCACTTTATCATGAATCAAAGAATTGTTATTTTTTCTTGTAAATTCAACATGTTACAGCATTGCAAACTTACTTACAAAAGTTGGCACGGTTTTCGCAATGTTAAGTTCGAGTAATAAATAACCATGGGGATGGATATTTAGCTGCTCATTAAAACGATAACGGGAAAAACAATGATTTATTTTGCTCCATTAAAAAAACAAGCCTTATTAGCTTTATTAATTTTTAGCACGTTGCTAGCTTTTTTTAGCTACTCACCTTTAGCATTGGGCGCACCTGCCAGAATAAAAGATATTATTAATATTGAAGGAATTCGAGAAAACCAGCTAATAGGATATGGCCTTGTTGTTGGCTTAAACGGCACAGGCGACAGCCTTAATAATTCTCCTTTCACCCGCCAAAGCCTGCAAGCTATGCTTGAGCGTTTAGGGGTAAACACAAGAGGCGAAACGGTAAGAACAAAAAACGTCGCCGCCGTAATGATTACCGCCAACCTACCCCCTTTTGCCACGCAAGGCTCTCGCATAGACATTTCTGTTTCCTCGCTTGGGGATAGTGATAGTTTGCAAGGCGGCACATTGCTGGTAACTCCGCTCCTTGGTGCAGATGGTGAAGTTTATGCAATTGCCCAAGGTTCAGTTTTAATCAATGGATTTAAGGCGCAGGGTGATGGTGCTACCATTATCTCTGGTGTGCCAACCACTGGGAGAATTTCCAATGGTGGCTTAATTGAGCGTGAAGCTAACTTTAAACTAGGAGCGCAACGCTCTTTACGCCTTGCTCTTCGCAACCCAGATTTAACCACAGCACGACGAATTGCTCTTGGAATAAATGACTATCTTGGCACTGGTGCTGCAACTCCTGAAGACCCTGCAACTGTTCGCCTCACTTTGCCGCAAAATTTCAACGGCAATATTGTTGATCTTTTAACCGATATTGAACAATTAGTTATCCAAACAGATTTGGTGGCAAAAGTGGTTATTGATGAAAATTCTGGCATAATTGTCATGGGTAAAGATGTGCGAGTTTCAACAGTTGCCATTGCTCAAAGCAACCTCACCGTAACAATTGCAGAAACACCAGAAGTCTCTCAGCCCAATCCGCTAACGCTTGGCCAAACTGTAGTTTTGCCACGCACTGATTTAAGCGTTGAAATGGCAGGAAGCAATCTAGCTATGGTCAATCAGTCCGTAACCTTGCAAGAATTAGTCGATGGCTTAAATTCTTTAGGTATTAGCCCACGTGATTTAATTGCCATTTTACAAGCAATAAAATCTGCTGGTGCTTTACAGGCCGAAATGGAGGTTTTGTAAGATGGACTTTTTATCAACGCCAGCCTTTGCAACCCCTAACTATGCATCAATTACCAAAACATCTGCACCAACACCTGCAGATAATAAAATTCAGGAAAAAGCAGAAGAGCTGGAGGGAGTTTTCTTAAACACCTTAATGAGCCAAATGTTTTCTTCGCTTGAAAGCGATGGTCTATTTGGTGGTGGTCACGCAGAAGAAACATGGCGATCAATGCAATCAGAACAATATGCTGATATTTTATCGCAAAGCGGTGGCGTTGGCATGGCAGATCAAATTGTAGCTAATCTTTTGGCTATTCAAGAAAACGCAAATGCACCAATGCTTGATTTTAACCCAGAGGTTAAAAATAACCCTTATCTAATCAATAACAAGGCACAATAATCATGAGCGCAGTACAACGGATTGCCCAATTAGATCAACTTGAAGCTAATGATTTGTGCAATCGCACTTCAATAGCATTAGATGCGCTTCTTGATGTGATGAACCAAGAAACTGTTTTATTACGTGCAGGACGATTAAAAGAGGCGAGTGTTTTAACTCCAAAAAAATCGCAAATGTCGCAAGATTATGTTACACTTGCCAGAGCGGTAAAACGAGAAACGGCTCGCCTAAAATCTCAAGCCCCAGTTGCAGTTCAAAATTTAAAAAACCGTCACGAAAGTTTAGCTACGCAAATGGCCGAAAATTTACGGGTTTTAGCAACTGCAAGAAACGTCACACAAGACTTACTTAGCGATGTAGCAAAATCAGTTGGCAATACTCAAAAGCCAAAAACTTATAATAATGGCGGCATTATTCCTAAACAAACTAACGAAGTCATAAAAGGACTTGCAATTGATCGTGCGCTATAAATCCTCACTTTAAGCACTAAGCAACAGATTCTTCTAGTTCAACAAGCTCATTATCATTCACAATGACAAATGTGAATGATAATTACAATTTGACATAAATTGCCACTTTAAAACTAACCTCATAAAAATTGAATTGCCTGATTATGGAAATAACCTAAATGGAGGTTATTTATGTATATTGGAAAATTAGAGCCTATTGCAAAATATAAAGCTAGCGAGCGTAAATATAAAAAACGCTATACTGAGCATAGTGAGAGTAAAACTGTAAATCAGCCAAAAACTACTCCTATTCACAATTATACACACACTAACAATCAGGCATCGCAAACGTTATTTAACGCCTCACTACTTTCTGCTGATTCTTCATAAGAATATTTAATGTAATCCTTAATAGATATGTCTTTCATGATTACCAAAAAATGAATTTTTTAGTAAGAATATTTACGCAAACCTATATTTTTCTAGGCTTTTGAAAAAATTAGAATAATTTTAAATTACTTTTTTATTTAGAATTTTAACGAAATTTCAAGCCCTTTGATGCATATTAGTGTCATCTCAGAAGAGATTTTTTAGTAATCGACCTTGAATAGGAGTTCAAAATGGGCGACATAACTTTATCTAGTGCAGTGCGTACAAACCTACTGTCTCTACAATCAACTGCTGACATGATGTCAACAACACAGAATCGTCTTTCAACTGGCTTGAAAGTTAACTCTGCGCTTGATGATCCAACAGCATTTTTTACTGCTTCATCACTTAATAGTCGTGCAGGCGATTTAAACCGCTTGCTTGATTCTGTTGGTAATGCAGTTCAAACTGTCAAAGCGGCAGACGATGGCATTTCTGCTATCACTAAACTGGTCGAATCTGCACAAGCGACTGCTCGTCAGGCTCTACAAAAACCAGCAGGCTCTACTACTGCAGTAGCATTAACAGGCACAACAGCAATTGCTGATGATGTTGTTGCACTTACTGGTTCTGTTGATGGAATGGCAGCAACTGATCTTGTTAGTGGCCTTGGCTTTGCAGATGGGCAAACTCTTACAGTAACAATTGATGGAACAACAGCAACCTATACAGAAGATGGTGCTTCTACAACTGATACTATTCAAGAAGTGATAGATGACATTAATACTGGACTTGGTGCTAAAGGCTCTGTAGCTCTTAGTGATACTGGCGAGCTTGTTGTTACTGCATCTGATAATACTACTACAATCACTATGGGTGGCACCGCAACTATTGCTGATGTTGGCTTCAACACTACAGAATATACAGCAAAAACAAACACTCAAGTTGCTGCAATGACAGGTACTTTATCTATCACTGATGGATCTGCCGCTGCTGAAACTATTGATATGAGTAGTATTAACACTCGTGAAGCTCTTGAAACGGCACTTTCTGCTTTAACTGTTAGTGCTTCTATTGATGGAAGTAACAACATCTCAATCACTTCATCTGATTATAAAAATGATGTAACAATCGCAGCTGGAGATGACTTTGGTTTAACCAATGGAACAACTAGTTCTTCTTATAATACCGAGCGTGCAACACTTGAAACTGAGTTTAATAATCTACGTACTCAGATTGATCAACTAGCAGCAGATGCCAGCTTTAACGGTGTTAACCTGCTTGATGGTGACAGCTTAAGCGTTGTTTTCAATGAAGATGGATCAAGCTCTCTAAGTCTAGCTGGGGTTAGCTTTAACTCAGCAGGTCTTAACGTTTCAGAGGCTGCAACTGATGCCTTTCAAACAGATGCAAGTATCAATGCAACAATGACAGAACTTGGTGCAGCGATTAGCTCACTTCGTTCTCAAGGGTCAACATTTGGTTCTAACCTTTCGGTTATTGAAGTTCGTCAGGATTTCACTAAGAACCTAGTGAACACACTTGAAACTGGTGCTGCTAACCTAACATTGGCTGACATTAACGAAGAGGGTGCTAACATGCTTGCTTTGCAAACACGTCAACAGCTTTCTTCAATTGCTATGTCAATGGCTTCTGAAGCAGATCAGCAAGTATTGCGTCTATTCTAAGCATTACGCTAGATATAAAATTATTAAAGGCGGTAGTTTTCACTATCGCCTTTTTTTGAAAGAAAGATTCTTCACTTCGTTCAGAATGACAGCGGTGGGGTTTATTTCAGAAAGATTCTTCACTTCGTTCAAAATGATAACGTTGGAGTATATTTCAGAGTGATGGTTGTTAATGCTCAGTATAATAGCTGTGAAATATTATTGACGCCCAAGCTACTTTTACTTTGCCAAACATTCTATCACCCCGTATAATCACATTATCTCGTGTCACCCTGCTTAATCCAACTCTCTCTTGTCACACTACTTACTCTTGTGTCACCCTGAGCAAAGCGAAGGGTCTTTTAGCTCCAACCTCGGCTTAACACTTGACTTAATAAACTATCTGAACCCAAAATAATAAAACAAAGAAAAATGGAATCACCATGTCACTTAAGGTTGAACTAAAAGCAGGCGAGCGTTTGCTCATTGGCAATTGCGTTATCACTAATTCTGACCAACGCACCAAACTCTTTATTAACGGAACTGCCCCAATTCTGCGTGAAAAAGACATTTTGACCGAGAAAACTGCAAATACCCCGGCAAAACGTCTATATTTTGCCGTTCAGCTTATGTATCTAGACGATGACATATCAAAATTACGCGATCAATATTTCACTCTAAGCAATGACCTACTTAATGCCGCACCCTCAACTTTACCATTTATTGAGCAGATAAATAACGAGATATTAACTCTAAATTTGTATAAGGCACTAAGGACAGCAAAACAGCTTATTGAATATGAAACGGAATTATTGAATGCAACAACAAGCAGCACAAGCCTACCAACAAACAGCTAAAATTTCTGCTAGCCCAAGTGAACTTGAGGCACAATTACTTACCAAAGCAGCCTCACAATTACTTCATATTCAAAAAAACTGGGTAGGTTCTGAAAAATTGCTCTACCCTGCCCTAACTTATAATCGTAAATTATGGTCTATTTTCCTTGCAAGTGTTGCAAAAGAAGACAACCCATTACCAAAAGAAATTAAAGAGAATATCGCAAATTTAGGCTTATTTGTACTAAACCATACAATGAAAGTTCAGACTTCTCCTGAGCAAGCCAAATTAAATGTTTTAATTAATATAAACCGAGATATTGCCGCAGGCCTAAGAGCAGGCTAAGAATTTTACACTGATTACAATTCTTCTGTTTTCATTCGTTTATAGAATTAAACACATATTAGCATGCTAGTTTGAGTGTTTTGTAAGTTTTACGCCTGATCCGCTAAGAATGCTTGCCATTATGCAATGGTAAACTAACTGCCTTGACTGGAATAGTCATTATTCTGCTTTTGTTTTGCATCGCCAAACAGCCATCAATAAAGCATTCATAGCAAGACTTATTTGTATCTGAGAGCCTATTGACCAACCAACACCCAGACTTGAGTCCGATCAAGTGCATCAGCCAGATCAAGCTCTGGTTTATGAAACTTCTTAACCTATCTACGCCTTGACTTGGTGCAAACTCCCAAGCAGTCAGGATACACCTTTAATAGAACAACCTCGCTCTTTAACCTGCGCTACAGCGTTACGCTTGAATTTATCAGTATATCATATTCCTCTACCCATTTTTGTAAATCTCCTTGTTTCCAATTGTTACAAACAAAGTGTCTGCTTTTCTAGTGGTGTATCAAGTTTCAGAATCAGTGTGAAGACTAACCCAAATAAAGCTACGCATCTCAACGGAAATATATCTTTTTGGCACTCGTTTTGCTAATAAAATGTTTCATTCCTCTTAGTGATGCTCATTTACCTATCCTAAAAATCCATTTTGTATAGCAGATTGTATAGCAAGTAGAGTTATGCAAAGTTTATTGTTTTTAGAAGGTGTTTTACTTCGCTATAAAATTGAAAAAAGCAAAGATATTCTCGTTAACCCCAAGGATTATTAGAAAAAGAAACCTATAAAAAAATGTAACAATTTATTAAATGACTTCAAAATTACTCAGAACAAATCCTATTAGATTCCCTTTAAAATTAAATTGACGTGATAATATAGTTCCTATTAGTGTTAAACAAATAAAGGGGGCGATATTTTATGACTTTGTGTAGGATTTCATGCTCAACAGCGATGCAGTATTATTTTAATTATTGGCTTATATGAAGCACATAAAAATGAAAGAGAAACTAAGTCGATCGCAATAATTGCTGGAGGCATTGCTGGCGTTTCTTGCTATCTTGCCCTTAAAGGATTGGAATTTAAAAAAGTAACGCTTTTTGAGGTACAAGAAGATGTTCTTCAATCTCAGGCTTCAGCGCAACATAGGCATGCCACCCAAGTTATAATAACTGACCAATGCTTTTAGAAAAACGTGAATATCTATCAACAACAAACCTACCATTCATGAATTGGTATGGCGGCAATGTTAAAGAAATTACTAAGTTTAAAACAGGTGTAATTGTAACAGATATTATTAAGAATGAGAATAAATCATGCTAAATAGAAACAAAATATCTTTAGCCCTATTCATTGCCACTGTAGTAATTCTATATCCTTTTATTCTTAAAGCAGAAACTGATATTTTCTCATTATCTTTACCAATTGATTGCAAGCCAAATGAAACCTGCTTTATTCAAAATTATGTTGATATTGATCCATCAGATAAAGCAGTTGATTATAAGTGTAATGGCTCAACTTATGATGGGCATAAGGGGGTGGATATTCGCCTTTTATCTGTTGCAGAAACCAAAAAGGGCGTGAGTGTTTTAGCTTCAGCTCCTGGTATTATAAAAGCCATGCGTGATGGAATGGCAGACAAACTAATTACTGATCTTAATGACCCTTATATAAAAAACCGCCAGTGTGGAAATGGCGTAGTAATTGATCATGGTAATGGCTGGGAAACTCAATATTGCCATATGCTACAAAATAGCATTTTGGTGCAGAAAGGCGAAGATGTAAAACGCGGACAAAAATTAGGCAATGTGGGATTTTCAGGAGAAGCACAATTTGCTCATGTGCATATTAGTGTTCGCCATAATGGAAAAATTATTGATCCCTTCTTAGGCAATGGCATTAACAATTCTTGCGACACCATACCAGACACAAGAAATGGTTTGTGGGCTGACGAAGTAAAACAAGCACTTACATATAAAAATGGCATACTTATTGAGAGTGGGTTTTCTAGCGTCATAGTAAAGCCTGACACCCTAGAAATAGGCAACACCCCTGCTATTCCAACTTCTATTTCTACACCAGCTATTATATTTTATGCAAGGTTTATCAATCTTCAACAAGGTGATAAAATTAACTTTTCTATAACTGGCCCTTCAGGAAATATTGTCTCAAACACAACAAAACCATTAGAGCGAAACAAGGCAACTTATGTTGCATATTCTGGCAAAAAACGCCCAGAAACAGGCTGGGCGCAAGGAGAGTATCTTGGGTGGGTTAAACTATTGCGTAATGGCAAAATTATCATTTATAAAGAGCAAATGATAAAAATAGAATAGCTCTATTCTTCTCTAAAAGCTCTATCAACTACATCAAGAAGTGGCTTTAGCAAATATTTTAAAACATTGCGCTGTTCGGTTTGAATAAATATTTCAACTGGCATTCCGGTAACCAAAACTTGCTCATCATTAAGCCTAGCTAATTCTTGTTGGCTCATTTCAACATCAACCGAAAAATAACTTACTCCAGTTACATTATCCACCAGCAAAGCAGCAGAACGATTTTTCACATACCCAATTAAAACAGGCGTAGAGCGAGAAGCAAAAGCTGAAAGATGCACCGCTCCTTCCTGACCAATTTTAACATTATCTATGTCTGTTGGCGATATTCTAGCTTCAATAATAAGCTGACTCCCCTCAGGAATAATTTGTAAAATTGGCTTAGCAGGAGAAATAATACCTCCAATAGTATGAATTGATAAATCATGCACTCGCCCATTGCTAGGCGAGCGAATTTCAACACGGCGCAACCTGTCTTCAGTGGCAGTTTTCTTTTCTTGCAATTCAGCTACTCGTGTTTCAGCATTTTCTAAATCAGTTAAAACTTTATCTGAAAAATCCATATCAAGCTGCAATATCTGCAATTTAGTTTCTTCAATTGCACTACCTGTTTGGGCAATTTGACTGCCTATCTGCTCATATTGACCAGAAAATTGCGCTTCCCTTTGTTCTAATGAACGCATCGTATCACCTAAAACTATCCCACGTTTTACGGCGGGTTTTTTAAGCTCAATATCTTGGCGAATAATATCCCTTTGTTTTTCAACCGCAACACGCTGAGCTTTAAGACCAGTAATCTGCTCGTTAAGTTGCAGAATTTTCTGCTCCATAACCCTTACACTACCAGCAACATTTTTACCTCGAGCGATAAATTGTAAATTTTGCGTTTTTATAGCTTGTTTGACGCGTTTGTCATTTTGATTATCTAAAATTATTTGTGGATAAGAGATTACATCTGCTTTATCACGCTCTGCTATTAAACGCGCAATAATAGCATGGGTTTTATAAAAACTATCGGTAATTATTGCTAAATTAGCTTGAATATCCGTGTCATCTAAAGCAATCAATAACTCACCTGCCTCAACTAGATCCCCATCAGACACCAAAATTTTTCTAACTATGCCCCCATCAAGATGCTGAACAGTCTTCACCTTACCCTCAACCCCGATAACCCCAGATGCAATTATTGCCCCAGAAATAGACGATGTTACTGCCCAAGTAACTAGCCCACCAATGAATATTATAAGAATTATATATCCAGTAAGAATCCAAGATTTAGGATTGTAATATTTTTCAACATTTTCACTCATCATTTTTCACCATCATTTTTATTATTTAATGAGTGAATTTTTATAGTATTCCTATTAGCTTCTCTTTGTTTTTTTCTTTCTTTTTGTCTTTCCCTAATAGTTGAGCCGTTTGACGGTTTATTGCTTCCTTCGTGGCGCAATTTAGCCAAAACTTCATTTCTTGGGCCAAACAACATCTGCTCACCTGCCGTCAAAAACATCATCAATTCCATATCCTGCAATGCATCATCGCGATGAGAAATAACAACTACAGTTTTTCCTCGATTTTTCATTTCTAGTAAAGCATTTTTAAGGGCATTTTGCCCCACAGCATCAAGAGCAGAATTTGGTTCATCAAGCACAATTAACGTAGGATTCCCATATAAAGCCCGCGCCAAAGCAACCCTTTGCCTTTGCCCCGTTGATAATTTGCTCCCCATAAAACCAATATCAGTTTCATAAGCCTCAGGCATATCGGTTATCATATTATCAACACCAGCCAAACGTGCAGCTTCCACAATTGCACTATCATCAGGATCAGCATGAAAGCGTGAAATATTTTGTTTAATCGTGCCGCCAAATAATTCAACCCCCTGCGGTAAATAACCAATATTTCGCCCTAACTGCTCTGGGTTCCATTTATTAAGTGCTACGTTATCAAGCAAAACTTCTCCACTAACATCTGCTTGTGGCCACAAACCCAAAAGAGCTTTTGCCAATGTTGTTTTGCCCGACCCGCTTGGCCCAATAACACCCAACGATTGACCAGGTTTTAAATCAAAACTAATTCCATTTCCTTTTGGATTTCGTCCAATTATCACTATTTTTTCATTAAAAACCTTAGCTCTAAGTTTATTAACTTTTAGATGACCCTTAGGTTCTGCTAAAATTGTTCGATCAATGGGTTGCGCTATTTGTTCTAAAATATCATTAATAGCCTTATAAGCCTGCCGAGCTTTGATAAAACCACGCCATTGACCAATCGATTGCTCAACTGGTTGCAAAGCCCGACCTAAAATAATTGAAGCGGCAATCATTGTGCCTGGAGTGATGATTTGTTTAACTGCCAATGCCGCACCAACCGCTAGCATTGCTGATTGTAAAAACAACCGCAAAGATTTTGAAATTGAAGTAAGCGTGCCTGCCCTATCGCTTGCTTTAGCTTGAAGTGTTAACCCTTTTATACGCTCACTTTGCCACATATTACGAAACGGAGTAAGCATTCCCATTGCTGATAAAACCTGCGCATTGCGCCGTCCAGAATCTGCCATTTGGGCACTTGCACCCATAGATTTACCAGCTTCATCAAGCGGTTTGCGAGTGCGTATATCATTAAGAAGTGCAATAATAAACAAAGCAATTGCGCCAACTACAGCCAAAATACCAAGTGTCCAATGAAAAATAAATATCAGCGCAATATAAGCAGGAACCCAAGGACTATCAAACAGCGCAAACGGCCCAGGGCCTGTTAAAAACTGCCTAAAAACATCGAGTTCACGCACGCCACCAACACTGCCACCACCTGTTTTTAAATTAACCAAAATTTCAGCATCAAATAAGCGATTGCTCATTTGCTGGTCTAATTTCATACCAATCCGCACAAAAACCCTTGAGCGCACCATCTCGAGCAAACCAAGCACAATGAATAAAAATGTAACAAGCAAAAACAGCGCAACCAACGTTGGCATCGATCGGCTAGTTAACACCCTATCATAAATTTGCAGCATGAATAATGGGCCAGTTAACATCAACAAATTGATAAAAAAACTAAAAATCCATGTAGAAGTAAATGCACTTGAATGAGTGCGCATTGCCTTTTTTAATTCCTTCGTTGGATTTTTTTTATTATTATTTTGAATTGCTCGTCCCCCATCATAAACAATTAGATGCCACAAACATTTATTCATTTAAGCAAAACTTAGCAAGACTAAACTTAATACTATAGGTTTTCTGCATTAACCACTCAGATAGTCACTATAATAAGATACTTGTAAATGGGTTATTTTCACGTAAATAAATAGTTAAGAAGCATGGACGCTTATACTTCAAAATATCACTACTGCTTTTTTTGTTTATTTCACTGTTTTGTGAAACTTTTATTTGGGAAATAATTTATGGCTGTTTATGATTATATGTTCGGCACTATTTCTACGGCTCAAAATTCTCCGTGGAAACATTCTATGGATTTATCAATCTATCCAACGGTCATTAGCAGCACACTTATGACCAGCACTAACGGATACACGGATAATACTGGAAATTTCACTAGCGATGGAACTATAACCCAATATATAGGCACTAGTTTTTCAAGTGCTGCAGGAGCGATTTCCGGCACTATTACTGGCATGCAACTTTTAGACGCAACAAATGGCGAATTGCTAGAAGAAATTACCGATATAAATTATGCAGGGTCTGATTTAAGCATTCTTATAGACCAGCAAATTTTTATACAAACTGAAATGCAAAATGCTGGGGCAGCGCTAGGCATAAACTTACAATCTTTAAGTTCAGTTGGGTTGCCAGTTTTATCTCCTACAATGATGGTTGTAACGCTTTCTGACGGAACACAAATCCGAAATCACGGCACTAATATGGCATTTGATCCTATAACGATGAGCCCCATTAGTGGCTCTTTTACAGGCGTTGATCATTATAACCCAGCCACAAATAGTGTCATTAGCTCATATATGCTTTCAAACCCAGTTGATGTGTCCATATTTTCAAGCAGTAATGGACTTTGGGATTCATTGTTTTCAGGTGTTGACACAATTAATGGCGATGAAGAAAATAACTGGATTGACGGTGGAACAGGCAATGACATCATCAATGGTGGTGATGGATACGACATGTTAATTGGTGGCACTGGTGATGATGAGCTGACTGGCGGAACTGGAGCTGCTGATCAGTTTGTTTTCTCCAATGGTTGGGGTCATGACACAATTACTGATTTTGTGCCAGGAACTGATATGCTAGATTTTTTAAATGTGACTGGCGTTAGTAATATCAGCAATCTCACAATCACTGATGACGGTTTAGGCAATGCACTTATAACTTTTGGTGCTGATAGTATTACTCTTATGGG
>Ga0256834_1000247_pt1 | contig 39422 bp, 48 predicted proteins | sample 4281140metaG_FD_190536 | JGI IMG/M metagenome (GOLD analysis project Ga0256834, IMG submission 190536) | Hydrothermal vent microbial communities from East Pacific Rise, Pacific Ocean - 4281-140 | ecosystem: Environmental > Aquatic > Marine > Hydrothermal vents | place: Pacific Ocean: East...
AATGCTTCAAATACGTCATTGCGTTCGTCTTGAGAATAGCTGGCCAAAAAGTTTTGACAGTAATTATTACAAGCTCTCCAATGTCAAAACATCCAATAGGCGGGTCAAGTCCAACAAGAAATTTTTGGGTGCACTCTCAGAGACAGACATACTTTTCACAGGTGCCACAACCACTTTCTCTTAGCTTAAGACAACACGCTGTCGGGCACGCACTGAAACAGTGCCAATATTGAATACAGCGACTTCGTTTTCCACCAGTATCACCGTCCGCAAACCCAATACCTTCATACTCAAGAAAGCTTATCTCAAAATCAACATTCCATAGGCCAACATTACTTAACCCTACCACCAAATTTGCACCGTCAAAAGCTTTTGCCTTTAACCTTGCACGATCAGCACCAATTTTTGGTGACCCGCTGACCAAGACTTCCATCAAGTGAACACCATATAACTGGATATCTACATTGTCAGAAACTTTCTTAGCTGGTGGCAGCAAAAAATGTTTCATACCGCCAACACACACAACAGGACCATTTAAACAAACAGCAACATATGACCCCAATACAATACTGGATTTTTCGAAACAAAGCCTCTCCTTGCAAAATATGAATTATGTTTTTTGACTGGAGGGGTGTACTCATGCAAGCTTACCAACCACACCTTCCAAACAAGCCTTGATCCCAGCGGTTGAAAATGGTTTGGTTAGAAAGTTATTCTAGCCCCAATTGGCGCCCTTGCTCAATAAGAGCTAGGTCATTACGCCCCGAAATTAAAATGAACCCTACTTTAGCAGTTTGTTGGTGGCTTCGCACTGCCCGCAAGAGTTCTAAACCGTTCATTTTGGGCATATTATAATCTAAAATAATTAGATGGACGGGGTTCGCTAAAATAGTTTGCAAACCTTCTGCGCCGTCTCTGACAATACGTTGATTAATGATACCTAGGCTCAGGACCTATTAAATTTCATGATTCACTATTTGGAGAAAGAGATTTCATCATGAGCAATTTTTATTATTTAACACCTGAACAGATATCGCGTATTGAACCATATTTTCCGTTGTCTCACAGCGTGGCCCACGTTGATGATCGGCGTGCTATTAGCGGCAATTATCCATATTTTGAAACGTGGCCTTCAATGGCATGATGCGCCTCGTTAATACGGCCCCTACAAGACCTTATACAACCGCTTTATCCGCTGGAGTAAAATGGGTGTGTTTGATAAAATATTCAAAGCTCTTGTCCAAGCCCAAGGTGCGCCTGAACGATTGCAAATAGATGCAACCCATTTAAAGGCCCATCGAATCGCAGCAAGTCTGCTAAAAAAAGGGATGTTCCCCGCGCTATTAGACGGATAAAAGGTGGTTTAACGTCAAAATTGCATGCGGTTTGCGATGGCTAGGCGCGCCCTGTTTTGTTACTTTTATCGTAAGGTCAGATGAGTGATTATAAGGGTGCAGAAATATTGTTAGATGAATTGCCACGTGGCAAATTCATGTTGGCTGATCGCGGTTACGATACGTTCTGGTTCAGGGATGGGTTGAAAAGAAAAAGCATAAAGCCTTGTATTCCAGCAAAAAAGAACAAAAAAACTGATATTCCACACGATAAAACATTGCACAAACAACGCCATAAAATTGAAAATATGTTTGACAGACTGAAGGACTGGCGGCGCATCACAACGCGCTATGACAGATACGCCCACACCTTCTCTCGGCCATTTGCATCGCAGCTTTCGTTATATGGTGGCTTTAATGAGTCCTGACCCTAGTTCCGTCAAACCATTACAAATCAACGCTCGACTTACGTTTGTGTCGTCCACAACCAAAATTTCTATTTGCTTAGGGTATGAACCAATTTTTTTCCATAAAATATGATTTACCTGAGTCAGCTTGATAACCTTGTTTAGTATATCGCACTCAACTACGCTTGCGATTCGACATGATGCTAACTCCTCAATAGCATCCATTGAATCAATAGTTTTCTCTACATTTCTGACACTGTGTGAGCTCGCAAGAACAATCGATGTAATTCCCTTTGCGACATCTTCAGACGCAAGCTTTTATTCTGCTAGCATTGTTGCGATCTGCGCCATATTATCTGTAGTTTTTTCTATTTTTCACGGATACCACTCATTCGTTCGCTGGCTTTTCAATAGCATACTTGCCAGTTACAACTGAGTTAGTTGTACTGTCCATTTCCAACAAAACACCCTTACTTTCTTTTTGTAAACTTTTTATTATGCCATCAATTTCGTCGGTGGAGCTTTCCGTCTACTCGATTAAACTTTTAATTCCACCTGCTAGTACCGAAAACCCTTCACCAGCATCTCCTGCTCAGGCTGCTTCAATATTTGCATTTAACACAAGCAATTTCATCCTGTAAGCAATTGATTTAATCACATCTGCCGTTTCGGCAACTTCAATGGACAAACGCGCCATCTGACTCAAATCAATATTTGAGTCTTGAGCGAGTTTATTGTTCAGCTAACGCAACTCCCCAGACACATCACACTCACCCAAGCATCCAGCCTCACACTAGATTTAAAAACGCCTTACTCAGCAAAAAAACCAATACGTTAACTCCCTTGAAAGTTTTGTTTTTTAAACTCAAAGAATACGGATGCTTAGAACATGATATTCTAATGGCATGAAGCCGCGCAGCCGTGTAGGTTCAATCCGACATTTTTTCAATACCTATCGCTCTTTGCACTGATTTTTTTAGTACAATTCATAAGGCGTTCGATTTGGCATGCAGCTGATTGGGAATATTTTCCTATCTGTTGACCACAAATAGGAAATTGAAACTTAAACACCACTTTCCTTTGTCAGTAGATTGGAAGATCAATGATTTATTTTGGAATACCTGGCCTAGTTGTTTTTTTGATCCTGTTTTTTGGTATCGTAAACCTTGTGCTTTATAAAATCCTATGGGACAAAATAAACTCTAGGCCCGAGCGGTCAATAGTAGTTTTTGATTCAAAACAATTTCACACGTCTGACAAGTCAAAAAAGCATCCAATGTAAAGTATATACTGATCTTGTAGACTCATTCTGATATTTCACCATTTGTTGTCACAACAACCCATTTGGCTCCATTTTTCTTAATCTGCAATACTCGGCCAGTACCTGGTAGGATGTGCCCAGGTTGAACACTCCATAGTTTACCATTACCTTCTAATAAAGCCATATCTCCAGTGGCAAGCCTTAGGATGTACAAACTTTGGGGATCTTGGGGTGGTAGTCTGCCAATTTTTAACATGTCTTGCTTTACAGAGACATTGGTACCTGAGTTCAATTGTTTAGAAATAGAGCTGGTTCGACGCACTGATTGGGGGAGCATGATGCTGTTTGTAAACTTTGGCCGCCTAGGAACACTTGCTGTTGTCAGCTTACTGTCCAAAGGGTTCATTACGGGCACGTGAGCAACTACAACATTCGGTAAGTCTTCTTTTTCCTGACCATTAATAAACATATACAATGCAAAGGTTGTAGAAATGCTAGCACCAACAATGCCAACAATGTATGTTTTAAGAAATGTAGCGATCACCGTAATCATTCTTTCTTTCGCCCTCTTTTACGCAATTCACTTTTGGGAATATAGCTAATAGAATCCACCAGAACATCTTTCACTATCTCTACTCCAATTCGAGCATTGGCGTTCAGACGCATTCGTTTAGTCAAGGTTGCTAGATCATATTTTTCCAACTTTTTGAAATCCTGTAATGATCCACTATAAATCGCTCTAAATGCCTCATCAGACAAAATTAATTCTGGTGGAACAGACATTAATTTTAGCAGAATAGCATCTGCTAGGAACGTAAATTTTGCCAAAACATAGCCAGATATTTCTCCGTTAGATATAATTGGTACACTTATAGTTTCTGTTTTTATTTTTTCTACTTTTCCAAAAAATGACGTTGGCGCCATTTCTGGTGGTTGACCTGATACCCAAACCATTGACCCATAAAATGACCCTAAAGTTATAATGGAAACCCACACACCAACCATAACCATTTTAATCATACGATTATACCGTTTACACCGTTAATACCAATTAAGCGCGAATAGGTACCGTCTGTTTCATGACGTCGGTTTTCTTCTTCCAAGAAATTAGCAAACTCCTTAGTAGCCGACAAATGTAATTTGATTGCGGACTGATTGCGCCCAATTGCCGCTTTCAAAACCTTAGCCCGAGAAATCAACGCAGAAGATTCACCTACTCCGATTAATGTTTTTTGTGCCCTTTTAAATTCAAGAAGGATACGGTTTTTCTTTTCCAGTTGGGACGCCAGTTGACTAACGTCGTGGACGCGAAGGCAATCGGTTTCATCTTCTACAACATTTATGAGCCGTTGCATGACTTCAAGCAAATCCGTTTCCACCCTGTTGGGGTAAACAGTAGCCTCAGGAATAACCATTTGACATCACTTTACTGACTAAGTTTTCGCGACGCTGTTGGTTTTGATCGGGAGCCATACCAAGATCACTCATAAATAGTTTTTCAAATTGCATGCCTATATTTGAATGGCTAGCGGAGTTGATTACTCCTGCATTTTTTGCCGCTGACAGTGATGGTGTGCTCATTGCTTTTGATATCCCAACGCCTTGGCCTTGTGTCAACTCGCTTGCAATAGCTTTGGCCATAAAGGACTTCCAATAGTCAGCCGAAACCCCTTTACCGAACATTGTCCCTTCTTGCCCCCTTAACATTGATGCAATAACCCCCTGTAGAAACAGCCCTTCTAGTTCTTGGTGGGCTTTTTTCAAATTATCCCCTGGAACCGCATCGTGGCGTGCATAAGCGTTAATACTCTCTGCGGGAATCTCGGTATTGACTTTTACTGTATTCGAAATATTTTTACCGTTTGGTGGCGAAACCACATTGGTCACAGGCGGCAGTGTTTTTACAATTTTGCCAAAACTATCACCATTCAACTCTGCCGCACTTTTCACAGGCGCCATTGCCGCAAAACGTTTATTGCCTAAATGAACTTTTGTTGGATCTGCGGCGTTTATAACGTCCATTATTATATCTGTTGGAGGTGAAATTGACATCAAAACAACCCTTTCTAAGCAATTACCCTGACCAATTATTCCAAGGCTAGCTTGCGGGAGGCTTGATAGACTTTAGCTCTTTTTCATCAACGATATTTCAATGACTTCGAGAAGGTCTTGTTTAGCCTCTTCAGCCATACTAACATTTTTCGCATCGATGAAAGCGCGCTCAATTTGTACTACTTTTCTTTGTTGACCTTGTAGGACTTTGGATTGACTTGAATAGATAACATCTAACGCTAAACCTTTTTTGGACACGGCAGTTAACTTTCTTCCGATCAAATCGGACAACAAAGCGCCATTAGAGTGGAAGTGATTTAGCGCAGAAACCAGAGTATCTTTATCTTCAATAACCTTATTTTTCTTTACCTGAGTATCAGATACTTTCCACTCATGTAGTTGCCTTAACTGCTTTTGCACTTCAAGCATCCGCTTTAATTTTTTCAGTCGTATTTTCAAATCAGCCATTTAGCAACCAATCTCGAAAACCTTGCATGAACAATATCAACATTTCATCGGAAACAATAAATAACAACATCAAACCACCTAGCAATACAAATGGCAGCGAAATAAAATAAATTGGAATCTGAGGGGTCAGCTTATTGGCCAACCCGATAGCCAGGTTAACCAAAACGGCGTATATAAAAAAGGGAGCACTAGCTTGGATCGATACAAACATCGCTTTTGATAAATTTCTCACAATATCATTTAACTGCATTTTCATTTGCGGCCATTGGCCCACTGGGGAAACATCATACGAACCTAGCAATGCATAGATTATCTCTAAGTGTAAGTCGGTAAAAAAAACCAATGCTGTCGCGGTAACTGTAATTAGCGAAACCAAGGCTGGAACTGCTTCTTGACCTTCAATTGGTGTTCCTGGCATCGCCCCCATACCAATGAACATTGCTATTGTCGATGCAGAAAACTGGATCGAAAGCATAAACATTCTTCCCATCAAGCCTATTAACAATCCCTTTGAAATCTCACTTACAATCAACAAGGTTATTCGGCTTGATCCTGATTTCAAAAGGCTCTCTTCAACGGTATCAAGCAATAATGGAGTTAGTGACAAGGTAATTGAAATAGCTATATAAAGTCGTATTCGCATCGGAACTCGAGAAGTCGAGAACCCTGGAATCACCATTAGGCAAGATCCGATTCGGCAAAAAAATAGGAATACTAAAATGACGATACTTGGCAAATCAAACATCATGCCTGTCACGATATTTCCCCAAGATTGACAATTTCTACGCCCCGTGCAATTTCAAGCTGGGAGAGCACAGGCAGTGTTGGGAAAAGCCGTTCTGTTATCATACGCACAAACGGCCTCGCGTCTGGTGCAGTTACCAATACAAACTGCTCGCCCGCATCCATCAACTTTCGAATCGATGTTGAAGCATCCGTCGAAAACTCTTCAATCATTGCAGGATCAATACTGAACTCAACAGCATCGCTTACATCATCTCGTTTTATACTTTCGTGAAAAGCAAGGTCCCAACGATTACCTAAGCGCAAAACATTTATTGCACGTCCTTGGGTCAGGTCACCACAAATTTGACGCGAAATCCTCACTCGCACATGCTCTACAATTTGTTCAGGACGCTGAGCATGAGGTGCAATTTCAGCAATCGCTTCAAGAATCAAATCTAGATTTCGAATTGATACTCTTTCGCTCAGCAATAATTTGAACACTGCTTGAATACCCGAATAAGTAATTTGCGCAGGGCAAATTTCATCAATCAAACGTTGATACTCAGGGTCAAGTCGATCAAGAATTTTTCGCATATCTTTATAAGACAAAAGCGTCGCTAGGTTATTACGAATAGTTTCGCTTAAATGCGTCAACATTACAGACATGGCGTCAACAGGCTGGAAGCCTGCCACTTTTGCTTCGTTTTCAAACACTTTTGAAATCCAAAGCGCCTTCATGCCAAATGCAGGCTCTCTAGCTTCTTCACCAGGGATATCTGGTGCTTGGCGTTCACCTATAATTAAAAGCAGTTCATCTGCTCTAAGTTTTTGAGAAGCGGCAACAGTTCCATGCATCTTTATCTGATAACTTTTGGGATCCGTATCAAAACTGTCAGAGAGTTTTATCTCAGGAAATACAAATCCAAAGCTTGTGGCAAATTTGCGCCTCATTTTAGCGACCCGATTAGTCAATTCACCTTGCGAAGCATTGAATGTCAATGCTAGTTGCTTACCAAGACACAGTTCAATGCTGGGCATTTTAAGAAGCTCTTGTATATTGTTCTGCGCTTCGAGGGTTTTTTCCTGAGTTTCTTGGTGGGCCTTTTCAAGTAATTTCTCATGGTTTTTCTCTTTGTTTGAGGAAATTGTATATGCAGAAAAACTTAAAATCCCAGCTATTGTTGCAAAGGGGAAAAATGGCATCCCAGGCACAACGGCCATTAACAACATCAACAAGGCGCCAACATTTAATGCCTTTGGATAATTACTCAACTGCCCCAAAACAACATGCTCGGCAGAACCTCGATTTCCCCCTTTTGAAACCAGAAGGCCTGCTGCAAGTGATACGATCAACGCAGGTATTTGCGATACCAGCCCATCACCAACTGATAGTCGCGTAAAAACATCTGCGGCTTCACTAATCGGCATGTCATATCGCGTTACACCAATAATAATGCCACCAAAAATATTAATTGCAGTGATGATTAATCCAGCAACGGCATCTCCTCGTACAAATTTTGATGCACCATCCATCGCACCAAAAAAAGAACTTTCTTCTTCCAATTCTTTACGACGAGATTGCGCTTGTTTTTCATCTATCAAGCCCGCTGATAAATCAGCGTCAATTGCCATCTGTTTTCCTGGAATCGAATCAAGCGTAAAGCGTGCGCCAACTTCAGCAATTCGCGTTGCGCCCTTGGTAATTACCATAAAGTTAATAATGACCAAAATTGCAAAAACTATTAATCCAATTACAAAATCACCACTCATAACAAACGTGGAAAACCCGCCAATAACGTTTCCTGCAGCTGTATACCCCTCATTTCCGTTCGCTAAGATCAACCGTGTCGAAGCAATATTTAAGGATAGACGCAACATGGTCGCAATCAGTAAAATTGTTGGAAACGCCGAAAAATCCAATGGCTTCTCAATCCACAAAGAAACCATTAAAATCAATACTGAAAGCGCAATTGACAATGCTAATCCCAAGTCCAGTAATGTGGCAGGGACGGGCAAAAATAAGATCATCAATATGGCAAGAATACCAATCGCAAATCCTGTATCTCGATAGTGGGACGTTTGGCCCATGCCAGCGGCGCCAAAAGGTTCTTCTGACATAAAAAATCCTGACGGTTGAAAAGTAACCGTTTGTTATTTTAACCAAATCCGCTTTCAATGCGGCCATAAACAATGTCTGTAAACTTTTGAATTTCAGCACCGATAAATGGAGCTGTTGCGATAAGAACAAAAAAGATAACAACAATTTTGGGAATAAAAGTTAACGTTATTTCTTGAACTTGTGTCAGCGCTTGGATCAAAGCAATCGATAGTCCAATCACCATTGCAGCCAAGACAGCTGGACCAGATGCAGTTATCACCACCCAAATTGCGACCCTAACAAGGTCGAGTGCATCGGCTTGATTCATTAGTTTGAAACCCTAACCCCGGGACCAAGCTTAACTTGCGCGCCGCTCTCCAGTGTTGCCACAACAGAATCTGAGAAAAACTGGACGCTCGTTACCACACCAGTCTGGCTACCATCAGCAGAGGTAACCGTTTTACCTATAGTTGCTGGTCCTTGGGCCATCGCGAGATTAGCTATCACTGTATCAAGTCTTGCATTTGTTTGAATGGCTTGCTCAACAGAAGAGAACGAGGCAAGTTGAGCCATATACTGGCTCGAATCCATCGGTTTTGTTGGATCTTGATATTGCATTTCCGCTACCATTAATTGCAAAAAAGCATCATAATCCAAGGTTGCTTTTTGTGAGGCCTCACTCACGCTTTGTGATTGGGTGGCTTGCGTTCCAACAGCTTGTACAGGCATATTTAACTCCTTTGCATTGTTTTAAGTTCTTCAATTGGCTCATCGTTCTGTGCTTGCTCACGTTGCATCGCCTTCAACATCATGTCCTCGATAACAAATAGTTTTCGTAGAGTTTTAAGTGCTTCAAAGTTACGAGCAGAATTAACTAAATTTTTCACCTCTATTAAACCCTCTGCAAGGTCATCGCTTGGGCACATCGCGACAATTTGAGTGTGCATTTGATAGAAGTTTTGACGCGTTTCAAAACCCGCTTCTGGGTCAACGAGTAACTTTTGTAAATTAGTGTACATTTTTTTAAGTGGTGTTGTGGCTTGACTCGGCTTCAACATATGGCTTTCAAGAAGAAAAGTGACGGTGTTGAGAAATTCCAATGAGGTCTTTCGATCAACGCGAACCATCGCTCCATTTATGAAAATAGTTTCACCAGCCCTCAATGATATTTGAATAGTATGCTTCATGATAAGCCCTGTTTCAACATCTTTGAAACCTCTATCAAATTTTTAAAATCTTTACTTTGGCCCTGGCGTAAACGCTCTATTTCTTGCAGCACCCAAATTCCCACTGAAATGATATCTGCCTTTAAAATATCATCGAAACCATTTTCTTTTTTTGTCAGGTCCTCGATAAAGAACACCCAAAGCCGGTGGACAAAAAACTGCGCCTCAATAGCTTGCATCGACCCAATGCCATGTTCTTGGGCAGCGTATAAAAGTTCTAATGCTTTATCAAAAGCTACAGATTCATTTTCGCGCTCAGCTTGACTGCCGTCATTTCTGATTTCTTGGTAACTACTTTGGTACATAATTCACAAATCCAACCCTATGTTCAATTTAAATTTAGAAATATTTCAGCAATGAAAGCTGATTTATTTTGCCAGTCAATACATATGCAGTTTCAAGTTGAGTGCTCAACGAATTGATCCTGACGGCAACTTCAGTTGCATCAACTCCCTCATAGTTCCCAATTAGTTTTTGGAAAATATTGCTTTGCACATCTAACCTTTCTTCAGCCAACTTTACCCGCTCTTCGATAACACCAACTGTCGCTCTAACTTGATTTAATTCATCAATTGTGTCGCTTATCATTTGCGCGGATTTATCCATGACCATTTGAAAAACTGCACCATTTTGTTCAGTTGTTCCAAGATCACTCGCCATTGTGTATGCCATGGTAAGCTTGCGCATTGCTGACGTGTTGGCATTCACCGATGTTGACATCGTTTCATTAAAGCCAATTCGTGTCGCTAAATTATTGCTTGATGCTTTTGACCAATTGGTTTCCCAGTCAGGGCTATCAAAAAGGTTCGAAAACGCATTATCGATAAAGCTTTCCATCGCTGCGACACTAATCGTTGAAACTGCTGGACTTGATTGTGCGAACCCAAATTCAGCGAAGAAAGCTGCATCAACAGCCTGTTTCGAAGCAGGTGGTGGAGTTTCAAAGTAGTTTTCAAATGGTGGTTGCTCTACGTTGATACCAGAGAAAATCGAAACACCATTGACACTTGTGTTAAGTGCTCCGAGTACAGACTTGTAGCTTTCAGAAATACTCGACAGCGTAACCTCGGCAGAAAGTTGATTACTGCGCGATGCAATAGTTGTTGCCAAAAAATTTTGAGCCTCATTCGATATTACCGATAGAGCTTCTTGAGTAAACTCAGCGCGAATTTTTACAACCGCATTGCTGCTCTTTATTGTTTCAGACAATGACAATTGAGCCCGGTAATCAAGGACTAGCCCAGTATTTTCGGCAAGCTTGTATCCAACATCCTGCCAACGGCCGCTCGAGAGCTCAACTTGTGCTTCATTTAAATTTTTTTGTATTTTACCAATTGATAGCAACGTATTGTTCGATGCTACATGGAATGGTACAAGAGTTGATCTCATAATTATCTCATCGAGGCTAACAGGGTTGAAAACATCGAGTCAATCGTACTTAGCAAACGGGCAGATGCTTCATACGATCGTTCCAATTCCATCATCAATGCTAATTCATTATCAAGATTAACACCTGTGGACTGGGACAAGGCCTGCGAAGACCGAGCCAACAAAGTCGCTTTGTATTCCGCATCATTTGTCTGATTGGCCCTCATACTTTCAAACCAGGAAGCTGAAGAATTTGAAAACGCAGCCAACGATTGGCTAACACCTAGGTTTGCGTTCCCATCAAATGTACGATCGCTAGATAATGCATCAAACAGCGATGATACTCTATCTGAGAAACCAGCCGCTCCTGTCACGTTATAAGTATAAGCAGGATTACCTGGGTTTGAAATTGATCCGTCTCGTAGTAAATTCACATTCCCTCCGACGTTGGAGTCAACGTTAGGATTAATAAAAATTTGTCCCGCAAGCCCAACGACTAGCGTACCCGTTGGGGGAACTGCTGGCCCACCAGTGTAACTAAACAAGCCCGCGGCATCAGGTAACGTAGGGACCGCACTTTGATCTGTTTCGGCAAACGCCTCAATAAGACCTCGAGCAACTTCATCCAGCTGATTTTGGAATGTAATAGAGATAGTATCACGCACCTCAATCAAACCACTGAGTCTACCTGAATTCATCCCCATTGTTGCTGGGTTTCCAGTAACCCGAACACCATCAATAAAGACCTGATTTCCAACTGTATTTGGCGAATATATCGATACAGGTTCAAAAGAAACTAGGCGTGGTTGTTTTTCATACAAAACCGCTCCGCCTTGAGCGTATACTGCCAAATCATTATTTTTTCCACTGACTGTACGAATATCAAGTTCTTGGGAGAGCTGTGCCAAAACACTGTCACGTTCATCTAAAAGCGAAACCAATTCACTAGGAGATCCTGAACCTCGCACAATATCGCTGTTTGCGGCGTGAAATCTTGTCAAAAGAAGGTTTATTTTATCGACAGATTTACCAATATCGGCATCAGCTTTTGCTCTAGTTTGCTGAACGACACTAGTTGCATCATTAAGCCCTTTTGCAAGGTTATTCGCAGTATAAATTGCATTTTCAGCAACAACTGGATCGTGAGGAATGCTCGCATATGCTTGCAAAGCATTTTGAAATTTTGTTATCAAAGCAGCTGGTGACATTTCTGTTTCAGGATCACCAATTGTTCGTTCTAGACTCCTCAAGCCATCAACAATAACTTGGCTACGAGTGCTACTCGAAGTCACTTCCAAGAATTGCCGGAACTGGGCAATATCATCGGCGCGTGAAATTTTTACTTTCAGTACGCCTCCACCTGGCACACTTACAGCTTCTGTCTGTCGTCGTGTAAAATTCGGGTTATTTACATTGCTTATATTTTCAGCCGTGGCTGCAGATTCCACCGATCGCGCAGTAATTGATGAGCGAGCGGCATTAATAGCGGCTGTTAAATTCATCATGAATCACATCCCTCACAAATAGATTTTTATCGTTTTAGGTTAACAACAACATCCAATAATTCTGAGCCAGCCTGAAACACTTTTGAATTGGCTTGATACCCTCGTTGGGCTTCAATCATTTGTGTTAACTCCGTTGCCAAATCAACAGTCGAACGTTCTTTAGCACCTGATATGATGGAGCCACGGCCGCCTGTCTTTGCAAATCCAACAAGAACATCACCAGAATCTTTTGTGGTTTGGAAAACATCTCCAGGAAGCATGCGCAAACTATTTGGACTTGAAACCGTAGCAATAGGAATGATGAAAGTAGTTACCCTAGATGCATCACTAAATGAACTGTACATCGTCCCAGTATTATCAATTTCTAACAAATCAAATCCTGATGCGGTGTTGCCATCAACTTGGGCATTTAGAACGGTAAAGTCTGCGGCCAACTGGGTTGTTCCCGATATGTCAATTAACAAATTTTGCCCATTTGGAACCGCAATTGTAAGACTTGTTGGGCTTGCACCTGTCAATCCTCCTGTACTTGGATCAAAAGTAAGAGTATCTGTGAGAAGTGCCGCTGTTGAATAAGGAAAGCCACCACTTGGGGATGCATCGGTTTGAGAATATACTGATACTTCCCACGTATTGGCCGCCGTTTTAGAATAATAGACATCGACTAATTCTTCATTGCCTAAATTGTCAAAGGCAACCAACGACGTTTTTGCCGTATATTCGGAAAGAGCGCCATTGGTTGATGGCAACAATGCTGCACCAATCGTTGCTGCGTTAGATGGAATATTTGATTTTAAGGTACCAACTATTGAAGGGCGCGCCGTTAGTGTGGTGTCAGACATTCTAGTGCGGGTCAACCCAGCAAATCCATTAGCCGTCGGCGATGGGCTCTGGCCTTCTGTTACATCATAACTTAGTAAATAAAATCCAGCCGCGTTAACAAGATACCCTTCTGAATCTGGGACAAATGAACCTGCCCTCGTCAGGACCTTTGCACCTGTTGGGTCTTCAACTACGAAAAACCCATTTCCACGAATGGCTAAATCAGTAACAGATTCCGTGTATTGTAAACTTCCTTGTTCATCGACAGCGCGCCGCAAGCGCGTATCAACGCCACCAGACACATATTCTCCAGTAACCGACTGGGGAATTCGAGAAGAAAATTCAGTCTCAGCTCTTTTGTAACCAGTGGTATCGGCGTTAGCAATATTATCAGCAACCGCTGAAAGTTTATTTCCTTGAGCGTGCATGCCAGACACCCCAGTTCTCATTACATTTCCAACACCCATAACTATCTCCTTCACTAAAAGAATCACTGCCTAATCAAACAAACTCAATCTTGTGTTAAGCTTGGCGAGTAACTAATTGATTGAAGGTACGTTTAAGCAATATCCTAAGAAACGTTTTGCATCCACAGGATCATAGCCAAGCACTTTACGTAGTTTTTTGCGTAGTTTGGATACATGGCTTTCAACAACACTTTCATCGACTTCGGTTTCAAACAAACCATAAACCACATTGAATAACTGAGCTTTGGTGATACGTTTTCCCTTGTTACGGACAAGATATTCAAGAATTCTATACTCACGCCGTGGCAACTGAAACGCGGCACCATTTATAACTGGTGGACGCCCATCGAGAAATATTTTGATTTCGCCAGCATTAAACTCTTTGGCAAGTTCTTGTTGTCTATTTATTATTGCTCCCATCCGAGCAATTATCTCTTTGACATGGACTGGCTTACGCACCACGTCATCAACACCAACTGAAAATAATTGTAAAATATTTTGCAAACCTGAGTTTTCACTCATCACAATAACTGGCGCGCTAGAACGTTTTTTTATTGTTTCAGGCAGTGCTAAGTCTTGCGAGTCCCCCGAGATCAAAAAGGCCTCAACAGCTGATAAGTCATTGGGTGAAACTGACCAGATCCATTCATTAAATTCCAACGGGTCAAACCCAGCCGAAGAGATACCTTCACGGTTGAAACCCATTTTATACCCATCAATAACTAGTGTGCGCTCGTCCACAATGACAATCATGTTTAACTCCCCAGCTTAACATTTAATTAACCGAATCAGGTCATTAGAATCGGTTAGATATTTTTCCACACCTGCGCAAACCAACAGTTGATATGTTTTTGATTTTAGGTATATATGCGTTGGTTGTTGATTCGTACGTTGGGTGCGTTTTGCTTTTTTGACCAAAAGGTCCCCGCAAAAAAATTCGACTTCAAGCTCAAATTTAGGTCAAAACTCGAACCTAAGCCGTTAAAAATATTGAATATTTTTAACTTGGTGATCGTTACATACAAAAAAATCTTGATTCTTTTGTCCATTTTCCAAAGCCACTCGCGACTAAATTTCTAATAACAGTGCAAACATATTTTTTCTGCGCAACCACGTTTTTAGGACCTGCGTGATAACGCGCTGCTGCGAGTGTCCAAGAGCCTTCTCGTTTAAAGAGTTTTTGTAAAAAACGCGCCGCATAGTCAACGTTTTTGCGCGGATCCAACATCTCCTCAACCGAATTAAATTGTTTGGAATGATAATAATAATTTATCTGCATACAGCCTAGGTCGATCATCTTAATACCACGGGCTCTAGCATCTCTAAACACGTTTAATGCTTTGGTTTTATTTGAGGGATAAAAGCCCTTGCCAGCCACATTAAGGGCGTAAGGGTGCATTGATTTAGCATTTCCTGTCTCTGTCAAGCCAATGGCATAAAGGAACCCCAAAGGTACCCCATGGGTTTTGGCACTGGCTGCTATATGAGGTTCGCATTTTTGACGAAATGTAGCAGAAAAACTGGAGCTACTAAAGATACTTAGCTCCATCCAAACTAACGCGAGCAGAATGCAAAACATCCTCATCATTACTCGTTTGTTGGAGGTCCTGATCATAATTCTTACTTTCGTTTTTAGCAGCCCTTTGGTTCTTACTTTGCCCAGGGTTTTGATCTGTACTTTGTCCTTGCTTAGGCATTTCTCTATCAAAAGTTTTTGATGCTCCACCATCTCCAATATCCTTACTAGTCGTACCAAGTTCAGAGTCTTTTATACTGACAGAAATATCATCTACGATTAATCCTGCCGCTTGAATTTGAAGCTTTAAGTTTGCAACATCAGCATTAATTCGACCAGCAATGTTGTGGTTTTCAGCAATGATGGAGACCACGAATTTTTGACCTACCAATGACATTCTCACCGAAATTGTACCCAGATTCTCTGGCTTGAGTTGAATCGTTAAAAATTTTACTGATTTAGATACAGTCTTTGTTTCCACGTTTTCAAACTGCGAAGTCAATAACGTTTTCGGCTTCAAACTATGGAGTTCTTGTGACACCAAAATACCTATTTTTTCGGGTATTTGACTTATAGCGTTTGGAGAAACTTGCCCAGTTTGTCCAACAGATAAAATTTTGACTAGTGGCTGTGATTTATCTTTTTTTTGCGGCTCGAAGATTTCGACTTTCTTGCTGACTTCTTGCATTTCTCTGATATTAATTGGCATCGTCTTATTTTTTGGAAGTAAATTCGACTTATCAACTTCACCAACATGTCGATCCATACCTAACTCACGATGAGATAAACTAATGTTTCTTATGTCTAGTTTTGCGAATCGATTACGTTCATCAACTTGCGTCATCCGATCTGGAATTTCAGTTCCATTTTTTCGGGGTTTATTGGATAGAGTTTTAGATTGAAAACTCTCATTTGGCCCGAAAGATGTTGGCATCTTAGCTTTGTGCGTTAGAGCTAAAGAAATTTGTTTCAAATCTACATCATATTTTTTATCTATATTTGAAATACTAGTTACCTTAACAAACGGTGCTTCTACAGCACTTTGTTTTTGAACAGCATGATTAGTCTCGCCAACCACCTGGTTCTTAAGACGTGCCTCACTCATGTGATTTCGTAGGTCTTTAATTACCAGACTTTGATGTTCCATTCTAAAGCCCTTTGGTTCGCGATGCGCTCTCTTGTTTTCACCAAATGCCAAGTCAGTTTCAGATGCTTTCAATGCTCTTTCATTAATTGGTTTCTTTAAATCTAATTTGTCTACATCGCCCCGCTCAATAACTTTTGTCACATCATGAGACAGTTCAGTTTTATCCTTTTCTTCTATTAACTGAGAAAACGTTTTGTCATCCTTCGGGCCATCATCACGCACTTCTTTTAAACGAAAACCATCGGAACGCCTGTTCGCTTTAGCAGCAATAGGAATTTGAAACTCAATTTGGGCCATAAGTTTTATTCTCCAGTATTTTGGACGCCCCTTTTATCAGATCAATAGCTCGATCAACAGTTTTCGAATTCTGCATGCCGTTACTTTCACCAAGCTTTCCATTTGTGATTTTGCTCATGGCTTTCTCACCGACAGAATGCGTCGTAATCAATGGTTTCCGAATTTCTGCAAGAATAAGGATAATTGCATCAAGCAACTCTTGATCTTGGACATCTAACAGCTGGCGATCTACCTTATCAATCAAGTCACTTCCTTCTTTTTCCTTACCAGAAACGATGAGTGTACCGCCAAGGTATAAGTTTGACTTTGCGACAAATAGCGGTTGTTTTTGCAATATGATAATCGCTTTACGCCCCAAAATTGTCGCCAGTTGAACTTTTCCATCAAGCATCGCAGCTCTTGTGACGGTTATGTAAATTGCGGCACGGTTTTCTTCGCTTAACCGATTCATTATTTCTTCTAAGTCTTCAATGAACTTTGAATCAAAACCAAAGTCGAGTATCGAAATATAATAAGAAAAGTTTGAGATAAAATCTTTTCGATAATAAGACTTGTTAAACCGCCTAGAATACAAGCGTGACATTCTAATGAACGCTTTTTTATCTCGATTTGCTCCCGCAATAGCAACGGAACGTCTTAATGCAGCTTCCTCCAACAAAGTTCCAGGCTTGAGCAACCGCACCAACGCAAGTTGTTCCATTGCACGGCCAGAACCATCATCTCGCCCCGCATACAAACTGGCTCTCGCAAGCGCAATTTGAGCTGCCACATTTGTAGACAAGCCTTCTAAGACAATAGGTTCGAGAAATTTCAATGCTGCCTTTGGTTCACCAGAAACAAACGCTAACGCGCCTGCTAACACCCCTTTAGGCAGATTTGGTTGATTCTTGATTGCTAGCAATTCAATGGCGATATTTGGATTACCACCGCTCAACAAGAAGATAAGTAATGCTTCGGCATTTTTGCGCTCTTGCCAATCAACAATACGGGCTTGCTTAAAACTCTTACTCATAAGTCTCAACATCTTGAGTTGAGCTTGATGGGCTTCTAAGTTGCCCAACACGATCTGGTCTTGCAGTTTTTGCAGAGCTAGCGCATATTGAAAGGGTTCAACTTCTTTGGCAGCACTTACGTTCATAAAGGTGAAAAACATAAGCAGCATACGTAATATGCTTTTTAAGAACTTCATAGTTATTCTTCCAGTAACAATATTTCAATTCGACGATTACGCGCATCAAACGGTTTTTCGGGAAGAAGCAATTTACGATCAGCATACCCAACGATTCTGGCAAACCTTGTTTCTGGAATGCCACCACGTATCAGCATAAATCTCGCAATTTGGGCACGTGCTGTTGAAAGGCGCCAATTATCATATTTTTCAGAATGAAAAGGGCGAGCATCGGTATGTCCTCTGATAACCAATTTAGCACTACGCTTGCTTAAAACCTTCGCAATTTTTTCCATAAAAAGAACAAGCTCTCTGGTTGGCTTGGCTGACGCTACGTTAAACATCCCAAACTCAGCCTTGTCAGTTAAGCTTATCAAAATGCCTTCACTCGTGTTAGTAACGTTGACGCTTGGCTGTCCTTTCAAATCAGTGTTCTTGGTTGTAACAGAAATATCTTTTAGGAGCTTTTGAACTTTTTTTCGCATACGCAATTGCGGTGTTTTTGATTTTATCAGTTTTTTCTCAAATTTCTCAGGTTTCTCCTCAACAGTTAAAATCTTTACCTTTTTTTTCAATTTTTTCATTGCTGCCAGTTTGGCTTTTTTTGAGATCGACTTGGTCTTTTTTGCTTCTGCATTTGTTTTTTTATCCAGCGAAGGTTTTTTTACTTGTTTTGCAGACATGGATTTATTTGAACGCGGTTTAGTTTTCACCTCCAAAACCTTCCAACTCTTTGGCGCAAAAGGATCCCTATATTGGTGCTCAATACTTGCCCTTTTTTGCGTCTTTGAACTGCGCGTGCCCGCCCCTTTTGCCCCCAAGACTATTTCATTCAGCATTTTCAATGGTTTTTGGAGGAGTTTTTCTTCCCGATCCATTTTTTTGCCAGATCCATTTTTGACCAGTCCACCAGTTTCCTGTTTCACATTTTCACCACTTAGAGGCTTAGTTGCTGGCGGGACTTCATTCGATTTTTTATTGGTTGTGCTATCATTACCTTTTTTATCATTCAATCCCCTTGGATTAGTCGACGCATCAACTAATTTGACGGGATTGAAGTAACTTGCAACCTGTGCCTTTGTTTCTTCATTTGAAGCATTGATTAGCCACATCACCAAAAAAAACGCCATCATCGCAGTCATAAAATCAGCATAAGCAATTTTCCAAACCCCACCATGATGAGCAGGTTCACCACCACGTTTGCGTTTGATAACAATTATTTCGGGTACAATAACAACTTCGTCTTTATCTTGCGTATTCATTCCCCCGCCTCAGCTTGAGAAAAACCCGAAAGCATTTCCTCCCATTCTTTGAAACGGGTCTCAATCCACATGTCATCGATTTCCAAGGTGATTTCATTTTGCTCAGTGACAGTACAGCTTACTTTAAACCCCATATTTTCTAAAAGTGTTTTGATACCCTGAATTTTGCTTTCACTCCCACTTAATAACACTTCTGATGTCTTTAAATTATGACTGACACTTTCAATAGTCTCAATTAAGTCTGTCATGATTTTATTCTTAATCGAGCTATCCACAAAAGGTTTGATTGCATTCAGCACAGCACCTGAAACGTTGTTTTTTATCCGATATAATCCTTGCTCAAATTGTTGCCTGACATTTTCTGCAAGTTGTTCAGCCAACTCAATCTTTAGTTTCTCAATTATTTCTTGATATTCAGCGCGTAAATGGCTTTCCTGCAGCGCAAGTTTTTCCGAGACGGAAACCGCACTTAATCCGCCTTCTTCAAAGCCAATATTGCAGTTCTTTTTATTTGTCTCTTGTTTAGGAGCTATCTCAACCGCATCAAGCATATCCTCATGAATCTCAGGAACGGTCGGATTAATCACCACTTTATCTTGGATGTCTTCTTGTGAAAAGTCGGCCAAATAAACCGATGCAGGGACAATATTCATGCCGAACCTTCCTCATGAACCCAACTTTTAAGCACACCTGCTGCTTTACTTTCATCAAATTCTATAAGTTGCTCTAAGCGTTGCATGGGCACTTGAGAGACATTTCCAACCACGTCTTCAATTAAATTATTGGATGCAGATGATGCATTGTCCAATGGGCTCACCGTACCACCACTCATGCCATCAAGAGGGGGCAAAGCTTCAATTGGTTCAAGTGCAAAATTATTATCAGATTGGCTGCTTAAATCTGGTAAACTGCCAGCCTTATCCTGTGGCTTATTACCGATCTCTACTAAGGCCCGTGTTGCTGGGCGAATACCTAAAAAAATCACCAGACCCGTAACAACCAGAACAATTATTCCGTTCATTAGGTTTGGTATAAGCCGAACAAAGTACGAAGAAAATGTTGGTGCCAGGATTGGTGCCATTTCATTGTTTTTTTGAAAAAAATTAACCAACGTTACTTTAATATTATCATTCCGATTTTTATCAAATCCCGCTGCAGATGCAATCAATTCTTGAATATCTTTTTGATGTTTTACTTCGAGTTCTGGAGTCAGCTTTTTGCCATCTATCGTGTTCAACATCTTCTTGTTAACGACCGCTGCAACAGAAATTTTCTTAATTATGTAACCATCACCAACGGTATCAACCGTTTTAGAACTAATTTCATAATTAATAAGTTTTTCCTTTTTTTCTTTGCTTTCACTATTTTTATTGCCACTTCCATTTTCTGATTTTACCGAAGGTATCTCTTGATCAACGCTGGCCTTTTTTGAAGAAATCGAGTTTTTTGCAGAACCCTTTTCCTTTATCTCACGCACAGATCGCTCAACCCGCGATGCTGGATCATAAGTTGTTTCTTTAACCTGTCTCCTATCAGTATTAAGCCTGACAATTACTGAGAGTTGAAAATTATTAAGTCCCAAAAATGGCACAAGAGTTGCTCGAATATTTTGTTTAATCTCCTTACTCATCGTTCGTTCTAGGCTCACCAATCGGCGCGGCGCTAAAGATTGCTTATCTTCGCCAGAAGCAAGTAGTGATCCATTTGTATTCATCACAGTGACTGCATCCACACTTAAGCTTGGCACGGCTGCCGAAACCAAGTGACGGATCGATTCAGCCGAATTTTCTGAATAACTTGAGTCCGTACGAATAACGATCGAGGCAGTCGGTGTACGAGACGATCGTCTAAAAGAACTATTTTTAGCCATAACGATGTGCACACGCGCAGCCTTCACACCTTGAATAAGTTGAACTGTGCGTGCAATTTCGCCCTCTAAAGATCGTACTAAAGTAACCTCTTGCATAAATGATGTTAGACCGAGAGATCCCATATTATCGAACAATTCATATCCTGCCTTTGAACTTCTGGGCAAGTTTTTTTGAGCCAAGAGCATTCTGGCACGCGAGGTCTGACCAAAATCAACTTTTATTGATTTTGCATCTTCGCTCACATCAAAACCGATGTCAGTTTCATTCAAAACGACACCAATAGCAGCAATGTCTTGAGGGTCTAATCCTGTGTATAGAACTTCAAACTGGGGCCGCGATAGGAAAACGCTTGCAAATGCTACCAACAGAAAAACCGTTAGGCCCACTGAACCCAAAACGGCAATACGTTTACCACCGAGTTTACCAATATTCCCCGTCAAAACACCAAAACGGTCAATCCAAGCCATAGTCCCTCAATATTTCTAGTGGAAAATACAAATAATCGCTGCTTGGGCTTGCGTGAGGGTTGATCTGCCCAAAAAAAATGCCGCGAGTTTAGAACTCACGGCATTATTCGGTACTATTAGATTAAGTAGAAATTATCTGAACAAGGACAAGACGTTCTGACTTGATGAGTTTGCAATGCTTAGCGCTTGCACACCCAACTGTTGTTGAACTTGTAACGCTTTCAAACGAGTTGATTCAGCGGTCATATCAGCATCAACCAATTCACCTACTCCACGCGAAATTGCATCCATAAGATTGGAAACAAAATCTTTTTGCATATCAACACGTTTCTTAGTTGCACCAAGGTTACTCGCCGCTGTCGTCATTGACTGATGTGCGCCATCAACTGTAGAAATAATTTCATCCAAGTCTGCAAGATCAGCTACGGAATCTGTGTAAGCAGAAACATCTACTGTCGCTACAGAATACGTTACTGCTCCATTGGTGGTTGTACTTGTAGTGTCAAGTATACCAGATCCGCCAGCATCAGCATCATAGAGTTTAACGTTGGCGGTGTTTACATCAATCGTACCGACCGTAACGCCCGTTGCAGAACGCGTGAATGATGCAACTATTGACTTACTGGCATTGTAACCAACAGCACCAGAATCAACTGAAAGCCAGTTTTCACCAGAAAATGATGCAGAACTAGCAATACTGACCAACTGATTTTGCAACTCATCAACTTCAGCTTGAATTGCAACACGATCAACACCCGGTTCACGTGCAGCCACAATTTTTGCTTTAATTTCGTCGACAACTTCTAAGCTAGACTCCATCGCAGTATAGGCCACATCAACTGTTGCTGCACCCAAGCCAAGTGCATCGGTTACTGTGCCTAAAGCTTTGTTATCAGAGCGCATTGTTGTCGCAATTGACCAATAGGCTGCGCTGTCAGATGCTGTAGCTACTTTATAGCCCGTAGCAATACGGTTTTGAGTTGTTTCTAAGTTTGAATTTGTTTGATTAAGCGTTTGTAGCGCCGTCATCGCTGATGCATTTGTCATAATTGACATAGTTTCAAGTCCTTTACGTTACTTACTAGTTTATACTATTTTTGTAAGAACATATCGGACTTGCACCGACACAGTGAAACGGCATCATGCCATTGGGCTAGAGTTAAAAAGCGCCCAATCCACTATACTCGGACACATTATTCAATAGGTGTTAAAATTTAGTTAAAAATCTAAAAGAACGACCTAACCAACCCTCCAACCAACAAATTCCAACCATCAATCAATATGAAGAACAATATTTTGAATGGTAATGAGATCACTGTCGGCGGCAACATCATCATTCCCATAGACATGGTAATAGTTGCCACAACCAAATCTATAACCAAAAAAGGCAAAACGATTAAGAAACCAATTTCAAAACCTCTCCGTAATTCTGAGATCATGAAAGCTGGTATTAAGATTCTCAAGTCAATCTTGTCAGACTTGCCATTCCTTGCCTTTTCATCCTTGTTTTCCCTTCCAAAACTCTTACTAGCTAAGTCTTGAAACATATGAATATCTTTGGCCCGCACTTGATCCAACATAAAGCGGCGAAATGGCTGTACCACATTTTCGTAGGCTTGGGCTTGTGATATCTTATCTTCCATCATTGGTTTGATGCCATTTTGCCAAGCCTTATCTGTCGTTGGCCCCATTATGAAAAATGTCATAAACAATGCTAGAGAAATCAGAATTAGATTTGCTGGCGTTGTCTGCAAACCCATCCCAGAACGCAAAAATGACAATGCCACAATGATACGCGTAAAACTTGTTACCATAATCAAAAGCCCAGGTGCTACAGACAGCACCGTTAGCAAAACAACCATTTGGATAATTTTTCCCGTTGCTGAATTTTCAACAGGTGGTAAAAAGTCCCCAAAGGTTACATCTTGTCCCATAGCTGGCATCGCTAAAAACATAAGTGCCGAAAGAGCTAGAATGATATATTTCATTCCACGACCAACGAGCTAATCACAAATTCTAGAATTTTCCCTTTGGAACGAATACGAGCTCTTTCTGTTAGATCATCTCGCAGATATGCTAATGCACTTGCACCCTCCAAATCAATCATCCTTAAAGTACGTAAATAAGCCAGAGTATCTTCTGAGATTCTTGCATTCAACGCATCAAAATTCATCGATTCATGGTTGCTTAAAATGATAGCCCCCTCCAACCGCACCCACGCATTCTTTGGCTCTGCCAAATTGGTTACAATTGGTAATAATATTTTGACTATTCGGTCACCAGCATAGATTCCGTCGAGTTTTTTAGTAGCTTTATTCGCTACGCTTTTTGGTCGCACTGTTTGGGTTTTAGAGCTCGGAACTAACGAAGAAAATTGTGTACCCATCCCTCCGCCAACCATAACAGCAATTAGCGACGCTATAACAACACCAAAAATAGTCCCTTTTGAGGAACTATCTCCTTTCTCAACTTGCGACAAAACATCATCTGATACAGGCATCACTTCATTCTCGCTTAAAAGGGGTTCACATTGGTTATTATTTGCTGCAAAAACCCTGGTTGCTGAACTTCCATTGAACGCCCACGTCCGCCGTATGAGATTCTAGCCTCAGCAATTTTTTCATATGTGATGGTATTTTCTTGAGTAACATCTTGCGGGCGCACAATTCCTGCTACCGACAACACCCGCATTTCAAAATTGACCAACACTTCCTGAGTACCTGCAATTATATAATTGCCATTTGGTAAAACCTGGGTAATCACTGCAGCTATTGAGAGTTTGATTTTTTCAGAGCGAACAACAGAACCAGATCCATTAAACTTTGTACCGTTGTCAACATTGGCACCGATACCGCCTTTATACTCTCCACCACTGGAAAACATCGAGCCGTCATAAGAAAAATCTGCCCCTGCCCGCCATTTATTATTGGAAGCCCGTGAACGTTTGAACTTGTTCGCAAGGTCAGCCTTATCATCGATTTGGATGTGTACCGTTAAAACATCACCAGTTAATTTAGCTCTTTGATCGTGAAAAATGCTCTCGCGATTACCTGGCCATAAAGAATAATTTATTGCTTTAGTACGCGGTTTTATTGCAACTGTAGGTGCAATGTAGCGCGCTGATGTAATCCCTGATCCGACGTTCGACATTTTGGGTGCAACGCCAATTTCATCCACATGTGCTGCGCATCCACCTATCGTTAAGACGGCACTTAGAGCAATGAAGTACCGCATCAGTTATTTTCCTTTTTTTGAAATTTCGTTGAGCCGCTGATAACACTCACTAAACGACTTGCCTTTTGAGGTGACATTTCGTTCAAAATTGCACTTGCTTCACGTGGCTTTAACTTGATTAAAATAGATATCGCCGTGTCATAATCCACCAGAGAAATTTGAGCTGCTGCTGTATCTGGTTCCATGATCGAGTAAATTGCCACCAAAGATAACGTCATTTTACTGACAAATGCCTCACGGCGTTCAACCCATTTTTTATACTCTGCTTGCTTTTTTTCAAATTGTAGAATTACCTTTTTTAGTTTTTTTTCCATTTCTGCAAGCTTCTTAGCCTGCCAAACATTTTTAGCATCTTGCGCTGCATCTCCATTATTGAAACAAAACTTGTGGAAATCCTTTTCAAAAGTTGGACTGACTGATTTTATAACAGTTGGTTTCTTTTGCGGTTCTACCGCTATCGACATACTGACAAAGAAAACCAGCCCAATAGGGATTAACGCTAATTTTATAAGCTCTCTCAACAACCAGTTTCTAAAAATTTTCTGTATAATCATTGGACAATTAAATCTGCTTGAAGCGCGCCTGCTGTTTTAATCGCTTGAAGAATAGCGATCACACCTTTAGGTTTTAAGCCGATACTATTTAAGCCTGCCACCAAATCGTAAAGATCGGTGCCAACGAGGATAGCTAAACTACCGCCCTTTTCTTTCCCCGTTACAAAGGTTTCTGGTGTCACCGTGGTTTTACCGTTGGAGAAAGGCCCTGGTTGCGATACACGAGGTACTTCCGTTATCCGAACGGTTAGATTTCCGTGTGTTGCAGCGACAGTTGAAATCGTAACTTGAGCGCCGATAACAACGGTACCAGTCCTCTCATCGATCACAACTCGGGCAGGCGAATCTGGGGTAACTGTTAAGTCACCAAGTTGGGCAATAAAGTGAGCAACCGATATTTTCGACGGTTTTTGAATCTCAATGGTTCTCATATTCTTTGACCACGCCAGCGACTTTCCATAACGTTTTCGAGTATATTTATTAATCGCCTTGGAAATCATTACTGATGTTTTAAAATCTGGATTTCGCAATTCAAATACAATTTTTTTCTGTTTGAAAAATGAACCGGTGACCTCGCGCTCAATTATTGCACCATTGGGAATACGCCCACTTGTTGGCACGCCTTGCGTTACACTTTCAGCCAGTCCTTGTGACACAAACCCTGTTACAGTCAAGGGACCCTGAGCTACCGCATAAATTTTACGGTCAGCCCCTTTCATTGGAGTCAAAATAAGAGAACCTCCAACCAAAGAAGACGCATCTCCCAAAGAAGAAACATTTACATCAATTTTTGACCCTCTATTAATGAAAGGTGGCAATGTCGCCGTTATCATGACGCTCGCAACGTTTTTAGTTTGCGAAGTAGAGCGTTCGAATTTCGCGCCTAAGCGTTCAAGCATTATCCGCAAAGCCTGCTCTGTAAATGGTGAATTTCGTAAATTATCACCTGTACCATTTAGACCAACAACCAAACCATAACCAATAAGTTGATTGTCGCGAACACCGCGAATAGTCACAATATCTTTTATGCGCGCCGCCGATAAACTTGGCAAAACATTCAAAAACATCGCGCATAGTAAGAAAAATGGCAGGAATGATTTCATTTGGTCAGCACTTCCACCGAACCGTCGGCCCGTACAGTACCGATAACCTGTAAACCAGTATCGATATTACGCGTTTGGATAACTTGCCCGACGGTCGCAGATTTTAAAGACATCGCTTTTGTGACGATTGAGAGACCACCTAATTTATAACGAAGAGTAACAACCTGCCCTACTTTTACAGTATATGCCTGGCGTAAAAATCGCCGCTCAATCGGGCGCCCCGCGACCAAAGTTCTGTTAGCTACTTTTCCAATAACTTCTGCCTTGCCACGCACCTTGCCGCCACGGGCAATATACACATCTACAAAACGCGCTTCTCGAAGCATATTAATTTGAATTTTTTCGCCAGGATAAATTGTAATTACTGGTACAATTAAAATGCCTTCAGCTTGAGCTTGATGGCCAGTCAATAAGACAGTCCCAAAGGCCAGATTGCCAACAATCATCAACCAACGTCGCATTTAGCGAATACCTTTTGCAACTGTTCCAGCCATTTCATCTGCTGCTTGGATTACCTTTGAGTTCATTTCATAGGCACGTTGTGCCGCGATCAATTCAGTAATTTCGCGAACAGGATCAACATTTGAACTTTCCAAATACCCTTGATTGACTGTTGCAAACCCAACATCACCAGGGACGCCAGTAACAGCGGCACCTGAAGCTGCGGTTTCACGAAATAAATTACCACCCAATGGGTCTAAGCCACTGTCATTAGCAAAATTAGCCAAAGAAAGTTGACCTAGTTCTTCCAATTCTGTTTGCCCGCTAATTCGAGCAAAAACTTGTCCAGTCTTATTGATTACAACTTCCAATGTATTTTGAGGAATGGTTATTTCTGGTTGTACAACATAGCCATCTAGCGTCACTAATTGGCCAGTTGAGCTTTTATTAAAGGCACCCGCCCGCGTATAAAGAGTCTCTCCAGAACTGTTATTAATTTGAAACCATCCCCGTCCTGTTAGTGCCACGTCAAGTTTGTTTGAAGTATGGGCTAACGCACCTTGAAGGTGCAGTTTACGCACGGCAGCAGATCTAACGCCTAGCCCTACCATAGCACCTTCAGGAATAGCATTTTCACCGCCGCGGTTTGCAACGCCAGGAAGTCGCTCTGCTTGGTAAAGTAAATCTGTAAACTCTGCCCGAGCCCGTTTGAATCCTGTCGTATTGATGTTGGCAATATTATTGGCAATAACCTCTACGTTAAGTTGCTGGGCGGCCATACCAGTTGCTGCAATTGCGAGGGCTTTCATTATTCATATTCTCCTAAATTCTTTAGATCGCCATACGGCTAATTTCTTGATAGGCTGATACCACTTTATCTCGAACAGCGATTGCAGTTTGCAGCGTGCGCTCAGCTGCCATTACTTGGTCAACTACTTGCTGAATTGATGCTTTATCAGATATGCCCGCAATGGCCGTTGTTTCGGCCTTAGTGATGGTATCCACTGCCGTTGACGCCACATTTTTCATTACTTCGTCAAATCCACCCGACGGATTTGTTGCTATATTATTGCCAACTGAAACTTTCGAAAAACTTGTTCCCGAAACAAAATTCGTATTACCGATTGCATCTATCATCTATCTAGGTCCTCATCAGGTCTAAGGTCATAGAGACTAACTCTCTTGACTGTTTGTAAATCTGCAGATTGGCTTGGTAAATTCGATTGGCTTGGCGCATATCAGCCATTTCAATCAACGGATTCACATTTGGTAATTTCACATAGCCATTCTGATCTGCAGCAGGACTTCCCGGATTTAATTCAACTTTAAATGGTGAGCGATCAACACCATAGCTTGAAACTTTTATTAAGTTTACGCCTGATGCTCGGTCAACCTCACTGGTGAAACTAATCGTTTTCCGCGCATAAGGGTTGGCACCTGGCGTATTTCCCGTTGAGCGCGCATTGGCAATATTTTCTGAGATGATAAGCAAACGTTCAGACTGAGCGCTCATACCAGATGCTGCTATCCTTGCTGGGCTTAATAGTGGGTCCATCTTTAACCTTTCACACTCATCAATAACATACGATGAAATGACTTCACTATATTTGCGTTGAGCGCATACGATCGCGCAACTTCACTACCCTTTATTAATTCAGCTTCAATAGAAACAGAGTTCCCTGAGTGTGATATTTCAATGCTTTGAGTTGTACCTTTCGAAGCATGCGAACGATCAGTAATTCCTTGCGCATTAAGATGCTTTGAATGAGTTCGACTTAAGCCACCAGAAAAACCTGATGCTTGAGATTTTAAAATGCTTGAAAATGGTTCAATTTCACGCGATTGATATCCAGTAGTACTTGCATTTGCAATGTTACTTGCAATAACCCCTTGCTTCTCTGTAAGCCACTGGGCCTTTTGCGAAGCTATCGAAAAGAGTTGTACGCTGCTCATAACACCCCCAAAAAGTTTGTTAAGGAATTGTTAAGAGTTAAAGCTTGCCCGAAGCTTAAATCGAACCAAGAACTGTCCGAATATTGGGGAGTGCCTCACTTTTACCTTTTGTCAACTTTTCAAGGTTAATTTAATTTGTGGCTAGTTTTCGCATATACCAAATAGCGAACAATTAAAGGCATGATGCCAAAAAGCCACATCGGTTCAAATCCGATATTTCCTTTCATAAGTTTTTATCCACATTGTTTTGTGCGCTTGTCACCCCAGTTTGTTTTTTAAGGTGGTAATCGATAGTCGTTGCTTAATTGCGATAGCTAATGCTTGGCCATGCTTGCATCCAACTCAATTCCGACAGAGGAAGAAGCATGTCCTTTTTTACTATACTTGCGATATCATCAGTTGCCTTACCAACCCAATTACCTCAGAGCAATGAATTCGGGTTTTTATTTCAAATAGACTCTTTTAGCCCACTGGTCGTCGAGTATGTGGTTTCTTGTTCACGGTTAACACCAAAGGGAAAAGGCTACGGAATTATATCGTACTCGAGTGTCGATCGTTTTTACTGCACACCCTCTCAACACTGTTTTAAAAAACTGAGGATAGCACACAGGGAAACTTGTGGTTTCTAAGTCCGCTAAACAAAACAATTTTATTTTCAGAGTGACAAAATATGCTACAAAAAAACTATCAAATATCCATTCCAGATATCGACAATACAGATAACATCGATTCCGAGTATGCCCACTCTGTTAAGGTGGCAAATGATGTTTTTAAATTGGTAGAAACTCACACGACACCGCCAGTCCCACAAACGTACGACCTTTGGTACCAATATGTACAAGGAAATGACAAAGATCTCAATCAGCAAATTGATGCCATCATAGATCGTGGAAAACACCTAAGTCAGCAAGATATTGAACTTATTCACCAGAGTTTTGCTGATAACAATCACCAACAAATAAATGAAATTGGTGAAGATCTGGAAGAGGCGTGCCTTCAACTAATGAGCATGCTGACATCGCATATAAATCTCAATGACGGCTATGAAAACTCCCTGATAGAGGCCAACGCTGAACTGAACGCCAACCCCACTCCCGAGAATTTAAAGCTCGTGGTCAAAGCATTAATTTCTGAAAATGAGAAAGTTACAAAAAACTCTTCGAAACTCAAACAAGAACTTTCAACAGCAGTAAGTTCATTGGAGGAGCTAAACGAGGACCTTAGAAAGTCAAGAAAAAACGAACTAACAGACCCATTGACACTTATAGGAAATCGTAAAAAGTTTAACATATCACTTGCCCAAAACCTTCAACTTGCCCAAGAAAAATGTATTCATTTTTCTGTTATCATTGCTGATTTAGACAACTTTAAAATCGTTAATGACAATTTTGGACACCTCGTCGGCGATGCAATTTTGAAATTATTTGCAAAAATAATGATTAAGAATGTCAAAGGTCGAGATATCGTTACGCGTTATGGCGGAGAGGAGTTTGCGCTCATACTTCCCAGCACAGACCTGAACGGAGCATTCCTTGTAGCCGAACAAATCCGCCTTGACCTTTCTTCTCAAAACCTTCAAGTCACAGAAAATAAAAACCCAGTTGGAGTTGTCACTGCATCGTTTGGCATTAGCCAGTACCGCAAGGGCGACACATCTCAATCCATAGTCGCGAGAGCCGACAAAAGGTTATATGAGGCAAAGAGGGGTGGACGGAATCAAGTAAAAAAATAGATCAAAATTTGCGTAAATCCTTGTACTCTCCCCAAAGAGATTAGGGCGCAAGCTGGATTGTGGCACCCATCACAATCCAGCAAACTATTTAGGCAAAATTGACAAGCAACACTCTCTCTGTCCAAACTGTTGTTTGTTTAAACGGTCAGGTTTGATGTAAAATCAAATCTGACCGTTTGTTTTGTAATTATGACAATAAGGCATTGGGTGAACTGCCGAATAAACGATATCCTTGTTTTCGATCCATGCTCGCACACGAGCTGATCTAGATTCAGTCATGTGAACTGTCTGCAGTTTTTATAATGAAACACCAGGCTTTCTCTGCACGCGGATAATTTTTTTAGAGTGCGCTGTTCGTCCATCATAACATCATCATTGCGATAGAGTTTTAGACAGTTCAGCAAATACATCTAAAACATGAGGTGCATCAGCTTCTTGCTGCAGAGTCTTGTAAATTTTTGGAACCCAGACGATAGCTTGGTCGATATCTAAATCTACACCAGGCGTATACCCACCAATTAATCTCAAATCCCTAGAATCTTCGTAACGAGCAATAAAAGAACGCAACATTAAAATCAATTTTTCCTGCTCAGCTGTCCAGCTATGCTTTGCCAAACGCGATACAGACGACAAAATATTTACCGCTGGATACCGACCTTGCTCAGCGATTGACCGATCTAGCACAATATGCCCATCTAGAGTCCCACGAACATTATCCGCAACTGGGTCATTAATATCATCGCCATCAACCAAAACCGAAAAAATACCTGTAATCGCACCACAGTCTTCATATCCTGTTCCGGCTCGCTCAAGCAATTTAGGCATTTCAGAAAAAACTTCGGGCGGATACCCGCGCGACACTGGCGTTGCACCCGATGCTAACAACACATCACGACTGGCATGGGCAAACCGCGTAATTGAATCGACAATCAACAAAACATGCTCACCACGATCGCGAAAATATTCGGCAATCGTAAGCGCAATTTTTGGCGCCATTCGCCGCATCATTGCACTTTCATCACTTGTTGAAACAACACCAATTGCTTTACTCGCGTTAGAACCAATTGCATCTTCAATAAACTCTCTGACTTCGCGTCCTCTTTCACCAACCAAAGCAAAAACCACTCTATCAAATTCTTGGGAGCGAGCAAGCATGGTTAAAAAAGTAGACTTTCCAACACCTGACCCAGCAAAAACACCAATCCGTTGCCCTTGACAAATTGGGGTAAACAAATCGACTGCTTTAATCCCCGTTTTAATAGGAACATTTACTCGTTTGCGCCTCATTGCATCGGGTGGTGCGCGATCCACACTCACCGCACAATCGCCTTGTTCAAGCTCTCCAAGCCCATCGATTGGCTGACCAAGTCCATTGAGTATTCGCCCACTCCAACTCTCATCAGGCCGCAAAGTGAGTGAACCCTTTCTCCAAACTGGTGTACCAAGCCTAATATCCAAGTTAGACTGAAAGGACTTTACAGTTACTGTCGACTTATTAATGGAAATTACTTGGCCAAGATACTCGATTTTTTGACGGCCTTGTTGGTTCACATCAAGAGAAACACATTCGCCAAGTTTGACAAACCGCGACAAGCCAGAAACCTGATAACTTGATGGTGTAATCTCAACGACATAGCCTTTTACACGTATGAAGTTATTTTCTTCAACGACACTTTTGACGATATTATTAAAGCGTAATAAACGGTCAAAATTAGAGTGCTCAGGCTGAAGGTTCAAACTCTTGCCCCAAGGGTTTTAATCGCTTCTAACGCTGCTTTCTCACTTTCATTAGTCAGTGTATTGAGCATATCAAAAGCACGCGAGACCTGTATAAGGTGAGACATTTCCATTATCGCATTTACATTTGATTGCTCAACGAAACCTTGCAAAACGCCCGCACTAGAAAAATCAACAATGCCAACCACAGCGTCACCTGTTGTAACACTGGAAGTATCATATCGCACTAGATTTGCATTAGGAGGTATTTTAAATAACCCAATAGCACTCACCTGCTTTTTATTCTGGGTAATCATACCATCAGAAGAAATTTTTGGTGGACCAGCTTTAGGGTCAAGCTGAATCGGCGCGCGGCCGACATCCAAAACCAGATGCCCAGTCAACGTTTGCAACGAGCCATCAGGAATAATTCTAAACCGCCCGTCTCGGGTATAGGCTGTTCCATTTGGCGTTTGAATTGCAAACCATCCATCGCCTCGTACTGCAACATCTAACACATTTCCAGTTTTTACGATTTCACCTGCATTACGGCTTATAAAAGTCTCGCCTGAGGATGCATAAGAGACAGACCGTGAACCTACCGTTGAAATAACCGACGAAAACTTCAAGCCCTCACCGCGAAAACCAACAGTTTGTGCATTAGCAACGTTATGAGCAATTGAATCCAATTGCTTTTCAAGCCCAATCTGCCCTGACAGCGTAACAGGAAATCCAACTTTCACGAACTCAACTCCCGTTTAATTTTAAACTTTGAAGTGAACTTAATAAATCTTGATTGATACCAGCTTCGATAGGCTGAGAAAACAATAAGCCAATATTTGTGACCGAGGTGGCTGTCGGTTCATTTAATTCCCACATAGATGTAAACCTAATTAGTAACTTATCTAGCTTTTCTGGATCGTGAAGATCCGCAATATCCAAGCGTTTTTCTATTCGAGCAATATTTTTGTCTATACTGCCGCTAGACAAACTTAACCCAAGCATTGTCTCAACAACTTTCAACAATGCGGGCTCACCCAATAACTCAATGGTACTATTCACACTTGGTGCTTTTCGCTTAAAGTATAATGCTAGGCGAACGCCTTCGTTGTCAGCGCCTGCATCTTCTTCTAGAACCTGACGTACAAATTTATCCACAGTACCTTGACGGGCTTTTGTGAAAGTTGTGGCCGTTTCACCATAACGCTTGAAATTGAAATTTTCCGCAAACTCTGCATAGCGTTTATCGGCCAACTGATTTGCAAAACTTGTATTGTCATCCGTGCCTTCCGTTAAAACTTTTCGCATAAATGCTTTAGCATACGTCATCTCTTCTAAGCCCATCGCACGCATCGCATAAGAGTAAACACGATCATCTTCTAAGAATTCATCAATTGAGTTAATATCCCCAATCTTGGAAAGATAATACGCACTTTCGCGCGCTACAACAGGCTTCTCAGATGCAAGTTTAAGAGAGGCATCAATATCGCGCGCTATAAATTGATAAGAAACCGAAGCAGTCAACATAATTACAAACTCGTTCTAAGCTAATACGAACCACAACCTTTCACAGTCAGCTTGCCCTAACCTTACCTTACCTGATTACTGAAGATCAGCATTTGCTTGCCAAGCCTCACACAAGGCCTAAAAAATAAAAATTAGTTTCGTAGCTAAATTCATTGAGACTAAATTCTGGAGAACTCATTTGACAATACTTTTGGGATTAATCATCACTCTTGGTTGTATGCTTGGTGGCTTTATGGCCATGGGTGGCCATGTAATGGTTATCTGGCAGCCATGGGAATACGTCATTATTTTTGGCGCATCATTCGGTACGTTTGTCGTTGCTAACCCCATGAAGACAATCAAAGATTCTGGAAAAGCGCTACTAGAAGCCTTTAAAGGAAAAATCCCTAAAAATGACGACTTTCTTGCAGTTTTGGGACTTCTTTTTTCGTTAATGAGAGAAATTCGGGCAAAATCACGAAACGAGGTCGAAGCACATATCGATGCGCCAGATGATTCCAGTATTTTTCAAAAGTACCCAACAGTTATGAACAACAAAGATCTAATGACTTTTATTTGCGATTACTTCCGTCTAATTCTGATCGGCAATGCTCGAACACACGAAATCGAAGCCTTAATGGATGAAGAGATTGAAACATTGCAATACGACGCAATGAAACCTTACCATTCAATGGTGGCGATGTCTGAGGGTTTACCAGCGCTTGGTATTGTTGCTGCGGTGCTTGGTGTGATTAAAGCCATGGGTGCACTTAATGAGTCTCCTGAGGTATTAGGCCATCTTATTGGCGCGGCACTTGTTGGCACCTTTGCTGGTATTTTTATGTCGTATGCTGTGGTTAGTCCAATCGCCACAAAAATCAAAACAGTTAGATCCAAACAACTGCGTTTGTACATTATTGTAAAACAAACATTATTAGCATTTATGAACGGAGCCATGCCACAAATTGCACTGGAGTATGGGCGCAAAACAATTTCCTCATATGAACGTCCAACCATTGATGCTGTTGAAGAACAGACGCTCTCAACAGGCAGTAATGAACCCGTTCAACAAGCAGCCTGAGTAAATAAATGTCCCTTTCCCAAACATCAACAACTCAAGCTAAACCCAACCAAACATCTGCTTCAACCCACCCCCCTGAGCTAAGCCTGCCGCCTGTTTTAAATCAGGCAACCACTGGTTTGCTCAGCGCCTCGGAATTATCTGTTGATCGATCTCCTAGATTACACACGATCTTTGACAATTTATGCGTGTTAACCAGCCAGCAATTAATGTCACTGTCCCACACTCCCATTGAGCTAACGCTTGAGCGTGTATGGTCAGGCCAAATGCAAGACATCAATATCAGTGATAGCGATCACATTATCGTCCAATTTGAAATTCAATCATGCCAAGAGCCAATTTATTTCTCTATCGATCGCCCTGCCTTATTTTTGTTAATAGAGGCACTGCTCGGCGCGACCAGCAGTCCACGCCCCTACACAACAGAGCGTAATTTCACTTCGTTAGAATTGGCCTTTGCACAGCAAATCGCTAAAAAAATATTGTGCCAATTTCATCAGCAATTTTCCTCTATTACCGACATGACATCAACATTCAAGCAATCGTTCACAGGAAATGAATTAGAAAATGGAGACCATGTTAACACGGTTTTCTTAACTGCAAACATTGCCTTAGATGTATTTGGACGCACGGCGCAAGTTCGAGTGTTTTTACCTCTTTCAGTTCTCTCCCCTTACAAGTCCTCTTTTGCAGTAGAAACCGCAGATACCAATGAAGTCGTTGACAAAGTTTGGACAGACCATATTAAAAACCAATTCGCTTCAAGTGAAGTGGAATGTCAGGCAATTCTTGAGGGTGGGCAATTGTGTTTGTCGCAAATCGCCCAATTAAAAGTTGGTCAAGTCCTTCAATTAAATGTCGAAGCTGGTAACAGCATAAAACTAAACTGTGAAGGCAAAACGTTATTCATGAGCAAACTGGGACAAAGCAATGGCGTATTTACGGTCAAAGTAACCGAGTTCCCCCAACCTCAAAAAACACTTCTCGAGACAATCCTTACTGAATCGAAAAACGCTACCATTTGACAACAAATAACGCACCAAAGGACCAATACATGACTCAAGATCAAGTAAGGCAAGAACCAATCATTGGACAAGAGGAAAGCATCGGCCATCAGGCTACCCCTGAAAAGGACGACGGACCTATGAACCAGAGTCAAGTTCAACCTCAGCCCTCAATTGCAGGGCCAGAACGTATTGTCCAACAAGAAATAAACCCAAGCCCATTAGTTTCCTCAGATACTGCGACATCACTAAGTCCAGAATTAGCTTCGAAAAGCTCTCAAACTAGCGCAAGTTCAGCAAGCAACGATTCGAATCTTGACTTAATTATGAACATTCCAGTCACAGTCCAAGTTATCTTGGGGACGACCAAAATGCCTGTTTCCAAAATTATGCAACTTGGTCGCCATGCAATTATCCCACTTGATCGAAATGTAGGTGACCCAATTGATGTTGTTGTAAACGGACGCACAGTCGCACGCGGCGAAGTGGTTTTAATGGAAGATGACGATACTCGCTTTGGTATTTCGATAACCGAACTCGTAACTAATTAATTTTCACTATGGCGATGCACAGACAAACGTCAAAATAAAATTTAATTGCAGGGTTGATTTCACGTGAACAGGTTTGAAATTATGACAGGTATTGAAAAAGCCGCTACAATTTTGAATATCATCGACCCAGAAATAGCTGGGCGATTACTTCAACTATTCAATGCCGAAGACATAGAAAAAATCTCTAGTATCACCAAATCGCTTGAACCAATTGACAGTTCAGACTTCGCCAATTTAATCGAAGAATTTTCAGCCCTTTTTGCCAATGATTTGCAAATGCTGGGCGTTAGTCGCGATGTAAATAACCTATTAGAATCTGTTCTCACACCCGCGCAAGTATCAAAATTGAAACCACAAAAAGCGGCTAAAGGTTCTGTGTGGACAAACGAGAGTTTTGCCAAGCAAGAAATTTTAACACCCATAGTTAGAACTGAACATCCTCAGTTGGTCGCAGCGATACTATCCCAACTTGACTCTGATTTAACTTCTGAATTGATTGCATCTTTTAGCAATGAAGAGCGAAATGATATCTTGCAAAGAATGCTAAACATGCGAGAAATCAAAATGGAAGTTACGAGTATTATTGAGGACCATTTTCGAACAACCATCATCGAAAATGACGAAGAAGAAAAGGGCGGAAAGTCTCGTGCGCGAATGGCAAATATAATCAATAAAATGGACAAAACGCAGGCTGATAAATTCCTTTTTGAACTGGCGATCGAAGAACCAGAAGAAGCCGCACGACTTAAAAAGTTATTATTTTCTTTTGAAGATATCCCTATCCTTTCCCAAAAAGACCGCCTTATTTTATTTGATTCAGTTGAAACTGACACCAGCATCTTAGCGCTTGATGGAATAAATGGAGAGATGAAAGAGCTAATCTTGGAATCATTTGGAACCAGAGTGAGGAAAATGATCGAATCTGAACTAGCAAGTTCAGACCCTAAAGATGCCGAAAAGGTTGATAAAGCACGGCGCAAAATTGCCAATATAGCACTTAATTTGGCATCTAAAGGCAATATTACGATTGTCATAAAAGAAACCAATTAGATGCAGATGGCATCATCAGACAGCTTTGAACTCAATTTCCACTTATTATCTAATTTCCGACACTCTTTATTTTAAAGTATTGACCAACAATCATGTCCGATGCACCTGACGAGGAAAGTAAAACCGAAGAGCCGAGTGAGAAGAAAATCTCCGATGCGCATAAAAAGGGAAACATTCCTGTCTCACGGGAAGTCGGTATTTTTGCTTCCTTATTTGGGTTGGTGATTGTAAGTCAGTTTTTTATTTGGGAAAAAACAAAAGGACTCGTTATATTTTTAGCGCAGTTCATTGAGAACCCAGGAAGTTGGCGCTTAGACAATACTCAATCAGTAACAAATCTACTTGAATTAGTATCTAACGCCATTTTCTTTTTCCTGATACCCATTTTTGTCATTCTAACGACCACCAGTCTTACGGCAGCCTTCTTGCAAAACCCGCCTAAAATTATCCTACACCGGATCAAGCCAGACTTTTCCAAGTTGTCCTTGGCAAAAGGAATGAAGCGTATATTGGGCACTCAAGGTTGGATTGAATTTAGCAAAGCTTTGTTTAAATTCGTAGCCATTGGTATCGTCGTTACAATTTTTTTAGAAGCAGAGCTAGCTGGTGTTTTTAACACATTATTGAGTCATCCAAATTCAATTCCACGAGTCCTTTTGGCGCTATCCTCAGACCTACTCTTATCAGTTTGCGTTGCAACAATTCTTCTTGCAGGTGCCGATTTTGTTTGGTCCCGAAAGCAATGGTTTAAAAATTTAAAAATGACCCAGCAAGAAGTCAAAGACGAGCGAAAGCAAATGGATGGAGACCCAATCGTGAAAGCAAAGCGGCTGTCTTTGGCACGCGATCGGTTAAGAAAACAAATGATTTCTGCAGTACCTAAAGCCACTATAATCATTACAAACCCAACCCATTATTCGATCGCGTTAGCCTACAATCATCACGAAGATGCCGCTCCGAAGGTCATAGCAAAAGGAAAAAATCTTATCGCTCTAAAAATTCGGGAAATTGCCGAGAAAAACAACATCCCACGAGTAGAGAACAGACATTTGGCGCAATCACTTTACGCCCAAGTAGAAGTAAACCAAACGATACCAGAAGAGTTTTATCGCGCTGTCGCTGAAATCATTCATCATCTATCGGCCAAAAAGAATTAGCAGTACTATCGTTTTTTCGTTTTTTTAGGACGTGTTTTTTTTCAATCTCCCCCTCAATCAGGTACGAGACAAAAACCATTGAGTGGCCTGCAATGCTCTTTTTAATTTTGCTTGCAGACTTTTTCTTTTGCACATGATTGAGCACATCACCAAATATTGGGGTTTTTGATTTCAGGGTCTTGAGTTGATTGACTCGCGCCCGCGCCCTACGATCCGTCAATTGAATAATACTTTCCACTCAAGCGCGCATGAATTTCACCACAAGTAACCTTGTTGTCTTCGCCATCATCAAACAAAATACCAATTTCATTTTCTTTGCACCAAATTATTTCACCAATACGTAGAACTTGGTGCTCATCATCAAACAACTGAATTTTCTCTGGCAAATCAAAAAAATGACTCAACCTTAATCTCGCGCCAGATTCTGATCTATCAAAAATTTGACAGTCAGCAATAAATTTACCGTTAATATGTGCCACCTTACCCGAACGCAAGCGCACGCGCTGGCGGTTTTTCACTCGTCGACGTTTAAATATTGCCATTATTTTATTCTTTATGTTGTTAGATTTTTTATGATAAGCAAAAAATTTATTAGGTTTTAGCAATTAGAGGCTTTTTTATAGCGGAATCCAAGGGTTAAGACATGCACTACTTTCATAGAATAAGAGAAAACTTCAGATATCAAAGCGCAAATTATCCGATTGCGAACTCCACTGATTTCATTGGATATATTGATTGAAAGTCATACCAAACTCACCCTTACCTATCCATACAACAACCCCATTCACCCTGCCTAAATCCTCTTGGCATAAACAGACTTTTTGATGGATTTCTAGTTTCAAAATTGAAGCAATTCTTGCTGAAATGCTATTAATAGA
>Ga0256834_1000248_pt1 | contig 39379 bp, 36 predicted proteins | sample 4281140metaG_FD_190536 | JGI IMG/M metagenome (GOLD analysis project Ga0256834, IMG submission 190536) | Hydrothermal vent microbial communities from East Pacific Rise, Pacific Ocean - 4281-140 | ecosystem: Environmental > Aquatic > Marine > Hydrothermal vents | place: Pacific Ocean: East...
TAACTATAGATAAAGGAAGAACACATGACTTTAATCTTTTCAAAAAAAGTAAAGCAACTAGAAAAATAATATTGAGTCAAGTTCTTGCTGATTTAGGTTATGTAGGTATAGATAAAATCTGCCCAAATTCTAAGATACCAAATAAAAAAACTAAAAAGAATCCTTTGAGTAAAGATGATAAAAAAGAGAATCGTAAACTATCAGCTAAACGAATAATTAAAGTATTTAAAATCGTTAAATATCCTTATCGAAATAGGCGAAAAAGATTTGGTTTGAGGATGAACCTTATTTGTGCTATTGTTAATATTGATTCAGAACCTATAAAAACGGTTGTTTGTGGTGATTGAAGTTTGTTTTAGGAGAAGTCTATTATACATTCAAAAGAATTATAAGAAATGTTAGATAGTTTGGTTCATATTCTCTCGCCCGTAGCATTTATAAAATCTATACTTTTGCTTTCTTTAGATTTAATCTCAATAACATAATTATTTAGATAAAATAGCGACTATTTTAAAAACAGTGAGGTTTATGTGGACGAAATACTAATAGGCATAAAAAAAGATGGTGAGATTTTTGATATTCAAAGTGCTGATATAGAAAATTTAACTGGTGAAAATATACTGTACGATAACTCAAGTGAGGCTTTAGAAATTATTCGCCATTCAACCGCACATTTGATGGCACAAGCTATAAAGATATTATATCCAGATGCAAAGTTTTTTGTAGGACCGGTGATTGAAGATGGGTTTTATTATGATTTTAGAACCAAAGAGAAGATAAACGATACAGACTTAAAAGCTATCGAAAAACAGATGAAATCTCTTATCAAGAAGAAACTTCCAATTGAAAAATATAGTATAAGTAAAACTGATGTATTGGAAAAATTTGCAGATGATGATTTGAAGCAAGAGGTGCTAAAAAGAATTGAAGATGAAAATATAACTATCTATAAACAAGGTGAGTTTGAAGATTTGTGTCGGGGTCCTCATGTGCCAAACACTAAACTGCTACACAACTTTAAACTAACTCGTGTAGCAGGTGCATATCTTGGTGGAGATGAAAAAAGAGAGATGCTTACACGAGTTTATGGTACTGCATTTGCTGATAAAGAGAGTTTGAAAGAGCATCTTGCGATAATTGAAGAGGCAAAAAAAAGAGACCATAGAAAATTAGGTAGAGAGTTAGATCTTTTTACTTTTGATGATGAGATTGGAGCGGGACTTCCTATATGGCTTCCAAATGGTGCAAGACTTAGAAGTAAACTAGAAAATCTTCTTTTTAAAGCTCATAGGAAAAGAGGTTATCAACCTGTTCGTGCTCCTGAGATTTTAAAATCAGATGCTTGGAAAGTTAGTGGGCACTATCAAAACTATGGTGAAAATATGTACTTTACTACTATTGATGATGTTGAGTATGGGATTAAACCTATGAACTGTTTGGGGCATATCAAGGTTTATCAAAACTCTCTTAGAAGTTATCGTGACTTGCCACTTAAGTTTTTTGAATATGGTGTGGTTCATCGGCATGAAAAAAGTGGTGTTATGCATGGGTTGTTTAGAGTTCGTGAATTTACTCAAGATGATGCACATATATTTTGTATGCCTTCGCAGATTAAAGATAATGTTATAGAAGTTTTGGGCTTTGTTGATGATATTATGAAAAGTTTTGGTTTTTCGTATGCTCTTGAAATCTCAACTAGACCAGATAAAGCAATTGGTGATGAAAAAGTTTGGGAAGTTGCTACAGATGGCTTAAAAGATGCACTTGATGAAAATGGCATCTCTTATGAAATTGATGAAGGTGGTGGAGCATTTTATGGTCCAAAGATTGATATCAAAATCACAGATGCACTAAAAAGAAAATGGCAATGCGGAACAATCCAAATTGATTTTAATCTACCAGAGAGATTTGGACTAACATACAATAATGAAAACAATGAAAAATCCCAGCCTGTGATGATACATCGTGCAATTCTTGGCTCTTTTGAGAGATTTATCGGAATTTTGATTGAGCATGTTGGTGGAGAGTTTCCATTTTTTATAGCTCCTACTCAGATTATTGTTATTCCTGTTGCCGAGACTCATTTGGATTATGCTAAAGAGATTGCAAATGAGCTTATGGAGATGGAGATTGATTGTGAGATTTCAAGTAAAAATGAGAGTTTAAGTAAACGAATTAGAGTAGCAGAAAAACAAAAGCCTCCTATGATTTTAGTAGTAGGAGATGAAGAGATTGATAATAAAACCGTTGCTTTAAGGGATAGAAGAGAAAGAAAACAGTATAATTTAACAAAAGCTGAATTTTATAACATAATAAAGGAGAAAATGGATGAGGTACACTTTTGAATAGAGGCAAAGGCAAAAGAGACGAAACAAGACTAAATGAAGATATAAGATTTCCAGAAGTTCGCTGTATGAGCGATGATGGAGAACAACATGGTATAATTTCCTCAAGAGATGCACTTGAAATTGCAAGAGATAAAGGTATGGATTTGGTGTTAATAGCAGCAGATGCAAAACCTCCTGTTTGTAAGATTATGGATTATGGTAAATTCAAATATCAACAAGAGAAGAAGAAAAAAGAGGCAAAGAAAAACCAAAAAAAGATAGAAGTCAAAGAGATAAAGCTGTCTGTAAAAATCGCCGACAATGACATAAGCTACAAGATAAAACATGCAAGAGAATTTTTAGAGTCTGGAAAACATGTAAAATTTAGAGTATTTTTAAGAGGTAGAGAGATGTCAAACCCACAAGCTGGAAAAGATGTGCTAAATCGTGTCTGGCCAATGGTTGAGGATGTTGCTATAAAAGAGCATGAGCCTAAATTTGAAGGACGATATATAAATATGTACACAGTTCCCAAAAAAGATACCTAAAATTTGGACTTTAAAAAGGCAAAAAGATAGTATCGTTTTGGAACAACATATATGCAAACTTCAATCCAGTAGCATTTGAATTTTTTAGTATTCAGGTTCGCTGGTACGGCATTATGTATGTTACAGCTTTACTTACAGCTACTCTTTTTGCATATTACATTGTAAGAAAAGACAAACTCCCCATACCAAAACCTTTACTTGATAGCTATATAATTTGGGTTGAAATAGGCGTGATTTTAGGAGCAAAACTAGGGTATGTTTTATTTTATGACCCTTATTTGTCTGATTATCTTTTAGAGCCTTGGCAAATGTTTAATCCATTTGATGAGCAAGGAGAGTTTGTGGGAATTGCTGGATTTAGCTACCATGGGGCTTTGCTTGGATTTTTTTTGGCATCTACTCTGTTTTCATTTGTGCATAAGATTAACCAATGGTATATGCTTGATGTTGTCTCTATCGCAATTGCCTTAGGGTATACTTTTGGCAGAGTTGGAAACTTTTTAAATCAAGAGCTTATTGGAAGAGAGACTAACCTTCCTTGGGGAATTTATGTAGATGGAGTATTAAGGCATCCTTCTCAACTTTATGAAGCATTTTTGGAAGGGGTTGTTGTTTTTACTATCTTATATTTATATAGAAAACAAAAAAGTTTTAATGGAGAGTTAATTGCACTTTATATGTTATTATATGCTATTGCAAGATTTGTAGCGGAGTTTTTTAGAGAGCCAGATATACAGATAGGATATGTCTACTTTGGTTGGATGACAAAAGGACAAGAGTTCTCAATCTTGATGATGATTTTTGCTTTTATACTTTATATGTACCGTAAAAAAATAGGAGAGACGACGCTGTGAATGATATTTTTAATGCAATAAATGGATTTTTATCAGATATACTTTTTTTTGATATTTTATTTGGACAAGTTGAAGATACAACTATACCTTTTCTTGTGGCTTGGCTGATTGTTGGTGGAATTTTTTTAACACTAAAAATGGGCTTTGTAAACTTAAGAATGCTAAAACACTCTTTTCAAATAGTAACAGGAAAGTACAAAACCAAAGATGATAAAGGTCAAATCACGCCATTTGAGTCACTAACAACCGCACTCTCAGCAACAGTTGGACTTGGAAATATCGCAGGTGTTGCCATAGCTATCTCAATCGGAGGTGCTGGGGCTACATTTTGGATGATTATAGCTGGATTTTTAGGAATGACCTTAAAATTTACCGAAGTTACATTATCTGTTAAACATAGAGAATTTTTAAAAGATGGTTCTATCATGGGTGGTGGTATGGAGTATCTATCTCGTGGACTTGCTGAAAAAGGGATGGCTGGTTTTGGAAAAGTATTGGCAATCATCTTTGCGATATTTATGATAGGTGGTGCAATTGGTGGAGGAAATACTTTTCAAGTATCTCAAGCACTTGGAGTTGTTCAGCAAGAGGTGCCATTTTTAGAGCAGTATCCTATAGTTTTTGGTATAACACTTGCATTGATTACTGGTGCGGTTATCATAGGTGGTATAAAAAGAATTGCCCACACTACTGTAAAAATTGTCCCTTCGATGGTTCTTATATATGTGAGTGCTTCACTTTGGATACTCTTAACAAACTTCACACAAATTCCAGCTGCATTTTCTTTAATTTTTAGCGAAGCTTTTGCCCCAACAGCAGTTGCAGGAGGTATGATAGGTGTTATCGTTCAAGGTTTTCAAAGAGCAGTATTTTCTAGTGAAGCGGGTCTTGGCTCAGCTGGTATAGCCCATGCTCCTGCTCGTGTAAAATACCCCGTAAGACAAGGAATGGTCTCTTTGTATGAGCCTTTTATAGATACAATTGTGGTCTGTACCATGACTGCACTTGTAATCATCATAACAGGTGTTTATGACCCTGCAAACGGCTACAAAGAACTCATAGATAGCGGACAAGGAGCAGCTTTAACGGCCGCAGCTTATGGAACTGTCATAAGTTGGTTTCCGATTATCTTAACTATATCTATAGTTTTGTTTGCATTTAGCACGATGATCTCTTGGTCATATTATGGTGAGAGAGCTTGGGTTTATCTTTTTGGATCTAAATACTCTATTGTTTTTAAAGTTTTGTTTTTAATTTTTATTGTGATTGGATCTGTTGTTAATACCTCTATCATGGTTGATTTTAGTTTTATGTTGTTGCTAGGGATGGCTCTACCTAATATCTTGGGGCTTTATATACTTAGTGGAGATGTGAAAAGAGAACTTGATCTGTATCTTGAAAAGTTGAAAAGTGGAGAACTGGATAAAGAGGCGATTAGGGATAGTTTTTAGGATATATCTCTAATCTTTAAACTAAAGAGAAACTTCATACCAACTTAGATAATATTATTCTAAATTATAGAGGGAATAATGTTAGAAATTTTCAAACAACAAAATAGTTTTTTAACAAGAGCAAAAGAGAATAACAGTATAAAGTATATACTTGATTTTGATAAAAATGGCTCTTTTGTTGAAGTTTGCGATAAAAAGTTAAAACCTATAAATAGTATCGATTTTAGAGTTTATAATGGGCTTGATAGAGAGATTTTACAGCTTATTCAAAAAAGCCAACAAGATGATTTTTTTCAGATAAGTTGGGAAGAAGAGAGCTCTTGTGTCTATCTTCATAAACACTTAAGGCTTTTGGAGCTTTTGAGAGTTAGTGATAAGTTTTTTACAAAAGATGATAAACAAATTGTATTTGAAGAGGGTATATTTGAGATTGATTTAAAGGTTTTAAAGAGTAAAGATGGCAAGCTTCTTTGTCATCCTTTCATAATTGGTAGTGAAAATTTTAAATTTTTGACTCCTAGTTATGTACTAGATAAAAACACAATCAAACAAATCAAAAGTATAGGAGAAAACTTTAATCAATTAGAGAGTTTTGATACAGTTATAGATGCAGATAAGCTAGAGGAGTTTTTGACTATATTTGTTACTCATTTTGAAAATATAAATATCAAATATGAAGAGTATGAGCTTAGTTTTGAAAAAGAGAAAAAGCTTATAAGACCTGCTGTTATATTTGAAAAAGTGACAGTTGACAATGAGCTGGTTTTAAGGCTCTCTGCTACCATTGGTAAGCTTCATCCTGCTTTTTTTAATGATTTTAATATCACTAAAATTGTACTTGTAAATGATTTATCTCATACTATCAAAGTTTATGAGTGTGATTTTAGTGAAGTTTTTGAAATTTATAGTTTTATTTTTAAGAGTTTAACATCACTAAAGAGAGCTAAAAAAGCTAATTTTAGTGAAGAAGATGGGCTTTTTGTCATAGATGAAGAGCTTTCAAGTGAGTTTATATTTAAAAATCTACAAACCATCATAAGCAAAGCCGAACTTTTTGGAAGTGATAAACTAAAAGCATACAAATACTCAACACTCAAACCGACTTTAAATGTCTCTTTTAAAGATAAAGTTGATTTTTTAGGAAATGATGAAGTTACTGTTAGCATTGGCGAAGAGAAGTTTAATATATTTGATATGATATCTCTGTATAAAAAACACTCCTATATTCCGTTAAAGAGTGGTGAAAAATCGATAGTAGAGAAATCATATATCTCAAAATTGGAGCGGATTTTTAAAAAAGATGGCAAAAAAATTAAGGTATCTTTTTTTGATTTACCAGAGATTGAAGAGCTTATATCGCAAAAAAACCAAAAAGCTTTTAGCGATAGTAGAGAGTTTTACAATGGATTTAATTCACTAAAATCATCAAAAGCAAGACTTCCAAAACTAGAGGGCATAGTATTAAGAGATTATCAAAAATATGGAGTAAAATGGCTAAAGTATCTATATGACAACGATTTTGGTGGCTGTTTGGCGGATGATATGGGACTTGGAAAAACTATTCAAGCTATCTCTTTACTCTCATATATCTATCCAAAAACAAAAACTCCTTCACTAATTGTCATGCCAAAAAGTCTACTTACAAATTGGCAAAATGAGATAGACAAATTTAATCCAAATCTATCATATTATCTCTATTATGGGCAAGATAGAGATACAAAAATGTTTAAAACTCACAATTTAATTTTGACAACTTATGCCATAACTAGAAATGATATAGAGAAACTAAAAGAGTATAAATTTGACACCATAATCCTAGATGAGTCACAAAATATTAAAAATAGTGACTCAAAAATATCAAAAGCGGTTATGTTACTTGAAGCTAAACATAAATTTGCCCTTAGTGGTACACCGATAGAGAACTCTCTTTTTGAACTCTACTCACTTTTTAGGTTTATAAACAATGGAATGTTCTCAACTATAAGTGCATTTAAAAAAGATTTTGTAGTTCCTATCCAAGCAGGGGCAGATGAAAATACGGCAAAAGTGTTGAAGGCAAAAATTTCACCATTTTTATTAAGACGATTGAAAATGGATGTATTGAGTGATTTGCCTCCAAAACAAGAGCAAGTTGTTTATGTTGATATGGACGAAGAGCATAAGAAGTTTTATGAGAAAAAAAGAGCATATTATAAAACTATCTTAAATGACCAGATAGCAACAAGTGGCATAGAAAAATCAAAATTTGCAATTTTTCAAGCCTTTAATGATCTTAGACAGATAGCCTCAGCACCTGAGCTTAAAAGTGACAATACCATAGCTTCTTCAAAAATTGAAACCCTTTTTGAGATGCTAGGCGATATCATAGCCAATAATCACAAAGTGTTGATATTTGCAAACTTTTTAGGCTCACTTGATCTCATAGCAAATAGAGCTACAAGTGAGGGATATGAGTATCTTTTGATGACAGGAAGTACAAGAGATAGACAGAGCCTTGTTGATAAGTTTCAAAATGATAAAAAATATTCACTATTTTTGATGACACTCAAAGTTGGAGGAGTTGGATTAAATCTAACTTCTGCTGATTATGTTTTTATATTTGATCCATGGTGGAACAAGGCGGCTGAAAATCAGGCGATTGATAGGACACATAGAATTGGACAAAAAAACAGAGTTTTTAGTTATAGAATGATCACAAAAGATAGTATTGAAGAGAAGATATTGGAGCTTCAAAACCAAAAACAGGATTTGACTGATATGATTATAAGTGGTGATGAAGGTGGGCTAAAACAGCTTACTAGTTCGGATTTAAATTATATATTAGGGTAGATGATGGAGTTTTTGAAATTAGACAAAAGAGAGTTAGAAAAAATCTTAATAGAGCCTACTAAAAATCAACTACTTGAGCTTTTAAACTTTATATATGATATTTTAACACTAGATGAGATGATGGCAATTCCCGAAAAATTAAAATCTAAAAAGAGCCGAAATCAAATAGCAAAATATACCATTAGTGATCTATTTATAAAGCTATTAAAGAGTGAAGATCTTCGTACAAGAGTTTACAAAAAGCTTACTCAAACTCCTATATCAAAATATTTGTATGAGCGATTAGTATGGGAAAAAAATCGTATTTTAGCTTATGAAATTACAGAGAAATTTAAATTAGAATTTAGACCAATTGAAACAGCTAGATATGGTTGGAATGAACAAAACTTAGATGATGAGCTAGTTTTAATTACTCAAGGGTGTAACTTTGGATATGGTGATAGTAGTGAAATTTTATATATAAATGATGATATAAAATCTATCTTAAAAATATTTATGGCACTTCCAAAAGATTATTATCTCTCACCTTCACCTAATCAAATTGAGAGTGAGTACAATTATAACAATGAGTCTGAGATTTTAGAGTTTATCAATGTCATATCTGGCATGTTAAAAAGCAACTTGGTAGAGATTGGAAAAACAGGTGATAAGCCACTAAATAAAACTCTAAATATTTTAAAATCCTCCACCTCTATAAGAGAGTTTTTTAGCCAAAAAAAGATGGATATTTTAGCAACTGACATGTTAACTAGAAGTTTTTATAATTACTACTTTACCAAGGGTTTTAAAGAAGATGAGCTTTTGAGCTTAAAAGAGTTTGTGAAGTTAAAGTTTGAAGATAGGCTTTCATTTTTCATATCAAGAATTTTCGCTTCGCATCTTAAAAAAGTTAGATTTGATGACTATTATACAAAAGAGATAGAGCTTTTTGATTTGTTAAAAAAGATTATAAATGAGATGCCAAAAGATGAGTTTATAGAGTTTGACAATATCTTATCTTATTGTAAATATAGAGATTATAGATTTGATTTTGAAAGCAGATATAAAACTTATGATTACTATATGGATTGTGAAATACTCACATTTGACCAAGATGTTGTAACAGATACTCTTTATGCAAATGCAAATTATGAGATTATATTTTTTGAACCTATATTAAAAGCTTCATTTTTTTATCTAGCATCTTTAGGATTAGTGGAGATAAAGTATAGCGAGCCTGTTTCTCTTTATGCAGTTACAGCGGTAGGGAAACCATACTTAAGTGTGTGGGATGGTTTAGAGGAGATTAAACTAACTAGCCTTGGTAAATATATATTTGATTTTAGTAAAACTTACACAAAAAAAGAGTTAAAAGTACAAAAAAGAGAGGTCAAATTTGATGAATACAAACCGATAATCACACTGCAAAATGAAGATGCACTCATGATTGCAAAACTAGACCCATATACAGAGAAGTATGATACAAATAGATATATATTAAGTTATAGCAAAATCTTTAAAGATTGCAAAACATATAAAGCTTTAGAGTTTAAGATAGATGGCTTTTATAAAAATATCGAAAAAAATCCTCCAAAAATCTTTGTAGATTTTTTTGAAGATATCAAAAAATCATCTAACCTTCTAAAAAGAGAGTTAAAACTAATCACCATCAAGCTTCACAACAACAAAAAATTACTAGAGCTATTTATGACAAATAAAAAATTACAAGAGATTATCATAAAAGCAGAAGGACATAGAATTGTCGTCTCAAAAGACAATCTTGCTAAACTTACAAAGATAGTTAAGGAAAATGGGTTTTTTATAGACTTTTAAAAAAACAAAGGAGTCTAAAATGTTTTTTAGATTATTTTCATAAACGATGAAACATCTTGATTTGTACTCAAAAATTGAACCTCTTATAGGTTTTTATAATGAGTATGAAAAACTCTATAAACTCTATCTAAGAGAGCTTTTAAACTATGATGTAAAAACTATTTTAGATGTTGGATGTGGAAATGGAACACTTCTCTCATATCTTCAGCCAGGGTATTTTGCCAAAGGTATTGATTTAAGTTCTCATATGGTGGGAATTGCAAAAGCAAAAGGCTTAGATGTAACTTGCAAAGGTATAGGTGCAGTTGATGAAAAGTTTGATGTTGTTTTAGCAGTTTCAGATGTGTTGAATTATCTTGATTTTAGCCAGCTTGAAAAATTTTTGGTAAATGTGGAGAGAGTTCTTAATGATGATGGTATTTTTATCTGTGATATAAATACACTTTTTGGTTTCGAAGAGATTACAGCAGGATGCATGAGCGTTGATACAGATGAGCAATTTTTATCAATTGAGGCAGATTTTAATGATAATGTTTTAGTAACTTGTATAACACTTTTTGAAAAACAAGATAAGCTCTATGCAAAAGAGAGTGCGGAGATTTTGCAATACTATTATGAGATTAGTGAGATAATCTCTCTATCAAACTTAACATTCATAAGCAGTAAAAAAGTAGCACTTTTCTCAGACCAAGCAGATAAAAATTTACTTATTTTTAAAAAAGATACATAAAGTAACAAAATATCTAAAAATATCTATTTATACTAACTTTCAATAAACAATTTTTCTTATTATCCGATGTCTCTTATAACTTAAAATAAACTATAAGGGAAATTAATGATACAAAAGAAAAAAATGGCTTTATCGCTTAGTTTAGTGGCGATGCTTTTTGCAGGGTGTGGTACTATAGTTGATGAGAGTAGCGAAGATGTTGATAAGGGTAAAAGAGATATAAATACACCTATCGAAAATACCGCTGTAAATAATGCCCCAATAGCAACTTCACAAAAAATCACATTAGATGAAGATGGAAGCAAAACTATTGTGCTTTCAGGAATGGATTTAGATAGTGATGCTTTAACTTATAGAGTTATTAAAGCTCCAATCAGAGGTACACTTGATGGATTAACTTATATTCCAGATGCAGATTTTAATGGGAACGATAGTTTTACTTTTGTAGCAAATGACACAACTATAGACTCAGATGAAGCTACAGTTAGTATCATAGTTAACTCTATAAATGATGCTCCCACAGTTAGTGCAGAGGACAATATAAATATCACTGAAGGAGATAGCTTTTCCCCAACTCTTGCATACAATGATATAGATGGTTATATTTCTGAAGAAAATATTGTTTGGAAAGAAGATGGAAATATTATCACCTTTCCTAAAACAGATTTTAGTGCAGGTGAGTACAATTTAACAGTTACTGTTACAGATAACGAAGGTTTGAGTGCAACTGATTTTTTAACTCTTATAGTTAAAAAACCTTATATACCTCTTTTGGCGACAGGTCAGAGCATCTCTTATTATGCAAATGATGATGGAAATTTAACAAAAGGCGCAACTAGAAGTTTTACAAGAGATGATGCAACTGAGATAGTAACTGATAATGTCACTAAACTTATGTGGCAAGATGATGTAGACTCTGGAGTAAAAAGTCTTGAAGATGCACTCATATATTGTACTAGTCTTACTTTAGGCGGATATGAAGATTGGAGACTTCCTGAAATTAAAGAATTGATTTATCTAGTAGATAGAAGTAAAAATGCTCCTTCAGTTGATGTAGCATTTCAAAACTTTAAGAGCAATAGTTATCAATCATACACTATGAAAAATACAAATGAAGCATGGTATGTTAACTTCTATAGTGGTACTTATAACTATACAAGTTGGAATCTTTATACTCGTTGTGTCAGAGAAGTAGAATAATTTTAATAAAAAAATAGGAGAAAATAGATGATAAAAAATATATTAGTAACAACTCTTTTACTTGCAAGTAGCATATCAGCAGATCTTATAAGAGATGATAATTTGGATGTAGTAAATGACGATACAGCTTACTTGATGTGGCAAGATAATTCAGATGTTCGTTTGCTTGCAAAAAACTGGCAAGATGCGATAGATTATTGTGCGGATTTAACACATGCAAACTACACTAACTGGAGACTTCCAAACTTTAATGAGCTTTATAGCATTGTAGATAAAGATGCATCTGATCCTGCGATAAATAGCTCATTTGTAAATGTAGCAAGTGATATGTTCAGTCCAAATATTTACTGGTCATCAACCTCTTATAGTCTATATACTACTCAAGCTTGGACCATAATATTTAGTGATGCCAATAACGGTAAAATATCTAAAACTAACTCAAACTATGTCCGTTGTGTTAGAGACAATCACTAAGTGAAATTTCTCACTTAGTGATTTCTAACGACTCTCTTAGACACAATTTACTATAATCTCTCTTTTAAAATAAGGTAATATTAAATGGCAGATAAAAAGACAAGATATATATTTGTAACAGGTGGAGTTTTAAGCTCTCTTGGAAAAGGCATTGCATCTGCGAGTATTGCAACTCTTTTAAAACATACAGGCAAAAAAGTGAGTATGTTAAAAATTGACCCTTATATCAATGTAGACCCTGGAACTATGAGTCCTTTGGAACATGGTGAAGTTTTTGTTACAGATGATGGAGCTGAGACTGATTTGGATATTGGTCATTATGAGAGGTTTTTAGATATTAGTCTTACCAAAAGCAATAACTTTACAACAGGACAAGTTTATTCTAGTGTGATTGAGAGAGAAAGAAGAGGAGATTATCTTGGTAAGACTATTCAAGTTATTCCTCACATTACAGATGAGATAAAAAGTCGCATTATTAAATCTGCTGAGGGAAGCGATATACTTATCGTTGAGGTTGGTGGAACTGTTGGCGATATTGAGAGTTTACCATTTTTAGAGGCAATTCGTGAGCTTAAAACTGAGCTTGGAAAACAAAGAGCTATGTATATACATCTCACTTTGGTTCCATATCTAAAAGCAGCAGGTGAGCTTAAAACTAAACCAACTCAGCACTCAGTCCAAGAGCTTCGTCGTATCGGTATCTCTCCTCATATTGTTATATGTAGAGCTGAGATGCCTATACCTAAAAACTTAAAACTAAAGCTAGCCCTATCTTGTGGTATAGAGAAAAACTCAATCATAGAAGCATTAGATGCACAATCTATCTATGAAGTGCCTATGAATTTTCAAAGACAACAAATTTTAGAGCCTATTTGTGAAGCTTTAGGTTTTGAAGAGTTGACTCTTGATATGGATGAGTGGAACCATCTTGTTAAAAATATAATCACACCAAGAAAAGATGTCACAATCGGATTTGTTGGCAAATATCTTGAGTTAAAAGAGTCATACAAATCTCTAACAGAATCATTTGTTCACATAGGAGCACATTTAGATGCAAAAGTAAAACTAAAATGGATAGACAGTGAGAAGATAGACCCTGATGAGTGTGAAGAGCTTTTAGGAGATGTTGATGGCATCTTGGTTGCTGGTGGATTTGGGGAGCGAGGAGTGCTGGGGAAAATTGATGCGATTAAGTATGCAAGAGTAAATAAAGTCCCATTTTTAGGTATTTGTCTTGGGATGCAACTTTGTTTAGTTGAGTTTGCACAAAATGTTTTAGGCATTGAAGATGCAAACTCTGTAGAGTTTGATTCATGTACGAAAAATCCTGTTATTTATCTTATCGACTCTTTTATGGATGCAAGTGGAAACAGACAACTTCGAACTCACAAAAGCCCACTTGGAGGGACTATGAGACTTGGCTCTTATGAGTGTAATATAAAAAAAGGCTCACTTTTACAAAAAATATATGAAGGCAAAAAAAAGATACATGAGAGACATCGACACAGATATGAAGCAAATCCAAAATATAGAGAAGAGTTTGAAAAAAATGGGATGATTGTGAGTGGTGAATCTGATGGACTTATCGAAGTGGTAGAGTTAAAAAAGCATCCTTGGTTTTTGGGAGTTCAGTTTCATCCTGAGTTTACATCAAGACTTCAAAATCCAAATAGTGTGATATTGGAGTTTGTAAGTGCTGCTATGGAGTATAAAGCTTCATCATGAGTGAAAAGCTTTCACTTAAAGATATTCAGACAATCTTGACAAAAAGATTTGCTGAAGATAGTTGTCACAATTTAGCATCTATTCCTCACCCTTCAAAATTAAAAGATATAAAAAAAGCTACAAAAAGAGTAAAAGAGGCGATTTTAAATAGAGAAAAAATCGCAATTGTAGGAGATTATGATGCAGATGGAGTTATTTCATCAGTTATCATGATGGAGTTTTTTGAAGATATTGGGGCAGATGTAGTTTTAAAAATTCCTAACCGATTTGAAGATGGATATGGCATAAGCCCAAAAATCATTAAAAACCTAGATGCAACATTGATAATTACGGTAGATAACGGCATATCAGCAGTTGAAGCTGCAGATGTTTGTAGGGAGAAAAATATAGATCTTATCATAACAGATCACCATAATATACCTGATATTTTACCAAAAGCTTATGCTATCATAAATCCAAAACAAGACGATTGTACTTTTCCTAACTCTGAGATATGTGGTGCTCAAGTTGCTTGGTATTTTATCGCATCTATTAAAAATGAGCTTGATATATCTTATAATCTTTCTAAATTTCTTGATATTTTAGCAATTGCAATTGTTGGTGATATGATGGAGCTTAAAGATATGAACAGAGCAATGGTAAAAAATGGATTAAAAAATATAAACAAAATTCAAAGACCATTTTTAGGAGCAATACAGAGTTTTTATAAAAAACATAGTTTTAAAAGTGATGATATATCATTTTTGTTGGCTCCTTTGATAAATAGTTCAGGAAGATTAGAAGATGCAACATTATCATATGAGTTAATACGAGCAAAAACTCCTTATGAGGCTGTAGAAAAACTAGAGTATATAACCTCTTTAAATACCCAAAGAAAAGAGATAGAACACGAACTTTTTAAGCACTCTATCTTGAAAGTAGATGATAAGCAAAATATCATCATAGTTTGGGGAGAGAGCTGGCATGAGGGTGTTATAGGAATTGTCGCTTCAAAATTGTCAAGACGATATAAAAAGCCTGCAATTGTATTTTCCATAACAGACAACATTGCAAAAGGGAGTGCTAGAAGTGTTGGAAATATCAATATACTTGAGCATATATCTAAACAAAAAAAGCATCTTTTGGGATATGGAGGTCATAAAGGGGCTGCTGGTATGTCGTTGATGGTTGAGAATTTGGAAGAGTTTAAAAAAGATATTCAAGAAGATCTATTGCAAGTAGATAAGGATGAATTTATAGAGAGAAGTGAAGTTTTAGGTGAGATAGATCCAAGTGCTATAAATTTTGATTTATTAGATATTTTAGAGACTTTTGAGCCATATGGACAGAAAAACCCTAAACCATCTTTTTTGATAAAAAATGCTTATGTTGAGAGTGCAAAAGTGATAGGACAAAATCAAAATCACCAAAAATTAACCCTAATAAGCGAAGAGAAAACTTTACAATCTATAGAGTTTAATTTTAATAAACAGATTGATCGTGGACACCACATAGATATCATCTGCAATATCTCAAAAAATGAGTTTAGAGGAGATGTTTCTGCTCAAATTATGATAAATCATATTTTATAATTTAAGGGTTTTTAGAGATACAACTGTCTTTTTATCTACAATAAACACAAAAAATGCAAATCATAAACTTTGTGCCGAAAACTTAAAACTATTAGATGAGTTTTAAAACTTTTCTAAAATTTCCAAAATTTCCAAAAATCCCATAGATTCTAAGTTTCCATGTTTATCAATCATAACATGAAATGGTACAGCTCCTATCCACATATTTATACCTTTCAGATACTCCACTAATTTTACGCCATCATTATACGATAAAACTTCAAACTTTATATTTTTATTTTCTATAAAAGTTTTTAGATTTTTATCTGAAATTTCATACTCTGCATGGATGCCTAAAACTACTAGATTTTCTCTATCTTTGTTTAGTCTATTTATATCTGGTATCTCTTTTATGCAGTAGTGGCAATTTGTGCCAAAGAAAAAAAGTAAAATATTTTTTTTATTATATTTTTTTTCTTCAAAAACAAAATTTCCTTCATAGTTTGTTATATTTATTGTTTGTTTATCTAATGTTTTAAGGGTGAAATTTTCTGCAAAAAGTGAAAGTGTTAAAAATAGAGCTACTAAGATAATCTTTTTCATAAATATTGAGCCTTTTTATTTGATTTTCTATATGATAACCAAAAAGTTTTAATTTAGGAAAAAAGATGAATTTTAGTGGAAAAAATGTACTAATTACTGGGGCAAGCAAAGGAATAGGTGCTGAGATAGCTAAAGTATTGGCTTCTTATGGACTTAAAGTTTGGATAAATTATCGCCGAAATCCGCAGTTAGCAGATGCACTTAAAGAGCTTATTGAAAATGAGGGAGGGAGTGCTGCTGTTATCTGTTTTGATGCAAGTGACGAGGATGGTTTTGTTGCTGGTGTTAAAACGATTATTCAGAGTGATGGAGAGTTGTCTTATCTTGTAAATAATGCAGGAATTACAAATGATAAACTAGCTCTTCGTATGAAAATGGAAGATTTTGATACTGTTATCAAGGCAAATTTAAATTCTGCTTTTATTGGGTGTCGTGAAGCTCTTAAAGCCATGAGCAAAAAGAGATTTGGTGCGGTTGTAAATATTTCTTCGATTGTGAGCGAGAGTGGAAATATTGGTCAAGTAAATTACTCAGCTAGCAAAGGTGCTATGAATTCTATGACTAAAAGTTTTGCATTAGAGGGATCTGCAAGAGGCATAAGATACAATGCAATAACTCCTGGGTTTATAGCAACTGATATGACAGATGAACTAAGTGACGAGGTTAAAAAGAGCTATACAGACAAGATACCTCTTAAAAGATTTGGTGAGTCTAGAGATGTAGCTGAGGCTGTGGCATTTTTACTTAGTGATAATTCTAGTTATATAACGGGTGAAATATTAAAAGTAAATGGTGGATTATATGTTTAGTTTACGATTTTTTAACAATTTTTCGATAAACTAACGACGAATATTTAAAAAGGAAATAAGATGGCATTAATTGATGATGTAAAAGAAGTAGTAGTAGAGCAGTTAAATTGTAATGCGGATGAAGTTAAAGAGGAGTCAAAATTTGTTGAAGATTTAGGGGCTGATTCTTTAGATGTTGTTGAGCTTGTTATGGCTCTTGAAGAGAAGTTTGATATAGAGATTCCCGATAGTGATGCTGAGGCAATAGCAACTGTTGGAGATGCAATCAAATATATCGAAAATCATAATTCATAAATAAATTTTTCTTTGTAAATGGGCTTAGTATTGCCCATCGCAAAGTTTTAAAATCACATAAGGATGTAGACGTGAAAAGAGTTGTTATAACTGGCATGGGCATGATAAATGCTGTTGGAAATGATAAAGAGAGTTCTTTTAAAGCCATTGTAGATGGAGAGTGTGGCATTAGAAGTATTACTCTATTTGATGCTAGTAAGCACTCTGTAAAAATCGCTGCCGAAGTGAGTGATTTTGATCCAAACTTAATTATGAATCCTAAAGAGGTTAAAAAAGCAGATAGATTTATACATCTTGGTATAAAAGCGACACAAGAGGCTATGATAGATGCAAATTTTAGTGAAATTGATAGTGATAGATTTGGGATAGTCTCTGCATCTGGAATTGGTGGTCTTATAAATATTGAGAAAAATTCAATTATTCTTGAAAATAAAGGACCTAGAAGAATATCTCCGTTTTTTATACCTTCTTCACTTGTAAATATGCTTGGTGGTTTTATATCAATTGAGCATAAGTTCAAAGGACCAAATTTGTCCGTTGTTACAGCCTGTGCCGCAGGGACACATGCGATAAGTGAAGCTGTAAAAACTATTATGCTTGGTGGAGCTGATAGTATGCTTGTTGTTGGTGCGGAGTCTGCAATTTGTGGTGTTGGTGTTGGTGGATTTGCGTCTATGAAAGCATTATCTACAAGAAATGATGACCCAAAAGGATCTTCTCGTCCATTTGATGGAGAGAGAAATGGCTTTGTTATGGGTGAGGGTGCTGGTGCTTTGGTTTTGGAAGATTTAGAGAGTGCTCAAAAAAGAGGAGCAAGAATATATGCAGAGGTAATTGGTTTTGGAGAGAGTGGAGATGCTAACCATATAACATCTCCTGTAGTAGATGGGCCTTATCGTGCTATGAAAGCTGCTTATGAGATGGCAGGAAAACCCAAAATTGATTATGTAAATGCACATGGAACAAGCACACCGGCAAATGATAAAAATGAAACGGCAGCTCTTAAGATGCTATTTGATGGTAAAGAGAATTGTCCACCAGTTAGTTCTATAAAAGGGCAAATAGGACATTGTTTAGGTGCTGCTGGAGCTATGGAAGCTATAGTGTCTATCATGGCTATGAGAGATGGTATTATGCCTCCAACTATAAACCAAGAGACACCTGATGAAGATTGTGATTTGGATTATGTTCCAAATGCTGCAAGAAAAGCTGATATTGATATTATCATGAGTAACTCATTTGGTTTTGGTGGTACAAATGGTTCAATTATTTTAAGAAAATTTAGATAGAAGGTTTTGGCAATGGTTACTTATCTTGAATTTGAAAAAGGGATACAAAAAATCGACCAAGATTTGCAAGAGGCAAAATCTCTTGGTGATTTTGTAACTGTAGCTACACTAGAAAAAAATTTAAATAAAGAGATTTTAAAAACTTACAAAAGCTTAAGTGATTACCAAAAACTTCAATTAGCTCGCCATCCTAGTCGTCCTTATGCACTAGATTTTATTCGTGGAATGATGGAAGATGCTTATGAGATTCACGGTGATCGTGTTTTTGCTGATGATCAAGCTATAGTCTGTTATATCGGTACAATTTCTGGTAAAAAAGTTATAGTTATAGGTGAACAAAAAGGGCGGGGTACAAAAAACAAAATTAAAAGAAATTTTGGTATGCCTCAACCAGATGGCTACAGAAAAGCTTTAAGAGTTGCAAAAATGGCTGAAAAGTTTAAAATACCTATACTTTTTCTCATAGATACACCGGGTGCTTATCCTGGTATTGGTGCTGAAGAGAGAGGACAAAGTGAGGCGATTGCCAAAAATCTTTATGAACTTAGTGATTTAAATACTATTACAGTCTCTATTGTTATTGGTGAGGGTGGAAGTGGTGGTGCTTTAGCCATTGGAGTGGCTGATAAATTTGCGATGATGCGATACTCTGTTTTTAGTGTCATCTCTCCAGAGGGTTGTGCCGCAATTTTATGGAATGATCCAAAAAAGCAAGAACAAGCTACAAAAGCTATGAAAATCACATCTGGAGACTTAAAAGAGTTAGGTTTAATTGACGATGTGATAGATGAGCCAATTTCTGGTGGACATAGAGATAAGAGTGCCTCTATCTTGGCACTTAAAAAGTATTTCTTAGATACTTTAGAAGAGTTAGAGCAGTTAGATGATAAAACAAGACTTGACAATAGATATGAAAAACTAATCTCTGTTGGTGCTTTTGTTGATGAATCGATAGTGCAAGAAGAGCCTAAAGAGAGTGAATTAAAATCAGACTTGGCAAATAAGTTTAATAGCTTTTTTGACAAAATTCAGTCAAGTAGTGATAAAAAAGAGAGTTAAATTGTTTATATTTATTGTAGCTTTTTAGGCTAAAATCATCACTTTTTAATTTTTTCCTCCCAAAAATATATAAGTATTTATATTGAAAAAAATCAGTGCTATTACTGCCAGTTGTGGATTATTGAATGTTCATTTTTTAATGCTCTAGAAATCAGTAAATATTATAGGTTGCACAAAAAACATATGCCAATAAAATATCAACAAACATGTCCAGCTATGAATAGTTCATTTAGGAAAAGATATATTCAAGATATTAATGATTCTTGGTCAAAGGAGAGTTGCAGATTGATGAAAATTTGTAGAGTAAACTAAAGGAGTTAAACTCCTTTAGTTCATAAAGCTACTAATGTAGCTTTCTCCAAACAGACTGCTTCCAAAGGTAAGCTAGAACTGTAAAGATGATGAAAAATAGTACTACTTTCCATCCTAGTGAATTTCGTGCATCTTTTGCAGGATCTCCAGACTCAGTTAGGTATCCCATAACTTTTGTAGCCCCTTCTTCTGTAAGACCAACTCTTGGCATTGCAGTGCCCTCTTTGTGGCTTTGAGGATTCTCTATAAAGGTAGTAAGAAATGAACCGCTTCTTGCTACTATTATTGTTGAGAGATCAGGAGGTGTACTTCCCATATATGCAGATAGATGATCTTTATACTCTAAGATTTTAATCTTATGAGCAAGAGTATCTTTCTCAAATTTAAACTTTGGAGTATCTCCTAAGCCTGACATTTTCATATATCTCATATCATGACATCTAGCACAAGCATTTTCAAAAGCTTGCTTGTTTGTGTACTCTGCAGGTGCTATAGATTTAAGATAAGCTACCATATCAGCAACTTCTTGATCTAAATCCCCACCAGCTCCAGCAAAACCTGGCATAGGGTGTGGACTATCAGCAGAAAATTTATGTTCAACTTTTAGAGCTTTTGTTGGATTTTTGATAAGTTCAGCTAAAAACTTCTCTTCATAAAGTACTCCTGATAAACCTAAATCAGGAGGATTTACACCATAAGCACCAGCAGCACTTAGTGCATCCATAGGTGCTGGCATACCTTGTGATTCTATACCATGACAACCTGTACAAGCTCCTGCTCCTGTTACTAACTCTTTACCTCTTACAGCATCACCTGTTTTTGATAGTGCTGCTAAATCTTTGTACTCATACTTTTCACTCTCAACAGTTTTGTGCATTACCGAGTGAGCATATGTTTCAACTCCTAAATATATAACTAGTGAGAAGAAGACAACTACGCCTAAAATTATGAGTTCTTTATCTAATTTCTTTTTTTTCATTTCGCCCTCCTACTTTTTTTTCTCTAGCATTGTTATGATAGGAAGTGCAATAAATAGACCTAAAAATGTCCATACAGCAACCCCGCCAATTACATTAAATATACCTTCAGGTGGTAATTTACCCATGATGGTAAGTACAATCATATCTACAAGCATTACCCAAAACCAAATAGCAAATAGTCCTCTTTTATTTGCCGGAGCAACATTTGGACTTCTATCTAAAAATGGTATCAAGAAAAATGCAACTTGTGCAAACATAAATGCAACTAAGCCTGGATCTTTAGCAAAAGGTCTAAGAACTTCGTAACTCCACAAGAAGTACCACTCAGGGTAAATATGTGCAGGAGTTTTAAGTCCATTTGCAGGATCTAAGTTAACAGGGTCTAGTGCAAATGTAAAATGGTAAAACACTAGATAGAAAAAGAATGTTAAAAAGACACCAAGAACAAAGATATCTTTACTTAAGAAATCAAACTGAAATCTCATAACTTTTGAACCTTTAGTATCACCTGCTAAATACTTTTTACTCTCTACTTCAAAATCGATATCCTCACCATCTTGGTTATTAACATGTGGAATTCTAAGAGCTCCAAAATGAAGACCAATTAGTCCTAAAATTGCTAAAGGAAGCAAAAGAACATGAAGCATATAAAATCGTGTTAAAAATGCATCTCCTGGAACAAAATCACCTCTAAGCCATTCAACAAGTCCTGGAGCATTAAGCATACCTCCTGCAATTTCTGGAGAGAAGCCTTCAAAAATATTAGTGATAACCATACCAGCCCAGTAACTCATCTGTCCCCAAGGTAACATATATCCGCTAAATGCTTCAGCAGAAAATGTCACAAAAAGTAACATACCAGAGATCCATATCATCTCACGACCTTGTTTATATGAGCCGTAATAGATAGCTGTAAACATATGTATATAGACAATCAAAAAGATTACAGATGCCGCAACTGCATGAATATGCCGCCATAACCAACCATAACCAACCTCTGCCATAATCGTATAGTTAACACTATCAAATGCCAAGTCTACATCTGGTTTATAGTACATCATTAGAAAAATACCAGAAATAAGAAGTAACTTAAATGTTATTGCCAACACCATACCCATAGCCCATAAAAAGTTAATGTTTTTTGGAATCCAATACTCGCTAGCCATTATTTTTTCAATTTTTTTAGTACCTAATCGCTGGTCAAACCAGTCGCCGATTGAAGTCGCTTTTTTAAAATTTGCCATCTCTCCTCCTTATGTTAATAAATTAGCAGCTTTTAATGCTTTATATTCACTGCCTTCTTCACCGATAACTAACTTAGTACCATCAAGTTTAAATGGTGGAATAAGAAGAGCTTTCTCAGGTGGTAGCTTAGTAGCTTCACCGCTTAAGTTAAATGTTCCCCCATGGCAAGCACAGAGAAAGTTTTTGTCCGCAGGCTTGTAGGCTGGTATGCACCCTAGATGAGTACAAAGTCCTATGGATATATGAAATCTAGATCCATTTACTATGACATCTCTCTCATTTTCTTCATCATTTGGACCTTTTTTGAGAATAAATATAGGTTTACCTCTCCATTTTTCAACATTTAAGACATCTTCTTCCATCGTGCTTAAATCTACAGTAGTAAAACCTGCAGCTTTAACACTAGGGAGAGGATCCCAAGTTCTTTTCATTGCACCAAGTGCAGCGATACTACCGATAGCAGTAAAACCACCTAAAGCAAATCCAAGAAAATTTCTTCTCTCTTTTTCAACAGCCATGTAATCTCCTTAATATAAAAATTTATAATAACTCAAATTGTAACCCATGTAATATTAAAAACTGTTGATTTAAATTAAATAGTTAAATATTTAGCTTAAGCTTTTTCTTTTTTGCTCCATCTTTATGTATATATGCAAGATGTCAATAGCAGCTGGAGTTACTCCGCTAATCTGGCTTGCATTAAAAAGTGTTGGAGGATTAAATGTTTGAAATTTTTCGATAATTTCATTGCTTAGACCCGCTACACTCGCAAAATTAAAATTTTTTGGAATTTTTATATTTATTAAATTTTTCATCTTATCTATCTGTTTTTGCTGTTTTTCTATGTAGTTTGCATACTTGGATTCTATTAGAATTTGTTCTTTTGTATCTTTGGCAAATTCTGCAAACTCTGGTATGAGTTTATCTAGTTTTTCTATATTAAAACTCTCTCTTCCTACCACACTTTTTAGTGCTATTTTATCTGTTGCAGGACTTTCATTGATCTCTTTTAATATCTTAGAATTCTCTTTTGATGGAGTTGTAAAATTTTCATTTAGATAACTTTTTGCAAAAGCTAAATCTTTTGCTTTTAGTGCTATTTTTTCAAAAAAAGTATTTTCTATAAGTCCTAATCTATGACCATGGTGGCTAAGTCTTAAGTCAGCATTATCCTCTCTTAAAAGTAGACGATACTCAGCTCTACTTGTAAACATTCTATATGGCTCTTTTGTTCCTTTTGTCACTAAATCATCTATCATTACACCGATGTAAGCTTCATCTCGTCTCAAAATAAAACTCTCTTTTTCATCTATTGATAAAACAGCATTAATTCCAGCCATCAATCCTTGAGCTCCTGCCTCTTCATAACCTGTTGTTCCGTTTATCTGTCCTGCTAAATAGAGACCTTTTATCTTTTTTGTCTCTAAAGTATGTTTAAGTTGTGTAGGGTTTACATAATCATACTCTATCGCATAACCATATCGTGTAATCTTGGCATTTTCTAAACCTTTTATGGAGCGGAGCATCTCTAACTGTACATCTGAAGGAAGAGATGTTGTAAGTCCATTTATATAGTATTCATTTGCTTCTATGGTTTGAGGCTCTATAAAAAGATGATGTCTATTTTTTTCACTAAATCTATTTACTTTATCTTCTATGCTTGGACAATATCTAGGTCCAACACCCTCAATTTGCCCTGTAAACATTGGAGCTTTATGAAAATTTTTAGATATTAAATCGTGAGTATTTGTATTTGTGTATGTGATGAAGCAAGGGAGCTGTTTTGGGCTAAAGCTCTCTTTGTTGGTTTTGAAACTAAAAGGGATAGGGTTTTTATCTCCTCCTTGTTGTTCCATTGCCGAAAAATCGATAGTTGTTGCATCTATTCTGGCACAAGTTCCTGTTTTTAATCTTCCTAAAATTAATCCAAGTGAGGTTAAGCTATCACTTAATTTATAAGATGCAAACTCTCCTTGCCTGCCTGCTTTTTTTGTATACTCTCCAATATGAATGAGACCTTTTAAAAATGTACCTGATGTTATGATAACTTTTTTTGTTTCGTAGATATTTTGCAAATCAGTCTTTACAGCACTTATTTTGCCGTTTTTTTCAAGTATTTCGTCTGCCATCTCTTGTTTTATAGTTAAATTTTCACAATTTAAACAGATATCTCTCATATAGATGCTATATCTATCCATATCAATTTGAGCACGACTTCCTCTAACAGCTGGTCCTTTTGATGAGTTTAGTATGCGGTATTGGATTCCTGTTTTATCTGTGCAAACTCCCATCTCTCCACCAAGAGCATCTATCTCCTTTACAAGATGACCTTTTGCAAGTCCTCCAATTGCGGGGTTACAGCTAATTGCCCCTATTTTCTCTATCGAAATTGTTAAAAGAAGAGTATTTTTCCCCATTCTTGCACTTGCTAGTGAGGCTTCTATGCCAGCATGCCCTGCACCTATAACTATTATATCGTATCTCATAAATTATTCTTTTTTTAACCTATTATATATCACAATAGGTTCAGGATTGATAAACGATGCAATGATTTTTGCATTTTAAATTTTCATTGATTAAAATATAGGCAGATAATAAGTTAAAAGTTTTGCATTATTTAGTAGAATGATTATAACTTATAATTAAGGAAGCTATATACAGATGTTGGAAAAGTTGATAAAAGTTAGCCAAGAGAGAAATGAAAAAATTAATAAAATTGAAAAAATCAAGCCAAATAGAACTGTTGATGAGGCCATTTTAAAATTAAAAGAGTATGCAAAAAGTGGCTATGATTCGATAGAACAAGATGATAAAGCGGTTTTTTTCAAATATTTTGGTATCTTTGACAAGGAGAAACCAAATGGAAAAAATCACTTTATGCTTCGTATAAGAGTGCCTGGCGGACAACTTAGTGTAGAACAAGCGAAAAAAATAGGTGAAGTTGCTAAAATCTATGGCAATAACTATATCGATATTACTACACGGATGCAAATTCAACTTAGGTACCTAAAGATTGAAGATTTGCCAACTCTCTTAGAGGATTTAGATAGTGTTGGTATAACTACCTATCAAACAGGTATCGATAATCTTAGAAATATTGTAACAGATCCACTTGATGGGATAAGTTATGACAATGTCATAGATACAATGCCTATTATGAGCAAGATGCAAGATATTTTTTTAAAAATTGATAAATGGATAGGTACACTTCCTCGAAAATTTAACACTTCTATTAGTGCAAATTATGCAAATAGATGTAATGTTTTTGCACATGATTGCTGTTTTACTCTAGCTCAAAAAGATGGTATTTTTGGTTTTAATGTCTATTTGGGTGGTAGAGTAGGGTTTTTGGCTAAAAGTGCGAATATTTTTTTAAAACAGGAACAAGTTGTCATCTTTTTTGAGGCTTTAATTGAGATTTTTAAAGAGTATGGTTTTAAGGATAATAGAAATAAAAACCGTTTACATTTTTTTATAGAAGCTGTAGGAATGGAAAATCTGGTAGAGTTAATAATTCAAAGAGCTAAATTAGAACATGTTTTGGCTGGTCAAAATTTGATAGAGATGGAGCATTTTGATGCCAAATATGGAAAAGTCGCTTTAAAAGATGGTTCATATGCACTTCATGTTGTTGTGCCTGCTGGTATATTTGATGGAGATGCTATGGTTGAAGCTAGTGAGATAGCTAAAATCTATGGCAGTGAGATTAGGCTTAGTGTGGATCAAAATTTATATATTACTGGTATACAAGATGAAGATATCTCAAATATTTTAACTTGGGATCTCTTTGGTAAATATAAAAATATAAATACACCATTTTATAACAATATGATTTCATGTCCTGGGAGTGATACTTGTTCATTTGGTGTAATTCGTGGGAAGATAGATGCTATAGAGATGTCAGAATATCTTAGTAAAAATGTAGCGATTGAAGATGCAATGATTCGTATATACTGGTCAGCATGCATAAAAGGTTGTGGGATTCATGAGCTTGGAGATATAGGACTCTTGGGGTGCAAAACAAAATTAGAGTCTAAAACGGTTGCTGGAGTTGATATTATACTTGGTGGAAAACTTGTGAGTGAGAGTGTGGAGGCTAGGATGGTTTTAAAAGCTATACCGATTGTATTTGCTAAATATTATATTGAAGAGTTAGTTTTGGAGTACAAAAGATTAAAACTTTCAAATGAGAGTTTTGAGAAATTTTTTGAACGCATCTTAACAAAATACTCTTTGGGTTCTATCTCCTTTTTGATGAGTTTTAACTATCTTGTATCTAGAAAATATGATTTACAACATCTTAAAATTTCACTAAAATCTAAACCAAAAACAGTAACTTATGAAGCATTTGAAATTTTTGATTTTGGACAGATAATCTATAAAAATCTTGAAAATAAAAATCCTTATAAGATGGTGCATAATTTTCACACAAAAGAGAGATGTGCTAAAGTATCTAAAGGTGTTCCTACTCAAATTGCTACTATCGTTAATAAAATGATAGATCCATCCGATAAAGGAGCGGAAGTGTTTTCTGAACTTCTAATGGAAATTAATCAATTTTAATTATGATACAATAAATCTATGTTTACAGGATTGATAAGAGAGTTGGCAATAGTCAAAAATATGCAAAATGATTTTTTAACACTAAAGGCTGATTATGTGCCTAGTATCGGGGATTCTATCGCTGTTAATGGAGCTTGTCTTACTGTTGTTAGATTTGGTGATGGAGAGTTTACTGTGGAACTTTCAAATGAGAGTAAGTCTTTGTTGGCAGTTGAAAATTTAAAAGACAAGGTTCATATAGAGCCTGCAATGAAGCTTAGTGATAGGTTAGAAGGTCATATAGTTCAAGGGCATGTTGATGTGATTGGAAAGATTTTAAAGATTGATAAAGATGCAAAATCTTATGATTTTTTTATACAAGTCCCAAAGAAATTTATCAAGTTTATAATTCCTAAAGGAAGTATTACGATAGATGGTGTGAGCTTGACTGTAAATAGTGTAAAAAAAGATAGTTTTAGATTGACGATAATTCCTCATACTATGAAAAATACTCTTTTTAAAAGTTATAAAATTGGAACTCGTGTAAATATAGAGACAGATATGTTTGCAAGATACCTATATCATATGTTTGCAAAAGATGGAGATGGAGATATTAGTTGGGATGATGTAGATAGTATAATGGCTAGATATTGATATTTACACCTTTTGAAAATGAACTGTTTTTTGCAATTACTACTAGATATGGCGGAGTAAGTGAAGTTCCTTATGATAGTTTAAATTTAGCTCTTCATGTTGGAGATAACTCTTTAAAAGTTTTGGAAAATAGACTTTTGAGTGCTAAAAAATATAATTTTTATATAGAAAATCTTATCTACATGGATCAAGTCCACGGGTGCAATGTAGAGGTTATAAAAGATTGTTCTATAAATAAAATTGAAAATTGTGATAGTGTGATTACAAATTTAAAAAATATACCGCTTATGGTTATGGTTGCTGATTGTATACCGATACTTTTTTTTGATAAGGTGAAAAAAGTGATAGGGGTAGCTCATGCTGGTAGAAATGGAACTTTAAAGGAAATTGCAAAAAAGACGATTTTAAAGATGAAAAGTGAATTTAACTCTTGTGCAGATGATATTTTAGTCTATTTGGGTGCGTCAATTGGTCAGTGTTGTTATGAAGTTGGAGAGGAGATTGCAAATATTGTTGATTCAAGATATATTCAAAACAGAGATGGAGAGTTTTATTTGAATATTTTAAGTATGAATATTCATCAGATGCAAAGTGTTGGCATAAAAGAGAAAAACATACAGGTGCAAGGGATTTGCACTTGCTGCGATAAAAATTATTATTCGTATAGAAGAGAGGGAATTACTGGTAGATTTGCTGGTATTTTAAAGTTAAAATAAATGGATAAAAAAGTAGTAGCTTTAAAATACGAAGAAAATGGAAATTCCGCTCCAAAAGTAGTAGCCCAAGGAAAAGGAAAAGTTGCTGAGAGCATAATGCAAAAAGCCAAAGAGTTTGATATACCAATTTTTCAAAACAAAGCTTTAGCTGAGAGTCTTTTAAATTTAAATTTAGATGAACAGATACCGCCAAATCTTTATAAAGCTGTGGCGGAGGTTTTTGTCTGGCTTATGAAGAGTGAGAAAAAAGCTCAAATGAGTCGTTAATCACCTTGTAAATTACTAGGTTTCCCTATGTAATAACCTTGAACATAATCAACACCCAAAAGTTTAACTTTATCAAAAACATCTTGTGTGCTTACAAACTCTGCAATAGTTTTCAGACCCATCTCTTTAGCAAAAGATATAATTGACTTTGTCATAATCTCACAATCTCTGTTTGTATCTATGTTTTTTATTAGTGATGCATCAATTTTAAGATAGTCTATATCGAGTTTTAAGAGTTGCTCAAAGTTTGAGTAGCCACTACCAAAGTCATCAATTGCAATTTTGCATCCTAGGGATTTTACTTTTTTTATAAAATTTACCACTTTTATATGACTTTTTATCTCTTGAGATTCTACGATTTCAAAAGTGATAAGATGCCCGTTTTGTGCATGATTTAGTCTTCTTAGTATAAAGTTAGATACTTTTTTATCTAGTATATCTTCTATTGATATATTTATGGTTATTGGAAATTTTAGAGATTCTAGTTTTTCAAAACTACTTTTAATCATAGATTTTGAGAGAGACAAATAAAGCTTGGATTTTTTAGCAATATCTAAAAATTCATTAGGTTTTAGTATCACATTGTTTCTGCTTTGAATTCTTATGAGAGATTCAAATTTTTCTATTTTGTTGGTTTTTAAGTTGTAGATTGGTTGAAAAAATGGTATAACTCTGTTTTCAGTGATTGCATCTTTTATAATTTGAGTCATTTTGATGTTTTCTAAAAAGCGTGTCTCATGGTTGCAACTTTTATTATATATTTTATATGGTTTTTTCAAATTTTGTGCATCTTTTAGAGCTAAATATGTACATTTTACCAAGTCGGCTTTATTGTAAGCTGCTCCTAAAGTAAAAGAGATATTTAGTGCAGTATTTTTAAAGTAAAAATTCTTTTTTTCAATTTCGATAGATATCTTTTTTAGATACTCTTGCAAGTTTAAAAGAGTTAGCTTTTTGGCACTTAAAATTGCAAAGTTATTTATATCTAGTTTATATAGTTTTGAATCTACGCTTGGTAATCTATCTTCGAGCCAAGAGGCAACATGAGATATTATTTTACTTCCTGCATCTAATCCAAAAAACTCATTTACTTCATCGAAAGAGTCTATATTTATATAGATTAGTGTACTTGCTGTGCAGGAGTATTTGGACTCTTCTACATCATCTAAAAGTTTTGTTTTTGTTGCAAGCCCTGTTAGTTTGTCCACTAAAAATTGCTCTTTTAATTTTTTATCATGCATAAGAGAGTTTGTTACATCATGAGAGATTACAAAAAACTCTTTTTTGCTATCTTCTATTGTTGGCTCAATTATTAGACTATGATAGCTTAATTTATTGTTTTTTGTTGATTCAACTACACCTTTAAAGTTTCCATGCTCTTTTACTGTTTTTAAAATATTTTGGGGACTAATGTGTAGAATATCAAAGAGATTTTTTCCTAAAAGAGTTCTATTTTGTGATATATGTTCTGCTAAAAATTCTTTATTGAAACAGGTTATATTAAACTCTGCATCAAAAGTTGCATAGTGATTATTAGTTGTTGGTTCACTTTGCTTGATAGTCTCTTTCTCTTTTTGCTTGTGTATAAAAACTTTATAATATATGATAGTAGCTATAAAAATAGTTACTATTATATAAGCATTAACACCTATACTACTTAAAAGAAGTGCGATTATAGTAGATAAGAGAGTATTAACAGATATATAAGCAAAGTTATCATCGAATAGTTTTAAGAATTTATCCACACCAAGGCTCACATAATTAATTTATAGATTTTGAATTATACATAGTTAAACTTAATAATTTATTGTAATTTTGATAAATAATAAATTATTTTAAAATTAAGTAAAAATAGTGTACTATCTCAGCTTCAAAAATTTAAAGGAGTTTTTATGGTTCTAAAATATACTAAGGTGTTATTTTTACTCATTTGCTTGAGTGCTTTTTCATCATTGTCGGCACAGTCTTTAAAGCAGAAAGGTTTTTATGCAGGTATTCAATCTTCATCATATGCTTATGGGCTTAGTGGGAAGATGGATTTTACTGATAAGATAACAGGACAGGCGATAATAGGGTTTTTGGGTGTAATTAATTCTTATACAGCTCGTGGGCTTTATAAATTTAAACAAGATAGATTTTATGATGTTTATGCTTTTGGAGCTTTAGGTATTTTGACTTGGGATGGTTATTACTCTCTTGGTAATAAAAGTGAGAGTGTGATCTCTTTTGGAGCTGGAGGGGGAGTTGAGTATGACCTTAGAGGATTAGATAGTAATTTTATACCACTTTTTGTAAATGTTGAACTTCAAGCTACTATGGCTAGTTTTGATTATTATGATTTTGGTTATATAGCACTTGGTTTGGGGCTTCATTATAAATTTTAACATCACTTAAAACTAAAGATATGTGTATTTATGAATACACATATCTTTTTCTACTTCTTAATTTAATCATAAATTAAACAACTTTTTAGTAAAATCCATCGCTTTAAATTCACATACACCAATCCTTAGAGATGGTTGCAAACTTAGTTTGTTGATGGGTGTAGAGGCGATAAACCAAATTTTTTAACACAAGGAGATTATTGTTATGGTTACAATGAAAGATTTATTAGAGTGCGGAGTCCATTTTGGACATCAAACAAGAAGATGGAACCCAAAGATGAAACCTTATATTTTTGGAGAGAGAAAAAATATCTATATTATAGATTTACAAAAAACATTAAGATATTTTAGATACACATACAACATCGTAAGAGATGCAGCGGCTGAGGGTAAGACGATTATGTTTGTTGGTACTAAAAAACAAGCAAGTTCAGCTGTAAAAGAGCATGCAGAGTCTTGTGGTATGCCTTATGTTAACCACAGATGGTTGGGTGGTATGCTTACAAACTTTCAGACAATTAAAAAATCAATTAGAAAATTAGATATCATCGAAAAGATGGAAGAAGAGGGTCAAATAGACCTTATGACAAAAAAAGAGGCTTTAATGCTTTCGAGAAAAAAAGGCAAACTGCTTGATTATCTTGGTGGAATTAGAGATATGCAAAAAGCTCCTGATATGATTTTTATCATAGATACAGTAAAAGAGAAGATTGCAGTTGCTGAGGCAAACTGTCTTGGTATTCCAGTAGTTGCTCCGATAGATACAAACTGTGATCCTGATGTTATCTCTTTTCCAATTCCTGGAAATGATGATGCTATCAGATCTGTTCAACTTTTTTGTAAAGAGATGGCAGAGGCTATAAATGAAGGAAAAGCATTAAGAGAGCAAGATGCGATAGATGCAGGGGAAGAAAATACAGGTAAAGGTGCACCAGTAGCTGATATCTCAGATAAAGAGAAAGAAAAATTAATTGCAGAATCTGTAAAAGAGGGTGAGAGTGAAGATGCAAAAGCACCTACTGAAAAAGAGACTAAAGTTACTGAGAGTGTAGCTACTGATGAGAGTAACACTACTAAAGGTGATGATTTAACAAAACTTGCAGGAGTTGGTAAAGTATATGCTCAGACATTAAACTCTATGGGTATTTATACTTTTGCTGATGTTGCAAATGTTACAGATGCTCAACTTGAAACATTAGAAAATGAGCATAAATTTAAAGGCGATTTTAAAGATGTTATCGCTGAAGCTAAAACGAAAGTATAGGAGGATTTTATGAATGTATCTGCAGGAATGGTAAAAGAGCTTAGAGAGCTTTCTGGAGCTGGCATGATGGATTGTAAAAAAGCTTTGGTTGAGTGTGATGGCGATATTGAAAAAGCGATGTCACATTTGAGAGAAAAAGGGCTTGGAAAAGCTGCTAAAAAATCAGATAGACTTGCTAGTGAAGGTTTGGTGAGTGTTGTTGTAAATGATGATTTTACAAAAGCTACTATCAGTGAGATAAACTCTGAAACAGATTTTGTTGCGCAAAATGATGAGTTTATAAACTTGACTAAAAACACTACACTTCATATGCAAGAGAGTGGTGTTTCAACACATGAAGAACTTTTAAAAACTACAGTTGATGGTGTAGTTTTTGAAGAGCATTTTGGAGTCGAAGTTTCAAAAGTTGGAGAGAATGTTGTCATAAGAAGATTTGCGACTATAACAGGTGGTGACAATGTAGTTGTAAATGGATATCAACACTCAAATGGAAGAGTTGGTGTTATAATTGGTGCTATTTGTGATAGTGCTAAAACGGCAAATGGATCCAAAGAGCTTCTTAAAAATATCTCGATGCATGCATCTGCTATGAAGCCAACAGTTTTAAGTTATACAGATTTAGATCCTGAGTTTATCGAAAAAGAAAATAGTGCAATTATCGCAGATATTGAAAAAGAGAATGAAGAGTTAAGACGACTTAAAAAACCAGAAAAAAGAATTCCTAAGTTTGTAAGTAAGTTGCAGTTAACTGACGAAGCTTTAGCAAAAGCAAAAGTTGATATGGAAGCTGAACTAAAAGCCCAAGGTAAACCTGAGAAGATTTGGGATAAAATCATACCTGGTCAACTAGAAAGATTTATAGCAGACAATACTCAGCTAGATCAGCAATTAGCACTTCTTAGTCAATTTTTTGTAATGGATGATAAGAAGACAATCGAGCAAGTTGTTTTAGAAAAAGCAAAAGAGCTTGGCGGTACTATAAAACTTGTAGATTATGTTAGATATGATTTAGGTGAAGGTTTAGAGAAAAAAGTTGATGATTTTGCTGCTGAGGTTGAAGCACAATTAAAATAGAACAAAAAAGGTAGGTGACTATGGATAGAGATATAAAAGACCAAAGTCATCTACCAGCAAATGATGCAAAGAGTCTTATGTGTGCATCTAATCTCTCTCACTCATTTGATTATAAACTGTTTGAAAATGTAGATATAAATATACACCAAAGAGAATCTATCGCTGTTTTAGGTGTGAGCGGGAGTGGTAAATCAACTCTTCTTCATATATTATCAACTCTATTAAAACCGCAAGTTGGAAAAGTTATCTTTGATAAAGGTTATCTTTATGAACAAGGTTCAAAAAGACTTCTTGAAATTAGAAGAGATGATATAGGGATTATCTTTCAATCTCATTATCTTTTTAAAGGTTTTACTGTAAAAGAGAATTTAGAAATATCATCTTTGATTTCTGGAAATAAGCTTGATTTAGAGATAGTTAAAAAGTTAAAAATTGAAGATACTTTAAATCAAAATGTATCAGAACTCTCAGGTGGACAACAGCAACGAGTTTCAATAGCAAGGGTTCTTTTAAAAAAACCAAAATTAATTTTTGCAGATGAACCAACAGGCAACTTAGATATGCAAACAGCAAATGATGTCATGGATGTTTTGTTAGATTATACAAGACAAAATGATGCAGGTCTTTTTATAGTTACTCATGATGAGAAAATTGCAAGCCGTTGTAATAGCTCATATAGACTTCAAGATAAGAGGCTTTCTCTGGTTTATCTGTAATGCAAATAGCTGACTTTATAACTGGTGATAATGTTATTGTTTTTTTTCTGCTTTTTGCTAGGATTGGTGGTGTTTTAGCATTTTTCCCATTTTTTTCTCATATCTCAATCTCTGTTCCTATTAAAACTGCTTTGGTATTTTATTTAAGTATACTTTTTTTCCCTTCAATCTCGATTTCTGAAATACCTATAGATGCTACTCATATTGTTTTGATGGTTTTATCAGAGTTTATGTTGGGGCTAATCGCTGGTTTAATTTTAAATATGATTTTTGGAGCTTTGGGGCTTGCTGGTATGCAAATTTCAATGGTTATGGGTTTTTCAATGGCATCTGTTATGGACCCTAGTACGGGTGAAAATGCACCTATAATTTCACAAATTTTAACTCTTTTGGCAATTTTGATACTTCTTGCATTTGATGGGCATCACCTTATGCTACTCTTTTTAAATGAGACGATGGGAAGCATTGAACTTGGAGGATTTTACCCTGAACCTTTTATCTGGGAGTATCTTAGCAAAGCTGTTACTCATATGTTTGCGATGGGGTTTATTTTATCTTTTCCAATTATCGCTTTATCGATACTCTCAGATGTTATCTTTGGGATGCTTATGAAGACTATGCCACAGTTTAATCTACTTGTTGTTGGTTTTCCTATCAAGATATTTTTGTCTGTACTTGTTTTGTCGGCGGTTTTATCAGCTATGATGAGTATATTTAAAAGGGAGTTTATCACAGCATTTGAGTTTTTAAAGTATCTGTTATAGTTATTTAAATTGTTTACTATTTTTTTTCATCTCTTCAAAATATTTATTAAACTTTTTAGAGATTGCATAATCTTTTGTGATGTAGATTAGCTCATAGTTTCTAGAAAATGCGGAGTTACTCCAGTTTGCAGAGCCAAATAAGACTTTGTTGTGGTCAAATAGAGCGGTTTTTAGATGCATTATACCGTGATATTTTTTGTTTTTTGAGATTTTGCCTTTTAATCTGTATGTGGTTATGTTTTTGTATTTTGCTAAGTAATAAATTAGGCTTATTTTTTTCTGCTGTTTTGTGGTTCTTTCATCAAAAATAATCTCTACTTTTACTCCACGAGCAGCTGCTTTTTTTAGACTTTTTGCTATCTTCTTATGAGTGAAGTTGTAGATTGTTATCTTAATTGATTTCTTAGATTGGTCGATACTATCTATAATAGCTTTTAAGGCGATATCTGCATCTTTTGGGAGTAGATAGAAACTCTCTTTTGCAAGGGCAGAGGTGCTAAGGCTAATAAAAACTATTATTAGATAAAATAGGTTAATTTTTTTTCTCATGAAACCTCGTTTTGGTGATTTGAGAGTTTAATTTAGCGAAAATATTATAAAGATTGGGGAATTATGACACCTACTATTCTACTTATTAATGAAAATAAAATTGTTTCAAGATTACTTGGGCTTAGTTGTGAAAAAAATGGGTACAAGCTTGAGGAGGTTAAGACATTGGATTCAAGAGCAGACTCTTATGATGTAGTTTTTGTTGATAGTGAATTATATAGCAATGAACTTTTAACAGAGATTGAAGAGAAGTTAAAATATACAAAGCTTGGATATATTGGCACAAAACAAGATGACTCTCCAGATGGTTTTGATCTTGTTATTGAAAAACCATTTTTACCCACTGATTTTGTAGATATGATAAAAAATAAGGTGATAGGCGGAGCATCTGAAAATAATACAGATTTATCAGCAGAAGATGATGATATGGATTTATTGATGGATGATGAGGATTTAAATCTTGATACACTTGATGATGATGTGGATGAGTTGTTAAAAGGAGATGAAGAGCAGCTTGATGATTTAGATGATTTGGATAGCCTTGATGAAGGTGTGGACGATAATGTAGATTTATCTTTAGACCCAACAACCGTTATGACTACAGGTATAGCAGCCTCAATGGCACTCTCAGATGAAGATACTAAGAATGAAGATTTAGCAAATATGGTTTCTGAAATTGATGATATGTCAGAGGATGAAATTTTAAGTGAAATTGATATAGATGAGAAGATAGAGCCACAAAAAGAGAAGGTTGAAGAAAATATAGAAGAGATAGTAGAGCAAGAGGAAAAAGATGACTCGCTAGGTTTAGATGCATTGGCAACTGGTGTTGGTGCGATAGCTGCTGGAGCTGTAGCGGTTAAAGCTTCTGAAAATATACAAAAAAGAGCTTTGGAGATGGATGATATAGAAGATTTAAAAGAGTTGGATATACAAGAAGCTTTGGGTGAGAGTGTGAATGAAATTAGTGAAGAAATAGTATCTGAAGAGGTAGATCAAGTAGAAGAGACAGTTGTTGAGTCAAATGATGTTGAGCAGTGGATTAGAGATGCTGTTTCAAAGGCTATTACACCTTCTATGATAAAAGAAGCATTAGATGGTATGGATATAAATGTAACACTTAGTTTCTCAAGCAAAAAAGAAGATAAAGATACTGTATGAACGGAGTTTTACTAGTTATATCAGGTCCTAGCGGTTGTGGTAAAAGTTCACTTTTAAATAGTGTTTTAGATAAACACAATGATATTTACTTTTCGATTTCAACCACTACAAGAGAGATTAGAGATGGTGAAAAAGAGGGTATTGATTATTATTATATCTCAAAAAAGCAGTTTCAAAATGAGATACAAGAGGGGCTTTTTTTGGAGTGGGCAGAGGTTCATGGTAATTTTTATGGAACCTCTATTAAGCCGATTGAAAAAGCTATAGGTGAGGGTAAACTTGTCATATTTGATATAGATGTTCAAGGACATAAGATAGTTAAAAAGAGATATAGTTCTATCTTAACAAGTCTTTTTATCACCACACCAAATCAAGAAATTTTAAAAGATAGACTTATAAAAAGAGCAACCGATAGCGAAGATGTAATTAAACAGAGAATTATAAATGCCAAAAGTGAAATGGCTAGAATTGATGAGTATGATTATCTACTTGTAAATGATGATTTTGAATTAGCACTTTCTCAGTTTGAGGCGATTTTAAGTGTTGCTAGATTAAAAAGAGATAAGAATCAGATAGAGAAATTTGCATCTTTGTGGTAATTCATTAATTTTTAATGGTATAATAGAAAAAAACAGAGGATTTTAAAATGGGAATGCCTAGCGGAATGGAGCTTATTATCATCGCACTTGTAGTGCTTTTGCTATTTGGGGGGAAGAAGATACCCGAGCTTGCTAAAGGTCTTGGTAGTGGCATAAAAAATTTCAAAAAAGCTGTAAAAGATGATGGTGATGATGTAGCAGATGCAACAAAAGATAAGATACAAGATAGTGCCAAAGATATAGCAGATGCAACAAAAGCGGAAGATTTAAAAAAAGTATAGATGAAAAAAAGTGTTCAAAATGCAGTTAAAAAACAGATAGATAGTGAGTTTATACTAGAAAAACCAAAAGATTTATCGTTTGGTCACTATGCTACCCCTTTGGCTTTTTCATTGGCAAAAGAGCTTAGAAAATCTCCTATGATTATCGCTGATGAGCTTTGTTTGAAGTTTTCTGAGGCAAGTGTTTTTGAGAGTGTAACAGCTATCAAAGGTTACCTAAATTTTAAACTTAGTGATAAGTTTTTAAATGAGAGAGCAACAGTAGCTATAAAAGAGAATTTAGAGTTTGCAAAGGGTGAAAAAAACGAGACAATTTTACTAGAGTATGTTAGTGCAAATCCAACGGGACCTATGCATATAGGTCATGCTAGAGGTGCGGTTTTTGGTGATACTTTGGCGAAAATCGGGGAGCATTTAGGCTATAAAATCACAACAGAGTACTATGTAAATGATGCAGGAAGTCAGGTGGAAATGCTTGGACTATCTGTTTTTTTAGCAGGTGTCGATAAATATACAAACAAAGATGTGCAGTGGCCAGAAGAGTATTATCGTGGAGAGTATATTTATGAGCTTTGCGATGAGGCGAAAGAGGAGTTTGGGAAAGATATCTTTTTAGATGAGAAAAATATCTCTAAACTTTCAACTTGGGGAAAAGATAAGATGCTTTTTCTTATCAAAGAAAATCTTAAAATGGCAGGCATAGAATTTCAAAATTTTGTAAGTGAAAAAGAGCTTTTTAAATCTTGGGACGCATCATATGAGAAGTTGAAAGCAAAAGATGCTCTTTATGAAAAAGATGGAAAAATTTGGTTAAAATCATCTAAAATGGGAGATGAGAAAGACCGTGTAGTTGTTAGAGAAGATAAAAGACCAACTTATCTAGCAGGAGATATCATCTATCATGATGATAAGTTTCAAAGAGAGTATCATAGATATATCAATATCTGGGGAGCAGATCACCACGGGTATATAGCAAGAGTGAAGTCTGCTATACATTTCTTAGGATATGATGAGAATAAATTAGAAGTTATTTTATCTCAAATGGTCGCACTTTTAAAAGGTGGAGAGCCTTACAAGATGAGTAAAAGAGCTGGAAATTTTATACTCATGAGTGATGTGATTGATGAGATTGGAAGTGAAGCTTTGAGGTTTATTTTCCTTACGAAAAAGAGTGATACTCATTTGGAATTTGATGTTGAGCTTTTAAAGCAACAAGATAGTTCAAATCCTATATATTACATTCAGTATGCTCATGCTCGTATAAATCAAGTTTTTCAAAAAAGTGGAAAAAGTGTTGATGATGTTATAGATGTAGAGCTAAAAGAGCTTGATGAAGATTCAAAAAATCTACTTTTTACTGCCCTTTTACTTCCTGAGATTTTAGAAGATGCATTTGAATCAAGACAGTTACAAAAATTAACAGAGTATCTTAGAAACTTAGCCGCCTCTTATCATCAATTTTACAATAAACATAAAATTGTTGGGAGTGACAATGAAGATGAGCTTTTAAAACTCTCCTCTTTAGTTGCTACATCTATTCGTGTTGGACTTAGTTTGATGGGGATAGAAGCTAAATCAAAGATGTGAGTTTCGTTTTTCTTGATATTGGAAATGTGCCATAAAATCTATATTTTGCTTTTTCCCCTACTGTTATTGGGAACTCATGTGCTAACTCTTCATCACAGATAATACTATCATTAGACATACTAGAAGCTATAAATCAAAAGAAAGCTAAACATAAATACTAAAAATTTAAGATTAAGATATGCATAATGAATATTTACCCCATTCCAATTCTCACAACTATCTAAGGAAACTATACTCCAACCTCACCATAGAAACTAACGATAAAGCCTCAGCCAAATCATAATTAGTCAGTCCTAAAAAACGAACAAAGTCCCTAAACCAAAGGCTTTAATAGCATATTTACGCTATAATTTCGACCAGAAACCAATAAATAAAGACTAAGTTCTTGGTCGAAATAGGATAAGAAAATGCTTCCAATATCCACTAAAAGCAATCAAGCAAATCTCTTTTATGGCTTACTAGCAGATATGCTTGATTTAAAAGATCCATTAATAGTTCTTGCTGATAATATTCAATGGGAAATATTTGATGAAAACTTTAAAAAATATTATTCAAAAAAAGGGAGGCTTGCTAAACCAATAAGAGTAATGGTTGGATTATTAATAACCTGAGTTCGACAAGAAAAGAGGATAAAAGAGAAGTCATCTTATAATTTCAAACCAAATAAAACTAAAAAGATGACCGAAAATGTTAACAAAAATATTCTGTGAGATAGATGATTTTATGCAAG
>Ga0256834_1000249_pt1 | contig 39236 bp, 42 predicted proteins | sample 4281140metaG_FD_190536 | JGI IMG/M metagenome (GOLD analysis project Ga0256834, IMG submission 190536) | Hydrothermal vent microbial communities from East Pacific Rise, Pacific Ocean - 4281-140 | ecosystem: Environmental > Aquatic > Marine > Hydrothermal vents | place: Pacific Ocean: East...
AAAGTTTTTATTTTTAAAGTTATAAGCTGTTGTTACGATATATTGATTATAAAGGATTCAATGTGGATATAAAAGAGTTAAAAGATATAACAAAAAACTTAAGTCTGTTATATGTAGAAGATAACAGTTGCCTTAGTAAAATAAAAACTGAACTATTTGAGGATATTTTTAAACTTACTGTCTTAGCAGAAGATGGAGATATTGGTTTAGAAAAATATAAACAAGCTCATTATGATTTAGTGATAACAGATATAAATCTTCCAAAATTAAATGGATTAAAAATGGTTGAGGAGATTTTTAAGATAGATTCAAAACAGAGTGTTGTAGTTATATCTGCATATAGTGAAGTTGAGTACTTATCAAAAATACAAGAGTTAAATATAAAACATTTTTTAACAAAACCTGCAAAATCAAAAGATATATTGAATGCGATTTATGAGAGTGTGAAGAGTTTAGAAGTCATTATAAATTAGCCATTTTGGCTAATTTATAAAGTTAGTTAGAAATTATAGTGAAATTCCTAAAGATTTAATTACCGCATGAGTTATACCACCAGTTGCTAAACCTTTTTTAGTTTGATAAGCTTTTACAGCCGCTCTTGTTTGACTTCCAACGATTCCATCAATTGGTCCGTTGTAGTGTCCTTCATTTTTAAGAGCAGTTTGTAAAGCTCTAATTGTGCTTGAATTGATGCTTGATTGACAAACAACTCTTTTCCACTCAACTTTGCTTGGAGATACCATCTCTCTTTTTGATACAGTTCTATAAGCTTCAGGTATAGCTGTTCTTTTTACCTCTGCTGGTTTAACTATAGTTGTAACTTTTATAGTTTTGTATGCTGCTGGAATCTCTATAGTTTTTGTAGTAGGAGGTGTGTCAACAACAGTTCTTGTGATAGTTTTGTAAGCTTCTGGTGTTGCTGTTTTACAGATTTGGTGACCTGTATATTTTCCTGCACCTTTTTCTCCAGATTTTGACCAAGAGAATGTTGCATCTGCAACTTTTACAGTTCTTGTGTAAGTTGAAGTTTTTTCAGGAGTTGCTACTCTTTGAACACTTGCAGGAGTTGCTAGTTTTTTAACTTTTACAGTTTTGTAAACAGCTGGAATCTCTATAACTTTTGTTGTTGGAGGAGTTTTAACAACTCTTTTTGTAACAGTAGAGTATCTAGCAGGTGTTGTAACTAAACACATAACACCACAATCATCACCTTCACCATTACATTGAGATTTTTTCCACATTGTTTTTTCAGGTTCTATTAGTATTTTTTCACTTACTGTATCATAAGTAGCAGGAACTTTAACTAATCTCTGAGATGCCTCTTTTACAAGAACTTTTTCTTCTACATACTCATAAGTAGCAGGAACAATTTTTAATTTTTCTGAAGCTTCTTTTGAGATATAAGTTTCGCTCTCAGTTGAGTATTTAGCAGGTGTAAAATATTCTCTGTAGCAACTACCAATAGCCATACCATCAATACCTGCTCCACCAGCTTTTGCAGCTGCTAAAATTTCAGCACTTACAGGAACACTCCCTTTTAGGCTTGTTTTCCAAAAAGTTTGAGCATCTTTTACAAGAATTTTTTCTGTTACTTTCTTAAATGTACCAGGTATTATTGTTAATCTAGATGATGCCTCTTTTACAAGAATTTTTTGATCAGTTGTTCCGTATTGTGCGGGAATTACGGTTAAAGTTTCTGAAGCTTCTTTTGATAAAACCTTTTCAGAGGTTGTTTGGAATTTTGCTGGTGTTAATACTCTTGCATAACACTCGCCAGGTTGAGCATTTGGTAAAACCATAGCCTCTACTGCGTCTGCAGTTAAGTTTGATGTCGCTGCAATTAGTGAAGCTGCAACTATTGTTGATATTTTGTAAACTCTCATATCATTCTCCTTAAATTATTTTAATTGACTCGTAGATTATACAGATAAAAAATTCGATTATCAATAAAATATTAATATACTTGGTTTATTTAAAGTATATTTAATTTTAAATAGAAAAACTATAATATATTGATATTACTATCAAATTAGTATAAATATGTTTTAGCATAAGTGCAAAACAGACCAAAAAGTTAATACAATAATATCATTTTAAACAAAGTTAAATTTTAGTAACATCCATATAAATTTATATAAGGATAAGTAGGTATGGCAATTACTGTATATTATGATAAAGATTGTGATTTAAATATTATTAAGAGTAAAAAAGTTGCAATGATTGGCTTTGGCTCACAAGGTCATGCACATGCAGAAAACTTGAGAGATAGTGGAGTAGAGGTTATAGTTGGATTAAAAGAGGGTGGAAACTCTTGGGGAAAAGCAGCTGCTAAGGGATTTGCTGTTATGAGTGTGGCTGAGGCTACAAAAAGTGCTGATGTTATTATGATTTTGCTTCCTGATGAGATACAATCTTCAATTTTTAAAAATGAGATTGAGCCAAACTTATCAAAAGGTGATACTATAGCTTTTGGTCATGGATTTAATATCCATTATGGTCAGGTAGTTCCACCAGAGGGAATTGATTGTATAATGGTTGCACCAAAAGCACCAGGCCATACTGTTAGAAGTGAGTTTGTAAAAGGTGGTGGTATACCAGATCTTATTGCTATCTCTCAAGACGAGAGTGGGAGTGCATTAGAGCTTGCTAAAAGTTATGCAAGTGGAGTTGGCGGAGGAAGAACTGGAATTATCCATACAACTTTCAAAGATGAGACTGAAACAGATCTTTTTGGTGAGCAAGCTGTACTTTGCGGTGGAGCAACTGCTCTTGTTCAAGCTGGTTTTGAGACTTTAACTGAGGCTGGGTATGCACCTGAGTTAGCATACTTTGAGTGTCTTCATGAGTTAAAGTTAATTGTTGACTTAATGTATGAGGGTGGAATTGCAGATATGAGATATTCTATCTCAAATACAGCTGAGTATGGAGATTATGTGAGTGGACCTAGAGTTATTAATGATGAGAGCAAAAAAGCTATGAAGCAGATTCTTAAAGAGATTCAAAATGGTGTATTTGCTAAAGACTTTGTACTAGAGGGGCAGAGTGGTTATCCTAGAATGAATGCTGAGAGAAATAATGCAAAAGCATCTTTAATTGAGCAGACAGGAAACAATTTAAGAGAGATGATGCCTTGGATTGCAAAAAATAAGATAATAGACCAAGATAAGAATTAAGAAGGCTATAAAATGGGTGAAGTGATTACAATAACTTCTGGAAAAGGTGGTGTGGGGAAGTCAACTTTGTCAGCAAACCTTGCAGTTGGGTTGGCTGAACTTGGAAAAAAAGTTGTAGCGATTGATTTTGATATAGGACTTAGAAATCTTGATATGATTTTGGGTTTAGAAAATAGAATAGTTTATGATGTTGTTGATGTTATGGAGGGCAGATGCAATCTTTCTCAAGCCCTTATAAATGATAAAAGGTCAAAAAATCTCTATTTTCTACCAGCTTCTCAAACAAATAATAAAGACATTCTTGATAAAGAGAAAGTTAGAACTCTTTTGGAAAATTTGAAAAAAGATTTTGATATCATAGTTTTAGATTCTCCTGCTGGAATTGAGAGTGGTTTTGAACACTCTATATTTTTAGCTGATCGTGCTCTTGTTGTCTCTACTCCAGATGTTAGTGCTGTTAGAGATGCGGATAGAGTTATAGGGATTATAGATGCAAAGAGTCAAAAAGCTAAAGATGGGGGAGAAGTTTTAAAACATGTAGTCATAAATAGATTAAAACCTGAATTAGTTGAAAGTGGTAGCATGCTTAGTGTTGATGATGTTTTAAATATTTTGGCTCTTCCTTTGATTGGTGTTATTCCTGATGATGAGAAGATTATAACTTCTACAAATGAGGGTGAGCCTATTTATTATGATAAAAATTCTCAAGCTGCTGAAGCATATAGACGAATAGCTAGACGGGTTCTTGGCGAAGAGGTTGAATTTTTAGAATTAAAGAGTAAAAAAGGTTTTTTTGGTAGGTTGTTCGGATGACTTTATTTGAGAGATTTTTTGGACCCAAAAAAGCATCTGCTAATGTTGCTAAAGATAGATTAACACTCATGTTAGCTCACGAGAGGGCTGATTGTGCTATACCATACATGGATGATTTAAAAAAAGATCTTTTAGAGGTTATACAAAAATATACAAAAACTGGAAATGTAAATATAAAAACAGAGCAAAATCAAAATGTTGATATGCTTGAAATTGAAATTCAACTAGGTAGTTAATGGGTAAATACCTATTTTTAAAGATTGTAGCTGTTACTTTTTTTACTCTTAGTATTTCACTTGTTGGTTTTTATTTTTTTATGAAGCCAGTGAATAAACTTGAGCAAAATGCTACTGTTTTAGCTGAAAAACCATTAAAAAAACCTATAAAACAGACAATATATGATAAAAATGAGACTATTGAAATTGAGAAAAAAAGTGTTAGTGAAGAGATAAAAGAGTATATAAAAAAAGTTAAAATCTCAGAAGTTAATGTTTCAGTAAAGATAGAAGATAAAAATATATCTATACCAAAACAGGTAAAAAAACTTGTTAAAAAAGAGATAGAGGTTATAGAAAAACAGGTAAAAAAGCTACCAAAATTAGCGATAATTATGGATGATATAGGTTTTTTTGAACAAGCATTAAAGCTAAAGGAAATTCCTTTTCCCATAACTCCATCTATATTTCCATCAAATACAAACTATCCAAATACTCCTAAGATTGCAAAAATGTTCAAGCATCACATGGTGCATTTTCCAATGGAGGCTTACAATTATAAAAACATTACAGAGGAGGCTATCAATATCTCTGATACTTTAGAGTTTGTAGATAAAAAAGTGCAAAAAATGAAGAAAAACTTTCCAGATGCAGTTGCAATAAATAACCATACAGGAAGTAAATTTACTTGTGATTTAGATGCAATGGATATGTTTTTTTCTGTTTTAACTAAGTATGATATTGAGTTTATTGATTCTAAAACAACAAGTGATACTAAGTGTTTAGAAGCTGGAAAACTCTATGATAGAAAAGTTTTACAAAGAGATATTTTTTTAGACAATATAGATGATTATGAATATATAAGAGCTCAACTTAAAAAAGCTATAAAGATTGCAAAAAGAGATGGAGAGGCTATAGCAATTTGTCATCCAAAAGATGTAACATTTGAGGTATTAAAAAATAGTGCAGATTTATTTAAAGATGTAGAGTTAGTTTATATAAATGAGTTTATGTGATAAAAGAGATAAAGTCCAATTTAAAACAGTTTAAGAGTTTAAAAAAACCACCTAGTTTACTTTATGCTTTAGGTGATACTTCTTTGCTAGAGACAAAAATGGTCTCAATTGTAGGTACTAGAAAACCTATCTCTTATACAAAAGAGCAGGTATTTCGTCTCTCAAAATCATTTTCATCTATTGGTTATAATGTTGTGAGTGGAGCTGCTATGGGAGTAGATGCTTTGGCTCATAAGGGAGCATTTCCAAACACGATTGCGGTCATGGCAAACTCACTAGATATAATCTATCCAAAAGTTAACCAAAGTTTAATAACTGATATTTATAAAGATGGGTTGGCTTTGAGTGAGTATCCAAATACAACAAAAGCTACAAGATATAGTTTTGTTGTAAGAAATCGTATAGTTGTGGCTTTGGGTGAGATTTTGATAATTGCAGAGGCTGATCTAAATAGTGGTACGATGAGAAGTGCTGAAATTGCTAAAGAGCTTGGAAAAAAAATTTATGTTTTGTCTCATAGAGTGGGGCAGAGTCTTGGAACACAAAAGCTTTTAGAAGATGGAGATGCTGAGCTTATAACTGATATAGATAAGTTTGTTGGGCTTTTTGGTGAGGTTAAAGTGGATGAAAATAATCTTAGTTTTTTTAAAAATACCCCAACGGTTGATGAGGCACTAAGAGAATACGGAGATAAGTTGTATGAGTTTGAGTTAGAGGGAAAAGTAGAGATAAAAAATCTGAAAGTTTATCTTTGTTAAAAATTGCATCTTTAGATATTGGGCTTAAGAGAATTGGTTGTGCGATTTGTCTTGGAAAAGGTATAGTCTTTCCCCAAGATGCGATAATTCGTAAAAATAGAAAACAAGCTGCAAAAGATGTGGATAGTTTTTTAAGTGAATTTGATATAGATATTTTGGTTGTTGGGGTTCCAAAAGGTGGAAGCAGTAGTGATGAGATGAAGAGAAGAATTGAGCATTTTGTTTCACTTATAAGTTTTAATGGAGAACTATTTTATCAAGATGAATATGGAAGCTCAAATGAGGCAAAAGAGATAAGCAGAGGCATTACAAAACATAAAAGAGATGGGAAAGTTGATTCTCTTGCTGCAAAGATAATACTTGAACGATGGTTGGAATTTAATAAAGATTTTATTTAAAATTAAAACTATTATGTTATTATAAGTAAAAATACAAGGTATTAAAATATAATGAAAAATATACTCCTAATTATACTTTTTATTTTTACCTCCTTAGGTGCTGATATTGCAATTATAAAGAGTGTAAAAGGCTCTGTGGAGATAAAACGAATCTATGATATATTACCTGTAAAAGTTGGTGACTTATTAAATGAGGGAGATATTATTATGACTAAAGAGGATAGTAGTGTTGGAATTATTTTTGATGATGGCACAAGATTATCTTTGGGTGCAAAGAGTTATATAACTATAGAGAGGTATATTTTTGATCCTCAAAATAGTAAATTTGCATTTGATTTAAATATGACTAGAGGTAAAGCTATATTCGAATCAGGTAAGTTTGGAGTAGTAGCTCCTAAAAAAGTTAAGTTTAAAGTTCCAGATGGAATTATAGGCATAAGAGGTACAAAGTTTTATGTTGATGTTAGGTAGATAGTGCTAGATTTTATAATTGTAGTTTCGATTGTATTGATTTTGGCAGGGTTACAAGCTAAAAAGACTACACAAAGTAAAGCCTCTATAATTTTAGGTGATAAAAATGGTGCAAACAATGCTATAGTTGTTTCTTCAAAAGGGTCTGAACTTTTGGTAGATGAGCCATTTATGATGGTGAAATTAAAACCAGATGGAGGTATCTCAAAACCTGTTAAAATATCCGCTAAAGATTTACAAAAGCAGTTTTCAGACGCACTAGATGCAGAGCCAAAAAAACCATATTCAATTAATTTATATTTTGAAAGCAGTACAAAACTAACATCTTCGTCATTAAAAAATATACAAAATATAATGAATGTTCTTAGAGATAAAGAGCCTTATAGTATTGCTATTGGTGGATATACAGATAGTAAAGGAACTTATGAGAAAAATATGCTTATCTCTAAAAATAGAGCAGAATTTATAAAAGATATACTTCTTGAAAATGGTGTTAAATCTTCTAGAGTTAAAGTTTTTGCTTATGGAGAGAGCGGACAACTCTTTTCCACTAAAGATGGTGTAAGAGAAGTAAAAAATAGAAGAGTAGAAGTAATTATAAAGTGAATTTTACTCTTTCAAAGCTTCTTGCTTTAGCCATATTAGTGGCTATTTATCTATGGACATATAAGAGTAGTTATATAGAGTTTATTGATTATAAGATATATGATATTTTTTCAGTTAAGTTGATAGACTCTAATTTTGCTAAAGAGACGATAACCCCCTCTGTTGTAATTGTAGATATTGACCAACAAAGTGTTGATAAATTTGGTCAGTGGCCTTGGCCTAGAATCATAGATGCCCAGCTTATTAGGAAGATTAACGAAGCTAAGCCATCTAGTATTGGATTAGATATAATTTTTAATAAAGCAGATAAAAGTTCTATTACTTCAATTGAAAAGTTTTACAAGCGGTATTTAGGGCTTGAAGTTAAAATAACAGGTTTAAAAAAAGATCTTTTTGATAATGATCAAATTTTAGCAAGTTCACTTAGTGATACAAAAGCTATTTTAGCTGTATATCTGCGAGAGAATTTAAACGAGAGTGAACAATGTAATTTTAACTCTCCAAATAGTGTTTTTATAAAAGATGCAAAAACCTCCTATGAAGCTGGATCTATGCTTTGTAATGTAGATAAACTTCATGCTGTGGTTCCTTCTTTTGGATTTGTAAATACTCAAGTAGATAAAGATGGAATTTTTCGTCGTACTCCGCTATTTATAAGATATAAAGAGACTGTCATACCAGCATTTTCTTTGGCAAATTTACTAGAGTTAGATAAAGATATAAAATTTCTATCACCAAATAAAATTACACTTTTGGGAGAGACATTTTATACAAATAGTGAGTCACAAGTACTTTTACAATTTTATGATAAAAGTTGGTATAAATATATCTCAGCAAAAGATATATTAGAGGGAAATGTTCCAGATAGTGAGTTAGCTGGCAAAATTGTCTTGATAGGTTCTTCTCTTATAGGGCAACAAGATAGTCATATAGTTGCAACTAGACAAGTTCTTAATGGTGTTGATATACATGCTACTGTAATTGAAAATATTTTAAATGAACATTTAAGATGGCAACCTTTGGTGTTTAAAACTGTAAATACTTTACTTGGGTTTGTATTATCAGTTTTTATGTTAGTTATGATTTGGAGAAAGGCATACAAGACAATTGCTTTAATCTCAGTGGCAATTTTTCTCATATCTTTTTTGCTCTGTGTTATCTATTTTAAACAAGGTATATATTTGAGTGTTGGTTATCTTTGGTTTCCTTTAGTTTTATATTATATATTTCTTGGGTTTATGATGCTTTATATTAATGATAAAGAGAAAAGAGAGTTTTTTAAAGAGCTCTCTAGGTCTCATTCAGCTGCTCTTGATAGTATGGTTATGGTGGCTGAAACAAAAGATTTTGAAACAGGAGCACATCTTATTCGTACTAAAAAGTATATAAAATTATTGGCTAATCACTTAAAAAATAGTGGGATATATAGTGATATTCTAACTGATGATTATATTGATATTATATATCGTGCATCCCCTCTTCACGATATTGGTAAAGTAGGAATTCCAGATGCAATACTTCAAAAACCTGGAAAACTAGATAGTAGTGAGTATAAAATCATGCAAAATCATCCATATTTGGGTATGAAAATTATATCAAATGCGATTAAAGCTTATAACAATAATGACTTTTTAACAACGGCTTATAATATAGCATATTATCACCATGAGAAGTGGAATGGGAGTGGCTATCCACAAAAATTAAAAGGTGAAAATATACCTCTTGAGGCTAGACTTATGGCACTTGTAGATGTTTATGATGCACTTATCTCTAAGCGATGTTATAAAGATGCATATAGTTTTTTAAAATCTGAGGAGATTATCATAAAAGAGAGAGGAGAGCACTTTGACCCAAAGATAGTAGATGCATTTATAGATCTAAAAGATGAGTTTAGAGAGATAGCTAAAGAGCATAAATAGCCTTTAAAAAGGCTATTTTCTAAAATTTATATCCTAATCTTATAATTGTTTTTGTATCAGTTTTCTTAAATCCAACAGGAGGTAGATTGTCATAGGTTGCTTCAGCTTCTAAACTTATATTTATATTTTCACTAACAGCAAAATTAACTCCAGCAAGAAGTGTAGCTTCCATATCTTCACCCATATCTTTAAAGTTCTGCATAGCACCTAATTTTACATATAGATTGCTGTATGTGTTTAGTTTGTTTGTATACTCTAGGTACTCATTTAGTGAGCCATATTTTTTATCTGCTTGTCCATTTGTGTACTGCTCTATATTGTATGCTGGTCCGATTTTGACTATCAGGCGATGTTTTTTATCATCAAAAAGAACTCTGCCAACTCCAACTGCTAGTGAAAATTTATTATCATAATTTTTAAACTCATTTCTAAGCCAGCCAAGAGCTACATATCCAAGCCAATTGTATTTTAACTCTTGTTCACCATTTAAAAGTGCTGTGTACTCTTGTGAAGTTTTTACACCATTGTTTTTAGTCATAAATCCTGTTAGTTGTAAGTTGTATTTAAATGGCTCAAATTTTGCTCTTTGGATTGAGTTGGAGAGTGAGTATTTTGCATTTAGGTTTAATGTTTTTGTATTTCCTGATACATTTGCAAAGCCTATATCGATACTTTGAATTGCTTTATCTGTTGCTTCAATTGGTGCAGTTTTACTTGTATATTTTCCCTCTACATCTGTTGTTGTAACTTCTGCATGGATACAAGTTATAGCTACAATTGTAGATAAAATAATTTTTTTCACAATTTAATCCTTAAAATAGTTTCTGTATACTTACTATAAAAATTAAATATACTTAATAGTATATCATAAACAAAAGGTAATTTAAAATTATGAGTGGTAAAATAAGAAAAGAGATAAAAAAAGGGTTAGAGGTAAATATAGTTTTAAAACAAGACCAAAGAAGTGGTAAGCTGACAAGGGGAGTTGTTAAGGATATTCTTACATCTTCCCCCTCACATCCTCATGGCATTAAAGTAAAGTTAGAGAGTGGTGATGTTGGGCGAGTTAAAGAGATATTGTGACTCTTTATGTGGACGGAGATGCTTTTCCAAATCTTCTGAAACCGATTTTATGTCGTGCTATTGATAGATTAAAATTGCTAACATTTGTAATTTCAAATAAGCCCATAAGTATTGGAAAATCAAAAGATATTAACTATATCATAGTCAAACTTGGAGCAGATGAGGCTGATATGAAAATTGTCCAGATGCTAGAAGAGGGAGATTTAGTTATAACAGCAGATATTCCTTTGGCTGATTGTGTTATAGAAAAAAAGGCCTTTGCGATTGATCATCGAGGAGAGCTTTATAGTAGAGAAAATATCAAGCAGTATTTAGCGATGAGAAATTTAATGGCTGAAATTAGAGATAGCGGTATCATAACAAAAGGACCAAAACCATTTGAGGCAAAAGATGCCCATCAATTTGCAAATCAATTAAATAATTTTTTAGCAAAACAGAGTAAAAATAGGAGGAAAAAAGATGAAAAGAGATGAGATTTCAATAGCTCTTTTGATTGATTGTGACAACATTAGTCACAACTCAATTGAGGGAATTATAAATGAGCTTTCAAAGTATGGAGTTATAAATATAAAAAATGCTTATGGAAACTGGAAAAGTCCAAAGTTAAAAGGTTGGGAAGAGAAGCTCCATGAGTTTGCTATACAACCAATTCAGCAGTTTGATTATACAAAAGGTAAAAATGCAACTGATATTGCTATGATAATTGATGCTATGGATATACTATATTCACAAAACATGGATGCTTTTGCTCTTGCTACAAGCGATAGTGACTTTACTCCAATTGTGATGAGAATACTTAGAAATGGACATAAAGTATTTGGATTTGGTGAAGAGAAAACTCCTGAACCTTTTATAAATGCCTGCTCTCAGTTTATAAAAACTGAAAGTTTATCAGAAGACAAAAAAGAGAAGAAGTTTGATAAAAAAGAGTTGAGAAAAGATACAAAACTTGTAAATCTTCTTAGAAACGGAACTCTAAGAACTATGGATGAAGATGGTTGGTCAAATTTATCAAAGATAGGTATTTATATCACAAATAACTCCTCATTTTCTCCTGTAAATTATGGTTATCAAAAATTGGGAGATATTGTAAGGGAGATTGATCTTTTTGATGTGGAGATGCGACTTGGAAATAAACAGATGTATATAAAAGATAAGAGAGGGTAGAAGGTTTATGCATCAAATAAACTTTACGAAAAAAGTGTTAGTATACAAATGCTTTTTTCATAAAATTTGTAATTTTAGCCAATTCAAACTGATGTTCATAAAAAAAATCAAATGCCAAAACACCTTGATAAAGCAACATATCAGCACCATCTTTGTTAGGTAGGTTAAACTCATCTGCTAACTTTAAAAATGGTGTTTTTTTATTGTAAATTACATCTATTGCAAAGTTTGATTTTTTGAAAATATTTTTAAGTATCTCCTTTGGTATGGGAAGATAGTCATCTGTTAATCCAGCTGATGTTGTATTTACTACTAAATCAAAGCTATCTAATTTGAAATTTTCCCAAGTAAAAGTTTCAAATCCAAGCTCTTTAAAAAACTCCAAACGACCAGATGAGCGATTTACAATAGTAACATTAAAACCAAGTTGCCTAAAAAATATTGCAATAGCTTTTGAGGTTCCACCAGCACCCAAAAGCAAAATATTTTTCATATCTCCAAACTCAAGAGTTGCTCTTAAAAACCCCTCTGCATCTGTGTTGTAGCCTATCATTTTGCCATTTTCATTTATAAGGGTATTTACAGCACCAATCTCATATGCTATGCCTCTAACTTCATCGCAGAGCTTATAAGCTGTCTCTTTGTGAGGTACTGTAACATTCGCACCATCAAACTCTTTTAAAAATATCTTTTTTAATTTGTAGCCATCTTCAAGTAGTGTTTTTGTATAAGTTGCTTTTTGTTTTAGACCATCAATTGCAAATGTATGCATTTTTGGAGAGATTGAGTGAGAGATGGGGTTTCCAAATATAGTAAATTTTTTATTTTTCAAGTTTTAACTCATTTAGTGTACTCATCATCGCACCTAGTTTATTTGTTACTTCTAAGAACTCTAGCTCTTTTTGGCTATCAGCTACTATGCCAGCTCCAGCTTGAAAAATTATTTTTTCACTATTTTTCCAAGCAGTTCGAATTGCTATAGCACTATCCATATTCCCATCAAATCCAAAATATCCAATAGCCCCACTATAAAATCCTCTTTTTACACCCTCATAATCTGCTATTAGCTCCATAGCTCTTATTTTGGGGGCTCCCGTCATTGTTCCTGCTGTAAAAGTTGCTCCAAATAAATCAAACATATCGTGTTTTTCATCAAGAGTTGCAGTAATATCACTTACCATATGCATAACATGTGAGTATCTTTCAACTCTCATCATTTCAGTTACTTTTACACTTCCACATTTAGAAACTCTACCAACATCATTTCGACCAAGATCAACTAACATAAGATGTTCAGCACACTCTTTTTCATCATGTAGCATCTCTTTTGCTAATTCTTCATCTCTTTTTGCTGTGTTTCCTCGTCTTCTTGTTCCTGCAATTGGTCTTATTAATATCTGATTATCATTTAATCCTACCATCACTTCAGGAGAACTTCCAACAATTGCAAACTCTTTGAAATCTAACAAGAACATATAAGGAGAGGGATTTTTGCTTCTTAAAATTCTATAAAATGAGAGAGTATCTATATTTGCTTGTTGAGTAAAACGATTTGATATTAATATTTGAAAAATATCTCCACTTCTTATCATCTCTTTTGAATCATCAATAATCTTAAAAAACTTCTCTTTTGTACATGTAAAATTTCCAAGTTTTTCATCAATAATAGATTTTTTAATTTCGATATATTGGCAAGGCTCATGTAGATATGAGATCAAGTTATCTAGCTCATTTTCAAAGTTTTTATGGTGTGCAATGAGTGTTAGTTTATTGGTTTTGTGTGAAAAAGCTATTACAAGTTTTGGGCGAATTAGATCTAAATCTGGTGTATTTAACTCATCTTTTAAATTATCCATATGTTTTTTTAAAGTTGGCTCAAAAATTTTGACCGCATCATATCCGATATATCCAACAAAGCCGTCAATATATCCTATGCCTAACTCTTGTGAAAATTCAGCGTATTTTGCACTATCTATATTTTTGTAGTATGATTTTAAAAATTTAAATGGATTTTCTTCAAGGTTTTTGCTTACTCCATCTGATTTTGTAAATGTTGTAATGGAGTTTTTGTAAGAGATTCTCTCATTTGCACCTATAAAAATAAAAGTAAAATTTCCTTTTTCACTGTTTATTGCACTTTCAAACAAAAAAGAGAGTTCATCTTTGAATTTCTCTTTTAGTTTGTGGTAAATTGAGATAGGCGTTAATTGGTCAAAGAGTAATTGACGATAACTAAGCACTCTATTTTATCCTATATATATATGCACTAGGATTTATTTTTGATTGGACTTGGTTTAAATCTGCTCTTGCTTTGGTTCTTGTGCTATATGGTCCAACTAAAACTTTTTTGATATTTTGTCCTTTTACGACTACTTTATGAACAATATAGTCAAAACCAGCATTTTTAACTTTATTTAAAAATCTTTTATCAGGGAAAGATTTTGAAGTTGCTCCAACTTGTATAAAATACCCACTCATAGATGAGATAGGAGATGGAGTAGGGCTAATCTCATCTTTTGTTGATATGATTTGCTCTTTTTCAATTACTTTTGGTTTAGTGAGAACAACTGGTTCAGGCTTGCTCTCTTTTATGATTTCAACTTTTTTTACAGGAATTTCAGCAATATCTTTAATCTTATCTACAATATTTATCTCTTTAGCCTCTTTTACTTCTTCAGTATCTAAAGATATATCTTTTTGATTTTCTCTTGCATCTTGCTCTTTTAATCTTCTAACCATCTCTTCAAATTTTAAATCAGTCTCAGAACTCTCATCGATAATGGGTTCCTCTTTAAATAGAGAATCTTTTGTATCATCGACAGCAGTTTTTGCATTATTTAAAAACTCTTCACTCTTGTTTTCTATACTTTCATCTATACTTGTCAAACTTTCACTTGGGGAGATATTTGAAGTATTAAACATCTTCATAGCAATTAATATAATTAAAAATAGTAGCACTAAAGATGCTACACCTAGTATTAGTTTTTTAATTTTATCATTGCTTGAACTATCTTTTTCTAATATAATATCACTCAAATCATTCTTTTTTTTCAATTTTTCCAACTTATCTTCCACTATCTCTCCTTAGTTTTACATATGTCTAGCCCATGAAGCTCCACGCTCTTTTGCATAGACTTTCATAGGTAGATTTAGTATATTAAATTCTTTTGGTATATCTTGGTCTGGAAACATTTTCCATTCTCTTGGAAGTTTCATAGAGAGTTTAGCAGATAATCTCTTTGAGAGTTGATATGCTTCACCTAGTGTTGTGTGACCTTTATGTACATATAGGTGCAGATGACCACTAGTTTTACTCTCATATGCAGTAAAGTTTAAAAAACCCTCTTCACGAAGCATAAGTTGAGCTCTATGCCAAAACTTCTCTGTATTTCTTCCATTGTAGTCAAAAACTATATTTTCAACTTTGTCTCTACTGTTTATGATAGAGTGAGCTACAGTTATCTTACCAGATGCATGGTCACTCATAATAGATCTTGATAGATTCTCTTCAATTCTCTCATACTTATCAAAAAACATTTTGCCTTTATGACTTATTTTGTTAACAATCTTATCTCTTTTTATCCAGTAATGGTCACTAACTATCTTTATCAAAGAAGTATCAACATTGTACATAAATTAATCCTTAATATATGGCTCTATCATATATGATAAAATTGCTCGCAAGCTCTTTCATCTCATCTTTTATTTTAGCTAAAAGTTTATTATCATTTATATTATCTAAAACATCTGCAATTTTTTCAGCAATTATCTCAAATTCTTTACTTTTCATACCTCGTGCAGTTAGAGCAGGAGAGCCTATTCGAATACCGCTTGTTACAAAAGGACTTCGTGTTTCTCCAGGGACTGTATTTTTATTTACAGTAATTCCAGCTTTTCCTAAAGCTTCATCTGCATCTTTTCCACTAAAGTCTTTATTTAAAAATGAGACAAGCACTAGATGGTTGTCAGTTCCACCACTTACAACATCATAGCCTCTTTGCATTAAAACTTTTGCAAGAATTTTTGCATTCTCTTTGACATCTTTTGCATATGTTTTCCACTCAGGCTTAAGATTTTCACCAAAACCAACAGCTTTACCAGCTATAACATGAACCAATGGTCCACCTTGAATTCCTGGGAAAATTGCAGAGTTTATCTTTTTTGCAATATCTTCATCATTTGTCATAATCATACCACCTCTTGGACCTCTTAAAGTCTTATGAGTAGTAGTTGTTACAACATCACAATAAGGAAAAGGGCTAGGGTGTTCATCAGCTACTACAAGTCCAGCGATATGAGCAATATCTGCAAACAAAATTGCACCAACTTCATCAGCAATCTCTCTAAATTTTTTAAAATCAATCTCTCTTGCATATGCACTAGCACCGCAAACAATCATTTTTGGCTTAACAATTTTAGCAATATCCAAAACTCTATCATAATTTATACGACCATCAAGCTCAACTCCATAAAAAAAGCTAGAGTAGGTTTTACCAGAACTACTAACTTTTGAACCATGTGTTAAGTGTCCACCGTGACTCAAATCCATACCTAAAAGTTTATCATAAGGTTTTAAAAGAGCTTGATATACACCTTGGTTTGCTTGGCTTCCAGAGTGAGGTTGGACATTTGCAAAAGAGCATTTAAAAAGCTCACATGCTCTATCTATCGCAAGTTGCTCAACTCTATCGGCATGCTCACACCCACCATAATATCTCTTGTATGGATAACCCTCAGCATATTTGTTAGTAAAAATACTTCCCATCGCTTCCATAACAGCGGGGCTTGTAAAGTTTTCACTTGCTATCATCTCTAAGTGATCACACTGTCTTTTTAGCTCATCTTGTAGTATCTCATAAACTTCTTTATCATCTTTTTCTAAAAAATTCATTCCCCATCCTCATCTTTTATCTCTTTTTTTATTGGTTTCATCGCTGGAAATAGTATAACATCTCGAATTGAGTGCTGATTTGTTAAAAGCATAACAAGTCTATCTATGCCAAGTCCTTGTCCTGCCGTTGGAGGCATACCGTATCCAAGAGCGTGAACAAACTCTTCATCCATATCATGTGCTTCATCATCACCGCTATTTTTATCATCTATCTGTTTTGTAAATCTTTCATATTGATCAAGTGGGTCATTTAACTCATTAAATCCATTTGCAATCTCAGTACCTGCTGCAAAAAATTCAAATCTTTCAGCAATATCTGGATTTTCGTCACTTCTTCTTGCCAGTGGGCTTATCTCAATTGGATAGTGAGTGATAAATGTTGGATTAATAAGCTTTGGCTCTACAAAATTATCAAAAAGTTCACATTGTAGTTTTGCAATCGAGAGTTTAGGGTCAGCTGCTTCTCCCTTCTCTTTTAGATAAGAGAGCATAGCATCTTTGTCATCTATAATCTCTTTTGGAACTCCTCCTATTTCACTAAGTGAATTTGCCCAAGATATCTTTTTAAATGGTGTACTAAAATTGATACTCATATCTCCATAAATTATAGTTTTTGGCAAATCAAGCTCTTTTAAAATCTCATCAAATAACTCTTCTGTGAGTTTCATTAAATCTTTATAATTGTGGTATGCCCAGTAAAATTCAATCATTGTAAACTCAGGATTATGAGTGTGATCCATTCCCTCATTTCTAAAGTTTCTGTTTATTTCAAAAACTGCTTCAAACCCACCAACTATCAATCTTTTTAGATAAAGTTCAGGTGCAATTCTCAAATATCTTTCAATATCTAAAGCATTGTGATGAGTTATAAAAGGTTTCGCATTTGCCCCACCTGCGATTGGATGCATCATTGGAGTCTCAACTTCTAAAAAATCTCTGTTTTCAAAAAATCTTCTAATTATTCTCACAAGATTGCTTCTTGTTTTAAATACTTCTTTAACTTCAGGATTCATAATCATATCTAGATATCTCTGTCTATATCTTAACTCAATATCTTGCAATCCGTGAAATTTTTCAGGGAGAGGTTTTATCGATTTTGCAGCAAGGGTTAGTGAAGTTACTGACAGAGATAACTCTCCTGTTTTTGTAACAAAAGGGAAACCAGCAACAGATATAATATCTCCGACTTCTATAAGTTTTTTAAAAACATCATTGTAAAAACCATCTGGTAAATTATCTCTTGCGACATAAATTTGCAATAATCCACTCTCATCTTCTATCTTCACAAAAGCAGCTTTTCCCATAACTCTTAAAAATTTAATTCTTCCATTTACACTTAAGCTTTTGCTCTCATCTCTTTTTTCTTCACTTTCCAACACATAAGCAAACTGCTCTTTGAACTCTTTAGTTGAAGAGCCTTTTTTGATGTTGTGAGGGTAGGGTGCGATATCTAAATTTTTTAAATTTTTTGATTTTTCTATTCTCTGTTGTTCATATTGATTATCAAATATCAATGTTTCTCCTAAGTTGTTTGACATTTTTTGCAAACTCCATAAAGTTGCATTAAGTGGTCTGTTAATTTAAAGTCGTGAAGTTTAGCAATTTTGTGTTGAAGCTTTTCTATTGTGGCATCTTCAAACTCTACAATTAAGCCACATTTTTCACAAATTAAATGGTCATGGTGGGGTTTATTGCCTAACTCAAATTTTTTACCTTGTGCTCCAAAAGAGATTGAAGTTGCAATAGAGTTCTCCTCTAGTAGGTTTAATGTTCTATAAACTGTTGTTATTCCCGTGTTTAGTTTTGGATAGTTCTCTTTTACAAGTAGATAGAGATTTTCTGGTGTAAAGTGGTCGGGATTGTCAAAGAGAGTTTTTAAAATAGCCTCTCTTTGAGCTGTATATTTTAATGAGTTCTTTTTCAGAAGTATTTTAAATCTCTCTAAAAGCTCCTCATAACTTAAGTTTTCAATATTTTCCATTAATAAAACCTTACTCTTTAATCTCTTCTTTATCTATTGTTATCGTTTTATCTTGATTTAGCTGAGAAGGGTCAAGCTGTACAATTTTAGATCCAACATCTTTAAAAATCGGGTACATCATGCTCCCTTCAAATATAGAGTTTAAACTACCTTTAAAGATGCCAATGCTTGAGAGTACATAGATAATAACAGAAAATATTAAAAATATCTTAGCACCACCTACAATAAAACCCAAGATTTTATCAACAATTCCAAGTCCACTAGAGTTTACAAGCTTTCCAAGAAGAGAACCTATTAAAGTTGCTAATCCCCAAAAGAGTATAAGTACAGCAATAAAACCTATGAGATAAAGAGATGCTTTATTGTCAAGATTTAAAAAAGTGACATCTATATACTCTCCTGCAACTTGTGCATATTTTGATGCGATAAAAATACCACCGATAATTCCAATAAGTCCAAAAACCTCTTTGACAAATCCACGAAGTATACCTTTGATACCTAAAAAAAGAATGAGTGAGATTGAAACCAAATCTAAGATTGAAACATTTTCCATAACTTTATAATACCTTTTTGTCTTTATGGAAGTATTGTATCAGATAATTGTTAAAGAATTAAAATAGGATAAAGCTTTGTCGTAATCTGTATAAAAACGTATCTCATTTGAATCTTTTTCACTATTTTCCCAAGCCTCAACTAGGAGATAATTAGGAGTGATCTTTTTAAGAGTATAGTAAGCTGAATATCTCTCACTCTCATGCATATAGATATAAAATCTACCTTGGAAATCGATAAAATACTTTCCAAATCCACTATCTTTTTTTCCAATACTAACATCAAATTTCATAGATAAATCAGGGTTTAAATGCATAGTAATTAGTGCAGCACCTTTTCTCTTTTTGTCTATATACAAAGCAAAAATAGTTTTTCCAACTAGCATCTCATTTGTAAAAAAAGAGTTTTGCTCTATTTTTTGTCTATCTTGGTAATATTTTCTTATAATTGCATCTTTAAAATATAATTTATATTTATCTAAGTTATCCATTGCATCTTGTTTTGTGTTGAATCTGTTTGTATATAATATGTGGTAATTTTCTCCTGTGATTATCTGTAAATTTTCTTGAAGTTTTGGTGGCAGTAGTTTTATATCAGATTTTAAATGCTTTAATCCAAGTTCATTTTTTTGTGCGGATGCAAGTTGTATGTTATATGAAGTTTTAGCAAGTAAAGATGATAAGAAGAGTGTAACAATAAGAGTTATAATTGAAGCTATTTTTTTCAAGAGTTAATCCTTTGCTATAATTTTTCTAAATTATAGCAAAGAAAAATTACTTTACCTATTTATCATGACAAGATAGACAAAGTTCACTTCTGTGGTTTTTATTTCTTAAAAAGAGTCCATCATCTGTCATGGAGTGAGGATCGTGACAAGTGCCACACTCAACTTTTCCATTTCTTAAAATATCAGAGATTGTTTTTGCCCCTTTCCACTCACCAAGAAGAGGGGCTGTTATAGGTTTTAAACCTTTAGCTTTTCCAGCTTCATACACAATTGATATAGGATGATCTCCACCTGTTACATGTTGATAGTTAAATCCTTCTCTTTGAGTTACTGTTTCGCCTGCATTATTGTAGCTATTGTTAACTACAAAATTTACTGAATTTACACCATCGTGACAACTTAAACAAATCATCGAGTAAGAGTGAGGAGTGGAATTAGAGCTTTGTGTATCTGATAAGGCTCCTGAGTATAGAGAAAATGACTCTTTCTTTTTTGAATTGTCCCAAAGTTGTTTGCTAAAAGGAGTACCACTTAGTTGTGGAGGATGGCAATATTCACACAGTTGACTGTTCTCTGCATCACTTGCATCTACTGAGAGGTTGTGAGGAGTTTGTAGCATTTGTGCATTTAATGTTACTAGGATTAACAATGTTGATAGTATATAAATTTTTTTTAACATCTAAATCTACCTCAATTCATATTTTTATAAACACCTTGTCTAGAAGTATATCGTCAATTTTTCAATTTTCTGAACTTAAAATTGATATGGAATTGTTAAGTGATTTAAAAAAATACTTTATATCTTCACAGTTATGAGTAAAATGAAAACTAACTCTAATCCAGCCAGGTTGTTGTAAAAATTCTTGATTATCTTCAAATCCAAGAAGATCGTGACCATAAGGACCAGCACAACTGCATCCTGCTCTTACTTCTATTTTAAACTTATTGCTAAGGACTCTTGCTAACTTATATGGATCTAGTCCTATTATATTAAAAGAGAAAGTGGTTAGTTTTTTATGACTTTCAAGACAGTAGAGTTTTATATTTTTAAAGTTTTGGATCTCTTTTTTAAAACACATTTTTAACTCTTGTTCTTTTTTGGCTATATAATTTAATCCAACCTTATTTCTTAACTCATAAGCTAAAGAAGCTTTTATAAACTGTAATACTCCTGGAGTTCCTGCATCCTCTTTTATTTCAAGATCTTGTGAAAATATATGAGAAGCACGAGAAACATAAGATACAGTTCCTCCACCTGCAAATGTAGGGACTTCTTTACAGTTGCAAAGAGTTTTTTTGATAACTAAAAGTCCACAACTTCCTGGACCTCCTAAAAGTTTATGAGGGGATAAAAACAAAACATCATAGTATTTTGACTCTACATTCATATAAGCTGAAGATGCAGCCGCATCAAGACACACAGTTGCTTTATATTTATGCATGATATTATAAATCTCTTCTATTGGATTTATAATACCTGTAACATTTGAAGCAACTGCAAAAGAGCCAAATATCTCTCTATCGCTGTTTTGCTCCAAAACTCTTTTTAACTCTTCCAAATCTATAGTTTCATTTCTATTTAGAGGAATCCTCACAACTTCACACAGAGCTTCTCTAAAGCTAACTTCATTTGAGTGGTGTTCAAAAGGCCCAATAATTACTAAAGGGAGATCTTTTTTGTTTGGTTTTATTTTATATCTTTTTTTTGTGGCAGGGGGTATGTAGAGTCCTAAAAGCTCTTGAAATTTTTTAATCGCACCAGTTGCACCTGTTCCACAAGGAATGATATAAAAATCATCACTAATTTCAAGAGATTTTTTAAGAGACTCTCTTGCTAGGTTGTAGTAATTGGATGTGATTTTTGAGTTATTTCCAGTTTGTGAATGAGTATTTGCATAAGTCTTTAAGATATTTTGTAGTTTCTCTTCAATTGGTTTGTAGCCAAGTCCCGAGGCTGTAAAATCAAGATAGAGAACACCATCTTCAAGTATGGTGTTCTCTCTAATTTTCTCAATCATCATATAGACCAGAACTTAGGTATCTTTCTCCTGTGTCGTTTAACATGGTTACGATTATTTTTCCTTTGTTCTCTTCTCTGCTTGCAACTTCCAAAGCAACAGATGCATTTGCTCCAGAAGAGATACCAACTATCAAACCTTCTGTTTTTGCCAGTTTTTGAGCAGCTTTTTTGGATGCTTCATCACTTATTTGGATTATTTCATCATAAATTTCTGTATTTAGAGCTTTTGGTATAAAACCAGCTCCTATACCTTGGATTTTATGAGGACCTGGTTTTCCTCCTCCAAGAACTGCTGAGGTTTCAGGCTCAATTGCAATGATTTTTATATCTGGATTATGTTTTTTTAGTATCTCTCCAACTCCTGTTATTGTTCCACCTGTACCAACAGCAGCTATAAAAATATCAACTTTTCCATCTGTATCTTTTAGTATCTCCTGGGCAGTTGTTCTTCTATGAACTTCTGGATTATCAAGATTTGAAAATTGTTGAAGTACAAATGAGTTTCCCCTCTCTTTGGCTAATTCAAAAGCTTTATCAACCGCACCTTTCATCCCCAATGCAGGCTCTGTTAATATGAGCTCAGCTCCAAGTGCTACTAAAAGTTTTCTTCTCTCCAAGCTCATAGAACTTGGCATTGTTAGAGTTAAATTTAAACCCAAACTTGCACATACTATCGCTAATCCAATTCCAGTGTTTCCACTTGTTGGTTCTATGATTTGAGTCTCTAAAGAGATATCCCCTCTTTTTAGAGCTTCATTAATCATATTAAAACCTATTCTATCTTTTACAGAGTGTGAAGGGTTTAAAAATTCACACTTTCCAAGAACTGTTGCTCCTGTTGTATTTGAGATGCTATTTAGTTTAACAAGTGGTGTATTTCCTATAAGCTCTGTAACATTTTTCGCATAATTCATTTATAACTCCTTTTTATATATTGTAGCAAATTTGTCTTGATACTCTTTGTTGATACTTAATTAACTCTTCTAAAGATAGATTAAATATCTTATTTAATTCTGCTTTTTTTTCTTTGTAAAAAAGAGCTAAAGCAGGGTTTTGTGTGCAATCTTGGGCTATATCAAGCCCTCCTTCAAGTGCTTCAAAAATCTCTTTTACAGATATTTTGTTTGCATCTTTTGAGAGTTGATAACCTCCATATGCTCCTCTTGTGCTATTTACTAATCCCGCTTTTTTAAGTTGAGATAGAAGTTGTTCTAGGTAGTTTTGAGGGATATTTGCATTTGTTGAAATATCTTTTATTTGAACAGGTTTAGAGCTTTTTAACATACAAAGCTCATACATTGCAGCTAAACCATACATCCCTTTTGATGATATAAGTGCCATTTTTAATCCAAAGCTTTTTCTAAATCTTCTATTAAGTCTTCAATATCCTCAAGACCTACACTAAGTCTTATAAGTCCTTGTGTTATACCATATTTTTCTAATTTCTCAGGCGGTACTTGCATGTGAGTTGTGCTTGCTGGATGAGTTATAATCGATTTTGAATCTCCGATATTTACAACTATTGCAAAAAGCTCTGTACTATTTAGTATATGCTCAGCTGTTTTAAAATCTTCAACTTCAAAGCTAAGAAGTCCAGAGGCATAACCATTTTTAAATAACTCTTTGGCTTTTTTATGATATGGATCACCTTTTAGTCCAGGATAGTTTACCTTTTTGACTTTTGGATGTGATTTTAAAAATTTTGCAATTTTTAGAGTATTTTTGCTGTGCTGTTTCATTCTGATAGCTAAAGTCTCTAACCCTTGAATAAATAGCCATGAGTTAAATGGTGCAGGAGTTGCTCCTATATCTCTAATGAGTGAGAGTCTAACTCTAAGAGTAAATATCGGAAGTGGTAAATTAGCATAAACTAAACCGTGGTAACTCTCATCTGGTTCATTAAATTGAGGGTATCTTTTGTTTCCTATCAATTTATCATTTAAGCCTTTTGCCTCAACTATTAAGCCACCAATTGCTAAACCTTGACCGGTTATGTATTTACTAGCACTGTGAACTACTACATCAATACCTTTTGTAAGTGGGTTAAAAAGTATTGGAGTTGCAACTGTGTTATCACAAATTGAAATCACATCATGTTTTTTTGCAATAGATGCAATTTTTTCAACATTTGCTATGGATATGTTTGGATTTGAGAGGGATTCAAAAAAGATGGCTTTTGTTTTATCATCTATCAAAGCCTCTAAATCTTCGGCTTCATCACTGTCAAATATCTTAGCTTTTATACCAAATCTTTTCATAGTATGTGTGAGAAGAGTGGTGGCTCCTCCATAAATTTTTTCAGCTACTATGATATTGTCACCAGCTTCTGCTAAGTTAGCAATTGCATAAAATATAGCAGATTGACCGCTTGCCGTGGCAATTGCTGCTTCTCCTTTTTCAACCGCTGCAATTCTACTCTCTAGTATCTCAGTTGTTGGATTGTTCAATCTTGTATATATTGGTCCTAACTCTTTTAGGGCAAAACGATCGGCTGCACATTTGGCTGTTTTGAAATCGTATGCTGTTGTTTGATATAATGGTACAGCCATAGTTCCAAAACTCTCTTTATCATACCCATGATGAATAGCTAAAGTCTCTTTTTTCATACTCTCTCCTTGTTTGATTTTAAAATTATAGTATAAAAATTCTTCAATGTCAAGTAAGCTTATCAAGATACTATAAATTAAATTATTTTTAAAGTTGAATAAGAAATTATAATTTAACTTTAAGCTAAAATATTGGATAATTCAACAAGAGAGATAAAAATTTGTTATATTTAAAGGGAAGTGATGATGAAAAATTTTACAAAAAAAGGAAGTTTATTTTTAATATCTATTTTTGTAACTATACTATTTTTAAATGGTTGTGGAGGGGGCGGAGGTACTAGTGTAAAAAATGTAGCAGAAGAAGCACCTGCTCAAAAAGTTGAAAAAGTAGCACAAGAGATAGCAGCGCAAGAGGAGAAGATTGAAGTTGCTATTGTACCAGCTGCTAAAGAAGAGCTTGTTTTTGAGCCAAATCTAAAGCAGTCCAAGAAGGTTACTCATCCTCCATATGGATCAAAACTGTGTTCAATGTGTCATAAGTCATCTAATCCAAAAGATGGAAATGACCTCACAATGGAGCAGCCAGACCTTTGTTATCAATGTCACGATAAAGATGCCAAAGAGGGTAAAAAATTTATTCACGGGCCAGTTGCTGCTGGAGCTTGTAGTATATGTCATAATCCACATGATTCAGAAAATTCATCACTTCTAAGATATTCAAATGTAAATGAACTATGTACATCATGTCATAGTGCAAAAGGTGAGTTTTTAAAAAATACAGAAAATATTCATCCACCAGTGAAAGATTCTTGTGTAAATTGTCATGACCCTCATACAGAGGATTATGAATTTCAATTAAGAGCAGATAGAAAAAAAGATATATGTTTAACCTGTCATGTTGATAAGCAAGATTGGATTAATAGTGTGAAAAGTAAACACGGCGCTATAAATATGGGTACTGGTTGTCAAAATTGTCACGATCCTCACGGTACAGGTCAGCCAAAGATGATGAAAGCTGCAACTGTAAAAGATATGTGTTTAAAATGTCACTCTCAAGAGTTAGTAACAGATGAAGAGGGGTATAAGCTTCAAAATATAGGAAAGCATTTAGATGAGAATCCAGATTGGCATGGGCCTATTCAGTGGGGAGATTGTGCGATGTGTCATAATCCACATGGATCTGATAATCTAAGAATGTTAAATAAACCATTTCCAAAAACATTTTATTCAAAGTTTGATGAGAAAAACTATATCTGTTTTGAGTGTCACGATTCAGAGAAGATAAAAAAAGCACAAACCATTGAAGATACAAACTTTAGAAATGGTAATAGCAATATGCATTTTGTTCACGTTGGTAAAGAGAAAGGTCGTACTTGTAGAGCATGTCATGATTTTCACGGAACAAAAGATTATCCACATCATTTAAAGAAAAAGACACAGTTTGGAAAGATTAGTTTTCCTTTAAGGTTTATTGAGACTCCAACTGGTGGCTCTTGTGCACCTGCTTGTCATGCAAGACGTGGTTATGATAGAGAAAATCCTATCAAAAATTTGAAATAGAAGGTTGGTATTAGATGCTTAGAGGTATTTTATCTGTTTTATTTTTTGTTTTTTCTCTTGGAGCGGTTGAAGCAAAAAGTGGTTCATTTGAGATCCTAAAGCCTGAGAGTAAAGGTGTTTATGATGAAGATTATGCATCTATAGTCATTAAAAGGTTAGACGCATCTTTGCAAAAGGTTAGCATAGTTCTTGCGGATGATGTTATAATCGAGTTGAAATTAGGTGAAAAAGATAGAGATGTTTATTGTAAAACTATCAATTTAAAACTTGGTAACAACAGAGTTATATTGGTTGGTTATTCTGCTGATAAAGAGTTAACAAGAAAAGAGTTAAATCTTTTTCATAGGTCTGAAGTATATGAAGGTTTTGTTGATGAACCCAGCGGATATAAGAGAAATTTTTTTCACATAAATAAAAATGAGAAGTTATGTAAATCTTGTCACAATATGAATCCTGATAAAAACAGTTTAAAAAAGAAGCATATCTCTCCATCAGAGATAAATTCTAGAGATTTTGATATTTTAGAAAATCCTGAGGATTCAAATTGTTACGAGTGTCATAAAACGATAACTTATAGAAAAAACGGTCATGCCCCTTCTGTGAATTTTTTATGTACAGAGTGTCATACAGGAAAAGGTGGAGAGTTTAATCTGCAAGATGAAGGTAAATCAAAATACCTTATGCCAGATCCTATCATGGGTAGATGTTTCTCTTGTCATGAGGGTATAAAAGAGAAGTGGTTTTCTAACACTTCAGAACACGGTCCACTTCGTTCAGGAAGATGCAATAAGTGTCATAATCCTCACTCTTCAGCATATGAGTTTCATTTAAGAAAACCTATTTGGGATCTTTGTACAACTTGTCATTCTGAAAAAGCTACAGGGAAACATGTCATAGGAAGTTTTGTTTTTAGTAGAAATGAAGGGAGCCATCCTACTCGTGGTAGACCTGATCCATCTCGTCCTGGTCGTGAGCTTGTCTGTTCAAGTTGTCATAACCCTCACGGTTCAAACGGAATATTTTTACTTAGAAGTAAAGGGAAAAGAGCTTTTAATGTTTGTCAAAGGTGTCACAAAAAATAAAAATTATGTTATAATATAGATAAGGTAAATATAATTAAGGTGGGTTGGCATGCGAATTAGATTTCTTTTACTTTTAACTCCTTTACTTTTGCAAAGTGTTACAATGGAAGAGTTAAAAACGAAAGCTTTAGAAGCTAAAGAGAAGAGAGACTTATCTGAAATACAGCATGATATGAGAGAGAGACTAAAACACTCTGATACTTACAATAAGAGTACAAGTGAAATGAAGAGTCGAACATATAATACAGCAAAAAGAAAAGCAAAATCTGGAGATGCCAATGCTCAATTTGCATTGGCTGGTATGTATTATCATGGTATTATGGCAAAAAAAAGTTATTTAAATGCTATAAAGTGGTATGAGAAGGCTGCTATTAAAGGACATAAAAAAGCACAATTTAATTTAGGATATATCTATTTTGATGGTCGTGGAGTTCCAAAAGATCATAATAAAGCACTAAAATGGTTTTTAAAAGCCTCTAAGGGTGAAACTAGAGAGTTAGGTAATGGTAAGTCAGATATGTATATTGGCAAAATATATGATGAGAGAGGTGATTATAAAAATGCTTTTATCTGGTATCTTGATGCAGCAAAGTTAAATTATCCATTAGCTCAATATGAGTTAGCTATGAGATATAAATATGGTAAAGGGTGTGATAAAGATATTAAAAAGATGATATATTATCTGAAAAGAGCTGCGGCTCAGAGTGAAGCAAAATCTCAATATGAGTTGGCTTTAGCATACCTAAGAGGTAGTGGAGTTACAAGAGATATGGAAGATGCAAAACAGTGGATGCAGAATGCCTATGTAAATGGTGAAAATAGAGCTAAAGAAATTTTAGAAAAATATAAGTGGGAAATCCCAAATAAAAAGGAATAAAAATAAAATGAAAAAACTACTAACAATAACTGCTATAAGTATGGCTTTAATTCAAAGTTTATGGGCAGATTTGGGAGAGATGAGAGAGAAGATATCTCAGGCCACAATAGAAGATAAAAAAGAAGTAAATAGTATAGATTTTATGAAGAAAAAAGCTTTAGAAAATGCCAAAAAAAGAGCTATTGGTGGAGATATTAACTCTCAACATGCATTAGGTAGCATGTACTATTTAGGAACTGTTATAAAGGTAGATTATGAAAAAGCTTTAAAGTGGTTTAAAAAAGCTGCTAAAAGTGGACATACAAAAGCACAGTATGATTTGGCTTATATGTATTATGAGGGTAGAGGAGTTCAAAAAAATTATGAAAAAGCTTTAAAGTGGTTTAAAAAAGCTGCTAATCAAGGTGATATAAAAGCTCAAGTTTATTTGGCTGATATGTATTATGAAGGTAAGGGTGTTGAAATTGATTATAAAAAAGCATTTTATTGGTATGAAACAACAGCAGCTTTGGATTATGCTAAATCTCAATATAAATTAGCTGATATGTATTTTGATGGCAAAGGGCTACCTAAGAATTATAAAAAATCAGCATTTTGGTTTGAAAAAGCATCAAAGCAAAGTTATGCAGATGCTCAGTATAGATTAGGACTTATGTATATAGCAGGAGATGGTGTTAAAAAAGATATGAAAAAAGCTAAAAAATTGACTAGGCAAGCATATTTAAATGGAAGTGAGGATGCGATAGATGTTTTAAAAAACCAAGCTTGGAAAATCCCAAAACCTATAAAAGCTATTTACCTTGATGAATAATTATTGTAATATGACGATATAGAATATACTAATAGGAGATAAATATGAACAAATTATTATTAAGTACGGTTTTTATGGTATTAGTTTCTACTACTTCAGTAAATGCTTGGAATCCAATGAATGCAGAGTCCGCAGTTGTAGATGGTAGTACGACTTTTGAGACAAATGGATGCACTATGTGTCATGATGAAAATATGGAGAAGATGGGGCCATCTTTGATGACAATTAGAATGAGTTATGGTGGAGATGAAAATGCTCTAGTTAGTTTTTTTAAAGGTGAGACACCTGCTAGAGTATACCCTGCAAAAGCTGCAATGATGCAACCACAGCTTATGAAAATACAAACTTTGTATGATAATGAGATAAGAGCATTAGCAAGATATGTATTAGGTATTGAGAAGTTTTAATCACTAGCTTTTAGGATTTTTATATGAAAAAGCTTTTTATATTTTTAGCATTTATCATTGCGGTAGTTTTTGCTATTTTGATGATAAATACGGGTAAAAAGCTTGATTTAAAAAAGCAAGCCCACATTCATGATAACATAAATAAGATATTGCTAAAAAGTATTGATAGTGAAAAAACACCACCTTTATCTTTGGCAATAGCATTAAGTTCTAGCCGCTCAATTCAAGATGTAGTTTTAGATAATGATAGAGATTTAGGACATAAAGTACTTAAAGCTGCAGCAGAGTCTTTAAAAAAACACTCAAGTAAAGCGGATATATATATACAAATTTTTACAAAAGATTTAGATGTATTTGCTAGAAGTTGGGAGTCTTCAACACCTATAATTCCTTTAGTAACTGGAAGAAAGGCAGCACTAAAAGAGTCTATAAAACATAAAAAACCGATGACGGGTATAGATTTTGGTCTTCCACTTGGAATTAAATCATCTTCAATGATAATGTATAAAAATGAATTTTTAGGTATTTTAGAAGTTACAACACCTTATGAGGCAATAGTATCTAAAATAAGAGAGTATGGGATAGAGATAGTTCCACTTATAAGTCTTAACTTTGTTCCTATGATTTATATTGAGCAAAAAAGTCTTTTTACTGTTGGCGGTACTTTAGCAGTTGCAAATCAAAATACAAATCATGCCCTAATAAATAGACTTAAAGCATTAAACGAAAAAGAGCTTAATGAATTAATGACAAATGACTTTGTATTAACTTCTTCTCATTTTTTTGCTTCATATGCGTTAAAAAATCCTCACGGTCAAAAACTTGGTGCTTTTATAGCTATCATAAAGAAAGATGATTATAAAGATTTTTTGGGTGAGCAAAAATCACTTTTAAGAAGTGTTTATACAATTGATAGCAGTGAAGAGGATGTATACAATTATATAAAAAATCAAGAAAAAAATATATTTTCAGATATTAAAGAGAAACATTTAATTGAGCTTAATAACTTAGCAGATGGGAAAGATAAGCTTGATATGTATGAGGCATCTAAGGTAATATTACAAGATTACTCAAAAGAGGATTTAATTGAGTTAATTTTGAGAGGTAGAGACAATAAACAAATTGAAGGGGAGATAAGATAGTGAAAATACTGCTACTTGAAGATGAATATGCTTTAAGAATAACTATAAAAGAGCTTCTTGAAGATAACGGCTATGTTGTAGATGATTATAGTAATGGAGATGAAGCTTTTGATGCAGTTTATTATAATAGTTATGATTTATTGTTATTAGATGTAAATGTACCAGGTATGAGTGGTTTTGAACTTTTAGAAGAGATAAGAAAAAGTGATTCACAGATACCTGCTATTTTTATAACCTCTTTTACTGAAATTGATAATTTAGAGAAGGGGTATAATGTTGGTTGTTGTGATTATATAAAAAAACCTTTTGATTTGGTAGAACTTAGAGTGCGAGTTGCAACAGCTTTGAAAAATGTTATGCCACAAAGTACAAATGATATTATACTATTAGCTCTAGGTTATGAGTATGATGCTAAAAACTTTTCACTTAAACATAATGAACAAGATATACAACTCTCAAAAACTGAAAAGATGATTTTGGATCTTTTTGTAAAACATAAAAATCAAGTAGTTAGTCCTGATATGATAAGAGATTATGTCTGGGATGATTATGTAGATCCTGCAAATATAAGAGTTCAGATAAATAATCTAAGAAAAAAACTTGATAAAAATTTAATTGTAAATATAAGAGGTGTAGGATACAAACTTGAAACTTGAAGTCAATGAGAGACGCTTTTCATTAAAATATGCAACGATATATACTTTGATTATTATTGGAGTCTTGTTTGCACCATTTGCAATTTATGATAAATATAGATATTCGGTAGAGGAGGTAAAGACGGAGATATCTTTAAAGAAAAAAGCTATTGAGATTATAAATGAGATGGAGAGATTTAATCCTAATATAGATAAATATTTTACATACCCAAGATATAAAATATATCAGTCAGGACTTTATGATGATAGTACAAATCCAATTTTTACAACTGTTGATGAGAAGATAACTATATCTAATCTAAGGCAAGGGTACAGTAGACAAGGTAGCCATAGGTTATATGTGATGAAGTTAATAGATGGTAAATATTTTGGTGCATCTTATTTAGTTGTGGTAACGGAGTTCAATATATATGCAGTGCTTGAAAATATTTTGATTATATTTTTGACTGTACTTACTGTTGTATTTGGATTGTCATTTTTGATACTTAAAAATTTTGCAAAACCATTTAGACAGATAAATGAAGCATTAGATGAGTTTATAAAAGATGCGATGCATGAGATAAATACACCTTTAGCTATTATAAATATAAATATAGATGTATTTAGCGAAAAGTATGGCAAAAATAAATATCTATCAAGGATAAAATCCGCTTCAAAAATATTATCAACTATATATAATGATATGAATTACCTTATAAAAGAGCAAACTATAAATAGAGCTAACAAGCAGAGTATTAATTTCTCAGATTTTTTAAATAAGTCTGCATGTTACTTTCAAGAGATTGCAGAGCTTAAAAATATTGAGCTAATTACAGATATAGATGATCTTATAATGTTAGAGTTTATTCCTACAAAGTTACAGAAGATAATAGATAATAATCTTTCAAATGCAATTAAGTACTCATATGAGAATTCTAAAGTAATAGTAACACTTAAGAAAAATGGAGATAGAGCTATACTAGGTTTTAGAGATTTTGGCATGGGTATAAAAGATCCTGATATGATTTTTTCGAGATATTATCGAGAAGATAATGCAAAAGGTGGCTTTGGAATAGGTTTAAATATAGTTGGTAAGATTATAAATGAAGAAGATATTACCGTAAAAATAGAGTCTGAACTGAAAAAAGGTGCGTATTTTGAGTATATTTTTAAAAAAATAAACTAAATGACCTAGAATTTTACACAATTTTTACACAATGATGTAATAATTCCCTTGTAATTAAAAAATATAAGGAGAAATTTATGAAAAAGTTTACAAAAATCATAACGACTGTGTCAGTTGCTTTAATGTTAAGCTCAACATTTGCATCTGCGGCTATGAAAGGTTCTAAGCATGATATAGGTGGTGCTGAGGGTGGTAATGAAGGGGATGATCAAAGAATTTGTGTCTATTGTCACACTCCACACGGTGCTTCATTGGTAGAGGGTGCTCCTTTATGGAATAAAGTGTTACCTTCTGGAGAAGGTTTTACAATGTATGGAACTACATATGCTGGTAACAATCCAGAGGCGACAATTTCTGGTCCTTCACTTGTATGTTTAAGTTGTCACGATGGTGTTAATGCTGTTAACTCTGTAGTTAATATGCCTGGACGTGCTGGATATAATGTTGATGGTACAATCATGGGTGCAGCTGTAAGAATGACAATATCACCAGTTCTTACTGTTGCTAATGATGGTTTAACAAATGATCATCCTATCTCTATTATCTATGATGAGACAGCAGCATCTTTAAGACCAAAAACTACAGTTCTTGCAAGTATAGAAGGTGCACCTGCAGCTGATTGGGGTAACTATACTACTATCCAAAACTTGTTAAGAAGTGATAGAGTTGAGTGTGGTAGTTGTCACGATCCTCACCGTGCTGAGAATGGAACATTCTTAAGAATTAAAAATACAGGTTCAGCTCTTTGTTTAACTTGTCACGATAAATAGTCGACAAACTACTAAAGATCAGTAAGATTTTATCTTATTGGTCTTTTTTTATGTATATAAAAATATAATAACTTTCAATATACCCCTTTTCATTTTTTATTTTTTAATCTAAAAATAATTTCTATCTTAAATCTTTTACTTTATAATTTGAGTTCTATAATAATAGCTGTGACTACTATGTTCTATCAAATACAGGTTTATATATTTATTAAAGTATTAATCTTAAGTTGTTTTATTAAAATTACCTGAAGAGATATTTATCATTAATTACAATTACTACTTTAAAAATTTTATACTTTAAATATAAGTAAATTTTTTTTACATTTTATAGATATGTAAGAAATTATAGGTTAGAATAAGAAAAATTTATAAATTAAGAGTATGGAGGAAGAGGGTGAACTTTACATTTAGTGCATTATTTAGGGGTTTTGTCGTTGGTTTAGTTGGGTTAACATTTGTGGCTTGTGGTGCTAAAAAAATAGAAAAGATTAATATAGTGATACCACAGCCACCTGAAGAACCAAGATTATTTTTTATAGATAGGTATTATGGAAGCAGTAGTTTTACTGATTCTAGCACATTGGATTTATTGATCGGTGAAGATAAAGGTGCAACTTCAGGAAATCTTTTTAAGCCTTATGGTGTTGCAGGCTCTAAAGGAATGATGTATGTGAGTGATACAGCAGTTGGTAATGTATTTGCTTTTGATATTAAAAATAAAAAAGTGACTCATATAGGAGATAGAGCGGAGGGTAGATTAAATACTCCAGCAGGGGTAACATTAGATAGTAAGAACAATGTATATGTAAGTGATGCAAAACAGAAAAAAGTTTATGGGTATGCCCCTGATGGATCTTTGATATTTGCTTTAGGTAAAAAAGGTGAGTTTATAAGACCAGCAGGTTTAGCAATAGATAAAAAACTAAATAGGATATATGTTGTTGATGTAAAAGCACATTTAGTAAAAGCCTATTCTCTTGATGGTAAGAAGCTTTTTCAATTTGGAAAAAGAGGGACAGGAGAGGGTGAGTTTAATTTTCCAACAAATGTGGCTGTTAGTCCAATAAATGGAAATATTGTTGTTGTTGATACTCAAAATTTTAGAGTTCAGATATTTAATAAAGATGGTAAATTTATAAGAAAATTTGGTCAAATTGGAGATCAACCTGGAACATTTGCTAGACCAAAAGGGGTTGCGATTGACAGTGAGGGTCACATATATGTTGCTGATGCAGCTTTTAATTTAGTTCAGATATTTAACGAAGCTGGAAATCTACTTCTCTATTTTGGAGGACACGGTAGATCTCCTGGATTATTTTGGCAAATGGCTGGTATGTATATAGATGAGAGTGATAAAGTTTATATAGTTGATAATATGGGTAATGCCGTTCAAGTATATCAGTATGTGAGTGAAAAATGGAAAAAGGCTAATCCAAAAAAATATAAAGAACTTAAAACTCTTAAGAATGAAGAGGTTAAAAAAAATGAACTTAAAAAAGAGAAAAAGTTAAATCCATCTGATTCTGACATTTTAGAACAGACTCCTGGTAAAGGTGAACTTGAAAAAAGCCTTCATAATTTTTAATAGTTTTTTTGATGTGTAGTTTATATACTAAATATAATAATTAATATAAGGGGAAATTTTTAAATGAAAAGATTTATAGGTATAGTGATGGTTTTGTTGTTTGTTTCAAATTTGTATGCAAAAGAAGAAGTTGTATATTCTGATGTTTCCGTGGCAAAGGTAAATGGAGAGGATATAACAAGAGCTGAGATTGAAAGGGCTATTGATGTTTTAGCACCTAGGACCTATTTTCATGCCAATATTACAATTGAAAAGAGAGAGAAGTTAGTTGACAAAGCACTTGATAATGTTATAGAGAGGAAACTTCTATCTCAATATGCAAACAAGCTTGGTATAAAAGCTTCAGATGGAGAAGTTAAAGAGTATGTTGCCAAAGTAGCTGGCAAATTGGGTGATAAGAAAAATTTTATACAAGCACTTAAAAAAGCTAATATGGATTATGATACTTTTGAAAATGAAATCAAAATAGATATACAGATGAAAAAACTTTATGAAAAAGAGATAAAAAAAACATATACCGAAGCTGAGATAAAAGAGTATTATGAAAAAAATAAGTTTAAGTTTCAAGAACCCCAAAAAGTTAAAGTTAGAGTAGTTTATGCACGAAATGATCCAACTAAACCAGATGGAAAAAGTAAAGCTTTAAAAAAAATCAAAGAGGCTGAGTTAAAAATTAAAGAGGGTGCAAAATTTGCCGATATTGCTTCTAAGTATTCTGATGCTATGAGTCGAGTAAAAGGTGGGGATGTTGGTTATACTCATAAAGGTATGTTAGACCCTGCTATAGATAAGGTGGCATTTACTTTAAAAGTTGGAGAGGTTAGTGAAATCATAGAAGACCCAAAAGGTTTTTATTTAGTTAATGTTGAGGAGAAAATAACTCCTAAACCTATAACATATGAAGAGACAAAAGGAAAACTTAAAAAGAGAATGATTTCAAAGATTGAGAAGCAGAGAAAAAAAGAGTTATTAGATAAGCTATTAAAAGATGCAAAAATAGAAAGATAGAGTTGAAAATGGTAAAAATAAAGAAAATTTTGTTGATAGGTGCTGGCTTATCGCTATTAAGTACTAGCATCAAAGCAAATAACGAACTTTTTACCACGAGAGGATTATATGGAGGAATTCAATATATCTACTTAGACAACTATTATGAGATAAATAAAAGAACTAGTAAGTCATATCTTCAAATATATCAAATGGGTTATGAGGGCTCTTTGTATAGTCCAAGACTTTTAACTTATGATGTCTCTGGAACACTCTATTTTGATAAAACGAAAAGATCAAATGGTGAAGATTTAAGTATTAATGATCAAAGTTTTAAAGCATATTTAAATTTAATTCAAGGATCTAAATATCCATTTACTCTATTTGTAGAGAAACAGTCTCTTCCAACTATAAATTTGATAAGTGATTATGTCTATTCAAAACAAGATTTATATAGATACGGTCTATATGGTTCTATGAAATTTGGTAAATATATGTTAAGTTACGATGCAAGATATAGAGATTCTGAAGTAAAAGGTGTTTTTAGTGATGAAAAAGTAAAAGGTAGTTCACTCTCTTTAACTCTTAGTAGAAGTTTTGAAAAACACTTTTTATCTCTTTATTTGAGAAGAAATGATACAAACTATTATAGAAAAAGTTTTGCAGATGATAGTGAAACAGATAGAAATGATAAAACAAGTGATGCAAGAGTTACATATAATTATAACCCAAGTAGGACTTTTCGTTTAAACTCTTATGTTGGATACTCTGATATTGAGTATTATGATATGAAGAGAATAACCTCAAATGCAACTTTTTATTGGACACCAGATGATTTATACTCTCTTAGTTTTGGAGTAATTGGAGAAAATTTAAAGTACAGTGAAAGTTTTTCTAACTTTACATCAATCTTTGCAAATGGTAGATATAAAGTCTCTTCAAATCTATTATCAACACAAAGCATACAGTTTTATAACTCTACAAGTAGCAATTATGAGCAAAATACTGGTTCAGTAAACTTAGGTCTTAGATATAGTGGCAATTTTGATAAAAGTTTGTCATACTACATCAGTGGAAATACAGGGTTAAGTGTAGAGAGAGGAAGTGGTGAAGAAGGTGTTGATGAGACGATATTAGATAGAAATACTCAAAGTATAAACATAGGTTTTGGAACAACAAAACGATTTATTGCAAGTGGTAATTTGTTGGGATTTTCTGCTTATTATAATAAATTTACTTCTGATTTAGGAGAAGAGAGTGATAGATACACTCTCTCTTCAAATTTCATGACAAGAATAAGAAATAATTTACTTTACAGTATAAATGCTACTTATTCAGATGGTGAGAGTATCGGTATTAAGTATCGTGATGATGATAGAGTAGTAAAAACAAAAACAACACTTCTTACGGTTACGAATAAATTACAGTACAATACAAATATAGGTATAAATGGTAGATTTTCAGCTACAACAGGATTAACTTATGTATATTCAAATCTTGGAAATTCATCAGGGTTTAGACCATATGTGAACTTAACATTTTATTATAGATTGCGAAGAAATTTAGTTTTTAGTTCAGTTTCAAATATTTCGAGAGATACATATGGGGATACAACTAATTATTCAAACTTTAATGGATTAGAGTATGCAGTTAGAAAAATAAGATTTTCAGCAGGTGCTAGATTTTCCAACTCAATAAGTGATACCAGAAAAGGGCAACAAAGAAGAAATATCTATTTGAAAGTTGAGAGAGTATTTTAAGAGATATGATAAAAAGGGAAAACATGAAATTTAAAAGTATATTTTTAATACTGATTTTATCGATTAATATCAATGCCAAAGAGATACAAAAGTTAGTATGGCCATCAGCACCAGACCCAGCAAGAATAGAGTTTAAAGCTTTGATAACTTCTCCTGAAGATTTAGAGATTAAAAAAGGTATTTTTTCAAGAGCTTGGGAGTTTTTTGCAGGTAGTAGTGAAGAGGAGAGATTTGTAAAGCCATTTGGTTTACATGTAGATGAGAATCAAAGGCTTTATGTTTCCGATACTGGCACAAGAATAGTCTCTGTTTTAGATACAAAGAAAAATAAAAAATTTATAATTGAAGGTACAAAAAAACATAGATTTATATCCCCCATGGATATAGATACAGATAAAGAGGGAAATATTTATATTTCAGACTCTGTTTTAGGGTTTGTCTATGTTTATAATAAAAAAGGAAAATATCTCAGAAAGATTGGTGAGGGTAAAAAGTTACATAGACCTGTTGGTATTGCGATTGATAGTAAGTTAAAAATAATTTATGTAGCAGACACTTTGGCTAGTAAGATACAAGTTTATTCACTTTTTGGTAAATATATAAAGACAATAGGTAAAGAGGGTGCAGAAGATGGTTCATTTAATAAACCAACATACATAGCTCTTGATGATGATAGCAATCTTTATATTTGTGATTCAATGAACCATAGAGTTCAGATACTTGATAAAGATGGAAAATTTATTAGTAAATTTGGAAAGATTGGTGATACACTAAGCTCTTTAGCAAATCCACGAGGAATTACAATAGACTCTAATGGAAATATTTTTGTAACCGATACTACTTTTCATGTTGTGAAAATATTTAATAAAAAAGGTCAGCTACTCTTAGTTCTTGGACATTATGGAGAAAAAAGAGGTGAGTTTGCAATTCCTGAAGATATAGCAATCTCTAGTGAGGGAGTTATATATATCGCAGACTCTTATAACATGAGAGTACAAGTTTTGAAGTTATTAAAAAATGTAAAGAGTGGAGGTTAAGTTATGCAAAATTTTAAACAACTGATTGTATTATTATTTTTATCACAAAGTTTTCTATTTGGAACGATATTAAATACTAAACATAATCTTTCAAATGTTGGTGTTGGTACGATAAAAGGTACAAGTGAAACAGAGGTTTGTGTTTTTTGTCATATACCTCATGCCACACAAGAGGGAGCACCTCTTTGGAATAGAGCGATGCCATCGAGTGAATACAAAATGTATGAGAGTGAGTATCTTGATAGATTAAATTATCCAAAACCTGTAAGTCTAGGTGCAACAAAAGGTGCTCCAGGCTCTATATCAAGACAATGTTTAAGTTGCCATGATGGAACTATTGCTATTGGAGCTGTCTATTTGGTGAGGGGTAATATATTAGGAAATACTCTTATTGATATGGCTGGAGTAAGTGCAGATGGAACTATGTTAGAGGGTGCTTTAGGGCATATTGGAACAGATCTCTCTTTTCATCATCCAGTTGGTTATGAGTATGATCCAAGCGTTACAAAAAGTTTTGGACAAGGAGTGAGAACAAGTGAATTAAAAGCAGTTCCAGATGCTCCTATTAAATTACAGCAATATGGAGGGAAACAGTATGTAGAGTGTACCTCTTGTCATGATCCTCATCTTGAAAATGCGAAATTTTTAAGAGTTCATTCAGCAGGAACTCATGGTCAAAATGTTGTAAGTACTTGTACCTCTTGTCATCAAAAAGATCAGTGGGTAGGAAGTGCACACAATGGTGCAACTCACTCATATAGTGATCCAGCTATCTTAACAAAATATGGCACAAACTCAATTTCAGCATTAGGATGTATAAATTGCCATACACCTCATAATGGAGAGAGCAGTTCATACCTACTTAGAAAAATAGAGCAAAATACTTGTTTTCAAGGGGCAGCAGGCTCTGTAGCAACGGCTGCTTGTCATGGAACAGGGGCAACTAAAGATATAGAGTCCGTACTTTCAAGATCATACGGACACCCTGTAAATCAAATAGATGGTGTACATACCAATCTTGATACTTTATATGGAACAGGGGTTGCTAGAAATCCTGCAGG